>Ga0070741_10009765_pt1 | contig 18460 bp, 14 predicted proteins | sample Coa_R1_4_FD_66440 | JGI IMG/M metagenome (GOLD analysis project Ga0070741, IMG submission 66440) | Surface soil microbial communities from Centralia Pennsylvania, which are recovering from an underground coalmine fire - Coalmine... | ecosystem: Environmental > Terrestrial > Soil > Unclassified ...
CGTTCTTCATCGCGTACTGGCGTAATAATCACATATCGGGTCATCTTTGGTGCTGAGGGAAGGTGGCCGTGATCACTTCCGGGAAACATCCTTGCAGACCATGGAAGATTTTCATAACAGAGCTGCTGGCTGGTCTTTCTCCTCTTAATAAATATCAGCCATACAATTACACAAGTACAAAACAGCAGAAGAATTGCTCCGCAACAAATCGTGAAAAAGCCGAATGCCTCGTGCTCGTAGTAAGAACGCGTAAAAGCCTTACCGAAAGAAAATCGTGGAAGAGCTATATCCCTAAAATCAGAAGCCATTCTGAGCAAATACACACGGAGTGACTTTTGTGAAGTGCCTACGGAGGCGAGCTCCAAATCATTGTTGTATAAAATCTGAATGTGACTGAGGCCGCCATTAGCGACAGGCACCCGAAGCTTGAGACTTCCCTCATTTAACGTGAACGGAAGCGCCCGGCCATCGGCACTCACCGAGGCAATCTGGTGGTGGCCGCTTTCTTGCGTCGTCACATAGAAGTCAACATCTCTACCGTAAGTATTCTCCAGTTCAAAAGCGTTGGAGAACGTAGTCACGTCGTAATTCGCATCCGCTCTTAATCGAAATAACGTCATATGGCGAACGATATCGCCCACGTTGCGCCACCGAGTGTCCGGCTGAAGTTTATTCACCGCATCCGCGGTCATATTGAAGGCGCCCGACCCAGCTGCGAACATTCCGTGATGCGAATAAAAGAATAGCGGGTTATCCAGGAAACCGTTGACCGCTATGAACGGTTCCGGAGCATGCATTTCTGCCGAATAACGATTGATGCTCGGGAAATTAGCGTAAGCGAGTGTTACCGGTCGCAAGGCGGACAGGAGATCCTGGGAATTGCTGCTACCCAAAGGCACATTCGAAGAGTTGATGGTAGCCAGAAAATTGTAAGCTTTGAGGTCATCCAAGATATCTTCCGAGCCGATATTGTGAGGGAAGATCATCACCTTGTCATATGGGATTCCTGTCAGCTTTTCGAACTGATCCATTCTGACTAGTGACTGCTGCACATCAAAAATCTTCTCGACGCGGGACTCTATGAACTCCTCGTGATCATGATTGTTCCCATGAATGCATATAGAATAACGTTCAGGGTGACTGCGAAAAAGGGAAACGACATCCGGCTTATTTCGATCATAATTCCATGGAATGAAAGCAATTGTGGTGTGGAAGTTATGCTTTTGCATTTCTTCCAAAAGGTTCTTGTAATCAAGATGCCCGTAAGGTTGGCGAAGCCAGGGATCATCGATGGTAAGGTTGGCGTAGTGGTGTACAGCATGCCAGCCTTGGTCCCCCGCGCAGTACTTGGCGAATATCATCATCGGCGCGACTTTTACAAATGCGCCCACTATGCTGTCAGCAGTCCACCTCATCGTGCTGTCGCTCTGCGGCAACGTCCTTGCCAGAACGAACATCTTTTGTTCGCCTAAATCCTCTTCAATAAGCACCGGGACGTTATGACCGCCTTGTGCCACGGACATGACCAGTTGAGCTTTGCTGCCACCGGAGAGCGCAAGATAGAAGGTCTCGTTACCCGGAAACGGGAGCTCCACACCGGCGAGCTGACGGGTCACTACAGTCTGGGATCCGAACTCATAACGAAGCGGGACGGACCCCGCCAGCCGGTTTGCACCGACCAGCATTCCTTTAGACCACCTCTCTAGCAGATTTGAGTCGGTATCTGCTGTCACTCCAGCAACAAGCAACGGTAGACTGCCTCGTGGTCCACGCTTTAGAGATTCCAGCAGACGATCTTGATGTACAAATCGGAGTGCGTCTGCTTCGATCACCACCGCGACTGTTTGTGTCTGAACAGCTGCTGCCTTGAGTGCTGGCCCAACATCGGCGCTGCCCGCGTCGATAACTGTGAGATTCAACCCATAAAACTGTGCCGCGATCTCCAGTTGCCGCTGCTCGGGAGTCAGGGCTTTCCCGGAACTAACCAAAACGATATCCGCTGAATGGACAAAAGGGCAGAACGCCACAATAGCGAGCAGAACCGCGCCAAAAAAATGATACGGACAGGTTCGCCTGCCGTAACGACGGATCGGTTGCTTTCTGCCTATGACCATTGACATTGGAAAGTTGCAGTTGCTGCCAAATACGAGGACTGTCATACAAAAAAGCTAAACAGGTTGTGGCTCTAAGGCGCTAGCATAAGCGTGAATCAATGTCTGCTTTTCATTTTCCCAGTTCAGGCTTTCATCAATTCTTTTCCGTCCACACTGCCCTAACTCTTCTCGAAGATCCTTGCATCCCAGCAATTTCGTAATCTGATTGGCAAAGTCGATGGGATCGTTCGGAGTCGCGTATAAGGCGGCAGGACCAGCGGTGCGCCGTCCTTCTTTGAGATCAAACAATACGACCGGCAAACCGAAGGCCATGTATTCGAAAATCTTGATCATGGTCGAGTGGTCGTTCATGGCGTTCTTTGGGTCAGGTGCAACGCCGATATCCGAGCTGGCGAGGTAGGCAGCGACCTGCTCATGCGAGACCTGGCCCGTTAGCGTCACATAACTCCCGATCTCTTTCTCAGCAATCGTCGCTCGTAGCTGAGGAAGAACAGTGCCTCCTCCGATGAGCAAGAAATGCGTATCCTGGCGTTGATCGTGCTTCACAATGTACTCGATTGATTCCAGCAGCAAGTCCACCCCGTCCTGCGTCCCCATAAATCCAACATAGGTGACCAGGAATGAGCGTCCAAACTTGTCTGGGGGACGAAACGGAGGGTGACAGAAGCTGGCGACATCCGGACAGTTCCGCACAACAAAAACATTTTCCGGAATCTTCCCTCCTCGAGAGATGGCGATGTCTTTGAACGATTCGTTGGTGGCGATGCAGACATCAGCAACCCGAAAGGAGCATTTCTCGAGCCATCGCACGATACCCCGAAAAAACTTACGTTGGCCAAACTTGGCTTCGAAAAGCTCCGGCCCAAGATCGTGGTGATCGAAAATGAAGCGTACGCCGAACAGTTTCAAAAACAATGCGATAACGAAAATAGTGTCGGGCGGATTGCAAGCTTGGAGAATGCGGAACCGAGTTCGCGAGAAAACCTTGAGCGTCAGTAGAAACTCAGAAATCAACGCCAGCCCGTATTCCAACAGATAACCAGTAATGCTTGATGCCTCCCAGGCGCGATGCCGGTAGATTTCAACGCCATCAAGCAGTTCATATGCCTCACGGTGAAGGGTTTTTCCCTTGGGGCAAATAACAGAAACACGATATCCGGCGTCGCGCAAGGCGCAAGCTTCTTTCCATACTCGCTTATCAAGGGGAACGGGCAAATTCTCCACAACGATACAAATGGCAACTCCGGGCAATCGTCTCCTTACGTCAGCGACAGGTTCGCTCGACGGAATTGGACTGGACAGAGTGGCGACCGGCATCGGAATCTCTCGCCGTTAGGGGCAGACGGTCTCAGTTTTGAATGGCTCGCGAACTGCCATTAAGGTGAAGGTGAGAATTTCGGCTGCAACGCGCGATTGTTGCTCCGCCGTAAGTTGCGGGAACATTGGTAAGGAGACAATTTCTGCCGCGGCCTTCTCGGAAACGGGCAGGTCGCCGGTGGTGTACTGCAAGTGCGCATAGGACTTCTGGAGATGTAGCGGAATCGGGTAATGGATGCCGGTCCCGATGCCTGCTTTCTTCAAGTGGTCCATCAGACCTTGTCTGTCTGGCGTGCGCACGACGTACAAGTGATACACTGCGCGCGACCACGAAGGCTCGCAGGGTGCGACCACACCACAATGTTCCGCCGCAAACAGGCGGTTGTATTCGGCCGCGCGCTCGCGGCGCTGCGTGTTCCATTTTGCGAGGTATGGCAACTTGACGTGGAGCAGGCCGGCTTGCAGTGCGTCTAGGCGACCGTTGTAGCCTTCGATGTCGTGATAGTACTTCTTAGCCTGCCCGTGATCGCGAAGCATTCTGATTTTTCCGGCTAAAGTCGCGTCGTTGACCGTCACTGCCCCGGCTTCTCCACAGGCGCCCAGGTTCTTCCCAGGATAGAAACTGAACGCTGCGGCGCGTCCCATCGATCCCGCTTTCATCCAGCGCTTCAGCTTCTTCGAGAAGTATTCGGCTCCGTGAGCCTGGCAAGCGTCCTCGATCAGAATGAGCCCGTATTGCTGCGCTAGGTCCATGATCGCGTCCATATCGACCATTTGGCCGTACAGATGGACCGGAATGACGGCGCCGACCCGCCGGCCGCTTCGGCGGCTGATGAGCTTGCCATCCTTGTCGCGCATACATTGCTTTTCCAAGTACTCGCGCAGTTTTTCCGGATCCATGTTGTAAGTGCGCTCGTCGATGTCGACGAATTCCGGCAAAGCGCCGGTTTGTGAGATTGCCTCGGTCGTCGCGATAAAGGTGTGGGGAACCGTGACCACTACGTCTCCAGCTCCGACACCGCACGCCATCAACGCAAACCTCAGCGCATCGGTTCCGCTATTGACCGCGATCGCATGGCTGGTTCCACAGAACGTCGCGAAATCCTTCTCAAAATTCTCGACCATCGCGCCGCCGATGAAGCCTGCCGTATGCAGCGTCTGGCGGAACACGGCGACGAGTTCCTGCTCGAGTTCAACGTGAGGAGTAACCAAATCAAGAAAAGGAATGCTATTCGGAGTATGAGCACCGCTCACTGTGAGACCTCCTGGGCCTGTTCGATGTAGCGTAAGACCCTCGCTGGGTTGCCCGCTACGATGCTGTTCGGGGGAACGTCTTTCGTAACCACACTGCCCGCGCCAATAATGGCATTCTCTCCAATGGTGATGTTGGACAGGATGGTGGAGCCGGAGCCGATGGAGGCTCCTTTCTTTATGACGGTTCGCTCGACTTTCCAGTGGGCCTCGGTTTGCAGGCTTCCGTCCGCATTAGCAGCGCGAGGATAACTGTCGTTAATGAAAGTTACTCCGTGCCCGACGAAAACATTGTCTTCGATGGTCACACCCTCGCAAACAAAGGTATGGCTTGAGATTTTGCAGCGTTTTCCGATACTGGCGTTTTTTTGAATTTCGACAAACGCGCCGATCTTCGACTCATCCCCTATCTCGCAGCCGTAGAGATTGATGAATTTGGAAAGTGTGACATCGCGTCCAAGCTTTACGTTGTCAGCGATGCAGACAAAGGAGTTCACGATAAAGTCCTCTTAAGGTGACGTTGTAATTGGGAAAGGGGGAAGATCGAATGGTCCTATATAGCTCCGCCGCTAAGGACCAGGGACAAGCGCTTCAGAGGTAAACCAGTGCTCCACGGTCCCGAAGAGACTTACTAGCTGCTTCTAACATGCTCACGACGCGCAATCCGGCTTCACCATCATTGATGGGCGCTTTATCGTTGACTATGCAATCGACGAAGTAGGAAAGTTCCCGGTGTAGTGCCTCGACCTGTTCGATTTTCGGCGCCCACATGTCGCCCGAGCGGTAATTTACCAGGAGGTCATAGACGCCCTCCTGACTGGTGACTTTTACGCCCTTATCGTAAATTTTCACCTTCTCGTCGGCCTCGAGGTCATTCCATACCAGCATCTTCTTCTCACCACCCAACAAAGTCGTGCGTACTTTGACTGGAGAAAGCCAGTTTACATTCAGATGGGCAATGATTTTATCGGGGAAGTACACTGTGATGAATGCGATATCTTCTAACCCATTCAGGTGAGTCTGGCCCGTGGCCACAATGGCTTCGGGACTTTCCTGGATGAGGTAGTCCATGATGGATAGATCATGGGGCGCCAGGTCCCAGAGAACATTGATATCATGCTGGAACAATCCAAGGTTTACCCGCGTTGAATCATAGTAATACAGCTTGCCCAACGCATTTTCATCCAAAAGCTCCCTGATCTTTCTGACTGCTCCTGTGAAGAGGAACGTGTGGTCGACCATGATCTTCAGATTCTTCCGTGCCGCGAGCTCGATCAGTTCCTCCGCCTGCGCCACATTACTGGTGAAAGGTTTCTCCACGAAGATGTGCTTGCCGTTCTCCAGCGCAGTTTTGGCCAGCTCATAGTGAGTCCATACTGGGGTCACGACAGCGATGGCATCGATATCCGGAGATGTCATCAACTCGGCAGCATCGGAAGTCAGCTGGACCTGGGGGTACGCCTTGTGAATGCGTTTTCTCGCTGCCGGACTTTTGTCGCAGACCGTGACGACTTGGGCCTCCTCCAACTGATTCAGGTTGCGAACCACGTTGGGGCCCCAATAGCCGTAGCCAATGACCCCGAATTTGACGACATGTTCGCCCTGACTATCTTTCAAAGTATCCAGGCTGTCAGGCTTCGCTAAATAGGTAGCCATAGAATTAAAATCCTTTTGTTCAGGATGTGCTATGGGAGAGGCCGACGTAAAACGGGGGACAGCTCGGTTAGTGAGCACCTTCACCAAGGACTACCGCGCCCGGAGTGCGCAGCAGAATCTTGATATCCATCCAGGGAGACCAGGTACGGGCATATTGCAGATCGAGACGAACCATATCGTCGAATTTCACCCGGCTGCGACCGTTAACCTGCCACAAACCGGTAATGCCAGGCTTTGCTTCCAAAAGTCTGCACCGGTGCCACACGTCGTAGGCTTCCACCTCGTACGGAACCGGCGGACGGGGTCCCACCAGGGACATATCCCCTCTCAAAACGTTAAAAAATTGGGGTAGTTCATCCAGACTGGTTTTGCGCAGGAAAGCGCCTATCGGAGTGACGCGGGGATCTTTGGTCAGTTTGTACACGCCCGCGCCATTGCCATTCGAGGGATGCTTCTCCGCTTTTCCCGCGATCAGTTTTTTCACATATTCCTGGTGGATGCTGGCGTTGTTACCGACATACATAGAACGAAATTTCAAGAACACGAAGGGCTCACCATGCTGTCCGACCCGCCGTTGCCGAAACAGAATAGGACCTTTCGACGTCAGTTTGACGGCGAAAGCGATGACCAGCAATAGAGGCGCGAAGATCAGAAGCGCCACCAGGCTGCCGGTTACGTCCATGCTCCGCTTTATTACTCGAAAATAGCGCCTGGACTCATCACGCTTGACCAGGTCGGGATAGAGAGTCGGATTGCTTTGCCGCTGGTTGGCATCTTGATCCCAATCCTCGGGGAATACATGGAAGGAAATTCTCACGCGATTAAACTGTTCGAAAGTCAGATTGTCGCGCAATGTTTCCGTGATCCTGTCGATCATGATGCGAAGCGTCACGCTGCGGTCTTCGAGTCCGATCTCGGTGAACATGACGCCGATTACGCGATTCTCCTGATGCCATCCGGTCAGGTCGGTTTCACGGGTGTTTGCCGCCAAAGCGGTCGCAATCTTAACCAACGCCTTCTCATTCTTCGCGGAGGTCTGCTGTTCACCCATGTCCAGCAGCATCAGAATGAAAGGCTTTCGAGAACGCTCGCTCCTCTTCCGCTCCAGCGCCATCATTCTTTGGAACGTCTCTTCAGTCAGGACGCTACGTTCACCAAGCGCCACTTTCTCGGCGGCCAGAAGTAATCCGTTATCGCGGCGACGTACATTCACGGCTTGCTCTCCTTCTTCTCTCGCTCTTTTTCTTAGTAGGTGCTGCATGCACCGTCATGCGGGGGAAGAACAGCAGTAACGCTCACGCCTTCGTAGGGGGAACAGCGGTTAGGAAACTACGCCTATTGCTCGTCCGGGGGGATGACGGTTTCAGGTTGCTTTCGCGAGGGCCCGCCTTGCTGAGCATAGCGATAGTAGTAATCGCTATGAACCATGCTGCTGGTGCTGTTAATCACGGCTCCGAGAAGCTTAGATTGATCGAGTGCCTCCAGGCCGCGCTTTAATTGTTGTTTCTCTGTCTTGCCTTCGCGCGATACCAGAAGAACTCTATCCGCGAGCCGAACCCAAACGCTGGTGTCCGCAAGCGGAAGCAGGGGAGGAGAATCGATGATAATCCAGTCAAATCGTGAGCTTAGTTCTTTCATCATTGCGGATAGCGCTCCGGTCTGCATCAGCTCCAGTGCGTTCTGAGGTGCGCTTCCGGCGGGGAGAATCCAAATCCCCGCTGCTTCCAGACGGTAAATATTTTTGACGGGCCCGGTGCCGCGTTGCAGCCATTCGCTCAATCCCGGCACTTTCGGTAAGCCAAACTGCTTTGCCAAAGTAGGCCGTCGCAGGTCTCCATCGATGAGCAGCGTCCTTTGCTGCTTGCGACGGGCCAATGTGCAGGCCAGATTGGCCGCGACCATGCTCTTTCCTTCTTCCGGAATGGTGCTCGTAATCAACACCTTCTTGAGAGGCCGATTCTGCTGCTGTTGCCGCAGACGCACTCCGAGGTAACGGAACTTCTCCGCGGCGAGACTGTCCTTATCCGTAAGTGACACCAGGCGGCTCTGTGGAGGGATAGCCAGTGGCAACGATTCAAACTCGTTCGCGACAGGTACTTGGTCAAGATCTGGAACAGCTGGAATCGATTGCGGTGGTACTGAAATGGGCTCGGGAGTTTGTACTGTCCGCTCAGCCATCTGCAATAGCTCAGTCGCGACGCTCAGGGTTGACGGATCAATGCCCGAACGTTCCGCTTCTTGGCGTTGCAGCGCGTCAAATATATGGCTCATGTTTGGTGACTCGAGAACCTAAAGAACTGTGCAGATCCGACCTTTGCGATTGCGGTTTCTTTAACGAGGCATACAGGTTCAGCAAGGTCTGGACCGCCTGTCCTACATCGCTTTCCTCGACAGGCGTTGGAGCCTCGATTTCGGAAGAATGCACCACGTCGAGGCGAAAATCGCGGGCAATATCGCTGATGATGTCGGCAGTCACTGCCGGCAAGTGTTGCGCATACGCTGCAATCAGTGCGTTTTCGCAAATGGTGTTGATTAGCCGCGGGAAACCTCGGGAGTAAACATGCACCGCGGCTATTGTCTGAGGGGGAAACAACGTATGTTGCAAGTCTGACCCGGCGATCTGCAAGCGCCGCTCGATGTAACCCTTCGTCTCTTCTGCATCCAAAGGCGTGAGATGGGCCCGAAGAGCGATACGTTGTTTCAGCTGGCGCAACGACACCGAATCCAGTTTTGCATCCAGTTCGGGCTGACCAACCAGCAGGATCTGGAGTAGTTTCTGTTGCGTCGTTTCCAGGTTCGTGAGAAGGCGAATCTCCTCCAGAATGTCCGGGGGTAAATGGTGCGCTTCGTCCACAATGAGGACGGTATTCAAGCCTTTTAAGCCGCGCGACACAACTACGTTACTCAAATCCAGGAGTAACTCGCCCTTGTTCTTGCCAGCTGCGGGATGACCGAGATCGCTAAGTATGTATTGCAGAAACTCAGTCGAAGACAGCCGGCTGTTGAAGAGGTAGGCATACGCAATGTCATTACTTTGTTTAAGCAGTTGCAGAAGACACCGAAGCAGCAGTGTTTTTCCGGTACCTACTTCTCCAGTCAGGACTACGAATCCTTTGTGCCGCCGTACGCCGTAGTAAAGCGCAGCCAGCGCTTCATTGTGCCGTCTCGTGGGAAATAGGAACGCCGGATCCGGAGTAATCTCGAATGGGTTCCGCTTCAGATTGTAGAAAGACTTGTACATTCGCTCACTCTAGCCGCGAAAGAAGCTCAGCGCCGAGCCGATCAGTATAGTTCCAAGGACGGTTGCAGCGGTAGCCCATCCTAACCAGGTCTTACGTTTCAGAACTCGCTCATCATCGGAAGTCACGATTTCCGGAATTTCAGAGATTACGGCTATCGGCAACAGTTTCTTAAGTTCTTTCTCGTCGTAGACACGGTCATCCATCATCTCGAATGCCCCGGCGACAACCACGCCCAGCGCTATTCCCAGACCCAGTCCGATTCCACAGAACTTCAGCCGATTTGGAAATTCGGGTTTCACAGGCAAGCTAGGAGGATCCAGGACACGAAACCGCTCGCCTTGCTGGAGCAGTTCCATGCTTGTAGCCATGGCCGACTCGTTCTTCTTTTTGAGCAGATCATCGTAATTGGACTTGGATTGCTCATAGCCACGGGTCAGATCTGCCAATTGCTGCTCCCGTATGGGCTCCTGACTCAAGCGGCCCTGGTATTCACCGAGCCTTGCCTTCAGACCGGCTATGGCCTGCTCCCTGTTCTTGATTTCGATCTGGTTCGATTGCAGCTGTCCCTTGAGCTGAAGTATTGGAGAGGAATCTCTGGCATCGAGAGCCTGACTGGAAGACGCGGTTGCATCGGTTTCGTTCTTTTTGGCTTTCAAATCTGCAAGGAGTTGATCCCGCGTCTTTTCCGTTTTGGCAATTTGGTCTTTCAGTTTGCGGATGTCAGGATGATTGTCCGTGTAGCGAGAGCTTAGATCCGCCAGCTGACTGCGCAGTTTGTCGAGCTGCTGGTCAATGGCAGGCAATCCCATGGGAACGCCCTCCGGAGTCTTCGAGCTTCCCTCGAGCGAGCGGTACTGATTCAGCAGTGTTTCCAGATAAACCCGCTGCTGCTTCGCCGTATTCACTGCATCTTCTTCAGACTGCAACTGAGACTGCAGCCCACTTAGGATTTGTAAATTGCTTTGCAATTGTGAGGGAAGCTCGCCAACGTGCTGTCCTTTGAATTCCCTGATTTTTTCTTCCTGCTCAGAGAGCGATTGCCGCGCACTTTCGAGTTGGCTGGCGAGAAACTTCGTCGTGTCCTCAGATTGCTGTTGGCGCGCCTCGAGGTTCTCATTGATGAACAGGTTCGTCAGTTTCCCGGTGACGGCCTGCGCTGTGTGCGGGTCTCGCGACGAGAAGTACACGTTGAACGCGGTTACTTGATTGCCGTTATCGCGCACCAGTTCAATCTGGATGTCCTTGCGCATGTGCTCGACCTTGTCGTCGAGGTTGGCATCCGCATGCGGACCCGAATATAGGTCCAATTCCTTGACAATTTGCAGAAGGCGAGTTCGGCTCAGAATTTGCTGTGTGATTGTTTGCAATCTCTCCTGCAGGTTGTCGCTTATGTTTGGGGTGACATAATCTTTCGGCATGCTGGGCTGTTCCACCAGTATTAGCGTACCGGACTTATAACGTGGTGGCAGAACCCAGCTCGCCGTCCACACCGCAAGCCATCCGACAAACAAGGGAATAAGGAAATGCAGGTGGCGCCTGCGAGCAATGCCCAAGTATTGCTGGATGTCCAGCCCTTCGGAACTCTGTTCTTCAAAGTCTTCCGGCATATCTATCTTCCGAGTGGCCTCGCGAAATGATAAGAAATCGATATCCAGCCACGATTAGTGTCGGGCGTCGTGGAGATGATCGTGATGTTGCCGTAGCTCTGATACATCCTGGTGTAGCCGGCTTCCATGCTCAAATGTTCACCCACTTGCCGCTGAATAGATGCACCACCTGATACCGTGTGTCCACCTGAACGCGGTGCGAAAAACAGCGGGGTGACATCTTTGTAAATCGAATAGTCTCCACTGATACCTGCATTCCAATTACGGGTGAGTTGCTGCCGTATGGATGCGATCGCGCTATTCGAGTGATAGGCTGCGATTAGCCCTCCGCCACCCGTTACAGTTCGTGCATAGCTGGCCGCCAAGCTCGTATGTCCACTCTGCCACCCCACGCTGGCGGTTGCCGCGGGAGACCACGAGTGCGTCACTGGAAACGGAGCTAACGTAAGCTCCAGACGCTGCGGTCCTCCTGAGAACGAAATTGACAGATTCGGTTTCAGGTAGACGGTGTAGAAGCCGAGAAAGGCGTGCGTCAGCGTTTCACTTTGACCCTCGGCAGGATACGCCAGAATACGTTGAAACTGGTATGTCGCGCCGACGTAATGCTTCTTCGATATGCGGTGATTGTAGAACGCTGAAGCGGAGCTAGAACTGGAGTCTGATAATCCCGGAACCTGGGCGGAATCCAGGTAATGAAGATTACCGAAACTGCCGCTGGCTCCCACCATGCTGTTGATACCGAATTGATAATTCAATTGTGCACTGCCCGTGTTGCTGAGTTGATCGGCAACAGGCGCGACGACAGCGACAGTTGGCGGTTGAATGCTGCCTGGTACCGGGTTGTCGGTCGGATTGGGCTGATTGAAAAAGCTCGATGTCTTGTGAAAAGCGTCTTGCAGGCTTATGGTGACGTGCGGACTAAGCCAATACTGGATCTGCGTCGTGAAGTTGTGATCCGCCTGGTTGCGGTCACTCGTATGCTGATAAAACGTAAATCCCGGGCTGTAGGTAAACATGGATTGCAGCCGCGGGGTACTCTTGTCGAGAGATATGCTTGGTGAAATCGAATAACTCTCATCACTAACGGGCTTCCCGTTGGCCGAGCCAAGTATATTGTCGCTGTATGCGCTGGTGAAGCTGATTGCTCCACTCACGTAGTTGGATCGGGTCTCCGAGCCAAGAGCGACAGAATACCCCTCGGTGTTGACGGATGCCGGGACCGCCATCCGATCTTCGCCCGTTGGGCTTGCATCCGATGTGCCAGAGCTGTTCTGTGCCAAGAGCGGCAGAGACATAACTAAGAGAGTGCCTAAACACGCTCGTATGGACATAGTTATCCTCACGGAATGACGATCGTGTCTTTCGGCTCGAGCCTGATATTCTGCTCGGAATTCTTGCCCTTGATGACATCCTTGTAGTTAAACGGCAGACGTTTTTGGCTGCCATCCGCGCTCTGCCGCAGAATGTAGATCGACTTCTGCTTGGCAAAATCACGGAACCCGCCGGCGAGAGCAATTGCATCCAGCGCAGTCATGTTGTTACTGAGTAGATAGGAGCCCGGCTTTGCAACCATTCCGAGAATATTAATTCGTTGGCTTTTGATCTCCTGAACTATGACAGTGACTTCCGGCTCCGAAATGTAGTTCTTCAGTTTTGCGGCAATCTCTCGTTCCAACTGTTTCGGAGTCTGGCCGCTGGCTTGAACTTCTCCCGCTAATGGCAGCGAGATCTTTCCATCGGAGCGTACAGGCACCGAGCGTGAGACTTCTGGCTCTTTCCAGACGTTCACCGCCAAAACATCATCTGGACCGATCACGTAGCCTTCGTCTTGGGTTTTGGGATCCGACACACGGACCGGAGCGACGTCTGCGTTTGTACCCACCGCAGGTAGAAGCTTTGACTGTTCGTTTGTTTTGGAGGACGACGGATTCTGTGCTACCGCCCACAAGCCGCTGAGCAAAACGCACAAGCCTAAAATGCAAGCCGGTCTCCGAGAACTTCTGTACTGCATAAACGACCTCCCTCTAGAGCTGAGTGTTTGCGGAGACATTTTCATTACTGGTTTCTGCTCCGGGCCCCGAAATCCGCTGCAAATTCGGCAACATAGTCGGGCGGAGCGATTTGGTATTCCTGGATTTTGTAGAGCAATGCGCGATAACTGATGCTCAGTAATCGAGCTGCTGCCTTGCGATTCCAGTGCGTCTGTTCGAGGGCGCCGGAGATGGCATTCCGCTCCGCTTCGCCTTTGGCACTCCGCACCAGAGACTTCAGGCTGCCCGCTGCATGTCGAGTAGCAGCTTTCTCCGGTTTGCCTTCCAAAGGATTAATCTCGACTCGCAGCTCGCTTTCCAGCGAGTTGTCGCCCATCACCAGGTATCGCTTGGCAAAATTTTCCAGCTCCTGCAAGTTTCCAGGCCAGGAGTGCTCCTGGCAAATGTCCATCACTGAAGGGGAAATCACTCTCGGCGCCAACGCGTAATGCTTGGCCATGCGGCTGATCAAATGGCCGAGTAATACCGGAATCTCTTCTTTTCGCTGGCGCAGCGGTGGAACCTGCAGAGTGAACGCGCTTAAGCGATAGTAGAGATCCTCGCGCAACCGTCTTTGGCTGACCAGCTTTTCTGCATCCAGATTAGTCGAGGCGATGATCCGCACATCGACCGGGATAGGCTCTTCGTTTCCCGAGCGGAAAAATTGATTGTCCTGCAAGACCCGGACCAGCTTGGATTGCAGCGGGGCGGGCATCTCCGCGATATCTTCGAGGAACAGCGTGCCACCTTTGCAGGTTTCGAGTTTCCCCTGCTTCGTACGGGGTGCGCCGTTCACTGCCCCACGCTCATAACCGAATAATTCACTGTCCAGCAGTTCCCCAGGCAGTGCACCGCAATTGATCTTTGCGAACTTGAACCCGGAACGTACGGAAAGCTTATGGATGAGCCTGGCAGTCATTTCCTTGCCGCTCCCGTTTTCTCCGACGATCAGAACCGGCACATTGATCTGGGCCAGCAACTCGGCTCGCGCTCGCAACCTGCGGGTGGATTCGCTTGCTGAGACAAAGAAGAGATCGTCACCCAGGCACTCAATCGACTCACTGGCCACATCGCCGGTTTCGACAAGCGTGCGTGAGAGATGCCGCTGCAGGACTTTCTCCAAGGCTTCAGTGTCGCAAGGCCTTAGGATATAGTCCTGAGCTCCCAAACGAACGGCTTCAACTATTTGCTCGTTGTTTTCAGCGTCGGACAGCAGGACGACCGGCAATTCGGGGCGAACCCGGCGAATCCAGCGGAGCGTGTGAAGGCAATCGCTTTCACCACGCCTTAATTCAAGCAAGATTAGCTGCGGCGCATCGCCCGACTGGATGCGCTCCAGAACTTCCAGCCCGCTATCGGCCCGCTCCAGCTTCCACGAGTTCGCCTGTACTAGAGCACTCAAAGGCAGAAACTCGGCGGCCTGCCTGGTGACGAATAGTAAGCGTACTGCAGTCGTTGAATTTTCTGTGTGCGCCACGGAAGGCGTCCTCGTTTTCCTGTTTTAGCTTTCGGAGATGTGCGTCAAAATGAAGAGCTGAAGTGCTGACCACTTGAAGGTCAGAACTCAGCTACGCTGGGAAGAATAGACCTGATGGGGATTTGGCCCGCGCTGGTCGTAGCTTCGCCCTCTCAGTCACATGCCGCAAGGCGGAACATGTCGACACACGAAGACCAGCGACTTCAATTGATGGGGGAGAACTACAAATGGGGGGAAGGAAGTGAATTACTGTTCGCAAGACTAAGTGTGAATGCAAATCCGTGCAAGTGGTCGGCCTCACCTATGCGGCCACGCCTGAATGGACTAAGGTCGCCCGATACTGGCGATAGCGACGCTCGGCCTAGAGACACATGTCCTGTTTTGACGGCTCAAATCCGTGGTCTTACGTATTGCGGTAGCAGAGAAAGAGTGGCCTAAAGCCAAGCACCATCGAGAGTTGCTGAAGCTTCTACTCCAGAATCTGCAGCTCAGATATTGCGGTCTACTGGCGCGTTCCGGTGCTGGAAGTAACACTAAAGTGCCATATTAGAAAACGACAAGTGCCCTGTTTTCAGAGATGATCGATTTTGCACAGTTGCAAACTTTTTATCCTTGCCCTACTCATAAACGTGCGATAGCATCACTTTCAAGCATGGCCACCTGCTACTAGGGTCGCTGCCCCCAGCGATGCCAGGATGGTCAGGTTTCTCCCCCGACAGTAGGAAGTCCCCCGATTTTGAAGTTAAAGGTCTCATGCGTATCTCGGATTTGTGTATTTCGGCTTACTGAAGTTGTCTGATGTTCGAGATGATTGGGGCCCGGCCTTTCGTGTCTAAAGAGAGGATCCAATGTCGGATCGTGGGTCGGTCGAGGCGGCAAAGATCTGCGTTTTAGTCGCAGACAGTAGCAGAATTCACACTCAATTGTTGGCCGAAGTCATCGAGCGCAACCGCGATATGACCGTGGTTGCATCAGTTTCCTCCGGTCGTGAGATCCTGGAAAGCACTCAGAAGCTAACCATCGATATCGCCGTAATCGGCTCTAATCTGGACGAGTCGCCCTCTCGTGCATTTGAAATTGTGCACGAGTTGCGCACCATGCGGCCGAACCTCAAGAGCATCATGCTGCTGGAGTCTTCGCGGCGCGAAACTGTCGTGGAGGCGTTCCGCGCCGGCGCCCGCGGCATTTTCTCGAAGAATGAATCACATAAAACTTTGACAAAGTGCATTCGTTGCGTCCACGACGGCCAGGTTTGGGCTAACCGTAAAGATCTCATTTTCGCTCTGGACGCGCTGATCACCATGCCCTCGGTTCGCGCCGTCGATGCGAATGGAGTCAACCTCCTCTCAAAGCGTGAGTTGGAAGTAGTTCGTTGCGTAGCCGAAGGTCTGACAAATGGTGAAATCGGCCAGCGGCTGGGGTTGAGCAAACACACCATTAAGAACTATCTTCTGCGTATTTTTGACAAGGTCGGAGTCTCCAACCGTATGGAGCTGCTGTTCTTGACCGTCAATCAGCCAAGTCCGGCAGCGGAAGCAACGGCCAGCAGCGCTGGTGAGCGGCTCTCTAGAACAATCGAAAACGCTGACGCGGATTTGACGTCGGCACAGCTGAAACTGGCGCACGAATGTTCGCAAGGTGAGCAGACGGCGCGGGATCCCATTGCCGCTTACATGTGGTGCTTGTTGGCAGAGCGCAGCAACCTCGAGGCTGCCACGGAGATCGATCGACTGAAAGTGAGACTTGAGCAATCGATGAGCTCTGATCAGATCACCGCTGCGGAACAGAAAGCGTTGGAGCGGTGCAGGGAAGCCTCCAAGGGCCCTGTCGCCATGGTTCCTCGGCGCGATGGACGAGATGTCATTGAGGCCAAGGCGTCCAGAGCGTAATCCTCTCGGTATGCGTCAGCGCGTCAGGATGTCTCGGGTGAGCACGGCAATGCCGACTGTAACGTGCTTTGCCGAATAAAAACTTATGGGGAAGCCACTTCCGCCATGGCTTCCCCCGAAAATCAGGCTTGGTTTTCAGTACCGACCTGAGACTATCTTCTCCTTTGCTTACCGATTTGCTGCATCGAGAGCCCTATCAACTCTCGCTACGGCGTCACTCGCTTTGAAATGAGACTGGCGTGTAGTGCGCCATTTTTGTCCCAGGTCCCCAGGCAAATAACCCGGTCATTATCATTAACCTGGCTGGCGTCGATAGGCGTGATTTTCTTGCTGCCGTGTTCTTGGCTCGTCCATTTGGTCGAACTGTCGTAGACAACCGTCTTTTCGACGTCCGAGCCTCTCTGGCGGACGGTTAGGGTGGAGTTATCCTTGCTGCTCCTGGTGATGACGCCCTCCCAGCGAGCCTGCTTTGCACCTTTCGCATCAGCGGCAGTCGTCTTTGCCTGCTCCTGGCTTTCCTGAGCGGAAACCGGAATTAACGGCAAGTAAGCAAGTACCGAAGCAACAAACAACACAGTGAGTAGTCTGTTCACGATGAGATCTCCTCCTTTTTGAGATCGGTAATCATTCGAGGGAAAAGAAAGCCCGTTTTTTCAAAAACCAGTTGGCGGCCACGTCTCTCGACTGATTGCTGCTTTTTTGCCTTTACGCCGTCGCGAGTACGCCAGCATCAACGTGGTGAGCGTGCCGAAGTTAAGGTTCAGTAGAGTACCTCGCTCTCGCCTTTTTCAGCAATGAGCTTGTCAAAGCGTTCAACGATTCTGTCACGCCGCGCCATTACAGCCTTGATTTCGTTCTTGTTTAAATAAGCCTTGGTGTGCTCCGTGACTTGTTTTTCGTCCAAAGCTTTCAATTTTTCAAGCAGCCGGCGGTCACAGCGGACCAAATCGGCTGGATTTTTCAGGTTCTTATCTGCGCGGAAGGCGCGTGTGAAGTCGATCCTCCAAATGTGCCAGTCTTGACCGATCAGGACGTTCGTCAGATTTGGGTCGGTGTCCGCGATGAGTTGATCGAAAACCCGAATCTGGTACATTTGCTTATTCCATGCGTCTTGATCGGGAATCGCTATCTTCTGCTTTACGCGCTCGTCCTCGTCCATCTTCACTGGCAGCCACCAGCTGAGTGAACCGGGGTCGCCTCGCCAGCTGCGCTCGACATAGACGGGCAGCATATCGTCCACTTCAAGTAGTTCGGCCAATGAGTAGGCGGCCACATTGTATTTGTAGGAGTCGACGAAGGTCAGCTCATTGCGTCCGCTCTCGAATTGCACATTGTTTTTGTGCTCATTTACCGACTGAAACGAGGCGTCGTGAGTGATGGTGCCATCGCTCAGTGTCAAGCGCCAGGGATGCGTGACGCCCTTGCTCGATTGCTTGCTGGACACCACTTTCGCCGTGAGCAGGAAATGCTTGATTTGTTCCTTGGTAAGGGTCGAGTCGTCGGCCGCGCAGATCGTGCCTGCACAAATAAGACAAAGCAATAAGGGAACAACGAAGTTCCGCGAACAAGAAGTTGTTGTGTACACGGAATACCCTCCCCGAATGGCGCCCACAATCTACCTCCCCGGCCCGTCACTTCGCAACCCAAATCCTCGCAGGAGGTATATGCCTGTCAAGATTGCGCTTTACAGTCGGTTAAGGCCAGAGCTATGCTTCGGCACCCGCTGAAGGCTCTGTGTTTGGGCCACGGTGGGGCCGTGATCTGCGCCGCTCAAGCGATGGAAACCACAAGTGGTCGCTGAACACAAGCATCTTTTCTCGATGGCACTCTTCCTGCGGCAGCGACGCCACCTGCTGTTGGCGATTGCCCTTTGCACA
>Ga0070741_10009766_pt1 | contig 18459 bp, 16 predicted proteins | sample Coa_R1_4_FD_66440 | JGI IMG/M metagenome (GOLD analysis project Ga0070741, IMG submission 66440) | Surface soil microbial communities from Centralia Pennsylvania, which are recovering from an underground coalmine fire - Coalmine... | ecosystem: Environmental > Terrestrial > Soil > Unclassified ...
GCCGAATTACGGCTCATAAGTGGGTCCTTTGACGCGTACGATCAGGCTGCTGTTGCTTGGGTTCTAGTTGGAGCAGACCCTGGCGCTTGTTGCCGCACTGCGGTTAGGCGCGGATTTGTGCGCAAGCGGACATAAGCAAGTGAAAATGCGCGGCGATTATTCAACAGTGCCCCAAATTTGAAAACAGCGCAGAGTCGCTGTCAGGAATGTTTGACGATGCGCAGGTCGCGGCCAGTCATGTCTTTCGGCTGCGGAATTTCAAGCATTTCGAGAATGGTAGGCGATATATCGCGAAGAGAGCCGCCATTCATAAGCGTAAATGGCCGCTCGTTTCCGCTCACGACAATGAAAGGCACAGGGTTGGTCGTGTGTGCCGTATGAGGGCCGCCGGTAACCGGATCCATCATCATTTCCGCGTTTCCATGATCGGCGGTAATCAGCATTGCGCCGCCTTTTGCGCGCACCGCTTTTTCGATCTCGCCCAGGCAGGCATCGACTGTCTCTACCGCCTTCACGGTTGGCTCGATCTTCCCGGAATGCCCCACCATATCCGCGTTCGCAAAATTTACGATGACCACATCAAACGTGCCCTCTTCTGCCGCTTTAATCACTGCCTGGGCAACACCAGCCGCGCTCATCTCCGGCTTCAGGTCGTAGGTGGCGACCTTCGGTGAGGGCACGAGGACACGGTCTTCGCCGGGAAACGGCTGTTCTATTCCGCCGTTGAAGAAGTACGTCACGTGAGCGTACTTTTCGGTCTCTGCCACGCGAAGGTTGCGGAGCTTCGCCGTCCCCATCACGTTAGCGAGAATATTGTCGAGAGATTCGGCGGGCACCACTACCGGCAACGTGAACTTCTTGTCGTACTGTGTCATGCACACATAGTGCAGGTTTTTGGGTCCGCGGTCGCGGGGAATGATCGCATCAAGATCTGCAGCGCCGGGCAGGTCGCTGCCGCCTTCGGGAGTTAACCCGCTGTTGCGACACAGTGCTCGCGTAATCTGGCGCACGCGATCGGCACGGAAGTTAAAACAGATGCACGAATCCTCGTCGCCAATTGTGGCCAGCGGCTCGCCGCGGTTGTCGACGCACACAAACGGGAGAATGAACTCGTCAGTAACTCCCCTGTTGTAAGAGTCCTTCACGCCCGGCACTGCATCGACGTATTTCGCGGCCTCACCATTGCCATGGACCATCGCGTCGAATGCCTTGGCGATGCGTTCCCAGCGGCGGTCACGGTCCATGGCGTAGTAGCGCCCGTTGACCGTCGCAATTTTTCCCGTGTTGTATTCGCGCATTTTCTGCTGCAATTGCTCCAGGTACCCCGCGCCATTGGTGGGAAGGGTGTCGCGGCCGTCCATGAAGGCATGCACGAAGACCCGATCGACTCCGTTCTGCTTCGCCATCCGCAGCAGCGCGAAAAGATGTGCTTCTTGCGAGTGCACCCCGCCATCGGAAACCAGTCCGAACAGGTGTAACTTCCGGCCGCCGGAGCGCGCATTCTTCATAGCAGCCAGCAGCACGGGATTAGAGAATAAGTCTCCGTTCTGAATCATGAGGTCGATTCGCGTGATATCCATGTGAACGATGCGACCGGCGCCGATATTGAGGTGGCCGACCTCGCTGTTGCCCATCTGCCCTTCGGGCAGGCCGACGAATGGACCGCTGGTCTGTATCAATGTGTTCGGATATTCACGCAGCAGGCGGTCGTAAGTGGGCTTGCGCGCGAGTGCGATCGCATTGGCCTTGGTTTCAGGCCGGTATCCCCAGCCATCGAGGATGACAAGAACGAGTGGTTTAGGGCGCATCATTTGCCGAAAAGAGCCTCATGAAATTTTATTGAACAGATACGACCCGATCTCAACTGAACAGCGGTTCGCTCGCCAAGTCCGATTGGCGCACCGGAACGTCGGTTTCATATCTCCGCAGAACTTTGGTGACGAGCTTTGCGAACCAGGGCTTGGATTCGGCGGAAACGTACACCGACTCGATAATGCTTTGCAGGCGCACGTGCTTCCAGACGCCTACCCGGTGGTCGTCATGGTTTCCGGAGTGAATCGAGTCCAGGTCGCTCCACACCGCGCGCAGTTCGCGTTCGTATTCGAAGGACTTGCGTTTGTGCAGAAGTGGCCACCATAAGTCGTCGAAGGGGATGCGATCGCGATCGTACGAGATATATTTCACCATGCCGATGTAGATGTCTTCGTCCAGCCCATCGCGCAAGCGGCGGTAGGTTGACTGCAGGCAGACCGATTGCTCGGTCGCAGACGAATACAGGCGCCACATAGCCGCTGATTCCGACTCGTTCATATGCCAGCTGTTGACGAAACTGGAGATCCTGACCCGCCGCAACATCTGGGCATAGTCCTCGGGACTCACATCTTCATGGCCGCGCTGGAGGAAGTCGCGCAAGGGCTGAGACATCGATCCTTCGAAGCGGTCTTCGAAAAGATCGGTGCGCCGGAAGAACAGTCCTCCTTCTTCGAGAGAATTCACCAGGCGCGTGAAATCCATGTATCGCCAGATCTTGATGTCTGGATTTGAAGGCGCCTCGAACGCGCGTTTCCGGCCTTCACGAAGTAGAACGTCCGGATCCATGTGTTAGGTTGTTGATTCTCCGAGCTTGCAGTTCAAGGCTTTGATTCCGAGGAAGCGTGCCGCGCCGTCCAGTTCTTGTTCAATTCGCAGCAACTGGTTGTACTTCGCAATACGATCGGTACGCGAGGCCGACCCCGTCTTGATCTGCCCCGCGCCGGTGGCGACCGCGAGATCGGCAATGAACGAATCTTCCGTTTCTCCCGAGCGATGCGAGATCACCGAAGTGAAGCCGTTGCGGCGGGCCAGGTCAATGGCGTCGAGAGTCTCACTCACTGTGCCGATCTGGTTGACTTTAATCAGGATAGAGTTGCCCACCTTGCGATCGATCCCTTGCTGCAACCGTTGCGTGTTGGTGACGAAGATGTCGTCTCCGACTAGTTGGATCTTCTGTCCTAGTTCTTTCGTCAGTATCTCCCAGCCGCCCCAGTCATCCTCAGCGAGACCATCCTCCAGCGATACGATTGGATAGTCGCGCACCCACTTGGCCCAGAATCGCACCATCTCCTCTGAACTCTTGCTCGACTTGTCCGACTTCTTGAAAACGTACTTGCCATTTTGGTAAAACTCGCTGGCCGCGGGATCCAGCGCAATGGTGATCTCTTCACCCGGCTTGTACCCGGCCTGCTGGATGGCCTCAAGCACTACTTCGACAGCCTCAACATTGGATTTCACCGAAGGCGCGAAGCCCCCTTCATCGCCAACCGCGGTGTTGTAGCCTCGCTTCTTGAGCACACCTTTCAGTGTATGGAACACTTCCACGCCCCAGCGCAGGGCTTCCGAGAAGGATTCGGCTCCCACAGGCATGACCATGAATTCCTGAAAATCCACGTTGTTATCTGCGTGTGCGCCGCCATTCAGGATGTTCATCATGGGGCAGGGAAGCAGGTTAGCAGCAGCGCCACCCAAATATCGGTACAGTGGCAGCCCATATTCGGCAGCGGCTGCGCGCGCCACGGCCATGGAAACAGCCAGGATTGCATTTGCGCCTAATCGCCCCTTGTTTTCCGTCCCATCGAGTTCGATCATCTTCTGATCAAGGACGCGCTGGTCGGAGGCATGCATATTGGAGAGCGCATCGGCAATCTCTCCGTTCACATTCTCCACTGCTTTGAGGACGCCCTTTCCCAAATAGCGTTTGTTGTCGCCATCGCGCAGTTCAACCGCTTCATGCTCACCGGTCGACGCACCGCTGGGTACGATCGCCCGGCCTACTCTTCCGCTGACCAACCGCACTTCCGCTTCCACTGTAGGATTGCCGCGAGAATCCAGGACTTCGCGTCCGATCACTTTTCCAATATTCGTCATTAGTATGAGTCCATCCTGATCTATGGGGTTCGAAAGGTCCTCCACCCGCCTCACGGGAGAGTCGGCAGTGAATGACAACCCCCTTCCGGTAAGAAGGCCTACACCCGAGTATCTTCTGGTTCTCCGAAACTGGCGATTATATCCGACACTGCGCGAGAGCATCAGCGTGCGCACGCCGGGTGAAACTCGATATTTTGCCATGCGCCTGCCGGATACGCGGTGATATGCGCACTCAAACTGGGTGATGCCATACCGGACATAAACCCGGGCATTCGCCACTTAGGGCGAAGCACGCGGCTGAGATCGCAGCCTTGATGTCTGACTTCCGCCTTGCCGTACCCAGATTGGTTCGCTCCGTGGTTCCGCTATTGAGACGCACTTACGGCTGTTCTACAGTCGAAATCGGATGCTCGATCGCACCCAAACATTGCGCGTTGGATCGCCCGCGCCCGAGTTTGCAGTTTCTGCGGCGAACCGCGAGGGCATGTTTTCCTTGCGACAGCTGGTTTCGCAGGGCACGGTCATTCTCGAATTTCTGCGCGGCACGTGGTGACCCAACTGCGTAAAACGCATGGCCCAGTTTGAGCCTCTGGTGGGAGACATTGAAGATAACCAAGCGCAGCTTCTCTATCTCGCGGCGCAAAAGCGGCATGGCTTCTTTCACCCCGAGAAGCATTTCCTCAAAAATCCCATCTCGTTCCCGTGCTTGCTCGACGAGGATCGCTCGGTCACCAAGGCTTATGGTTTGTATCACCGGATCGGAAAGGATGCTTTCAATATTGCCCATCCCGCGACACTGGTCATCGATCGAGCCCGGATCATTCAGTACATCTACCGTGGCGATCATCAACTCGATCGGGCCCCGCTCGACGAAATCATGGAAGCCATCCGCACACTGAAGGCATGACGCGGAACTACAAATCACGAGTTTCAAATTCAGGAGGAGCAATGAAGAAATTGATCGTATTAGTAATAGCGGCAGCGGCAATGCTTGGAGCGGCTTGCGCTGAGTCGAATTCCTCGCTGCCGGCGGGAACCTCGATTAAGGTAAAACTTGAGACCACGCTGGCAACCTTCAGCAACAAGTCAGGCGATGCGTTCTCGGGACGTGTCACCGAACCCGTGATGATGGACGGCAAGACCGTGATCCCGATCGGCACAACTGTGCAGGGCCGTGTCACCAGGGCGACCGAGCCGCGTCGAATCGCGGGAAAGCCGACCATCGGCATTTTGCCGGAAAGCATGGTGCTTCCGAACGGCGAGAAATTCGTCCTCAATGCAGTGCTGGTTGACACCAATATGCGCAAAGGCACCGACGTGAATAACGAAGGTGAATTCAAAGGCGCCGGTAAAGACAATCGCGACCTGGCCGAAATCGGAATCGGTACTGCGAGTGGGATGACGGTTGGGAGCCTGATCGGCGGTGGCAAAGGACTCGTCATCGGTGGCCTGGTAGGAGCTACGGCTACAGTAACGCATTGGCTATCTCAACGGCGCTCCGCGATCTTACCTGCGGGTACCGAGCTAACCATGGAACTCAGTCGCCAGACGTCGATGACCCCTGCAGGCACGGGCGCAAACTAGAACGCGGATTCGCGTTAGGTCGAGATTTGGGTTGAGATTTAAGTCTGAGGTTTGCCTCGAGAGCTGGCTAAAGAGCGGGAATATATCCCGCTCTTTTTTCGCTCACTTCTCTTCGGCCTCGATTGGCCCCTGGTGGACAATCTTGGCCTTCATCGCTTTTCCATCCATGGGCCGCTTCAGGACCAGTTTGTTTCCCTCAACTTGCGCTGGAATTTCCTGCCCTTCCACCAGATCTGCCATCTTGAAGTGTTTGTCGACGACGTACACCGCACTATAGCTCTTTCCATCCAGTGCGACGGTCACCTCGCATTTGGGCACCATGCCGGGCACGATCGAAGGTGCAGTGCTCACCCCGTACGAAGCATTGCCCGCGACACTCGCACCCAAAGCGCTGGCATCGCGCACATGCAAAACCTTTGCATCTTTGAAATCTCCGGCACCAGCAGAAGAGGCGCAGAGTAATAGCAGCACCCACATCCATTTCATATTCGACGATCTCCGTCCGATTGACTCCAGCATCTTACGTTATCTGGCAATAAGCTGTATCGAGGTAAAAAAGTGTAAATCAGAGGAACGCCGGTGGACGCCCGGCGAGAAAAGGAAGGAAATCCTGTCCTATTGAGTCTCTCTGTTATGTCTAAGCTACTTCACTTGGCCATTTTCATGGCGAGCTGCTTTTGTGACGGGTCCATCTGATTCCACACCATCTCAAGATCTTTGGTCACCCACGGATTTCTCGGCTGCTGCCGCATTGCGAGCGCGAACCATCGATACGATGTCGGCAAGTCACGGGCGACACAGTGCCCGGTTGCATACATGGTGCCCAGCATCGTCCGGGCTTTCACGTTCGACGCTTCCGCTGCTGGTCTGAGCAGTTCAACTGCGCGGTTACAGTCTTGCGGCACGCCTTGCCCGTAAAGATACTTCTCCGCCAGCCGTGCGGTGCCGTCATCCGTATTCGCTGGCGCAGTCGCAGGCTCACGGGTCCCAACTCTCTCTAGATCCCGCTTGCTCGCTAGTTCCGTGGTAATTCCACGAGAGCGATGACTATTGTTCGCCTGCTCTGAACCGCTCTCCGGGGTAGAGTTCGCTGTTCCACCTTCCTCAGCAGGTTTCTTCACCGCGGCTTCCGTACCCGTCGGTTCTGGTTGCGACTCCGGAGGCCTGGTCGTGTTGCTCTTCTCTTCCGTGCGAACTGCCTCCTCAGCGTTCGGTTTTGCCGCGGACGCTCCGGAAGCGCTGGGCGGCTCCGTCCGCTGAGTGGCCTCGCCTGCAGAGTTAGTCGTATCTCCGCCATTAGCTGGCGCCGGCGTCAAGGTACCGTTCTGCACCTGGAACTCCGACTCCCTCGCATTCGGATTGTTTGCGCTCTGTTCCAGGGCGGCTTTCGATCGGTTTATGCCATCTTCCGGAGCCCTACCCTGCAGCTTGTTCTTGAATGCCGCAGCCACGACCGCGGGCCCTCCATGTTTGCTGACCTGCCACCAACCTACCCCTATTACGGCGAGGAGCAGAACAATACCGACGAACGCGCGGCCCGGACGGCGACTTGTTTCGTCTTCCAGCAGGTACGTGTACTCGGTGTTTGGCTCGGGACTTGCTAAACCCAGAATCGATGGCCCACTGATGAAGTCTGGCGATCGCGGATGTTGTTCTTCCCGCACTGGATAAAGCTCAGGATCCATGCCGGACCGAGCCAAGAGTTCGCTGTCGGAAGGCACGTCATCTGCCCGGCTGACGAACGGCGGCGCAATACTCGTCGCCACCGGACTATTTCTCAACCCCTGTGCCTCGGCCACGGAGGGCGACTTTCGCTCGTTCGCCGCAGGGTCTAGCGTTTCGGGCTGTGCCAAAGGCTTGCCGCACATCCCGCAGAAGCGGAAGTACTCTGGATTTTCGCGGCCACAATCAGTACAAAGCACATTTCCCTCCATGCGCATGGGGTTCTCTGCGTGTTTAGAGGCTGCCGACGCGGCGAGGGTTGGCGCGCCACCCCCGGGTAGTGGAGCAGATTTGAGCCTTCGCGGCTACGTGCCCCTAGGGCTGTTCGCTGCTTTTCCGTCGCCCTTGGCTAACTTTACACTCGCAGCGTCAACGTGTTACCGTAGAGATCGTTACCAGGATAAACGAAATCAGAAGACAGGAGTGCACCAGGTTAGTGCTAGCCAGAGAGCAAAAGCAGTCCCTCATTGACCAATATCGCACGCATGCGACCGACACCGGCAGCCCGGAGGTCCAGATCGCGCTTCTCAGCGAGCGCATTGGCCAATTGACGGAGCACTTCAAGACGCACCAGAAGGATCACGGCTCACGCCGCGGGCTTCTCATGCTGGTCAGCAAGCGGCGTCGCTTGCTCGACTACCTCAAGAAATACGACTCCGAGCGCTACAAGACCGTTATCTCGAAACTCGGCATCCGCAAGTAAGCGTGCCTTTCCGAGTCTCCCGCTCGCAGTGTGAACACCGAGCCCGTGTCTCGGTATTTCCCTTGTTGCCGTGGGACGGCAAGCCCATTGAGGAAGTCTGAACAGTGCGTTCTCCCAGCCACTGTAGTACAGCTACTGGCACCCGCTTATCCCAAGCGCAGTTCCTGCGCACACGCATTCCTGGAAGGATGAATCATGAAACCAGAACCTGCCCAAATTTCAGTCGAGCTTGCGGGCGGAAAGACCCTTAGCTTTGAAACTGGAAAACTAGCCAAACAAGCCGACGGTTCCTCCGTGGTCCGCATCGGCGACAACGTCGTACTCGCCACTGCCGTGTCCAATACCGAGCCCCGGGAAGGCATCGATTTCTTCCCCCTCACCGTTGACTACCGCGAATACACCTATGCCGGCGGACGCATTCCTGGCGGCTTTATCAAGCGCGAAGGACGTCCGAGCGAACGTGAGATTCTCACCAGCCGCCAGATTGATCGTCCCATCCGCCCACTGTTCCCCGAAGGCTATCGCAACGAAACGCAAGTGATCGCGTTTGTCCTGTCTGCGGACACCGAGAACGATCCCGACGTCGCCGCCATCAATGCTGCCTCTGCCGCCCTCACTCTTTCGGATGTTCCATTCCTTGGCCCTATCGGGGCAGTTCGCGTGGGCCTGGTCGATGGCCAGTTTGTGGCTAACCCCACCTACCCTGAGATGCGGGATGGCCTGCTTAACATTATGGTAGTCGGCACTGCCGAAGGCATCGTGATGATCGAGTCGGGTGCGAAGGAAGTAAAAGAAGAGACGGTGGTTGACGCTATCGAATTCGCGCACACTGAAATTAAAAAAATCTGTGCCGCTATAACCGACCTGCGCAACAAGGTTGGAAAGCCCAAGCGCGAAGTAAAGGCCCCGGAGTTCGACGATTCCTACTACAAGCAATTGAAAGCTCGTGCCGGAGAGCGGCTCACGGACGCGCTCGACACGCAAAAACATCCCAAGGCCGAAAGCTACGCTTTGGTCGATGCCTACAAGAAGGAATTGCTTGGCGAGCTTGCCGAGGAAGATGAAGACGGACGCGCCAAGCTGCAGAATTATTTTGAGACTCTGCGCGAGCGCATCTTCCGCGAGCAGGTGACCAAGCAGCGCCGTCGTCCCGATGGTCGCGCTTTCGATGAAATTCGTCCCATCTGGATCGAAGTTGGCGTTCTGCCGCGCACTCATGGTTCCGCCATTTTCACTCGCGGCGAAACGCAGGCGCTGGTTACCACCACGCTCGGCACCAGCGACGACATGCAACGGCTCGAAGTTTTCGAAGGCGAAGCCAAGAAGCGCTTCATGTTGCACTATAACTTCCCCCCGTTCTCGGTGGGAGAGGTAGGCTTCCTGCGTGGTGCTGGACGCCGCGAGATCGGACACGGTGCGCTAGCCGAGCGCGCGATTTCCGCCGTTCTGCCCACTGAAGACAAATGGCCTTACGCCATGCGCGTTGTCTCTGACATTTTAGAGTCGAATGGTTCGTCGTCCATGGCTACTGTCTGCGGAGCTTCTCTCTCCTTGATGGATGCCGGCGTTCCGCTCAAAGCTCCGGTGGCCGGCGTTGCTATGGGCCTGGTCAAGGAAGGCGACCAGTACGCAATTCTGAGCGACATTGCAGGTGCTGAGGACCACTATGGCGACATGGATTTCAAGGTTGCCGGTACTACCCAGGGCATAACCGCTTTGCAAATGGATATAAAGGTCATTGGCATCACGCCCCAGATCATGCGTGAAGCCCTCGCCCAGGCGTTACGTGGTCGTCAATTCATTCTCGATAAGATGCAGGAAGCTATTTCTGCCCCTCGCGAGAAAGTTTCGGCTTTTGCTCCACGCTTCTATACGCTGACCATCCCGACTGACAAGATCCGCGACCTGATCGGACCGGGCGGCAAGATGATCCGCAGCATCATTGACCAGACCGGAGTCAAGATCGACGTGGATGACTCGGGAAAAGTCAATGTTGCTTCCAATGATGAGACTTCCGCCGCTAAGGCCCTGCAGATGATCGGCGACATCACGGCCACCGCGGAGGTAGGGAAGACCTACCTGGGAAAAGTCTCACGTTTGGCTGACTTCGGCGCATTCGTCGAGATCCTTCCCGGTACCGACGGCCTGCTGCATATAAGTGAAGTCGCCGAACATCGCATAAAGGACGTGCGTGACGAACTGAAAGAGGGCGATCAGGTTCTGGTGAAGGTCCTGTCTATCGAAGGCAATCGTATTCGTCTGTCGCGCAAAGCCGTCCTCAAGGAACAGCGCGCCAAAATGGGAGGCGGTGCTCCGCCGCCCGCGGGCGAACCCGGACCTGCGGAAACACCAGTTCCGCAAGCTGCTTCGATGACCATCGAAGGGGGCGCCGAATTCGATGAGGACGATGAGCCCAATTTCAATCGTGAGCCGAACTACAATCGCGAAGAAGTGCAGACGGCCTCGCCGGAACGCACCGAACGTAGCGACCGCCCGGATCGTGGGCCACGTGGCGGAGGTGGTGGCGGCGGGCGCCGCCGGCGGCACGGAGGCGGAGGTGGTCGCGGCGGTCACAACGGTCGCGGCGGCGGACATGGTGGCCACGGGGGTCACGGCGGACCGCGCCGCTGAACTCGCTTCCCGTAGCGGAATACTCGATAATCTTCATCAGGCCGCGACTCAATGTCGCGGCTTTCTTCTGCTATTCCGTGAGTATCATGGACGCGAGTCTGCACGGCGTGCCGACTGCGCCCCTCGTCCCTAGACGAGGGATGTGAGGTTCGTGATAGGGAACTACTTCGCTTGCGGCGCTTGCTGTTGCGGAGTCGCTGGCGGAGCGGCGGGTTTCACCGGCTGTGATTTCGTTTGCCCGGGTTTGACACCCTGCAACACCGAGTTCGGACCGGAATGCCGGGACGCGGCCACCGAAAGCGTGATCGACGTAATCATGAAAATCACCGCCGACCACGTAGTTACCTTAGAAAGAGCGCTCGCAGCACCGCGTGGCCCGAAGGCGGTCTGGCTGCCCATGCCGCCAAACGCGGCCGAGATATCGCCCGCGCTGCCGCTTTGCAGCAGCACCACAATGACGATAAACAAGCAAACAATGATGTGGATGAGAGTGATAAGTGTGATCATGCTTCGGATCTTTGCGCGGCCGCCAGGCTCGCGACGACTCCTTCAATTCTAGTGTTTCAGTGCACTAAGAAAATCTTGGTGCGGAAGGGGGGATTTGAACCCCCACGCCTTGCGGCGCCACCCCCTCAAGATGGTGTGTCTGCCAGTTCCACCACTTCCGCAGGACGCAGTACCACGCTCAATAGTTGTTAAGATCGACGCTTGAGGGCGATTCCGAGCGGACCGGATTTCGCGCCAACCTTCTGCATTCTACACGAGTATTCGCGCTCGGCAGGCTTCCCGGCTGCGCAAACATTTTTTCTACGCATCTTCTCGTGAATGAACGTAGCGTGTGGTCCTCTTAATGTTATCGCGTCCGGAGGGGTACTGCAAAGTGAATGGGCCCGTGTGCTCGCCAGTAGTCACGAGAGAATTCTTCCCCGACGATGCCGATCCGGCGTTTGCGTGGCGTGTTGCACCAATCGCCCGGCTTGCAGTCAGTCTGGCTGTAGGGATGCCAGCTTACCCAACAGTTCGTCGGGATCCAGTGGTTTAGCCAGGAGTTCCCAATTGTGGCCATGGGATCTTGCCTTTTCAACCAACTCGTTCGTGGATGCCTGTCCAGAAAACAGCAGGATGTGGCACGCAGGGTGTTTCTTTTCGATGATGGCGCAGAGTTCAGTTCCGTTCATGCCGGGCATGATTACATCCGAGATCACGCAATCCGGAACGAAGGATTCAAGCTTCTGAAGCGCTGCCGACCCGTTGTACGCGGATGCTGCTTCATGGCCTTCACGCTGAAGAATCATGACCAGGGTATCGGCGACTGACCTCTCATCATCGACAATCAGAACACGCATGTGTTTTGCCCTGTTTCTTGGCTGATACGCACGCCGCGGACCCAGATGCGGACTCAAATAGGGAAAACGCCGCCCAAGGTTCGCCTCCGGACGATGGCCAGAGAACTGACGCTACAGACTTTCTTTCCTTCGACGACTATCACCCTCATTGCACAGAGGCTCCAGCGAGGATCTTGCCTTTGGCTGCCGTCCGCCTCAATGGTGCGGCCGCGATGCGGCCCTCTGCCGGCAGCAAGATCGAAAAAGTTGTTCCGTGATCTTTTTCTCCGGTTTTGCTTTTGACCTGGATGATGCCTCCGTGTTTTTCGACAATCCCGCGCGTGATCCACAACCCCAATCCAGTACCGACGTCAGACTTAGTGGTAAAGAACGGTTGAAACAGATTCCGTCTGTCTGCAGACGCTATGCCGCTACCGGTGTCCGGTATGGTGATTCTGACACCCCGATGGTGAGCGTTGCTCCATTCATGGGTTTTGCGAACTCGTATAGAGAGAGTTCCACCGGCGGGCATTGCATCCATTGAGTTAGTCAGCTCGCTACCGCTCCGCCGCCCGCCTCGCCGGTTTCCGGGCAGTTCACAGCACGCCCTTGCTCGATCGCTCGCAACGGTTAATTGGCGTGCTCTCCGTTCATTTCAAAGAGCCGTACAAGCCTAGCGAACGTGAGCAGCGATTAACTGATCTGTATGCTCGCCTCGCAGTTTGCGCCATCGAAAACGCCCGGCTATACGAGGCTCTGGAAGACGAGTTTTCGCAACGAAAGCAGACGCAGGAAGCGCTGATTCAGGCGGAAAAACTAGCGGCCACGGGACGGCTGGCGGCTACTATCGCACATGAAATCAACAACCCCCTGGAAGCTGTCACCAATTATCTTTATCTCGCCAGGAAAAACTCCGCTTTACCGGCAGATGTAAAACGCCAGCTCGACATCGTTGACGAGGAGTTGGATCGCGTCGCTCACATTGCACAGCAAACGTTAGGTTTTTATCGCGACAATTCTGAGCCGCAAGCGGTCGACGTGACTAAATCAATCCAGGACGTGCTCACCATCTACGAGCGCAGGTTGCACTACAAGAGCCTGCGGGTTCAACCCGATTTCGGCGCTGGGCTGTTCGTTTGGGTACTCCAGGGAGAGTTCAAGCAAGCCATCTCAAATCTGATCGCGAATGCAATCGATGCAAGTGCAGACGGAGATCGGATCCTGGTTCGTACCCGGGCGCTACATTCTGGTGTGCGTATTACCATCGCCGACACCGGTATGGGCATGTCGAAAGACATAAAGGCAAAAGTGTTCACACCTTTCTTCACTACCAAACAGCAGGTGGGAACAGGGCTGGGTCTTTGGACAACGAAGACACTGCTGGAGAAGCACGGCGGTCGCATCTCCATGCGCAGCAAAGAAGGACGTGGAACGGTTATGAGCATAATCCTCCCTTCTTCCCAGTCTTCGTAGTCAGCGATGAAAGGTCATCTATGGTTCTCAGCCCGTTGACGGAGTTGCCGGAGGCACTCTTCGCTATGGCGTGCGCCTCCGATTCAAATTCGAGTTCGCCGGCAGCTTCAACGACCGGTAACCGCCATGCCACTCGCCGCCTTCGGGTCATTGTTGTGGACGACGAACAGCGAATTGCCGACAGCGTGAAAGATATTTTGGCTGACAGTGGACACGCAGCGGTTGCGGTCTATGATGGATTATCCGCCGTGAACATCGCCAAGGAGTCCTGCCCGGATGTCCTTCTTTGTGATGTTCTCATGCCTGAGATGAACGGAGTTGAAACTGCAGTAGCCATCCGCCAGCTCTGCCCCCATGCCCGCGTCCTGCTTTTCTCCGGACATGCTTCAGTGTCGGACATTGTTAGTCGAGCGAGAGCTGCTGGTCATCATTTTGAGTTTCTGCCGAAACCAATTCGCCCAACGGAGCTACTCCAAAAGCTGAGCCACTGACCGGCGCCAGCTCCATTTTTCCACTCGTAGGTGCCTCTTTACGACGCTTCCCAATGCTGGAGAATTCACGCCCTTCTGCCGCAAGTCTTACATGCACATTTAAGGCTGGCGATACCATTGCCTGAGGACAAGTTGTTGCCGGGACTCGCACTGCCTCCGCGTGATCTTCATCACTGAGATAAACCTTCGGGCAGTACTAACTTAAGAGTGAAATCAGGTTCATGATTCGAGGAGGCGATTCCTTGAAAAAGACATATTTACTTTTATTGTTGGCTGCCGCCATCGCTGCGATTTCCTCGTTACTTGTGCCGCAGAGCGCGCAAGCGCAATCGGCAACCCACCCACGGGGCATGGTAGTGCAGATCAAAGCTCCGCTGGGGCTGCCCCCGGTTCCCATTCCGGCCGACAATCCGCCCACGGCGGAAACGATATCCCTTGGTCGCCGACTCTACTTCGATCCGATTCTTTCCGCGGACGGCTCCGTCTCCTGCGCAACCTGTCACGCACCCGGTCGTGGTTTCACTGATAACAAGCCGGTGTCGAACGGCGTAGAAGGGAAGACCGGAAGTCGCAATTCTCCTACCGTGATCAACTCCGCCTACAGTCCCCTGCAATTCTGGGATGGTCGCGCGCCAAACCTGGAAGAACAAGCCAAAGGGCCCATTGCCAATCCGGTTGAAATGGCATATACGCTCGATGGCGCGGTCAAGGCGCTTCAGCATGACGCAAGCTATCGCGAAGATTTTCAGAAAGCCTGGGGCACCGATCAGATCACCATCGACCTGGTTGCGAAATCAATCGCCTCTTTCGAAAGAACCGTACTCGGCGGCAATTCACCCTTCGATCGCTACTATTACGCGGGTGACAAGAAGGCGATGTCGCCATCAGCCGTTCGCGGATTGAAGATGTTCATGGATGCGAATAAAGGCAATTGCGCAGCCTGCCACACCGTCGACAAGAAATATGCGCTGTTCAGCGACGGCAAGTTTCACAACGTCGGCGTTGGCGTGGATCTGAACGGCAACTTCGCGGACACCGGAAGGTTTGCTGTTTCCAAAAACGTAACCGATACCGGGGCCTTCCGAACGCCAACTCTCCGCAACATCGCTCAGACTGCTCCCTACATGCACGATGGCAGTCTCAAAACATTGAAGGACGTCATCGATCATTACATTGGCGGCGGCAACTCGAATCCGCATCTCGACAGGCAGATCAAGGTGCTGGATTTCTTGTCGGGGCAGGAACGTGCTGATCTGGAAGCTTTCCTGAATTCACTCACTGGCGAACTACCAGCCAGCGTTGCACCGCCTCTGCCGGCGGAGAAGAAGACGGCCCAGCTCTCACGAAAGTAGAAGCTTTTGCAGCGAAGCAAGCAACCGGACCCGAGCTCCGATTCTTGCTCTTGTAGCCAGGTCAGCGGGAATTCGTCATCATCAATGCGAAGAGCAGCGGCAGGTAAAAGACTGTCGCTTGCAGCAACTGCCGCGCGCGCATTTTGGAAACAGCGCTGGTTAACGGCGCCTCTAGTCTCACAAGCCGCACTGCAACAAAAAACATTGCAATCCCCAGCACCACAGCGCCAACCAGATAAATCCGGCCCGACATTCCCATCCAGGATGGGAGCAATGTCACCGGAATCAGTGCCAGGGAATACCACAGGATGCGGCGAGCCGTAGAGCGGCCATCTGGGTCTACGACCGGCAGCATGCGGATGCCGCCCCGAGCATAGTCTTCGCGATAGAGCCATGCGATCGAGAAAAAGTGCGGGAATTGCCAGAGAAAAAGTATAGCGAAAAGAACTAGTGTTCCCCATTCAAGTTGCCCACGTGCCGCTGTCCAGCCAAGCACTCCGGGCATCGCGCCAGGAAACGCGCCAACGAAAGTGCAGATCGGGGACACGCGCTTCAGGGGAGTGTACGCGGCCAGATACACCACGGATGTAGCAAAGGTCAGCGCACCGGTCAGCAGGTTGCACAAGAATATCAAGTACAGCGAGCCGCCCAAGGTCAGAAGCAAACCGACCGTTGTGGCGTGGATGAGGCTCATGCGGCCCGCAGGCAGTGGGCGACGAGCAGTCCTACGCATCTGCCCGTCCACTTCGTGCTCCATGACTTCGTTCAGAGTGGCTGTTCCGCTGGAAACCATGCCAATGCCGAGTAAGGCGTGAAGCAATCCCCAGGAGAGGGAGGTCACTCCGGCCTTCTGGCATCCGAAATAGTAACCGCACCAGGCCGTCATCACGATTAAAGTCGTAACGCTCGACTTCGTGAGTTCCGCGTAATCACGGGCCAGGGAGGCAACGTCATTGCGGCCGACAGCCAGCGGTTGTGTGATTGTGCTCATGTGGCAATTCGCTCCGTTCGCATCATGCCCAAACAGTGTTCCACGTGCTGCCCCGGCGTTTATCGAGACGCCGACTTGCGAAAGGCCTCTGGCGGGTCCATCCAGCATTGTTGCCAGAATGCGGCATCCGACAACTTTCCGGAATTCAGTTGCTCCAGTGTGGCGACAGTCGCGGCCGCCATGCCTCCATCGGCCTCATCGAACACAATGACGACTCCCGCAACGTCGGGTACTGATCGTGAGAGCCCCGGAAATTCCTTCCGGAAGACCGATTTCACGAACGTGGCGCGACTCTCGCCGGTCACAGATTTCGCGTTATCACTTGCCTGCACCCAGACGATTTTTACCTTCTTGCCCTTCAAGGGCTGCCAATCTCCGGGAAATGTGGCGGTCTCCTCTTTGGTCTGCTGGAAAGTGGAACTTCCCACCGGTCCCGGACTCGCGTCGACCTTCACGGGAGTGGCATCGTCTGCGAGAAGCCGCGCTGACACGGTCGACAGGTCCAGTTGTTTACGGCGAATCCAGCCCCGCGCCGCGCCGGTCATCTGGACGTGCACCCAGTCTCCGCTCACCTTTAAAACCTGGAACTCATCTTCCGCAGAAGCCATCAGGAGCACGCTTGCCCGTTCCGCAGGACGTGACAGAACCGGCGTTCTCGACTCTTTCACGACGGCAAGATCATCCGGCTTCGATTGGTGGTCCAGGACTTGCTGCAGGCTCTTGGCCTCATCACGTAATTGCAGGATGCGTTTGTCGCGTGCAATTTCATCCACCTTCGGTGCAACGTTTTCAGCGTTGAGCGATGCCGTGCCCGGCGCCGGCGAGCGAAAGACAGAAGCTGCTTTCGCCGACGAGGCAGCGTTGGGCAGGGCTGCTGCGCTGGAATTTGAGCCCGCCTCCGCGTTTGCGCTACTTCCCCGAGCCGACTCCGTCGTAGTCGGACCAGTCAATGCTTGTGTCGTGACCGCTGAATCTTTGACTGCTTCGGACCCGTTCGCGTCGGCAGCCTGACCGGTCGCCGGTTTTGACTGCGTGGCCACGTTCGTTTTCAGCGCCTGGTTAAGGCGATCGAATAGATCCGCTTCGAGGCGCCCATTCGAACTGATAGTCCGGTAGCCCGAATGCGAGCCGTCTTCGCTGCTGAACCACGCGGTCACCTTGGCTGTCACACGGACCAGCGTTTCATTCGGACTTATTGCTGTGAGCTTGATTGAATATTGGTAAAACGGCTGACCGAAACTATCGAGACTCTGTTCTCCGGATTCCACGAAGCCTTCCAGAACAGGTAGTCGCCCTCCGGAATAAGCCTGCATCGATCGCAGCGCATTTTCTACGTCGGCCTTGGGTAGGGGAAAGGTCCGTTCGTACGGCGCTGGTTGTGCCGCCGCACACGGGCCCAGCAGGACGCACGCAAGCGCGAAGCAGGCGAAATAGAAAATATTCCGTCGCACCAATGCTTTTGCTTGCGCGCTCACGGTAGGGACTCCAGTTCGCTTCGGCGCACCCACCCGTTGTGTCCGTCCTGCGTCTGCACCCCGTACCAGTACGGCGTCACGATTAAAACCACCATCTCTGCCTTTGCCGGCAAGGATTGCAGTGTGGCCGCGCTGCGGTACGGGGCGGCCTTCAGCGGGACGCCATCCGATTTGGGGTGGACCTCGGCCCGATGCCGAAGATCCTCGACTCGCTTCTGCAGCTCCTCGAGCGATGATTCCTCTTCCATATCTTTCCTGGCTCGTTCAGCGCGCTTTTCAGATTCGGCGCGCCGCGTGGAATCGTCCTGCTTCTGGCGCGCCAGTTCGTCCTGCTCCTGGCGCCGTTTGCTCTGGAGCGTCTCGAGTCGCTGTCTGATTTCCTGGTATTCGGCCGCCTCCACAGACCCTTGAGACTTGTCCGAATGGCGTCTGGAGTCTTCGACAAAGACGGATTCAATCCGCAGGCTGGTGGTTTGCGGCCCCGTGCTCTGGACCACGTACCGCACCGTGATCTTTCCTGACCCGTTGCTGTCTACGAAGTGAGCTGGCGCCAGCACATTTTCCGCGACTTTGTAGAAAATGTCGCCACCCTCGGCCCAGGGGTGAAAGGCGGAAGATTGGTTCGCTGCCTTGGCGCCCCGCAGGGTCCGCTCCTTCTCGTAAACGTAAGTGCCGTGAATGATGTTGTCGTCGCAAACGGCTTTTACCGCCTCGATGACGTCGGCAGCGGGTGCGGGTATTTCAACGATGAGGGGGCCCGCCGCAGTGTTGTCCTGCTTTGGAAAAGCGATCGAAGGGATTACTAATAG
>Ga0070741_10009767_pt1 | contig 18458 bp, 17 predicted proteins | sample Coa_R1_4_FD_66440 | JGI IMG/M metagenome (GOLD analysis project Ga0070741, IMG submission 66440) | Surface soil microbial communities from Centralia Pennsylvania, which are recovering from an underground coalmine fire - Coalmine... | ecosystem: Environmental > Terrestrial > Soil > Unclassified ...
TGATCTCCGCGGTGAGGTGCGGCGGGTCGTCGAGGAGTCGAGTTTCAGCCCACGCTTCGATGTCGCCAGTCAGCAGAATGCGGACGTCACCGAGGCCGAGGCGGAGCGTCAGGGAGGAGTCGTTCAGCGACATGCGGGACGCGTCGCGCGGCGGGTGAAGCACCTCCGCGCCGACCGCGAACGCGGGAAGCGCGGCGCCTTGGGCGAGCACCCTGGCAGAAGTCGCCGTGGCGGCGAGCGTGGCCTGGAGTCGCTCCCACTCTACGCCGTCGCCCGGCACGCCCGTCCACCAGAACTCGCGGGCGTGGTGGTGCGAGAGTAGGTACGGGACGCCGCCGGAGTGGTCGGGATGCGCGTGTGTCATCGCGACGGCGTCGACGTGCAGGATCTTCCGCGACCACAGAAACGGGCCGACGATCGCGGCGCCCGTGTCGAAGTCGCCGCCCGGGAAGCCGCCCGCGTCGACGACGATGACGCCGCCGCCGGGGAGCTCCGCCACCGCCGCATCACCCTGCCCCACATCGAGGAACGTCACGCGCAGCATTCCGGACGCGAAGCGCTCGTGGACCCAGAACGCGGCGTCGGCCAGAAGCGCCACCAACGTGCCGATGACGAGCGCGCGCGCGGCGGGACGCGGGAGCAGAACGAGGCCGACGAGGAGCCCGTAGAGCAGGATGACCTCCAGAACGCTCGGGATGGGGACGTCGACCGCGGCCCAGCCGGGCGCGGCGAGCGCGCTCACGACGGCGATCCCGGGGCGCAGAACGAGGCCGGCGACCCGGAACAGAACCGCGGCCGCTTCGCCGCTGACCGGGACGACCGCGGCGCCGCAGAGACCGATGATCACGACCACCGATCCGAAGATCGGTAGTGTGATCGGGTTCGCGACCACCGCGACGAGCGACACCTGGTGGAAGTGGAACGCGGTCAGCGGCGCCGTGCCGACGAGCGCGCAGGGCGAGACGAGCGCCGCCGACCGCATACGAGCCCACCACGACCGGCCTGGTACGCTCGTCTCGAGCCGTCGCGTCCCGCAAACGATCGCGACGACGGACGCGAACGACAGCTGGAACGCGATCTCGAGCGGAGTGCCGGGCCAGAGAGTGGCGAGCACGATGGCCGCGACCGCGAGCGTGCGGAGCACATCCGGTCGCCGGCCGACGAGGCCGGCGACCACCACCGCGGCGATCATGATCGCCGAGCGGAGCGTCGCGACGCCGAGCCCCGCGATTGCCGCGTAGAACGCGACGGGTGCGAGGCTCGCCGCGGCGGCGAGGCGATCGACGTCGGCGCGGAGGAGGAGGCGCTCGCTCCGGGCGAGCATCCGCCGCGCGAGCGCGAAGCCGGCGGCGGCGACGAGTCCGACGTGGAGTCCCGAGATCGAGAGGACGTGGACGACGCCGGCGCGCGTGAAGGCGTCGCGGAGACCGTCGTCGATGCCTTCCTCGTCGCCGACGATCAACGCACGCAGCACGGCGCCCGCGGCTGACGGGACGGCGGCACGGATCGTCGCGTCGATCCGCTCGCGCCACCGCTCGAGCGCCGCGCGGAGCCCGCGCGCATGCCCGGGCAGACGGGTCAGGTCGTCCCCGCGCCACGCGAACGCCGTGACTCGCACCCCTTGCCGCGCGAGATGCCCCACGTAATCGAATCGGCCGGGGTTCTCGAAGTTTCGCGGCATGCGGAGCGTGACGCTCGCTGCGAGCCGGTCGCCGTAGGCCCACCGGCGCGCCGGCCGGCGGACGGCGAGTCGGACGACACCACACCCCGCGCGACGCTCTTCGCCGCGGCCGAGCGCCTCGGCCTCGACGAGCAGGATCGTCCGCCCCGGTCGTCGCTCCGGCGCCGCGACGATCCGTCCGGTGAGGATGGTGCGTCGCGGTAATGTGAGCCGCGCGACGTCGCACCACGGCAGGAACGGCGACGTGGCGGTCTGCATCCGCGCCGCACCGAAGGCGACCGGCAGGAGGACGAGCAACGCGCCCGTCCGTCGCCGCGCCGGCATGGCGAGCCAGTAAACGGCGCCGCCGACCGCCGCAGGGACGACGAGCCACGACGTCGCCAGCGACCAGGCGACCAGCATCTCGCCGCCGAGCACCCCGACCGTCGCCACCCAGAGCGCGAGACGCACGTCCACGCCGGCTTCTCCTTGGGGGCGGGATACGGGCAGAGAACTACGCCTTCGCCAGCTGCTCCTTGATCTGGGCAGCGAGCGCCGGCGTGATCCCCGGGACCGCCGTGAGCTCCTCGACGCTCGCCTCGCCCACCCGGCGCAGGCTGCCGAAGCGCTTCAAGAGCGTCCGTCGCCGGCGCGGCCCGATCCCCGGGATCGTGTCGAGACGCGACACGAACCGCGCCCGCGCGCGGATCTTCCGGTGGTAGGTGTTGACGAAGCGATGGGCCTCGTCGCGTACCCGCTGCAGGAGGAAGAGCGCCGTCGAGTTCGGCTTCAGGACGACCGGGTTCTTCCGTCCCGGGAGGAAGATGCGCTCCGGCCGGCGCCGGATCTCGGTCGCGGTGGCGTCGCGCTCGACGCGCTCTTTCGCGAGGCCGATCACCTCGAGATCGGCGATGCTGAGTTCCTCGAGGACGGCGCGCGCCGCCCCCAGCTGGCCGAGGCCGCCGTCGATGACGAGCAGATCGGGAAGACCGCCGCGCTCGCGGGCGTGGCGGAACCGGCGGCGGAGGACCTCGGCGACCGACGCGAAGTCGTCCGTCCCGGCCACCGTCCGGATCCGGTACAGGCGGTACCCCGACTTGTCCGGCTCGCCTTCGTCGAAGGCGACGATCGCCCCGGCCGTCTCGGTCCCCTGGAACGTCGCGATATCGAGGCACTCGATCCGCTTGGGCGCGTTCGAGAGCCGGAGCCGCTGCTGGAGCTCGACGACCATCCGCGCGCCCTGCTTCGCGGCGTCGCGGCGCTCGGCGAAGCTCTGCCGCGCGTTGTCCCGCGCCATCTCGACCAGCCGGAGCTTGTCGCCGCGCTGCGGGACGAGGATCGCGACCTTCCGGCCGCGGCGCTCGCTCAGATACTCGGCGCGGACGGACGCGTCGGTGATCGCGACCGGCAGCAGGATCTCCTCCGGCACGTCGTGGTTCGCCGCCTGATAGAACTGCGTGAGCACCGCCTCCAGCACTTCCTCGTCCGGGAACTCCCAGTCGTCGAAGCTGTAGGCGCGGTTCGAGACGAGCTTCCCGTTCCGCACGAACAGCACCTGCACCTCGACGCAGCCGCCCTCGCGATAGAGTCCGAAGACGTCCTGGTTGGCGCCCCAGTGCTCGACCATCTGCTGGCGCTCCTGCGTCTTTTCGATCGCGTGGATCTGATCGCGGAGCCGCGCGGCGTGCTCGAACCGCTCGCCCGCGGCGGCCGCGCGCATGCGGTCCTTCAGCGTGGTGACGACCTCGCTCTTCCGGCCCTCGAGGACGAGCATCGCCTCGCGGAGATGCTCCTCGTACTCGGCGCGGTCGACCGGCAGCACGCACGGACCGAGACAGCGCTTGATGTCGTACTCGATGCACGGCCGGCTCCGGTTCCGGAAGACGGGGTCGCTGCACGTCCGCAGGGGGAAGACTTTCCGGATCGTGTCGAGCGTGTCGCGAACGGCGGACGCGCTAGCGAACGGACCGAAGTAGCGGCTGCCGTCCTTGACGATCTTCCGCGTGACGAGGACGCGGGGCCACGCGTCGCCGACCGTCACCTTGACGCTCACGTAGCTCTTGTCGTCCTTCAGCCGGATGTTGTAGCGCGGCCGGTACTGCTTGATGAGGTTGTTTTCGAGGATGAGCGCTTCCTTGTCGTTGGCGGTGACGAGCGTCTCGAAGTCGGCGAGCCGCTCGACCAGGAAGCGGACCTGGCTCCGGTCGTCGCCGCCGCGGAGGTAGGAGCGCACGCGCCCGCGAAGGTTCGCCGCCTTGCCGACATAGATGACCTTCCCCTGCTTGTCCTTCAGCAGGTAGACGCCCGGGCGCGGCGGCACCGCGGCGAGGCGCTCCTCGAGGGGACGCGGCTCCGGGACCGGCGCCGGCGTCGGCGTCGGCACCGCAGCCGGGTTCTCTTCCTCGGGTGTCACAGACGTCCGATTATAACCGGGCGGCGGGCGGGGCGCTCACGATGCGGGCGACGTCCGGTCGAGTCAAGCGCGGGTCGCCGCCTCAGCCGACCGCGGACGGCTCGACGCCGAGCGCCTGCGCCTCGAGCCGCCGGATCCGGTCGCGGATCTCCGCGGCGCGCTCGAACTCGAGCTGCTTCGCCGCCTCGCGCATCTCCTTCCGGAGTGTCGCAACGCGCGCGGCGATCTCGGCGGGCGCGAGCGCCTCGTCCTCCAGCGTCTCGCGCACGAGCGGCACGGTCAGGTAGTCGGCTTCGCACACCACCGCGAGCGGCTCCGCGATCGCCTTCTGGATCGTCTGCGGCGTGATGCCGTGACGCGTGTTGTACTCGGTCTGCACGGCACGGCGGCGATTCGTCTCGTCGATCGCCTTCCGCATGGAGTCGGTCACCGCGTCGGCGTACATGAGGACGGTCCCGTGAACGTTCCGCGCGGCGCGGCCGATCGTCTGGATCAGCGACCGTTCGGAGCGGAGGTAGCCCTCCTTGTCGGCGTCGAGGATCGCGACGAGCGAGACCTCCGGGAGATCGAGGCCTTCGCGCAGCAAATTGATGCCGACGAGCACGTCGAACTCGCCCTTGCGGAGGTCGCGGATGATGTCGACCCGCTCGATCGTCTCGATGTCGGAGTGGATGTAGCGGACGCGGATGCCGACTTCCTGGAGGTAGTCGGTCAGGTCCTCCGCCATCTTCTTGGTGAGGGTCGTGACCAATACGCGCTCAGAGGCCGCGACGCGGGCCCGGATCTCCTCGAGCAGGTCGTCGACCTGATGGCGCGCCGGGCGGACGATCACCTCGGGATCGGTGAGGCCGGTCGGCCGGATCAGCTGCTCGACGACGCGCCCGCTTGCCTGTCGGATCTCCCACTCGCCCGGCGTCGCCGAGACGTGGATCACCTGGTGCACGTGGCGAGAGAACTCCTCGAAGTTGAGCGGCCGGTTGTCGAGCGCCGAGGGCAGCCGGAAGCCGAACTCGACGAGCGTCTCCTTCCGCGATCGGTCGCCCCGGTACATGCCGCCGATCTGCGGGACGGTCACGTGGCTCTCGTCGATCACGAGGAGGAAGTCCTCCGGAAAGTAGTCGAGAAGCGTGTACGGCGGCTCGCCGGGGGCACGGCCGTCCAGGTGGCGCGAGTAGTTCTCGATCCCGGGACAAAAGCCCATCTCGGCGAGGAGCTCGAGGTCGTAGCGCGTCCGCTGCTCGAGCCGTTGCGCCTCGAGGAGCTTGTGCTCACGGCGAAGGACGGTGAGCCGTTCGGTGAGCTCCGCGCGGATCGATTCGACCGCCTTCTTCAGCGTCGCCTCGCCGGCGACGTAGTGGCTCGCGGGATAGATCGCGACGCGCTCGAGTTGCCGCAGCACGCGGCCCCGGAGCGGGTCGACCTCGGAGATGCTCTCGACGGCGTCGCCGAAGAGTTCGACGCGGATCGCCTTCGCCTCCTCGTAGGCCGGGAAGATCTCCACCACGTCGCCGCGCACGCGGAAGCTGCCGCGGTGGAAGTCGTAGTCGTTCCGCTGGTACTGCATGTCGACGAGCTTCCGCAGCATCGCGTCCCGCTCGATCGCGGCCTCGCGCTCGAGGAAGATCAGCATGTCGAAGTAGGAGGTCGGCGAGCCGAGGCCGTAGATGCAGGAGACGCTCGCCACGACGACGACGTCGTTCCGCTCGAGCAGCGCCTTCGTCGCGGCGTGGCGCATCTTGTCGATCTCGTCGTTGATGGATGCATCCTTCTCGATGTACGTGTCGGTCGACGGCACGTAGGCTTCGGGCTGGTAGTAGTCGTAGTAGCTCACGAAGTAGCGGACGGCGTTCTCCGGAAAGAGCGTCCGGAACTCGTGGTAGAGCTGCGCGGCGAGGGTCTTGTTGGGCGCGATCACGAGCGTCGGCTTGTTCAGTGCCGCGATCACGTTCGAGACCGTGAACGTCTTGCCGCTGCCCGTCACCCCGAGGAGCACCTGGTGGGGGACGCCCTCGCGCACGCCGGCGGCGAGTGCCGTGATCGCCTGCGGCTGATCGCCCTGCGGCACGAACTCGGCGGAGAGACGGAACGTTCCTTCGCGGCGCATCGCCGCCGGATCATAGCAGCGTGCGCCGATGGCTCAACGTCGTTGCACTTCCGCCGGTGGTGTGGTTGCAAGAGAGCCCCACTAACCGAGGAGGGCTCGCATGCGGAGGCTCGTTGCAACGCTCGCAGGATGTCTGTGTCTGGTCGCGGTCGCCGGGACGGCGATGTCGCAATCGCCGGCCGCCGTCACGCAGACCATGGTGAACGTCGAGTACGAGGGCACCAAGATCTGGTTGCCCGGGACGCTCGTCGTGAAAAAGGGCAGCAAGGTCACGCTGAAGCTCATCAACAACGTGCCGAGCGATCCGAAGGAGCACGGCTTCGCGATCCCGGCCTACAACATCGCCGAGACCGTCGTCCGCGGCGACCCCAAGACCGTCGAGTTCACCGCGGACAAGGCCGGCATCTTCCCGATCACGTGCCACCTCCACCCCGCCCACGTCGGCGGCCAACTCGTCGTGCTCGAATAACCCGACGTCAGCGCCGGCGCCCCGGCCCAACCAGCGGAGCGGTTCTCGACGCGAGCCCGCGCGGCCGGACGGGGGTCGCAGCGACGAACAGGGTCTCGCGCCCCCGGCCCACCGATGCATGGTGTGGCAGCACGCGCCGCCGGGGGCGCCAAGGGCCCCCGTGAGGAGCGGAGACCCCCGTCCGGCCGCGCGGCAATAGCGAGCGAGAGGCCCGCTACCGCCCCGATTTCCAGCGGCGATACTTCTCCGTGAACTCCCGTCGCTGCCCGGGATTGAAGCCGCGATACGCCTCGTAGTTCTGCCGGAGCCGCTGCTGCTCCTGCGGCGGCATGGCCTGGAACTGCTGGTAGCGACGCTCGATCATGCGCTGCCGCTGCTGGGGCAGCTGCTGGTACCGCTGGTAGTTCTCCCAGGCCCGCTGCTGCTCCTCGGGGCTCAGCTGCTGCCACGGTCGACCGCCCCACTGCTGCGCGGCGGCCGGCGTCGCGAGCGCGAGCAGGAGGAGCGCGATGGTCGTGCGACGCTTCATCCGTTCGACGGGGGTTCCTCGCCGCCTGGCGTCGCCGGCTCGTCGTCGAGCGTCGTCGTCCGGATCGCCTCGAAGTGCTCGAGCTTCTCCATGTTCCGGAGGATCGGGAGCTCCATGAACAGGTCCGGGGCGTTCGCGAGCTGCGGCGGGGGCTCGTTCGGCACCGGCGCCGGCGTCCGACCCTCGGCGCGCGCGACGCGCTTCGGCGGCGCCGGCGGGACCGCCGTCGCGACCGGCCCGGCGACCCGCGGTGCTGTGGCCGTCGGCATCGTGTCCACGTTGCCGCTCCGGCCGACGAGACCGACCGCGATGAGCGCGACGCTCGCCATCGCCGCCACGGCGACCGGGAGTGGCCACCATCCCCACCGCGTCGGCCGCTCGATCTCCTCGGCGGCGGCGACACGCACGCGCCGCATCGTCGCCTGCTCGAGCGCCGTCGGGACGGTCGCCTCCATCGGTAGCGCGGCGACCGATCGCAGCACGCGGTCGGTGTCCGCGAAGTCCGCGCGACACACGTCGCACGTCGTGAGATGGCGATCGAGCGCCCGGCGCCGTCGGGGCGACAGCTCGCCGTCGAGGGCTGCCGCCATCCATTCCTGCGCTCGTCCACATCGCATGGTCATTCCTCCTACGAGAACTCGTGAAGATGGCGCTTCAACGTCTGCGTCGCGCGGAAGAGGAGCGCCTTCACGGCACCCTCGCTGCAGCCGAGCGCTTCGGCCACGTCGCGATACGCGAGGCCGTCGAAGCGCGAGAGGAGCAGCGCCGCCCGCTGCTTCGGCGGCAGCGCGCCGACCGCCGCCTCGAGGCGACGGGCGAGCTCGCGGGTCGACGCCCCCTGCTCCGCCGTCACCGCGTGAGGATCCGGGAGCGGCGGTCCCTCGCGCCGGTCGTCGGCGTCGGTCTTCTCCCAGAGGTCGACGCGAAGGTGGCGTTCCGGGCGGCGGAGCTCGTTCAGGCTCAGGTTCGTGGCGATCGTGAACAACCACGTGGCGAAGCGGCTCTGCGGACGGTAGCGGTTCCGGAACCGGAACACCTGCACGAACACGTCCTGCGTGAGCTCTTCCGCCAGCGCGTCGCTGCCGACGAAGCGTCGGGTGTACTGGAGGACTCTCGGGCTCCACTTCCGGAAGAGGTCCTGGAAAGCCGTCTCGTCGCCCGTCTGGAGACGGAGCATCAGCGCGACGTCGGGATCGGCCGCCGCGCTCGCCGGGACGTCCGCGGACACCGCTTCGGCTGGTACGACCGACTCCCCCGGCGTCTTCATCGCGCGTACGCTGGCAGACGCCATGCGCTGCGCGATTGTACGCGAACGCTCCGAGGCTTCCCAGCCGAGGACGCACGCCGACACGTGGCGTCGAACACCCGAGACGGCGCGAGGTTGCGCGCCGTTGCGGCTTCCATGGGATCGGCGAAGCTGCTAACCGCGGACCCGTGCCACATCCCGCTCCCGACCCGGCGCTGGCCCGCGACCTGGAGCGCATCAAACGCTACCTCCGCGCGTCGGGACTGACCCAGATATCCCCGGACGAGAAGGAGCTTCGGCAGGCGCTCGCGTCGTTCATCGTGCGACGGACACCGGCGTTGCTCGCGCCCTGGCTCCGGGACATCGGCTCGGCGGTCGGGATCCCGGAGGCCGATTGGCCCGGGGTCCGGAAGGATCATGCGGCGGCGATGGAGCGGTGGGCGCGCCACATCGCCGATCCGTCCGACATCGAGACGTACATCTTTCTCAGCCGGCACGCGCGGCGCGGTTTCATCGCCCAGTTCCCCGCGTCCCGGCTGCTCGCGTCGCAGATGCGATTCGTCCAGCTGCTGTCCGAGGAGCTCGAGCGCGAGTTCGCACACGACCCGCCGCTGGCGACGCGCCTTCGTCAGCTGCTCACTCAGGAGTTCCAGGAGCGGGTGCTCCACGTCACCGACTTCTTCGTGCAGGCGCGGGAAGAGGAGCTCCGCGAGCAGGAGGCGGCGTATCGCACCGAGCTCCTCGACCAGGAGGCCAGCTACCAGCGCGCGATCGATGGTGCCCCGGCGTGCATCCTCATGGTCGACGCGACCGAGGGCACGCTCATGGACGCGAACCACGTCGCCGAGCACCTCCTCGGCTACGCGCGAGAGGAGCTCCGCGGCCGGCCCTTCCAGGAGATCCATCCGCTCGGGGAGCGGGCGCGCGCCGCGGCGCTCTGGCGGACGGCGATCGAGCGTGGCCACGCGAGTCGCGACGACCTCCACCTGCTCACACGCGGCGGCGACCCGATCCCGGTCTTCGCGAACGCCGGCTACATCGAGTACGGCCCACGCCGCTGGGTGCAGCTCATCTGCGTCGACATCTCCGATCGCAAACGCCTCGAGAGCCAGCTGATCCAGTCGGAGAAGATGGCCGCGATCGGCCAGCTCGCCGCCGGCATCGCCCACGAGCTCCGCAACCCGCTCGCGATCGTGATGAATGCACTCTACGACCTGGGCCACATCCTCGGCAGCGCGAACGGCGAGGTCGCCGAGGACCTCCGCATCGCGGAGGAGGAGATCGGGCGCGCGCAGGAGATCATCAAGAACCTGCTCGAGTTCTCGCGCGAGTCGGCGGCGGAGATGGAGCGGCTCGACGTGAACGAGCTGCTCAGCCGGACGCTCCAGCTGATGCAGAAGTACCTGCAGGACAACGGCGTCCAGACGACGACCGACTTCGGCGCGATCCCGCCGTGCCTCGCGAACCCGAACGCGCTGCGCCAGATCGCGCTGAACCTCATCACGAACGCCGTCCAGGCGATGCCCCGCGGCGGCGCGCTCACGCTCCGGACGCGTACGATCGGTGGCAACATCGTCCGCCTCGAGGTGCGCGACACGGGCGTCGGCATCCCGCCCGAGCACCTCCAGGACATCTTCAACCCGTTCTACACGACGAAGGCGCCCGGTCAGGGCACCGGCCTCGGGCTGTCGGTCGTGCACTCGGTGCTCCGCCGCTATCACGGCGAGATCCACGTCGCGAGCGAGGTCGGGGTCGGGACGACCTTCACGATCGATCTGCCGTGTCAGTGTCACACCGACGTGGTCGCCGGGCCGCCGGAGGGCTGACCCCGCGTGCGGGCGCGCATCCTCCTCGTCGAGGACGAGGTGAACATGGCCCGCACGCTCGCGAAGAACCTCGAGCGTGCGGGGCACGCGGTCGAGCACGCCCCGCACGGCGAGGCGGCGCTCACGCGCCTCGGGCAGGCGAGCTTCGACGTCGTCCTCACGGATCTGAAGATGCCGGTGATGGACGGCATGGGACTCCTCCACGCGATGCACGAGCGCGGGCTGCCGCCGGCGGTCGTCGTGCTCACCGGTTACGGGACGATCGAGAGCGCCGTCGAGGCGATGAAGCTCGGCGCGGCCGACTACCTGATCAAGGACGCGCGCCCGCAGGAGATCCTGCTCACGATCGAGCGCGTCCTCCGTCACGACGCGCTCAAGCGCGAGAACGAGCGTCTCCGCCGCGAGGTGAGCGCCCTGCGCAGCGTCGGCGAACTCATCGGCGAGAGCGGGCCGATGGAGGCGATCTACCGGATCATCGGCTCCGTCCGGGAGAACAAAAGCACCGTGCTGATCAGCGGGGAGAGCGGCACCGGGAAGGAGCTCGTGGCGCGAACGATCCACGAGCGCGGTCCGCTCGCGAGCCATCCGTTCGTCGCGATCAACTGCGCCGGCCTCTCGGAGACGCTGCTCGACAGCCAGCTCTTCGGCCACCGTCGCGGGTCCTTCACCGGTGCCGTGCACGACCACGACGGCGTCTTCCGGGCCGCGGAAGGCGGAACGCTCTTCCTCGACGAGGTCGCCGAGATCCCCCTCCCGCTGCAGGCGAAGTTCCTGCGCGCCGTCGAGCAGCGCGAGGTGACGCCGCTCGGCGCGAGCCTCCCCGTCCCGGTCGACGTCCGCCTGGTCGCCGCGACGAACCGCGACCTCGAGGCGGAGGCGCGCAGCGGGAGGTTCCGCCTGGACCTCTTCTACCGCCTGAACGTCGTCCACATCGAGATGCCCCCGCTCCGGACCCGATCGGACGACGTGCCGCGCCTGGTCGCGCACTTCCTCGATCGGTTCAGCCGTCAGTACCAGGTCGCCCCGAAGCGGGTCACGCCCGAGGCGATGGCGCGGCTCGCCGCCTACGCCTGGCCGGGCAACGTCCGCGAGCTCCAGAACGCGATCGAGCGCGCCTTCGCGCTCTCGGTTGCCGACACGATCAGCGTCGACGACCTCCCCGCCGCGGTCCGCGGCTGGATCGCATCGGAGCCGAGCGCCGGCGAGCCGGCGGACGTCCCGACCCTCGAAGACGCCGAGCGTCGCCTGTTCGCGGCGGCGCTCCGGAAGAGCAACGGGAACAAGAACGAGGCGGCGCGTCTCCTCGGGATCGACCGGCAGCGGCTCTACCGCAAGATCGAGAAGTATGGGCTGGGGTAGCGCCGGCTCGGTGGGAGGCTCGGTCCGCGGGAGCGGGGCGCCGTCCTGCGCTTCGATTCGGCGCGCACGGCGGCGCTGCCTCTTGCGGACGATGGTGGGCGCGCCTCATAGGCGCGCTGGACGGCGCCCCGCTCCCGCGACTCGGACCCGCGCGCCGCTACTCCAGCTCGGCGCGGAGAGCGGTGGTCGCGGCGAGCGCCGCGGCGTGTTGTGATTGGGTGATTCGGCCCCGCATTCGCTCTAGGTGGAGGAAGAGGAAGTATGTCTGGATGACGTCGCGGCGGCAGTAGGTGTTGATCGCGGCGAGCTGGCCGGTTTCCCAGAGGGTCTGGACGTCGGAGCCGCTGAGCTTGTCCTTGCCGGGGAGGCCGGCGAGACGGGCTACGAGGTCGAAGCCGCCGCGGACGCTGTAGGCGCCGCCGTTCGTCACGAAGTCGTAGAGGTCGTAGTGGAGGTGCTCGGCGTCGTGGTCGCGATAGCCGGCCTCGAAGTAGCGCGGGATGACGCACCCGTACCGGAGCGCGGCGAGCTCCAGGACGGGAAGGTCGAAGGCGCGGCCGTTGAACGAGACGAGCGTGCCGCGAAACGCTTCGACGCGCTCCCAGAACTCGCAGACGATCCCCGCTTCGCCGTAGTCCTCCCCGCCGAGCACGCGGACGTCCCTGAGCACGCGCTCGTCGTCCACCTCGCCGACCACGATCGACACCGGCACGTGAAAGGCGTGCGGGAGGAAGTCCGAGCCGGACCGGCTCCGGGCGGCGATGTCCGCCCGCGTCTGCTCGTACGCCTCATCGACGTCGATCTCGGCGTGACGGTGCAGGACCGCCCTCACGAGCACCTTGTCGATGCGCGTCTCGACGTCGAAGACGAGGAACGGCACGACCGCGACTCTAGCGTGCGGTCCGGATCTCGACCAGCGCCACGCTGACCGGCAAGCCCTCCTCGCGTACGGTGTGCGCGGTCGCGTGCCAGCGCAGCCCGGCGGCGGGAAGCGCGTCGTCGTAGAACACGCGCGTGTCGATTCGGCCGGCGTCGGTCAGGAGCGCACGGCCACCGGGCGCCAGGTGGCTCGCGATCGTGCGCGCGATCGGGTTGAAGGCGTCGCGATCGTAGAGCAGCTCTGCGGCGAGCACGAGGTCGAAGCGCGCGGCGAATGGAAGGCGCGTGGCATCGGCCGCGACCAGCCGGACCGACGCGGCACCGTTCGCGGCGGCGCTCGCGCGAACGAAAGCGAGCGCGTCCGGAATGCGATCGACGAACGTGACGTCGGCGCCGCGGCGCGCGGCGGTCACGCCCGGCAAGCCGAGGCCGCACCCGAGCTCGAGCACGGCGCCACACCGCGGCGGCACCGCGGTCGCGAGCACGTACGCGCCACTCCACACGTGCGCCCAGTACGGCGGCTCCGGCGGATCGTCGCCGGCGAGCAGCGCGGCCCGGTCGACGTGGCGTTCGAGATCCGCGACCTGCCAGAGAAGAATGTCCTCGCGCCCGACGACGACGGTGCGGAGCTCGCGCTCAAATTTTTCGACGCGCATTCCTCGGAAAAGTATTGTCACTCGCAGGGGCTAGTGCTATCGAGGACGCCCACCTCGGAGGACGCATGGAAGACATGGTTCGGCAGACCGATCAGCTGATCAATTTCACGCGTGAGATCAATCGGCGGATCGCCGACTCCGGGATCTCGGGCGTCGAGGGTCTCGTCACGCTCTACGACCAGCTCCGCGGTGCGCTCGCGAAGGTGAGTCCGCAGGAGCTCGAATGGGCGCAGGGCGAGGTGAACCGCGTGCTCGAAAGTCTGAAGCGGCTCTCCGACGAATTGACGCATCTGGCTGCCCTGAAGGCCGCGCTCGAGACCGGCCACTGATCGCGCTTCGCCCCGGTTTTCGGGGTTGATTTCCGGGGGACGCGCCCGTAGCGTTGCGGGTGTGAGCCCGCGACTCCTGGCTGCCGCCCTCGCGGGCGCCCTCGCGGTCCCGGGCCCGATTCGCGCCGATGCGGGACCGTTCGTACGCTTCCGCGGCGGGGGCCCCGCCACGACCGATTGCATGCTCGTGACGGAAGTCGCGGGCGCGACCGGTGTCCGCGCCCCGCACTGCACCGACGGCGACCCCGCCTGCGACGACGACGGCGTCGCGGATGGCGTCTGCCGGTTCCGCGTCCGCGTCTGTCTCGACGCCGTGGACGACAGCATGCCGCGCTGCCACGCGGACGTGGTGACCGGCGCGACGGTCACGTCGAAGGCGACCACGGCCGTCGCCCCGCTCAAGGCGGCGGTCGCGTCGCTGCCCTCGCCGGTCATCGCCGACACGTGCACCGCGCCGATCGTCGTGCCGGTCGCGCGACGCGCGCGGGCGAGCGGCCGGGTCGTGCTGCGGGCGCGGGCGGTCATGGCATCGGGACACGCCGACCGCGATCGCGTCGTGCTTCGCTGCGAGCCCCCCGCGGTCGGTGGAACGACGACGTTCGCCACGCTCCAGCGGAAGATATTCACGCCGAGCTGCGCGCTGGCGTCGTGTCACGGGGCGGCCGCGGCCGGCGGTCTCGCGCTCGGAGCCGACGTCGCGTACGACGATCTCGTCGGCGTTCCCGCGACGAATCCCGCCGCGCAGGCGGCGGGCGTCGTCCGCGTCGTTCCCGGGGACCCGGCGGCGAGCTTCCTCGTTCGGAAGCTCGAGGGGGACCTCGCGCCCGGCGAGGGTGACCGGATGCCCCAGGTCGGCGCGGCCCTGCCGGCGAAGCAGCTGGACCTCGTGCGGCGGTGGATCACCGCCGGCGCACCGGCGACCGCCGGGTTCTAGCTTCCTGACGGCGAGCTAGCTTGATCTCCCCACGCGTCGTGGGCTAAGGGCTCGCGACGGCTTCGCGCCGGATCACCCTGGCATGAAGGAGAGACGATGCGGTGGACGCCCGGCGCTGCCGGAATCGCCGTGCTGGCCCTCAACGTGGTCCTGAGTGGCTGTGCCGGCAGTGGCGGCGGAGGTGGCGGCGGACAGCCCGCGACACCGAGCTGCAAGTCGCAGGTTCCTGGCAACCCGATCAGCTACAAGACCAACATTCAGCCGATCTACGACCGGTCGTGCGCGCTCAGCGGCTGCCACATCCCGCCGGTACTGAACCAGGGCCTCGATATGTCCGCCAGTCGCTCCTACAAGGACACGGTCGGTGCGAACGCGGTGGAGGTCCCGAGGCTCAAGCGCGTGAAGAAGGGCGATCCCGACAACAGCTACCTCTTTCAGAAGATCGTCGGCGCTCCGGGCATCGCGGGCGTCGAGATGCCCCAGGGCTGTCCTGGCGCGCCGCTGAACGGCGCCCAGTGCCTCACGCCGGACGAGATCGACGCCATCCGAACCTGGATCCTCGAATGCGCGCCCAACAACTGATCCTGCTGGTCGTGCTCGCACTGTCCGCGGCGGCCTCGGTCGCCTCGGCCGAGCCGTACCTCATGGTGCGGACGGGGGCGAAGTGCAGCGCCTGCCATACGAACCAGACCGGCGGCGGTAAGCGCACGGCGTTCGCGCACATCCACGGCCACGACATCCTGTCGGACCTCGACCTGCTGCCGATTCCGCCCGGCGTCCACCCTTTCAACGGCGAGATCAACCAGTACCTCTCGCTCGGCGGCGACCTCCGCGTCCGCAACACGACGGTCTTCCAGGACAAGCCCGGTAGGAACGGCCTCGTCCCCGACAACAAGGCGTTCCGGCGCGACGTCCTGTCCAACAGCACCGCGGTGAACGAGGCGCTCGCGTACCTCCAGGTCGATCTCTGGCCCGATCTCGTCACCGCGTACTTCGACGAGGACTTCACGAGCGGCGCCAACAACCGCGAGGCCTTCGGGATGATCCGCGGCTTCCTGCCGTGGGACACCTACGTGAAGGCGGGCCGGATGTTCCCCGCCTTCGGTCTTCGCGTCCAGGACGACCAGGCGTTCATCCGCGCGCGAAGCGGCTACACCTTCCAGAACCCCGACGAGGGCGGCGAGATCGGCATCCAGCCGGGTCCGTTCTTTTTCGCGACGACCGTGACGAACGGATCGAAGAGCATCGCGGGCCCGAAGGACGTCCAGGCGACGTTCAACGGGTACGGGGTCTTCGAGGACGTCCCGATCGTTCGGAGCGTGACGGCGGGCGGCTCCTTCGCACGGCAATCGAACAAGCGGAACGTCAGCGCGTTCTACGCCGGCTCGAACCTGTGGCGGTTCACGTACCTGGGCGAGCTCGACGTCATCAACGACCGCCAGCTGAGCACGCGCACGCAGCGCGACAAGTTCGCGAGCTACGGCGAGCTCGACTTCCTCGTCTTCGACTGGCTCAACCTGCGCGGGGTCTTCGAGTTCGTGAAGGTCTCACGCGACCGCGATCAGACCCGCTACGTGATCGGCGCCGAGCCGTTCATCAATCGCGTCATCCAGCCGCGCATCCTGTACCGCATCAACAACGGGGTGCGCGGCCGGCCCCAGGACAACCAGGACGAGCTCTGGCTCGAGCTCCACCTGTTCCTGTAGCGCTACTTCACCGACTCGACGACCATCCCGGGCAGCCCGCCCTGCGTCACCTTGTTCCCCTCGACCGTGACCTTCTCCGCGGCCTTGTCCTTCACCTGCGCGTAGGCCTTCGGGTTGTCGTGATCCTCGAGCAGGAGAAACACCTGCTTGTCGTCGGTCACGAGCCCGATCGGGAGTCCCTTTTTCAGGCAGGTCTCGGCGCACTTCTTGTGCGAGGCGCCCTTCCCCGTCTCCGGGTGGACCATGTAGCACGCGAGGTCGACGACCTCGCCCGACACGCTGTCCGCGCGCGCCGGGGTCGCCATCCACACGAGGAGCGCCGCAGCGATCAGTCCGAACTTCGTCATCAGCCCTCCGCTTCGCGACTTCGATGCGACGTCGCGTTCGTCTTGCGTACCGTCGCGACGGGGAGGAGTCAACGGACCTCCGCCGGCACCACGTCGGGCGCGTCGAGGGGCGGTGCGAAGACCACGAGGGCGATCGCGCGTCCGCTGTCCGGCGCGAACCAGTGGACGGTATTCCGCGGGACCACGGCCGCGTCCCCTGCGGCGAGCGGCACGCCGGCACCGGCGAGCGTCAGCGTGCCCCGGCCGCGGAGTACCACGACCGTGAGATCGTGCACGGCGTGGCGATGCGGATGCTCCGCGCCCCGCGCCTGGACGAGGTGGTAGCTCGCGGTCGCCGTCCGCCCCACCTCGTCGGCGCGGATCGCCTGACCGTCGCCCAGCTGATGGGCGGCGAGGAACGGATCGAGCCCGTCCCCGAGGGCGCCGAACGGAACCCGCGGCGCCCGGGCCGCGCAGGCCACGAGCAGCGTCGTCGCGAGCGCCAGCCACCGGATCGCCATCGCGTGCGGCTATACCAGCCGCGGACGACGCCGACCATCTTGCGCGAGGTCCAGCGAGCTGCGAGACAGCGCGTATGACGCACAGCCGCTGTCTCTGTGGCGCCGTCAGCTGGGATGCCGAGGGCCCGCTCGACATCATGTCGCATTGCCACTGCTCGCGCTGCCGGAAGGCGCACGGCACGCCGTTCGCGACGTACACCACGGCGCCGGCCAGCGGGCTCACGCTCCGCGGACGCGAGCACGTCGGGCGCTGGGAGTCGTCGCCGGGGTTCTTCCGCTACTTCTGTACGACGTGCGGGTCGGTCGTGCCGGGCGATCCGTGGGAAGGTCTCGTCTTCCTGCCCACGGGCTCCATGGACGGCGATCCGGGCGTTCGTCCCGCTGCGCACATCTTCGTCGGCTCGAAGGCGCCGTGGTACGACATCGCCGACGACCTCGTGCGCTTCGACGCGTACCCGCCTGGCATCGACGTGGCGCCGCAGCCGGATCTGCCCGTGCCCGATGCGCCGGGCCCCGCGCCGCGCGGCAGCTGCCTCTGCGGCGGAGTGACGTTCGTCGTCCCGGGCCAGCCGATCCGCGCCCGCAACTGCCACTGCTCGCGCTGCCGGCGCGCTCGATCGGCCGCACACGCGTCCAACATGATGACGGCGGCCGACGGCGTGCGCTTCACGCGCGGCGCCGAGCTCGTCGCGTCGTACAAGGTCCCCGACGCCCGCTTCTTCGCGCAGAGCTTCTGCCGGCGGTGCGGTTCCCCTGCCCCGCGGATCGACACCGACCGGGGCTTCGCCATCATCCCGCTCGGCTCGCTCGACGACGCCCCGCCGCTTCGTCCCGAGGCGCACATCTTCGTCGGCTCGAAGGCGCCGTGGTTCGAGATCAGCGACCGACTGCCGCAGCACGACGAGTACGCGCCGACGACGTAGGCGCGCGAAATCTCGACAGCACGGGCCGCCGCGCGTTATGACCGCGGACCTGGCGACCGGAACGGCCGACGCGGCTCGGACCGCCCGATCGAATCCGACGGGCGCCGTCGTGCTCGCGGTCGCGTTCGTCGCGACGGTCGCGCGCGCCGGCGACGGCGGCCGGCGCTTCGTCGTCGAGACGAATCCGTTCGTCGTCGGACAGGCGGCGGACTGGCTCGATCGGCGCCACGTCGTCTGGCACGACTCGACGATCCGCGACGAAGACGCCGACGGCGACATCCAGATCTATCGCTCGACGCTCGACGGAGCAGAGAAGGCGTGCCTCACGTGCGGGCTCCCCGGGCCGAATCAGGTCCCCGTCGTTCAGCCACATGGACGATGGATTCTGTTCCACTCCTGGAACGGGCACGCGGTCACGCTCGGCGGACCGGGGTTCGGCGGCCTCGGCTCCGACCTCTGGGTGATGACGCGCGACGGCGGCGAGCGCACGAACCTGACCCGCGACACCGAGCTGCACGACAACTTCCACGCCTACTGGTCTCCGGACGGCCGCTACATCGTCTGGACCGCGCTCAACT
>Ga0070741_10009768_pt1 | contig 18455 bp, 15 predicted proteins | sample Coa_R1_4_FD_66440 | JGI IMG/M metagenome (GOLD analysis project Ga0070741, IMG submission 66440) | Surface soil microbial communities from Centralia Pennsylvania, which are recovering from an underground coalmine fire - Coalmine... | ecosystem: Environmental > Terrestrial > Soil > Unclassified ...
TGACCGGCTTGGACACGAACGTGTGGTCGCCGATCTCGACCCGCCCGTTGGAGGAGACGGTGAGGCCAACGATCGTGCAGTAGTCGCCGATCCGGACCTCGCCGTTGGGGCCGAGGCCGAAGAACGTGGTCTCGTAGACGCCGGTGTGAGCACCGATCGAGACGCCGAGCGGGCGCCGGCTCCGGTAGTGGGCGAAGGCGTACGAGCTCCAGAGCCAGCTCCCCTCACCCATCGTCACGTTGGCGGGGACGGCGGCGGGATACCAGTCGTGTTCGAGGACCGGTGTCGTCACCGCGGCAGGCGCTCCTCGGTCGGGCGGGCCGGGTTGCCCGCGACCGTCGCGCCGTCGGGGACGTCGGCTGTCACGACTGCACCGGCCGCCACACGGGCCCCCCGCCCGATGTGCACACCCTTGAGGATGATCGTTCCGATGCCCAACCAGGCGTCGTCGCCGATGACGATGGGACGGGCCACGAGGGGCGGGCGCTGGCGCAGGTCGCCGTCTGGCGCGGCGGCGATCGAATCCAGCCTTCGGAGATCGGGGTCGTGGGGATGGAAGTCGCAGTCGGCGATCGTCGAGTTGTAGGACACGATGACCCGCTTCCCGATCGTGATGCGCTCAGCACACATCAGCACCGCTCCAACCAGCGTCGAGCCGGCTCCGATCTCCACGACCCCATCGGGCTCCACGCTGATTCCCGACCACATGAAGATGCGAACGCCGTCGCCGAGGACGAGCCCGGGGTCCCGAACGCTTCGGAATCGCTCGAGGCTCTGCTTGCGTTCGATGAAGCAACCGCGGCCGATGCGCACGTTGGCCGGGAGTGTGCCGTAGTCCCACGTGCCGGTCAGTTCGTCGGCGTTCACGCGCCTCAGTCCGCTCCGAGATCGTGGAGGAGGCGGCCGGCCACCGCCGTGCACTCGAAGTACTCGACCGCGATCTGGCGCGCCGCTTCACAGTGCCGGCGGTAGTCGCCGTTGATCGCCTGCACGGCAGCCGCGGCCTCGTCGACATCGGCCACCGCGAAGAGCCCGAGTCCCGTCGGCAACATGTTCCCGAACCCCGTGTCCTGGGCGACGACAGGCTTCCCCGAGGCCAGGTAGCACACGTCCCGTTCGCTGAACCAGCCGCTGCGGAGCCGGACGTTCTGGTCCTTGGCCACGGTGAACTCGGCCCTGGACTCGCGGATGAACTCCCGGTAGGCGCCGAACGCGTCGAGCGAGAACTCGAGCGGCGACACGACCTCCCAACCGCGTGCCTCGAGCTTGGCCCGGTCGGCGCTGTCGGCCGTCACGCCGAGGCAGAACCGCTGGTCCACCCGAGCGGGCAGCTCGAGGAACTTGGCCCACTCGTGGTGCTTGCTCCAGTGGTAGACGTTTCCCTGGTACACGACATCCTTGCCGTCCTGGCGGTAGTTCCCGATCGTCGTGAAGCGGGTGGCATCGGGTGTGAACGCTTGCGGCCAGACCTCCACGTCGACCGGCTGGCGGGTGGACACGTAGGTCACTCCGTTCAAGGGCACGCCGCAGTCGGCGGCGCCGTAGTTCTCGCCGTAGGTCGCGACCGCGTGGTGTTCGGCGAAGTGGAGCGGCGGCAGCGGGTCACCGGATGCCCATTGGAGTTCGTTGGTCACGGGATCGGTCTCCACGTAGACGCGAAACGGCGCCGCCAGGTGCGGCTCGCGCAGGCGGGTGCCCACGATGTTGAGCAGCACGTCGCAGCTCCGGTACAGCTCGTCGATGCCCGCGTGGCCCCAGCAGGCTCCCTCGACGGGCGAGAAGCGCACGGACCACTGGTCCTCCAGCCCGATCCGCTCCATGCACCGCGCGATGTGGTCGATGGCATAGGACCAGTCGTCGGTGACGGAGTGGATGCGACCGTCATAGGGCCACAGCACGTCGTCCTCGACGTACCAGACGTCGTGTCCGAGTCCGGCGAGTCCCCGAAGCCAGTGCAGGAACATCCAGGTCTGACCCGCGAACGGGCAGCTGCCGATCATGCCGAGCACGACGATCCGCAGGCGGGTCACAGGCCGACCTCGACCAGAAAGCGGGGCAGGACGACGCTCGCCTCCAAGCACTCGGCCGCGACCTCACGGGCCCACCGGGAATGACGGACAGGGTCGGCCTCGATCTCGCCGATGGCGGCCGCGGCTTGGTCGACGGTCGCCGCCGCGAACAGCCCTCGACCAGTCGGGAGGTGGTCGCCGAAACCGGTGTCTTGCAGCACCACCGGCCGGCCGGACGCGAGGTACGCGGCGCTGCGGTCGCTGAACCATCCGCTATGGGTGGCGACGTAGCCGCTCTTGCACACGCCGAACTCCGCCGACGAACCTTGGATGTACTCGCGGAACGCATCGAACGATCGAGTGACGTCGTGCGCGTTCCGTGTCCGCCAGCCATGGGCGTGGAGGCGGTCCCACGGCACCGCGTGCCCGGCGACCGCCGCTTCGAGCTGGCTCCGGCATCGGCCCGGCAGGTCGAGGAACCGCTCGAACTCGGGGGCCTTGTGGCCGTACTCGGTCCCCTCGAACACCAACGGTTCGTAGGACTGCCAGTTCATCACGGTGGTGATGGGTGCTCCCTCGGGAACCGGGGTGGCGGGGAAGAGGTCCAATACCACGGGGTGGAACAACGGCCGCCACGCCTTTCCGGCCGACGGCGCACTGCTCGCCGGCGTCCCGATGTTGCGGCCGGTCGAGTAGTAGGAGTCGTAGGGCGGGAGTTGGGCTGGGGTGCCCTCGCGCTGCACCATCTTCATCTGGGTGAACCCGGGCTCCCCGTCGATGAGGACGGATCGACCGGCGCTGGCCGCCTCCTCGCTCCAACCTCCGTGGACACCCATGTCTATGTAGAGGTCGGTTCGCTCCAGGACGTCGTGCATCTCGGACAAGGGCACGCCGTACGACCGGCCGAACCGATCGACGAAGCACCAGTGATCCCGCAGCCCGAAGCAGTCGAGGAGCGGCGCCACGGCGGTGATGCCGGCGCTCGGATCGTCGGTCATGAGGCCCCGCACGGGGTCGAAGCAGGCGTCTGGCCAGTCGGCTCGCTCCACGAACCACACGTCGTGGCCCAGCCGCTGGAACCCGACGAGGTACTGCAGGACCCAGGACACCATGCCGCCGAGTGGGTACCGGATCATGTACGAGCCGATGACGATGCGCGCCACCTCAGCTCCCGACCACTGCAGCGAGCAGCTCGTCCCGGACGGCGGCGACGTGGCGCGCCGCCCGCTCGGCCGTGCGCCGTGCCTCCTCGCGGGTCGCTGGTTGCAGCGCCCGGTCGAGAGCGGCGCCCAACTCGACGATGTCGAGGTCGGCGACGTCGAACGCCAAGGGCCAGCCGAGGTGGCGCATCTGGGCGAGCAGCTTCGAGCCACCCGGCACGGAGTCGACGGCAATCGGGGGGACCCCGCGCCGCAGGGCCAGGGCGGCACCATGGAGCCGGGTCGTGAGGACGGCGTCCATCCGGGCGATGAGCGATTCGACCTGGGCCGCCGTGCGAAGGCCCCCCGCATTGACGTCGAGTCGGGTGTCGATCGGCACTGCGGCCACGTCCCGGCTGGCAAGGAGCTCTGCGAATGCCGCCTCCACCGCATCATGTCGGTTGGTGGGGTACTCGTCCTGCGAGCCGACGAGGATCACGCCCACGAGAGGAACGTCGGACGGGGGCGCCGCGAAGGTGATATCCGGCCGCACCTGGCCACCGCCGTCGCGCTGGATCAGGCAGTCGAACGGCTGCCAGACGGCTGGGTCCATGAGCAGGGTCACATCGAGGCCGATCGTTCGGGCGTGGGAGAACCGCTCCAGGTACTCGGCGATCGGTGGCCCGTTGCCAATGGGGCCGCACACGAACACCACCGTGTCGAAGCCGGACGGGTCGACGTCGGCGGGGACATCGTGGGAACCCTTCGGCTCATGCATGGCGACGAGAGGTCGGAGGCCGGCCTCCCGCAGCCACCGGCACGCCACGTCCTTGGCGATGACGTCCCCGGCCGTGGAACCCATCAGCTCGAAGCTGAACCACCCGATCACGAGCACGTTGCCCTTCACGATGTGGCGTCCATCTGGCTGTAGTAGAGGTCGGCGTAGGCCTTCTTCCGCTGGAGGAGCGAGCGATGCTTGCCCCGCTCGACGATCTCGCCGTCGTGCAGCACGAGGATCTGATCGGCGGACCGGATGGTCGACAACCGGTGGGCGATCACGAAGGTGACGCGGTGCTGCATCAGATTGCCGAGGGCCTCGAGCAGGAAGGCCTCCGTCCGGGCGTCGAGCGCCGACGTCGGCTCGTCGAGGATGAGGATCGGCGCGTCCTTCAGGAAGGCACGAGCGATGGAGATGCGTTGCTTCTCACCGCCCGACAAGGTCATGCCCCGCTCGCCGACGACGGTGTCGTAGCCGTCCGGGAGGGCCCGGATGAACTCGTCCGCCCGCGCCGCAATCGCTGCCGCCACCACGTCCTCCCGGCTGGCGTCAGGCCGGCCGTAGGCGATGTTGTCCGAGACCGAGATCGGGAAGATGAACGGGTCCTGCAACACGATGGCGACCTGCTCGCGGAGCGAGCGCACCTTGAGCTGGCGCACGTCGTGGCCGTCGATGGTGACGCGGCCCGTCCATGGGTCGGCGAAGCGGACCAACAGGTTGACCAGGCTGGTCTTGCCCGCGCCGGTCATGCCGATCAGCGCGACCGTCTGCCCGGGGCCGGCGGCGAGGGAGATGTTGCGCAGCACAGGCCGCTCGGGGTCGTAGCCGAAGCAGACGTCGTCGAAGACGACCTCGCCGCGCAGTGGGATGGCGATGGCATCGGGCGCGTCGACGACGTCAGGGGCGGCCTGCAGGATCTCACGGACGCGCTCGGCGTTGGCTGCGGCGTACTGGTAGTTCGAAGCCATGTACGCCAGCGTGTTGAGCGGCACGTACAGCGACGTCAGGTACGCCAGGAAGACGAGGATCGTCCCGACCGTCATGTCACCCCGGAGGACGCCCCGGCCGCCCAGGTACATGATGCCCGCCGTACCGGCAGCGGTGACCGCACCGACGCACACCTTGAACCACATGTCGGCGCTGGCCGCCCGCACGTGCGCCTCCACGGCCCGGTTGGCGACGGAGCGGAAGCGAGCGTGTTCGCGCTCCTCCCGGGTGAACGCCTGGACCACTGGCATGGAGCTGAGGGTCTGCTCGACCATGGACATCATCTGGCCTTCGAGATCCCGGGTGACGCGGTGGCGGGCCCGCATGGGCGTGGCGAAGCCGGCCATGACGGCGGCCAGCAGGGGGGCGACGCCCAGCGCCAGCAGCGTCATCCCCGCGTTGAGCCGCCACATGATCACCCCCATGAGGACCAACGTCCCGACGGCCTGGAGGACGGGCACGAAGACCCCCGTCACCATCACCTGCACGCAGGCGGGGTCGACCGTGACCCGGGCCACGGTGTCGCCGACCTTCAGTCGGCTGTGGAACAGCAGGGACAGCTTCTGCAGGTGGAGGAAGAGGTCGGCGCCGAGATCGAAGGTCATCTGCTGGCCCAAGCGAACCGACAAGGCCGTCGTCACGACGTTGAGCAGCGCGACGAGGACGAAGATCACCACGGTGGCCACGCACACCCAGACGAGCAGCCCGTCGACCCCGTTCGGGCCCGGGAGGGCGGCGACCAGGCCACGAAGCTGCGCGGGCACGCGCCGGTGACCGAGGACCTCGTCGACGAGGATCTTCGTGGGCCACGGCTTGAGCAATTCGACGCCGACGCCGAGGGCCATCGTCAGGAGGAGCGCCATCATTCGCTGCCAGTGCGGCAACGCGTAGCGCAACAGCCCGAGCGGCGAGCGCCGGCTTCGGCCGCTCATGCCAGCATGGCGAACGAGCAGAGGTCGATGCCGAGGTCGTCGATCGCTCGGCGAACCCGTTCGTCGCAGAGGGTCGCCACCTCCACGGCCCGCTCCTCCCGATACATCGTGTCGAGGTCGACATCGAGACCCGGATGGCAGACGAGTTCGGTGGCGCCGGGAAGGAGATCGGCAAGCAGGCCCACCAGGGCTTCCACGGAAACGGCGCCCGGGCGGGGCGCGCCTTCCGCCGTCTGCCCGTAGAACGCCCCGCAGTGGCGCGCGCTCGTGTTGGCATCCCGCAGCGGCACGCCGAACCGGTCGGCCACGGACCGGGCCGCGGCGGCGATGCCGGGGCGACGATGGACGTGCTGGTGCGTGTCGACATGCGACGGGGCGGTGCCCCGCAACTGGACGAAGACGTCGGCCTGGTAATGCACCTCGGCATGCACGGCTGACTCGTCCTGGAGGTCCACGACCTCGTAGACCGCTCGCCAGCGGCCTGCCTCGAAGGCCCACTCGCCGAGATCGAGGTGGAGTCCGAGATCGAGCCCCGACCTGGCCGCGTCACGAAAGGCGGACGGTGCCGCATCCCAGCGGACCATCACGCTCGCCGACCTGACGATGCCGGTGTCGTGGGCGACGGCGACGCCCCGATTCACACCCGGGCTCTGCCCCAAGTCGTCGGCGTTGACGATGAGTTGCCGTGACGCCCGGTCGGCCATCACGCGACGAGGCCGGGGGCGCAGGACCGCACGGTCCGACGCACCAACGGGCCGGTCCTCCACACGCCGATCACGAGGTCGATGATGCCACCGGCAGCAACGGCTGCGGCGAGGGCGGTGTCCACCAACGCCACCGCGGTCATGGAGGCGGCCAACATGCCCAGGAACCCCCACCGCAGGCGACGCTTCACCCGAATTTGCACGCTGCCGATGGGGTGAGCGCTGGTCACGAGGTCGCCGAAGAGCAACCTCGAGCCCACGATGCGAGCGTCGTGTGCCTCCCAGCCGGTGGCCGGCAAGATCCGCAGACCCGTGCCGCGAAGGTTGTCGATGATCGCGGCCACGAGCCCGGCCCGGGAGCCGGTGTCGGGCACGAGCAATATGCCGCCACCGGCATCGTCGACCGGGCCGACGATGCCGGCTCGCTTGGGAAGATCCCGGCGGGCCAACTCCCGGCTGCGGAGGCGGCCCCAGTTCCGCACGAACGGCTGGAGAACGTGCATGACCGCAACGCCGGCGCGGAACGACAACTGCACGCCCGGGTGGGTCCTGGGTGGGCTCACCCTGGCCATGTCGATGACGACCAATACGACGACGGCGGTGAGGGCGAGAATGGCCGGCAATGCCAGCCACGGCGACAGCAACGCGAGGGGCGCGGTCACGAGGGCCATGGCTGCCAGCGGGATGCCGACCTGGTGGGCCAGGTCGAGGGCGTACCCGCCCGAGCGGTACACGGATTGATAGGCGGCCGTCCCGTAGAGGCCTCGGTAGATCGGCTGATGCCGGAGCGACATGGGGAACGATTCGTAGATGCGGCCCCGCCACCGGGCCGAGCCGGTGGGAGTGAACCGGTCGGGGTGGCGGGCGGCGACGAGCGCCTCGCTGCGGCCGTAGCCGTGCTGCTGGCGAAGGTAGGGCCGTAGGCCCGCTCGCCGGTGATGCCACACGAGCGCCGCTGGGTGGAATCCGATCTGCCAGCCCCGGTCGAGGATCCGCCAACAGGCGTCGACGTCGTCCCCGGCCGACGTGTAGACGGGATCGAACCCGCCCACCTCGGCGAGCACTGCCTTGCGGAACGCCATGTTGCAGCCGGGGACGTGCTCGGCCCGGTCATCGGCCACGAGCACGTGCAGCGGGCCACCCGGTGCGCGGGCGACCTGCTGGGCGCTCCGGCTGTCGCTGGCCGGCGGCACATTGGGCCCGCCCACCCCTCCCAACACCTGGTCGTCCAGGCCGAGGGCCAGGAACCAAGGCCACTCGGGCGTGGGGTACGCATCGCTGTCGAGGTAGGCGACCATGTCGGCGCGCGCGGCCACCCAGCCCGCGTTGCGGGCGACCGACAGGCCCGCGTGCGTGATCGAGACGAGCCGGGCCCGGGGATGCGAGCGGGCGATGTCGGCGGTGTCGTCCGTCGAGCCGTCGTCGACGACCACGATGTCGAGGTTGGGGTAATCGAGGGCGCACGTGTGGCGCAGGCACTCGTCGAGCGTGGCGCCCGCGTTGTAGGCGCAGATCACGACGCTGAGCTGCGGCCAGTCGTACGGCAGGTCGCGCACCGTGCGCTCGTTCCACCGGCGCGCCACCTCGAGGGCGGGCCGGGGCGACCGGTCGTCACGGGTGAGCCCGAAGCGCCAGCCCTCCACGGGCGAGTCCCCGACCCACCACTCGTCGGTCCACGAGAAAACGCAGGCGCCGGCCACGCCCCGTTCCGCGATCGTCTGCAGTTGCCACTCCAGTGCCTCGGCCTGCCGGTCCTCGCCCTCGGGCGCGGTACCACCGGCATCGAGCCCGATCTCGCCGAGGACGAGCGGACGGTCGCCCGCCAGGTGGTGCAGCCGAGTGAGGTACCGGCGCAGGTCGGCCTGGCGCTCGAGGAAGACGTTGAAGGTCAAGAAATCCAGCGCATCCAGTTCGAGGTATTCGGCCGTCGGGTAGTTGGCGTAGGTGACCAGCGCCTCGGCGTCCTCCTCACGCACGACACTGGCATATTCAGCGATCGAAGCGGCCACCACCTCCGCGCCGAGCCAGCGGAGCACGTCCGCCGGCACCTCGTTGCCGATGCACAGGGCAAGCACCGTCTCCTCGCTCGCCAGGCGACGAGCCGCCTCCCGGACGACCCGCCGTCCGTCGGCCGCGATGCGCCGGCTCTGCCGTCGCGAGGCGCCGACGAGGTACCGCCAGTCCGGAAAGAACACGCCCGCCAACAAGTGGAGCTCCCAGTCCGCGGCCAGGGCCACCATGTCCGGGGGAGGCTCGGTGTACGTCCGCACCACCGTGAAGCCGTTGGCGTGAATATCGGCGAAGTCCTGCTTCATGCGGTCGAGGTGGGGGAATCGGGCGTTGTCGGAGGCCCGGGGCTCGAACGTCCCATACGTGACGCCGCGGAACGGAAAGCGGGCGCCGTTGAGGCTGAAGAACTTGCCGTCGGCCCGGACCCGATTCCTCATCACCACGTCTATCGCATGAGGGGTTCCCTTCGTGACGGGTCAAGCGGTGCGGAGGCCGAGCGGGTGACGAGAATCGAAGTCGCGTTCTCGGCTTGAGAAGCGATCGCGCCCGGATGTAGGCGGCGGTTGCGGACGAAGACGCTGGTTAGGGCTCGAGCGCGGACCAGTGCGGTTGAGGGCGGATGCCGGATGAGTGGCGGACGCACCTTCAACGGGAGTCGGAGTCGCCCACGCCTCTGTGACGGATGCCGAGTCCCTTCCCGACCACGGCGCTTTGCGCCTCGACGAGGGGCAGGGCGGCGGCACTTCCCCACTAGACTGACTGGTCGAGGCCGCTGGGGGTCACGAACGACCAAGTCACTCCCATCCTCCGGCCCGCAAACGGACATGACGTCACGAAGCGAATCGTCGGTTGTGATTGTGGCAAACGGTGCGATCGGATCCGCGGCAGCAGAGCGTGGCGCTCGGATCGCGGCCGCAACTGTGGGGCGGACCCACCTTCTCGGCCGATCCACGGGCCGGCTTCGAGCCGGCGTCGACTCCGTGCGGCGAGCACGCTCGCTGCATCCTGACCTCGTCTACTGCATTGATCTCGCGGCTGTACCCGTCGGGGTAGGGCTCCTCAGTGGGCGGCACGCACGACTGGTCGTGGACACCGGTGACTACCCGTCCGCCTTCTTCCGTCAAGTCGGTGCTCACGGTGCGAGGATCGCGGCGGCGCGACTGATGGAAGAGCTCGTGTATCGCCGTGCAGCCGCAGTCGTCGTTCGTGGTCGCCACCACGAGGCGGTGATGCGAGGGCACGGAGTACGACGAGTGGAGGTGGTGCCCGACGGCGTGGACCTCTCCATGGTGCGGCCGGTTTCGGACCCGGAACTGCGAGCGCGACTCGGGCTGTCGTCTGTGCTCACCATCGGCATCGCGGGGCACTTCACCTGGTACGGGGCGCTCGGCGGCGGCCTCGGTTGGGAGCTGGTGCAGACACTTGCCCGCTTGGACGACCTGGCCGTCCACGGTGTCCTCATCGGAGAGGGTCCAGGAGTTCCTCATCTACGGGTGCTCGCTGCCGAACTCGGCGTGGCCGACCGGCTCCACGTGTTGGGCCGGGTCCCGTACGAGCAGTACGCGCGGTATCTCGGGCTCATCGACGTCTGCCTGCTCACGCAGACGAATGACGTCTCGAGTTGGATTCGCACAACCGGCAAGCTCCCTGGCTACCTGGCAGCGGGGCGCTACGTGCTCGCTTCAGCCGTTGGAACGGCGGTCGATCTACTCCCAGATGAGATGCTCGTCCCCTATGAGGGTCGATGGGACGAGACCTATCCCGAAAAGCTCGCCGAGCGTGTCCGGCCTCTCGTCGCGGACCCGAGCCGGCTGGGTGCTGGCAATAGCCTCCGGATGAAGGCGACCGAATTCGATTACACACGGGTCGCGACGCGCGCTGCGAATGTGATCGCCGAAGTTCTCGCGGCGGCGCCTCGGTGAAGATCCTGTTCGTAAATCCAGGAGGAAACGCCGCTGGAGGCGCCGAACGCAGCTTGACGCTCCTCATCGGAGGACTGCTCGACCGTGGCCACGAAGTCGCCGCGGCCACCCTCGTGGAGGGCGACGCCGCGGACACGTTCGGGTTGGCGGGAGCGACGGTCCTGGCCAACGGCATCGGTGAGGGTCTGAGCCGGGCGAGACGTCACGGGTCCCTCGGAGTATTTCTCCAGGCCTCGATCATGTCGCTACCAGAGGTCGTGGCGACGGCGAGGATGCTGCGAGCATTGGCAGCCTCGTTCGAGGCAGACGTGATCCACACCAACGGCTTGCGCGCCCACGTACTCACTCCCCTCCTGGCTCGGGGCGATCAAAAGCTCGTGTGGACGCTTCGCGAACGGCCTCCGGGCGAACTCCGAAGGCGGCTCACACGCCTCGCAGCGCGCTTCGCCGGAGCCATCATCGCCCCGTCCGTATTCGCTGCTGACGTCGTCGGCAGGTCGAGGTGTCCGATCTACGTGATCCCCAATCCGGTCGAGAAGTCGGCGGCGCTCGATCGCACGACCTGCCGGCGGCTGCTTGGCTTGCCGCTCGGTAGACCAGTCGCTGGCATCGTCGCCCATTTCCATCCGACGAAAGGCCACCACGTTGCCCTGGCCGCCTGGGAGAAGCTCGCCCCCCCGCGACCGCTGCTCGCGCTCGCCGGGGGCGACCTGTACGGGCGAGCGTCCCTCGACTACCGCCTCTCGTTGGAATCCGAGATTGCGGCGAGGGGCCTTGATCGAGACGTCATCCTCCTCGGGGTCGTACGCGACATGCACAGCCTGTATGGCGCGTGCGACATGGTGGTGCATCCGGCATTGCACCCTGAAGGGTTCGGTCGTTCAATAGCCGAGGCGCAGGTGGCGGGCGTTCCTGTCCTGGCGACGGCACTCGGCGGCCCGGTTGAACTCATCGAGGATGGCGTCTCCGGCATCTTGTTGCGCCCCGGGGACGCCACTGACCTCGCTCGGAAGGTCACGCGCGTGTTGAGCGACGCCGGTTTGCGCGCCCGGCTACAACACGGTGGCCTCATGAGGAGTGAGCGATACGGAATTCCGGCACACGCTGCCGCCGTCGAGTCCGTCTATCGGGTGGCCTCCTGATGAGGGTTCTGCTCGTAGGGGAGGATCGGCGCGGGGCCCTGCTTCGATCGTTCGAAGCGGGCCTACGGCTCTTGACGGATGTCACGGTTGTCGATCCTGCCCACGCTGTCACGGTCCTGGTCGATCGTGCGTCGCCCCTGTCGCGCTTCCGACGCCGACGAAGAGCACTCCAAGTGGGGAAGTGCTTTCTGGAGGCCGTCGAGCAGTTCCGTCCCGATGTGACGCTGATTGTCAAGGGTAGGGGGATCGAGCCCGAGACGATCAGGAGAGCGCGGTCGCTCACGCGGGTGGTCATCTACTATCCAGACAACCCTTTTTGGCGTGTCGCGGATACTCCGACCGCATTGGAGAGGCTCGTCGCGGCCGACATGGCCGTGGTTTGGTCCGATCGACTCCGGGATCTGTTACGGCCAACTTGTTTCAATGCTGCGGCGCTCCCATTTGGTTATGATGCTGCCTGGTTCCCGCTGACCACGCCCCGCCGATCCCGAGCTGGTATTGCGTTCGTCGGCACCTGGAGCCTTCGCAGGGAACGCTATCTCCGAGCGCTTGATGGCCTCCCGATCACGGTGGTCGGTTCGGGTTGGCAGCGCGCGACCGGGCTTCAAACGACATCACCCGTATATGGGTCTGGTGCTGGGGAAGTCCTCCAATCCGCTGCAATTGGCGTGAACATTCTCCATCCACACAACGCCGGTGCACACAACATGCGTACGCGGGAGCTAGCGGCGTCTGGAGCACTGCAGCTCACAGATCCTGGTGTGGACGGCACGCCGTTGCGCGACGGCGTCGGCTGTCGCTGGTTCCAATCACCAGAGCACCTTCGAGACCTTGCTGAGCAGTACCTGGCTCGTCCGGATGAGTCGGAAGCGATTGCTGAGCGGGCGCAGCAGCTGGTTCGAGATGACACGTACGGGCGTCGCGCAGAAGAGCTAGTCGAGCTGCTCCATCGCGTGGTGCAGCCGTGATGAATCCTGCTCGTGAAGTGGCTCGATTGATCGCGTGGCAACCGGTGTGAGGACCCCGGCGGGCGCGTTGGTGGTGCTCGTTCGGGATCGCGATCCCGCCGAGGCGCTGGCTATCGCGTCACCTTCGATCCCACGCGGATGGGCAGTTCGTGCGGTCAGGGCGACTGGCGGTGCCGCCGTGGTGGCAGGACACGCAGTCTGGGTTCACGGCCACTGCGCGCTGCTTGGAACGGCCGTCAGCGATCCGTGGGGCTTGCCGGATACGCCTCTCGATCCAACGGTGCTCCTACAGCGGTTTGTTCGTTACGGTGACCAAGTCGTGCAACTCGCGGCAGGTCCGTTCGCCGTTGTGGACTTCGAGCGTGGCCGAGTGGCCTCGGCGCTGAACGGAATAGTCCCGACCTTCGTTGGGCAGGGAACTCACTCTGCAGCTGGCACCCATCGCGGGATCGTTGCAGCGCTCGCGGGCAGCACTCAGGTGAGACCAGTCGCGCCAGGCTGGGTGGCGTGCATTGACGGGACGTTGGTCAATGTCGCGGACATACCTGTCTTCGAATCTCTGGCGCGGGTCCGCCTCGCGGCGATTGATGATGAAGTCGAAGTTCACATCCGGCGTGCCGGTCGGCACGGCAGGCTTCGCCCGTTCAGGCTGGGGCGCGCAGCCTCTGGACTGCGGGTTCGGAGCCTGGGCGACTCGCTCGTAGCGGCCCCCGCCCTGGCGAGACTGCGTCATTCCCGCGCCCCGGAGCTCGCGCTGGCCCATCTCCGAATGAAACTCGGCCGGCTCTGGTGGGAGGCAGGCCTCGGCGGTACGCACGTGTTCGCTCCTCCGCTCGAGCGCCCAGCGCTGGACACCTTTGCCCTCGCGTCTGCGCCCCGCTGATGACCGCTCGAGGATTGTTGCTCGCACTTGATTTCCCCCCGGCGTCAGGCGGCATTTCAAGGCTGCTCGAGGACTGGATAGTGGACACGGACGTGATGGAGTGGAGGGTCATCACGACGACCCCCGGGCCGCAATCTGCGCGCCGGGCCTACATGCCTCTTCGCTCGATGCTGCGTGTTGCGGCCAAGGATGGTGCCGCGTGGTGTCGACAAGCCCAAGAGCGCATGGTGGTGGCAGGCCACCCCTACCTGAGCGGTCTCGCCGTTGCTGCGGCCAGCGTGATCAGAGCCAGATCGGGCTGCGTCGTCTACGGACGGGAGTTGGTGCCACATGGCATCAAGCACCGACTGGCTCTGATGCCACTGGCGGCTGTCGGTAGCGTCGTTGGTATCAGTGACCACAGCGCCACTTTGGCGATCGCGGCAGGCGCTCGGCGGAACCGAGTGACTGTTGTCCGACCCAGGCTTCGCCCGTTCTGGGTTGCCTCGACAATTCCGCGCCGCCCTCCCGGGCGGGGTTTACGCCTTGTCACGGTGAGCCGACTGAGCGAGGGCTACAAGAACCTGGAGCTTCTGCTCCGGTTGACTGCAGTCCTGCACCCTTTGGGCGTCGTAGACCGTTTGACAATTGTCGGCGGTGGCCCGAGGCATGGGGCACTCCGAGACAAGGCGATTGCGCTGGGCGTTGGTGATGTCGTTGCCCTACCTGGGCACCTCACTGACGACGAGATCGGGCGGCTCCTGACCGGTTGTGACGTCGGGCTCTTCGCCAGTCGCGATTCGATTTCCGAACGAGGCTTCGAAGGTTTCGGCCTCGTCGTTCATGAACTCGCCGCGGCGGGACTACCAGTACTGGTCGGCGCTGCAGCTGGCGCGCTCGATGCGGCCGTGGAACCGTGGGCTCGGCTTCTCGACCCCGACGACCTCTGGTCATGGGTCGAGGCGGTCGAAGAGCTTTATGCAAGCGAAGCAACTCGGGCGGGGATGGGCGAAGCCGCCTTGGACTGGACACTCTCAGCGGAGCCGACACGGTCGGCCCGTGATTTTGCGTGCGGCCTCTTGCATCCGCGAGCAGCAGGGAGCAACGAGCAAGGAGCGACGGTATGAAGATCGTCCACATCTTCAAGGACTTCTATCCACCTCTCGTTGCCGGAATCACCCGCTATCTCGCAGACGTTTCTGACGCGATGGCCCAGCGGGGCCACGAAGTAGAAGTCCATGTCGCAGGTGTACGGCACTCGCGCCGTGACCGTCTCCCCTCGGGCGTCACGGTCCATCGCCATCGTGAGATCGCCAGAGCGCTGTCTATGCCGCTGGCGCCTGGGCTCGTCCGCGAAGTGAAGGGCTTGGAGGCAGACGTTCTGCACGTACACCTCCCCAATCCCATCGGAGAGATCGGAGTCGTCCTCAACTCGGGTCCCGCCGTCATCGCTACGTTCCATGCACAGTTGGGCAAGCAACGACTGCTCGAGCCTTTCTACGGCCCGTTGCGCAATGCGCTTCTTCAAAGAGCGTCGTCGGTGCTCGTGTCCAGTAACGCCATGGCCGGCGCGCCAGAACTCGAGCGGTGGCCAGAGAAAGTACATATCCTTCCGTACGGGGTGTCACCCCGTTTGATCGGGGCGCAGAGGAGGGACGTTCAAGGTGCAGATGGCCCGCTCCGGCTGCTCTTTGTAGGTCGTCTCGTTTACTACAAGGGGGTGGACGTCATGCTTCGTGCGCTCGCCCTGGTGGAAGACGCCACACTGCAAATAGTGGGTGACGGCGCGAACCGTAGCGAACTCGAGGCGCTTGCCGGAGAACTCGGTGTTGCCGGTCGGACGCAATTCGTTGGCTCCGTCGCTGATGCAGAGTTGGCGGCCCATTACTCAGCCGCCGACGTATTCGTTCTGCCGTCTGTCTCACGCGCTGAAGCATTTGGAATGGCCATGACTGAGGCGATGTCCAACGGCTTGCCGTCCATCAGCACCTCGCTCGGCACGGGAACTGACTGGGTCAACATCGATGGACAAACGGGCTTGGTAGTGCCTCCGAATGAGGTCGGTTTGCTGGCGGCAGCGTTCGAACAGCTCCGGGATCCCGGACTCCGTGCCCGTCTGGGCTCGGAGGGAGCACGCCGCGCCGCATCCTTGTTTTCGTTCGACAGACACGTGAGCGAACTCGAAGCCATGTATCGGGAGGCTGTGGCTTGAGTACTTTGATCATCGGAACCGGCTTCGTCGGGTCGGTGTTGCCCGCTTGGCTGCGTCGTCGCGAGATCGAGGTCACTCAGTGTTCTCGCAAGCCGGGCCACGGAGACCTGCTTGTGCGTGACGGTGCCGCCCTCGACGCGCTCATTGCCTCACGTGGATTCGACCAGATTGTCCTTCTTGGTCAACTGACCGGACCCAGCATCGATTGGGCGCTCGAGCGAATCGACGGCCCACGGTGGCTCATCATGTCGTCGCAGCAGTTGGTCTCGCGTGTTCCCTCGCCTGGGACCACGGTGGCGTTGGCTCGAGAAGCACTGGCGCTCGCACGCGGTGCCTGCGTACTGCGACCAACCATGATTTTCGGGAGGGGCGGCGATGTCAACATCACGCGCCTCATTTCAGCGATGCGGCGGTGGCGAGTCGCCATCGTGCCCGGGTCCGGGTCGGAGATGGTCCAACCACTTCATGTTGACGATTTGAGTGACCTGATCGTGCAGCACGCCCTGCAGCCAACCGCCGGCCTCTACTCAGTCGGAGGAGCTGAGGCACTGCCGCTCCGCGAACTCGTTGCGACACTTGCCGAATTGCTCGGACTTCGCCTCCCTCTCGTCGAGGTGCCGGACCGTGTGGTGGATCTGGCCTCAAAGCTCGCACCACTCATCGGACTCCGACAAGACCAGTTCAAACGGTTATCCGAGGCGAAGGTCGCATCGAACGGGCCCGTTTCTGAAGCATTCGACTGGATCCCCGAGGTGTTAGGCCTCAGGCTTGAACAAGCAGTTCATCAATGTGGATAGGAAGTTGACCACGCCATGAGGGGGCGGCGGCACTCCTGTGCAGGCCGCACATCGACCCGATTGCCAACGCGACGACAACGAATCGAAGTTGACCACGCCAGGCGGACACCCCAGCGCAGGCGGGGTGACTGCTCCCGGTTGGGTCCAGCTCATGTGGGAGGCCGTCGCTTTGGGGATTGGGGTGGGAGGGGCCAGATCATGCCGTGTCTGGTGCGACCCTCCTGTGATGGCTGCGCGGGCGGGCCCGCTCAGATTCTGGGTGCTCGGATGGCGGGTGGTGAGATTCGAAGACTGATCAGATATCGTGCTGGATCGTCGTGAGGATCTTGCAGGACTGGGAAGAGGTTGGGGAAGCAGTGCGTCGCCTCCGTACCGCTGAGCTGCCCGGCCACGCGGTGCCAGAGAAGCACTGGGATCTTGCCCTGCTGGCTGACATGACGGACGACCTCCCTCGCGACGCGACAGTCGCCGATTTCGGCTGTGCTGGCTTGTACGCACTGGAGCTTCTCGCCCGTCAGGGATTCCGAGACATCGTGGGACTCGACCTCTCAGTCCCGTGGCAGCACCGCCGGCGGGCATTGCGGCGACGCACACAGGGAACGCGTTACAGGCTGTATCGCCGAGATATCACCGAGACCCGACTCCCTGCGGCATCGCTGGGCGCCCTGTCCTGCCTGTCTGTCCTCGAGCACGGCGTTGATGTCGGCGCGCTCGCCGCTGAGAGCGCCCGGGTGCTCGCGCCCGGTGGTCGCGCCCTCGTGACGACGGACTACTGGCCTGAGCCGCCCAACACCGACCGTTCCAACCACTTCGGCCTTCCGTGGCGGATCCTCGGTCGATCGGATCTCGAGGAGCTCATCGAGCTCTTCGATCGCGCCGGCCTCGTGTGCTCCATGACGCACGTCCCTGCTGTGGGCAAGCCGCTCGTCCGCTGGGGCGGGTGCGATTACACGTTCGTCGCATTGACGTTCGTCCGTCGATGACCTCCACGAACACCTCGCCTCCCAGCGCGTTGCGAGGGGTCGAACGGGCGGGCACCCTTGCTGCGCGGCAGTAGAAGAGCGCTCACTGGCGATGCGGCCTGGGTAGCCGGCGGTCAGATTGTCGGTCTGCTGGTTACCTTTGGCCTCACACCGCTCCAGCTCCACCGGATGGGAGCTGAGCGCTACGGCCTCCTGACTGTGTTCGCTGCCATCGGCGGGCTCCTGAACTTCGTGGACTACGGCACGAGTTGGGCTGCGTTCTATTACCTGCCACGGCTTCTGCGGAGCGGGATCGCTCCAGGAGCGACCCTGCGGACGTTGGGCCGCTTCGCAATGCTGCTCGCCGGTGGGGTCGGGCTCAGTTGGGTTCTGGTCGTGCTCGCAACCGTCGGGCGTTTCCGTGTTGCATCGATGACCACGACATCGATGTTCGCCTGCTCCATCCTGGCCGGCGTCGTCGCGGCAACGTCGATCGTCAGCAACGTGCGAGTATCGGTCGTCCGGTCTCTTGGCTACTTCCGCCACACGAGTACCGCGGCGGCGATGAACGTGGCACTGATCAACGTCGTTTGGGCAACCACCGCTGGATGGTCTTGGGACGTCCACGCGGTGCTGGGTGTCCAAGTACTGGCCAACCTGGTCCAGGCGAGCTTGTGGTCCGTCCTCGCCCGACGGATCGTCGCCGCCCATCACCTCAAGGAAGGCCTGGAGCCTACGGCCCGGGAGGTCGCCAAGTTCGCCATGACCGGCTCGGCGTCAGCCGCCGGCCAGTCGCTCCTCCTCGGTGGCGACAAGGTATCTCTCGGTGTCGTCGGTGGGCTGAGCGGTCTCCCCGCGTACTCAATCCCCTTTGCGATGGCCTCACGCGTGAACCTCGTCGGGGCCTCGATAAGTACGGTTCTATTTCCGAGGCTAGGAGACGATGCTGGGAAAGGGTCTGACCAGACGGACGATTTGCTTGCCCGTTGGTCGGCGGCGGCAACCATCGCCGTCTCCGGAGCGCTTTCCAC
>Ga0070741_10009769_pt1 | contig 18450 bp, 14 predicted proteins | sample Coa_R1_4_FD_66440 | JGI IMG/M metagenome (GOLD analysis project Ga0070741, IMG submission 66440) | Surface soil microbial communities from Centralia Pennsylvania, which are recovering from an underground coalmine fire - Coalmine... | ecosystem: Environmental > Terrestrial > Soil > Unclassified ...
GCGTATACGTCGGCACCAACGGCCGCGGCATCATGTACGGCGATCCGAGCGGTTCGTCGACCGGCAGCCCGAGCGCCAGCGCCAGCGCGTCGCCGAGCAAGAGCGCGAGCCCGAGCGCGTCGGCGTCGCCGTCGTCGAGCCCGTCGGCGTCGAGTTCGCCCTCTGCTTCGCCCTCGGCGAGCGCGAGTTCGGGCGGCGGCTCCGGTTGCCATGTGACGTACACGAAGAACAGCGAGTGGCCCGGCGGCTTCACCGCGGGAGTCACCATCAACAACACCGGCACCAGCGCGATCAGCAGCTGGACGGTGAAGTTCACCTTCCCCGGCGACCAGAAGATCACCAGCTCGTGGAACGACGGCTCGCTGACGCAGAGCGGCGAGACGGTCACCGCGACCAACGCCTCGTATAACGGTTCGATCAGTCCCGGCGGCAACGCGTCGTTCGGATTCCAGGGAACGTGGACGTCCAACGACTCGTCACCCACCTCGTTCAGCGTGAACGGCACCACATGTAACTGAGGGCCCTGCGGCCCCCTGCCCCACACGCCACCCCTGCGCCGCATCCGGCGGCGCAGGGGTGGCGTGCGTCCGCTAAAAGTCCGCCCCGTGTTAGCTGCATGATTGCGGTGAGTCAGCGCAAAACCCCGCAGCGCGAACATTCTCGTGCAATGGTCGGTTGACCAGTCACTCGCGATTGCAGATGCACAGGGAGCCGGCAGTGATGGGGCCGATGGGCGCGACGACGGAGACCGGATTCGGGTGGGCCACACCCGTGCTGTCCTATGCGATGGCCTGTGTGGGCTCGGCGCTCGGGCTGCGCTGCACGGTGCGCGCGCTGGACGCGAGCGGGCGTTCGAAGCGCAACTGGCTGCTGACCGCGGCGGTGTCGATCGGCGCCGGGATCTGGACGATGCACTTCATCGCGATGCTCGGATTCGCGGTGACGGGCACCGAGATCCGGTACGCGGTCTCGCTCACCCTGCTCAGCCTGGTGATCCCGATCCTGTTCACCTGGGCCGGGATGCTGATCGTCGGCTACGGGCGCTCGCGGACGGTGTCGCTGAGCCTGGGCGGCGCGGTCACCGGGTTCGGCGTCGTGGCGATGCACTACACGGGCATGGCCGCGATGCGCCTGAACGCCAGCCTGAACTACAACATCGGGACCGTCGCGCTGTCGGTGCTGATCGCGGTGGCCGCGGCGACCGCGGCGCTGTGGGCGGGATTGACCATCCGCGGACCGGTCGCCGCGATCGGAGCGTCCATGATCATGGGCGTCGCGGTGACGGCGATGCACTACACCGGGATGCGCGCCGCCGAGGTGTCGGTGGCCGCGCAGACAGTGGCATCAGGGCACGTACCGGGCGGCGGCGCGACCGCGATGGCGTTCATCCTGCCGATGATCGTGTGCCTCGGATCAACGCTCTTCCTCACCTCCGCCTTCGTCGCCCTCTCCCCCACCGGCAGCCAAGCGCGCGACGCGGACGAGCCGGACGATGACGACGTTCCGCCGCCCGGCAGACGGCGCCCGACGGCGGAGAGGCAGGGTTCGCATGCATGAGAACCGCCCGCCCGCGCCGCGCGGCCGCCGCGGTTCGCACGCGAGACCGAGCGGCATGTCGGGCCGGATATCCGTTCCGATGCCCCGGCCGCCGCGCCAGGAACAGCAACCCGAGCAGCAGGCGCCGCGCTCGCCGCTTTCGCAGCAGGCCTCGGCTCGGGCGGCGCGAGCCGCGTGGCGCGGACAGCGCGCGATCTCCATGTTCAGCACGATCACGCCGGGAACGGCGCGCGGCGCCGGTGCGGCGGCCTCCGCCCTCGGCCGCGCGAGCGGCGGCGCGCTGTTCCCGACGATCCGGGACTCCGAGGCGGTCGCGCGGATCCCCAGGCCCCGCTCGATCCGGGCCAAGGTGGTCTGCCTGCTGGTGGTGCCGATCGTCTCGCTGATGACGCTGTGGGGACTGGCGGCCGTGCAGACCGCGCAGACGGTGTACGCGCTGACCCAGCTCAAGCAGCTCGGCGCGGCGGTCAGCGTGCCCAACGACGACTTGATCAGCGCCCTGCAACGCGAGCGGATCGACGCCGCGCGGTTCCTCGGCGGCCAGTCGGGCTCGGGGCTGACCGCGGATTATGCGGGCACTGATGCGTCCGCCAACGCGCTGCGCGACGGCGCGGGCACGGCCGCGGCGGCGACCACCGGACTGGGCGCCCAGGTCAGCGGCCCGATGGCGGCCCTGCTCACCGACCTGTCCGGCCTGCCGGGGCTGCGCGGCGAGGTGTCCCGCAGGCAGGTGACGTGGACGACCGCGAACGCCGGGTACACCAAGGCGATCAGCGACGCGCTGGAGCTTGGCAACGGCCTGCGCGCGACGCTGACCAAGGTCGGCCAGAACGGGCAGATCGCCTCGGACGCCTGGGCGGTCACCGAGTTGGCGCGCTCACGGGAGATGCTGGCGCGGCAGGCCGCGATCGTCGCGCAGGCCCAGGCGCAGTCGGGCGGCGCACCGCTCGGCGCGGACGCCTATCGCCAGTTCGCAGGGGCCTACTACAGTCAGCACGAGCTCGAGCAGGGCGCGCTCGCGCAGCTGCGTGACGTCGACGTGGCGGCATACCAGCGGGTGACTTCCTCGGACTCCTATCAGCGGCTGCAAGGCGCGCAGCAAACGCTCCTCAACGCAGGAGATCAGGGCACGAACAGAGGCGCCATCACGCAGGCGGAGACCGCGTGGTCGACGCTGGCCCCGGGAGAATTGGACCGCCTCGGTGACGTGGTGTCCGGCGCGGGCGTGGCCGCGATCGCGCAGGTCAATCCCTACGGCCGGGCGCTGGCGACGAAGGCCGGCGCCGGGGTGCTGCTCGGCCTGTTCGCGGTGACGGTCTCGCTGCTGGTCTCGGTGTGGATCGGCCGGGGGCTGGTCGTCGAGCTGGTCGGGCTGCGCGACTCGGCCCTTGACCTGGCCCGGCGGCGGTTGCCCGGCGCGATCGCGAAGCTGCGCTCCGGGCAGGAGATCGATCTCGAGGCCGAGGTCGGGCAGGGCACGCTCGGAGTGAGCACCCTGAGCCGTTCCTCGCTCGGCGGCGCGTTCGCGGCGGGCGCGGAGGACGGCGGCGACGAGGTCGGCCAGGTCGCGATGGCGCTGGCGACGGTACACCGCGCCGCGCTGCGGGCCACGCTGGACCGCGCCGAGGCGGTCAACGGCGTCGCAGGGATCTTCCTCAACCTCGCCCGGCGCAGCCAGGTGCTGCTGCACCGGCAGCTCGCGCTGCTCGACCTGATGGAACGGCGGATCGAGGACCCGGCCGACCTGGAGGACCTGTTCCGGCTCGACCATCTGGCCACCAGGATGCGCCGGCACGCCGAGGGCCTGATCATCCTCTCCGGCGCGGCGCCCGGCCGCAGCTGGCGCAGGCCGGTGTCGCTGATGGACGTCGTGCGCGCCGCGGTCGCCGAGGTCGAGGACTTTGCCCGGGTGGACGTGCGTCAGATGCCTGACGCGCGCGTCGCCGGCGCGGCGGTCGCGGACCTGACGCACCTGGTCGCCGAGCTGGTCGAGAACGCCACCTCGTTCTCGCCGCCGCACACGCGTGTGCAGGTGCAGGGCTCGCAGGTGGCGGCGGGGTACGCGTTGGAGGTCGAGGACCGCGGGCTCGGCATGGGCGCGGAGGCGCTGACCGAGGCCAACCTGCGGATCGAGCGCGACAACCCGGACGACCTGCTCGACAGCGACCGGCTCGGGCTGTTCGTGGTCAGCCGGCTGGCGCGCCGGCACGGAATCAAGGTCGCGCTGCGGCAGTCGGCGTACGGCGGCACGACGGCCGTGGTGCTGCTGCCGAAGGCGCTGCTGGTCGACGCGGAGCTGCCCGCCGGATCGCGTCCTGCCGCGATCGGCGCGCGTCAGGCCTCTGACGGCGATCGCGACACGGTGCCGGGCCGCACGACGTCGACGGCGGCGCGACGTCCCGGTGCGCTGGTCGGCTCCGGCCCGACCGCGGCCGGCGGCGCGGCGGCGTCCACTGCGGGATCACCGCACACGACGGCGCCGGCGGCGCGCTCCGGACCGGCGGGAACGAAGGCGCCGCACGCCGGGCCGGCTCCGGTCGCCGCTCCGGCGTCCGCCTCCCCGCAGGCGCCCCGCGATGCGATGCCGCCGCTCGACCTGCTGCCGCGCCGGGTGCCGAGCCGACCGGATCTGGAGGGTCCTGATACGCCTGCGGCCGCGCCGTGCGACCCGAACGCCGAAACCGCCGCCGTCACGACCGAACCCGCGCTGCTGCGCGCGTCGACGGGTCCTGAGACGCCCGGCGGGCTGCCGCGCCGGGTGAAGCAGGCCAGCCTCGCGCCGGGGCTGCGGACGGATCCGGAGCAGGGCGGCGGCGCGCTCGACTCGGACGCGGACCTGGCCCAGCGCACGCCCGAGCAGGCCCGCGCGACCATGGCCGCGTACCAGCAGGGCTGGTCGCGCGGCCGCTCCGGCACCGGATCCGGGGCCGCCGCGCCGGCCGCAGAGGACTGAGATGCACACCCCCACGACCCACCCCACGGAACGATCGATCACCGAGGCTGACAAAGCCCGCTGAAGGCCAGGAGGCCCGATGCCCCCCAGTACCAACGCCGGCGGCGAACTCGGCTGGCTGCTCGACGAGACGGTAGCCGCCGTCCCGGCGGTCCGGCACGCGGTGTTGCTCTCCACCGACGGCCTCGCGGTGGCCTCGTCGGCGGGGCTCACCCGCGAGGACGGCGAGCACATGGCGGCCGTCGCGTCCGGATTCCACAGCCTGGCCAAGGGGGCCGGGCGGCACTTCAAGGCCGGGTCGGTGCGGCAGACCATGGTCGAGCTCGACGGCGGCTACCTGTTCGTCGTGGCGGCCGGCGGCGGCACCTGCCTGGCCGTGTTCAGCGGGCCGGAGTGCGACATCGGCCTGGTGGCCTACGAGATGGCCCGGCTGGTGCGCCGGGTCGGCGAGCACCTGTTCGCCGCGCCGCGGGCCGGCAGCGGCGCGGGCGCGGCCGCGTCGTGACCGGCGTGCGGCCACCGGCGGCGGGCGGCGCGGCCGGCAGCAGGCCGAGCGACGCCGCCGATCGCGCCATGGGCGGCCCGGCCGGAGCCGAATACGGGTACGGATACGAGAACGGGATCCCGCACGACCGCGCCTACGGGTACGACAACGGCTACGAGTACGGGTACGAACCCGCGCACGAATCAGGTCGCGACGCCCTCTACGAACCCGGATACCAGCGCGAGTACGTCCCCGAACCGGATCCCGGTGGCGGCCGCGCGGCTGAGCCGGCGTTCTGGTATGACGACGAGGCCGGCCCGCTGGTCCGGCTCTACGCGCTGACCAGGGGCCGCGCCCGCTCCGACGCGCGCGTGTTCAACCTGCTCGCTCTCGTGATCGCGGAGAGCGGTCCCTACGACGATCCGACGCTCAGCCCGGAGCAGGTGCGGGTGCTTGAGTTGTGCTGCCGCGCGCCGCAGTCCGTGGCGGAGGTCGCGGCGGGCTGCGATCTGCCCCTGGGCGTCGCGCGGGTGCTGCTCGGCGACCTTCTCGAGATCGGGCATGTCAGGGTCCGGCAGCCGAAGCCGCCGGCCGCGCTGTTCGACGAACACATCCTGCAGGAGGTGATCAATGGGCTCCGCGCGCTCTGATCGCGGTTTCCGGGTCCCGGGCGCCGGCACGCGCGCCGACGCGGCCCCCGTCCCGAGCGCCAGCGTCGGATCGGCCGCGTATCGCGCGGCGGCCCGGGAACGCGGAGAACGCCGGGCCGAACCGGAGAACGAAGAACCCTTCCTCGCTCTCAAGATCCTGATCGCCGGCGGCTTCGGCGTGGGCAAGACCACGCTGGTCGGCTCGGTCAGCGAGATCCGCCCGCTGCGCACCGAGGAATCGATGACCGAGGCCGGCCGCGGCGTGGACTTCACGCACGGCGTCGAGCGCAAGACCACCACGACGGTGGCGATGGACTTCGGCCGGATCACGGTGCGCGACGACCTGGCGCTGTACCTGTTCGGCACGCCGGGACAGGACCGCTTCTGGTTCCTGTGGGACGAGCTGGCGCAAGGCGCGCTGGGCGCGGTGGTGCTGGCCGACACCCGGCGGCTCACCGACTGCTTTCCTGCGGTCGACTTCTTCGAGCGCCGCGCCATTCCGTTCATCGTCGCGGTGAACTGCTTCGACGAGGCGCGGCCGTTCGGTCCGCAGGAGATCGGCGAGGCGCTGGACCTGGAGTCGAACACGCCGGTACTGCTGTGCGACGCCCGCGAGCGCGCCTCGGCCAAGGAGGTGCTGATCGCGCTGGTGGAGCACGCGGGCCGGGTGCACTCCTCGCGCCGGTCCCGGCCGGGCGGTCAGGGCGCGATGGCCTGAGCCGGAGCGCTGCGCCGCCGGAACGCGATCCGCTGCGGTCCGCTGCGATCAGCCACAGTCAACCGCGGTCAGCCAGAGTCACCCGCGACCGGCGCGGTCAGCCCCTGGGCACGGAGGTCGGCAGCGGGTGGTCCGGTTCGAGCGCGGGCAGCCCGTCAAGGCTCTTCGCGTTCACGCCGTTGACGCGCTGCGCCCACTCGTCCGGCGTGCGCGTGGCGTGGAGCTTGTCGAGCACCGGCCGCTCGTCGACGAGCTCCATGTAGGGGACCGCGAATCCGCAGGAGTCTGATACCCGCTCGACGTCGATGAGGATGATCGAGCGCAGGCCGGGGTGCGCGAGGTTGAAGCGCGGGGCGAGCGCGGCGAACTCGGGATCGTCGGCTCGCAGCACCCTGCCGTGGCCGTGCAGCCGCAGGATGCGCGAGTTGCGGGTGAACGAGCAGAACATCACCACGATCCGGCCGTTCTGGCGCAGGTGCGCGATCGTCTCGGCGCCGGAGCCGAACAGGTCGAGGTACGCCACGGTGCGTTCGTCGAGCACCGCGAAGCAGTCCCGGTATCCCTTGGGCGAGATGTTGACCAGGCCGTCCGGCCCGCTCGGCGCGGTGCCCACGAAGAACATCGGCTGCGCCTCGATGAACTCGCGGATGCCCTCGTCGATCCCCTCGAACACGTTCGCCACGGCGGCCCTCCCGTTTGATCCCGCTGACGCCTTCGGCCTGCCTCCGGTTTTCACTGTAGCCGCGCAGATCAAGTTGTTTTGCGGCGCCGGCCGGTGAGTTCGGTCACGCGGTCTGGATCAGGCTGTGGCGGCCGTTGAGGCGCCAGTCCGGTTCGGCCGCGTCGAGCCGCTCGACCTGCTCGCGCGAGACCCCGACGACGACGTCGGACTTCGCCGCGCGCAACGCCGCGACCGGCAGACCGAGGTACCGCACCGCGTCGGCGAACGGCGTCGTCGCGTCCCACCAGCTGTCCCCGACCAGGCGACGGTAATTCAGATCGCCCTTGACCAGCACGAATCGCTCCCGCAGCCGGGCCCGCAGGTCTTCGGGCAGCTCGTGGAAGGAGAGCGGCGAGCACCAGAACGGGTGCGTCGCGATCCGCAGTCGATCGGCGGCGGCGTGCTCGAACAGCCTGGCCCCGGCGGCGCCGAGCGGCCCGGACATGCCGCGCAGGCGCCGCAGGCACTTGCCGACGTCGGCCGCGGTGGCGTCGGAGATGTAGTACGGCGCCGGTTTGACGTGCAGCTCGATGCTCGCGGCCAGTGCGGATTCGGTGCGCGGGTCGAGGGTGAGCAGCTCGTCGGCGAGCAGCAGGTCCGAGATCAGTTCGCGGCCGCCGTTGTCGCAGATGATCGCAACTGTCTTCGATGTGTCGGTGGTGGATGCGCCCCCGGATCCAGCCTCCGCGTGAGCGCCGAGCAGGCGTTCCCGGAGCAGTTCGGTGTCGTCGGCGAGCGGCGGATTGACAGCGGTGTACCCCTCGACGACCTCCGTCACCTGGAAGACCAGGTCGGCGCGGTTGCCGAGCACGGCGGCCTCGGTCAGCGCGGCGAACCGGCGGGCCGGCGGGAGCCCGTCGAGCGCGGCGTACCAGGAAAAGGCCGCTTCGAGCTGCGGATCGGACAGCTCGGCGTCCTTCATCGGCTCGTACGGATCGACTCCCGACCAGGCCGATCCGGGCGGCGCGAAGTATCCGGTCGCGTCGAGGATGCGCCGGAAGAAGTAGCTCTCGGCCCACAGGAACGGCGCGTCCGCCCACGGTTTGCCGTAGTGGCCGCGGTCCCATGGCCCGCGCCACCGTTCGGCGTCCGGAGCGCTGTCGGGCAGCGGGTTGATCGGGCCGGTGCGTGACTCGTCGAGCAGCGCCCGAAGCGCGCGGATCTGGTCGGGGCCGTAGGGCAGCGCCGCGATCAGGTTCTCGATCAGGACGGGATGCCGCCGGTGGAACACGTCCCAGGCGAACGAGCCCTCCGGGCTGATCAGGATCGGCGGCGGCAGCTCGTGCGACATGCCAGGCATTTTACGTGCCCGGCTTCCCCGGGGCGTCAGCCGAGGGGCGCCGAACCGGTCAGCTCGGAGACGCGGTAGCGATCCGTGCGCGGCCCGAGCAGCAACCGGAAGGCGCCGGCCGCGCCGAGCAGCAGCATGGCGAGCAGTTCGACCCAGAACCCGGCCGTCGGGGTGAAAGTGACGATCACGGACGGGCCGACGAGCTGCCGGTAGTGGAAGCCGAGGAAGGTCGGCTCGGGGGCAAGGCTGCTCACGACGCTCACGACCACGTCGCCGAACGGCACCAGCGCCATGCCGAAAAGGAGACCCGCCGCCCGCGCCTTCGCCCGCACGGTCGCGGCGACGAGCGCGAGAGCGATCATCGCGACTCCGCCGAGGATGACGGCGACGTGGTTCCAGCCGTCGTTCTGCGCCCACGAACAGCAGGTCTCCGAGTGCTGCACGCCGTTGAATACCGTGCCCACACCGAGGCGGTACGAGGTCAACGCGTTGCTGGCGACCCACAGGACGGCGCCGGTGAACCCGAGCAGCACCGCGGCGACGCGGTCCGCCCTGCGCTGGCGCCCGCGGCGATGCGCCGGCTGCCGGATCACCAGGATGAGCACGACGAGCGCGCCCGTGGTCTGCAAGACGAAGACGGCGAGCGACAGCCAGATGCCGAGTGCGTCGTATTCCCTGGACAACCGGGACGGGCGCAACTTCCAGAAGAAATTGGTATCCACGATGAGCACGATGCTCAGCGCCAGCCCGCACGCCGCGTCGCGAGTTTTCCGGTTGCGCAGCAGCACGCCGCAGCCGACCAGAACCGCCGCCTTTATGCCCTGCCCGACAATCGGCCCGATCGATTCATAAAGAGGCTGAGTCCTCGGGCCGAGCTGCGTGTGCGCGAACAGGGTCGCGATCTCCGCCAAGCCGGCCGCGATGAACAGCGCTGCCGCGACCAACCACGCCGCTTGGTTGCTTTCGCTCCGTCCCCGTATCGCGTCTGTGGTGATGTATTCGCCCGCGTCTGGCTGTCTGATCGCCCAAGCGTCGTCCGTCGACATCGCCCGCCCCCGCCCCCTTTGATGCCTGTGGGGCGCACCCTATCGGAGTGCGCCCCACAGTGGAACGGCTATCTAGTCAGTCGCGATTCGTCGCGGTCTGACTTGCCTCACGACGAGTACGTGGTCGTGCATACCGTGCCGTTGAGGCTGATCGCCGCGGGCGACGGATATGCCCCGGACTCGTTGCCGACGAACCCGATGCTGGCCGAGTTGCCGCCGTTGGGCGCCAGGTTCGCGTTCCAGTCGACGTTCGTGGCGTGCACGAACTGACCGGTGCTCGTCCAGTTCGCGTTCCAGCCGCTGTTGAACGACTCGGTGGCGGCGGGGAAGGTGAACGTCAGGGTCCAGCCGTTGATCGCCGCGGGGCCGGTGTTCGTGATCGACAGGTTGGCCACGTAGCCGCTGCCCCAGGACTGGCTGACCTCGTAGTCGACGGCGCAGGTGCTGTTCGCCGGCGTGCTCGTGGTGAACGTCACCGGGTCGGAGGCCCGGGAGAGGTAGCCCTTCTGGTCGGTCGCCAGCACGTTGATCGTGTAGCCGGTGCCGGGCACCAGGTTGTAGAGCGTCGCAGAGGTCGAGGTCGACTCGGCCAGCACGTTGGTGACGGTGCCGACCTGCTGGATCACCTCGTACCGGTACACCTGGCCGCCGCTGGACGGCTTCCAGCTGATCGTCGCCTGCGAGCCGGTGATGTTCGACGCGCTCGGCGAGCCCGGCGCCGTCAGGGCGCTGACTCCGCTGCCCGAGGGGGTGAGCACGATCGTCTCGATGGAGTACGGGGCGATCGTCTGGCTGCTGCTCGTGCCCTGGGCCGCGCTGGTGATCGAACCGGCCTCGTCGCCATAGGTGTAGACGGTCGGGGTCGCGGCGCTCGGGGAGTAACCGGTGTAGTGCAGGTTGATCGGGTAGGAGTTGTTCACGTCCTTGTTGACCACCTGCACCGCCAGGTCGCCGTTCGCCTGCCGCACCGCGTGCGCGCTGACCAGCGGCTGGTCCGTCCCTGCCTTGACCATCTGGTCGCCGGGCCGGCCGAGCTTGCTCAGCATGCTGATCGCGAAGTACGGCGGGAACGGGGTGTTGATCGCCGGCTCGCAGGTCGTTCCCACGCAGGTGCCGCTGGAGAGCACGCCCCAGTCGTTGAAGTCGGTCGCGCCGTCCGGAGCGGTGCTGATCGTGCTGGGGCCGTTGTGGGTGTCCCACCAGTCGACCGTGAACACGCCGTCTTCGAGGGCTGTCATGTAGGCGTCCGCGCCGAACAGCGCGTCGGGCTGGGTGGTGGTGTCGACGCCCGAGTTCATCTCGGTCAGCGCGATGCCGAGGTTCGGGCCGTTGGCGCCGGCGTACTTGTTGATCTCGCTGCGCAGCTGGTCCAGTTCGCCGGGCAGCTGCTGCGGCTCGGACAGCGCCGTCGCGGCGTCCTTACCGCTCGGGTACCAGTGCACGATCACGAAGTCGATGGCTGATCCGGCGATCTGGAGCACGGTGCGGTTCCAGTCGTAAGCGTCGCCGGTGGCCACCGCGCCGTCCGGCCAGTTGCCCGGCAGGGTCAGCACCGCGCCGATCTTGATGGTCGGGTCGACCGCCTTCATCGCCGAGACGTATTGCAGCACGTTGTTCGCGTACGTCGTCGGGCTCTTACTCGAGTGGTTGTCGGTCTCCCAGTCGGAGCCGTAGTACCCGTTGCCGTACAGCTCGTTGCCGATCTCCCAGTACTTGTCGCCGTAGCCCTTGGTCACGTTGGCGTACTGGACCCAGCCGGCCGCCTCGGCCGGCGTACCGGAACCGTAGTTGGCGATCAGGATCGGCTGCGCGCCGATCTTCTTGACCGTGCCCATGAAGGAGTCGAAGTCCGTGCCGGGCGCGACATAGCCGCCGGGCGCCGTGTTGTCCTGCCAGTGGTAGATGTCGCCGTACGAGCCGCCCGGGTATCGCAGCATGCCGACACCCGCCTGGCCGAGCAGGTTCTGCACGGCCGGCACGTTCATCTGGCTGTCCCAGACCGCGCTGTTGAGCCCGTAGCCGGTCGCCGGGATGGTGCCGAGCCCCTCGGTCGCGTTCACCGTGACGTTCACCGCCGCGCCGGCGCCGGTCCCCGTCGCGGCGAGCGCGCTCGCCCCGGGCGCCAGCGCGCCGGCGAGCATCAGCGCGGCTCCCCCCGCGACCCGCCGAAACCGGCGCGATCGCCTCCATTGCGAACTCACGTGCGACTCCCTCCGCCACGTTGGAGCACAGTTTTCGGAATGGTCGCGCCGCAGCGCCGAGAGCGTCAATGTCCTGTGAAACTTACACGAGGACGCCGCATCGAACTTCGTCGAACGCCCTGCTCAAAGCCCACACAGACGTCAGCGATCGTATACGCACCTTTCCGTTCCCTTGGAGTAGGCGCGGCTGGTTCGTAGCGTCAGTGCGCTGGCCGTCGGGTCAGGAAGAGGCACCTAGGAGCGGTTCGATGCACACAACGATGAGGCCCGTCGCGATGACGGGCGCACTGCGGCGGCGTCCGGCCGCGCTGTCCGCGGTGGCCGTGGGCGCGGTGCTGGCCGCGCTCTCGGCGCTGCTGATCGCCTTCGGCCCGCTGGCTCGGCCGGCCGGCGCGGCGGGAACCGTCGGAGCAGGGTACTGGCACACCTCCGGCAGCCAGATCCTCGACTCGAACGGCAACGCGGTCAAGATCGCGGGCGTGAACTGGTACGGCTTCGAGACCCCGGACGAGATCGCGCACGGGCTGTGGGCGCAGGACTACCACGCCGTGATCGACGACATCAAGCGGCTGGGATACAACACGATCCGCATCCCGATCTCCAACCAGGCGGTCGAGACGCCGGTCATCCCGCAGAACTTCAGCCAGTACAACAGCGGCCCGATCAACACCGACCTGGTGGGCCTCAACGACCTGCAGATCCTGGACAAGATCGTCAGCTACGCGGGGCAGGACGGGCTGAAGGTCATCATCGACAACCACCGCTCCGAGGCCGGGGAGACGGCCGAGGCGAACGGCCTGTGGTACACCAGCGCGTATCCCAACTCCGCCTGGATCAACGACTGGGTGACGCTGGCCAAGCGGTACGCGGGCAACTCCACGGTCATCGGCTTCGACCTGCGCAACGAGCCGCACACGCCCACCGGCGTCGCGTATGCGAACGCTGCGACGTGGGGCAGCGGCGACCCGAACACCGACATCCGGCTCGCCTACCAGAACGCCGGCAACGCGATCCTCGCCGTGAACCCGAACGCGCTGATCTTCTGCGAGGGCATCAGCAACTACCCGAACAGCAGCGCCACCGGCGGCTTCGACACCACCTGGTGGGGCGGCAACCTGGAGGGCGTGGCCAAGTACCCGGTCGTGCTCAACTCGCCCGGCCACGTGGTCTACTCGGCGCACGACTACGGGCCGGCCCTGTTCCAACAGGCCTGGTTCAACTCCGCCACGACCTCGGCGAGCCTGGACGCGGTGTGGAACCAGTACTGGGGCTATATCCCGCAGCAGAACATCGCCCCGCTGTGGGTCGGCGAGTTCGGTACCGGAAACGGGGCCACCGACGTGTCCGACTCGACCCCGGGTTCGCAGGGCCAGTGGTTCTCCTCGCTGGTCTCGTACATCGGCGCGAACAAGCTGAGCTGGACCTACTGGGCGCTCAACGGCGAGGACTCGTTCGCGCTGCTGGACGGCAGCTACGACCCGACGCCGGTCAGCGCCGCCAAGCAGTCGCTGCTGGCCGGGGTCCAATTCCCGCTCTCCGGCGGGGGCACCGGCAGCCCGAGCGCGTCGGCCTCGGGCTCGCGATCGGCCTCCCCGAGCGCTTCCGCGTCCAGTTCCCCGTCCTCGTCCGCTGTCTCCTGCCACGCCGTGTACTCGCTGACCAACAGCTGGTCCGGGGGCTTCCAGGGCCAGGTGGCGCTGACGAACACCGGCACCTCGGCGCTCAACGGCTGGACGCTCGCGTGGACGTTCCCCGGCGATCAGAAGATCAACCAGATGTGGACCGCGACGTACGCGCAGACCGGCGAGGCGGTTACCGCAACGAACGAGCCGTATAACGCGACGCTCGCTCCGAACGCGTCGGTGACGATCGGCTTCACCGGTACGTACACGAGCAGCAACGCCAACCCGACGTCGTTCACCGTCAACGGGGTCGCCTGCCACTAACCGCCGACGATTCCCTGACTGCAACCACGGCTCCTTACACCGTCATGACTCCGGCCACGGGCAGCACCTCGTGCCCGTGGCCGGACCATGTCGCTCCGCGCCCAGCACCACGCCTTAAGATCAGCCGCGTGACGACGCTGCCCTCCGGCGCCCCCTCCCCCGCCGCGGCGGACCCGTGCATCCTGCTGATCGCCGGGGTCTCCGGAAGCGGCAAGAGCACCATCGGCGCGCTGCTCGCACAGCGCCTTGGCTGGCAGTACGCGGAAGCCGATGATTTCCACCCGGACGCGAACCTGGCGAAGATGGTCGCCGGGCACCCGCTGGACGATGACGACCGGCGCCCGTGGCTGGCCAACATCGCGGCGTGGATAGACGCATCCACGGCTGCTGGTCGGCCGGCCGTCGTCAGCTGTTCCGCGCTCAAGCGCTCTTACCGGGACGTGCTGCGCGAAGGCCGCCCGAACGTCCGGCTCGTGTACCTCGACGCTGATAAGCAGACGATCCGAGCCCGGCTGTCCTCGCGTCGCGGCCACTTCTTTCCGGCCTCACTGCTCGACAGCCAGTTCGCCGATTTGGAGCCGCCGACCGACGACGAGCGCCCGTACCGCGTGCCGGTCACCGCCGAGAGCCGGCCGGACGACATCGTCGAGCACCTCGTCGAATCCAGAATCTGCGACTGATCGGCCGGCGGATCGCGCGTCCCGCGCCGCAGTGTCGGTGCCGCGCGCAAGAATGGGCGCAGCCGAGTCCGCCAACTCTTGACCGCCCGCCCCGGAGAACGCTGCGATGATCACAATCAGCACCGCCAACGTCAACGGCATCCGCGCCGCCTCCCGCAAGGGCTTCGACAGCTGGCTCGGCCAGACCACGGCGGACGTGGTCTGCCTCCAGGAGGTGCGGGCCGAGCCGCACGAGATCCCGGTCGCGCTGCGCGAGGCCCAGGGCTGGCACCCGCTGTTCGCGCCGTCGGCCGCGAAGGGCCGCTCCGGCGTGGCGATCTACAGCCGCCTCGAGCCGGTCGCGACCCGCATCGGCTTCGCGTCCACCGAGTTCGACACCTCCGGCCGCTACGCCGAGATCGACCTGCCGAACGTGACCGTGGCCAGCCTGTACCTGCCCTCCGGCGAGGTGGAGACCGAGCGGCAGGTCGAGAAGGAACGGTTCATGGCCGAGTTCCTCGAGTACCTGAAGGCGGCCAGGTCCCGGGCCGAGGCGCACAACCGCGAGCTGGTCGTCTGCGGCGACTGGAACATCGCGCACCGCGAGATCGACATCAAGAACTGGAAGACGAACCAGAACGCCTCCGGCTTCCTGCCGCACGAGCGCGCCTGGCTGAGCCGGGTCTTCGACGAGGCCGGCTACGTCGACGTGGTGCGCCAGCTGCACCCGGAGGGCCCCGGTCCGTACTCGTGGTGGTCGTATCGCGGCCGCGCCTTCGACAACGACGCCGGCTGGCGCATCGACTACCAGATCGCGACCCCGGGCCTGGCCAAGCTCGCCGTCAGCGCGAAGATCGAGCGCGCGGTCGAGCACGCCGCCCGCTGGTCCGACCACGCCCCCGTGACGATCACCTACGACGTCTGAGCCGGCAGAGCCTGATCCGGTGACCCGAGCGCTGAAAGACCGTACGCATGGAGTTCTTCTGCTATCACCGGGACCGCCCCGGCTCCGGCGCCCTGCGTGACGAGCTGGTGGAACAGCACTGGTCCTACATGGACCGGTTCGCCGAGCAGATGATCGCGCGCGGCCCGACGCTCACCGACGACCGCGAGGCGGCGACCGGCAGCGTGCACATCCTCGACCTGCCTGACTCGGCCGCCGCCCGCGCGTTCGCCTTCGACGAGCCGAACTACCAGGCCGGTGTGTACCGCGACGTGCTGATCCGCCGCTGGCGCAACACGCTCGGCCGCACCATGTGGGACTTCCCCGGCGGCCGCACCGGCGGCAACCGCTATCTGGTGATCGGCCTTGGCGCAGGCCAGTCGGCCGACCTCGCGGCGCCCGAGGACCGCGCCGAGCTGATCGCATACGGCCCGCTGCTCGCCGACGACGGCGCGACCTGGCTCGGCACGGCGGCACTCCTGCGGGCAGCAGACAAGGCCGCCGCGCGCGCCGTCCTGACCTCGGATCGGTACGCCGACATCGAGGTCCACAACTGGCAGTTCGGTGGACGCCAATAACTGCTACCCAAACGCGGCCAGCCACGCGCGGGCAGCAGAGCGCGCGCAATAACTACCGAAGTTCAGTACGCGGTCGACTCCCCGCATCCCGCAGGCTATCCGTACAATGCTCGGCGTTCGGTGATGCGTCCCACGGATACGAGGCGGCAGGTGTCTGATACGCAGTGGCGGCTCGGCGCGCGGTTCGAACTGTTCGAGCAGTTGGGAACCGGCGCCGTCGGCACGGTGTGGCGCGGCCGGGATCTGCGGGACGGCGGCGAGCGCGCGGTGAAGGCGCTGCGGCCTGAACTGGTGTCCGATCCGCAGGCCGTCGCAGGGCTTTACAGCGCGCTGAATGCCGTGGCGCAGGTCGGTCACCCGGGCATCGTGGCCGTCGATGACGCCGAGGCCGGCGAGGGCTGGCTGGCGCTGCGGTCGCGGCTCGTGCCCGGTGAGAGCCTGCGGTCGATGCTGGAGCGGCAGGGGGCGCTTGAACCGTCGACGGCTGCGCGTGTGATCGCTCAGGTATGCGACGCTGTGGCCGCAGCGCACGCCGCTGGTCTCGCGCACGGCGACCTTCATCCGGGCAACATCCTGCTGAGTTCGGCAGGCGGGGCGCTCCCGGAGGTGGGCATCTGCGATTTCGGCTTGGCCCCGCTGGCCAACCGCGGACAACTCATGGTCCCGCCGATCGCGTACCGCGCACCTGAGTCCGTCACCGCGCCCTATGCGGCGAGCACGCCATCGGCCGATGTGTACGCCTTGGGCGTTCTTCTCCACGAGTGCCTGACCGGACAGCAGCGGCCGACTCCCGTTCCCGGGGTTCCCGACGAGCTGTGGTCGCTCATCGCGGCCTGCCTCGCGGGTGATCCGCGTTACCGTCCGGCCGCGGGTCAGCTTGCCGCGGCGCTGCGTACGTTCGCGAGTGAGAGTGCTGCTGGCGTCGGCGAGACGATGGTCATCGGCAGCCTGCCTTATCAGGGGTATGTCGATCGGCCTGCGCCTGCGCACGAGGCGATGACGACCGTGTTGCCTCCCATCGCCGCTGACACTGCCGCTGACGCCGGCGCGGGCACGCGGCTGCCGCGGCTAATTACTGAGCACAAGACGGAAAGCGGAATCGCCGCGGCGGTCGTCGTGGTCGCGCTGCTCATCAGTGGCGCGCTCTCCCTGGGCGGCAGTGGCGCGGCGGCGTCCACGGCCAACGCCGGTCCGACGACGAGCTCCGCTCCCGCCACGACCGCGAGCGAATCCCCCGAGGCAGTCGTCCTCCCGGTGGGTTCGCTCAGCCCTTCGCCCTCGCCCAGCGCTTCGCCGTCTGCGACCGCCCCGATTCAGGCCACGCTGATCAACGCGCATTCCAACACCTGCATGGACACCGCGGGCCGGATCTTCGCGGACGGCACGAAAGAAGACATCTGGTCCTGCAACGGCACCCCGGCCCAGTCCTGGACCCTGACACCCGCCGGCCAACTGACCGAGGACGGCGGCAAGTACTGCCTCGACGACTTCGGGTTGGAGAAGAATCCGGGAACGCAGGTCGTGCTGTGGAGCTGCAACGGCGGCGTGAATCAGCAGTGGACGATTCAGCCGAACGGAACGATCCTCAGCGCGAACGCCGGGCTGTGCATCGACGTGTCCGGCAAGGGCACCAACGACGGGACGCCGCTGGTGCTGTGGCCGTGTGACGGCAGCCCGAGTCAGCAGTGGGCGAGCCACTGACCGCCGCTCGCCGACAGACGGACCGCGCTGGATCTGAGGCTGCGGTGCTGCGGTCGGACGTGCTTACGCCGCGGCGGTGGTGCAGCCGAGCCGGTCGGCGAGCCGGGTCAGGGTCGGGCCGAGGGGCACGTTGAGGCGTACGGCGGCGAGTTCGTCGCCGCGGGTCGGGCCTTGGTTCACGATGGCGATCGGTTTGCCCGCTCGCGCCGCGTGGCGGACGAATCGCAGCCCTGACATGACCGTCAAGGATGAGCCGAGGACCAGTAGCGCGCGGGCTTGGTCGATGAGGTCGTAGCACTGCTGCACGCGCGGCTTGGGTACGTTCTCGCCGAAGAAGACCACGTCCGGCTTGAGGATTCCCGACTCGCAGGCGTCGCAGGGCACTGTGTTGAACAGCGCGATCAGTTCGTCGGCGAGTTCGACGTCGCCGTCCGGGTTGATACGGGTGCTCGCATCCTGGAAGGTCGGATTCGCCGCGCGCAGCCGCCGGTCCAGGTCCTCGCGCGGGCTCAGCCGCCGGCAGCTGAGGCAGATGACGCGGTCGAGGCTGCCGTGCAGTTCGACGCCTTCGCCGTTGCCTGCGGCCCGGTGCAGGCCGTCGACGTTCTGGGTGATCACCGCTGAGACGTATCCGGCGGCGGACAGCGCGGCGACCGCGGCGTGTCCGGCGTTCGGCCGCGCGCGGGCGATGGTGCGCCAGCCGAGGTGGCTGCGCGCCCAGTAGCGCTGCCGGTTGTCCGCGCTGTGTACGAACTGCTCGTAGGTCATCGGCGTGTGCTTGCGCAGGCTGCCGGTCGCGCCACGGTAGTCGGGGATGCCGGACTCGGTGGAGATGCCGGCGCCGCTGAGTACCGCGACCGAACCGTTGGCCAGGATCTCCTCGACGTCGTCCAGGTCGCCTGAGGGAGCAAGTGCTCCGCCGTTCGGCCAGTCGAGTATCGGTCGCGTGCGCATGAACGCAGCATATGTCGCGTTCGGCGAATGCGGCCCGTAGCTTAGATG
>Ga0070741_10009770_pt1 | contig 18450 bp, 23 predicted proteins | sample Coa_R1_4_FD_66440 | JGI IMG/M metagenome (GOLD analysis project Ga0070741, IMG submission 66440) | Surface soil microbial communities from Centralia Pennsylvania, which are recovering from an underground coalmine fire - Coalmine... | ecosystem: Environmental > Terrestrial > Soil > Unclassified ...
TGAATCTCGATCAGGCGCTTGATGTTCAGGCCGATCTCCTTGCGGAGGTCGCCCTCGATCTCGCCTTCCTGCTCGATGACGTTACGAATCTTGTTGAGCTGGTCTTCGTCCAGCGTGGTCATCTTGGCGTGGGGGTCAACGCCGGCCTTGTCGAGGATCTTCAGGGCGCGGGGCTGGCCGATGCCATAGATGTATGTAAGCGCGATGCGTGCCTGCTTGTTGGGTGGCAGGTCGACGCCGGCAATACGTGCCATGGTGTGCCTTTCGGTTGGGGCTCGCTCCAGTCATCGGAGGGCGGTGGTTGATGGTTGTGCGGCTGACCGAAATCTCTGAGCAAATCCTCAGGATTTTTGTCTCCTCCGGGTTCATCGCACGCCTTGACTTCGGCGAACTCGCCCGGTGGGGCCGCGTGGACGGGGCTACAAATCAACAAGCAAAGGCAAAAGCACTCTGCTTATTTTTCTTTAGCCCTGGCGCTGCTTGTGCTTGGCGTTCTCGCAGATGACGCGAACGACACCGCGACGGTGAATCACCTTGCACTTGTCGCAGATCGGTTTTACGGATGCACGGACCTTCATGGAATTCCTCTGGTTGCTAGTTGATGTTCTTCGTTGCTAGCGGGCGTTGCCGTTCCTGAGAACTAACAACCAACAACTAACAACTTCTTTGCTACCTGTAGCGGTAGACGATACGGCCGCGGTTCAGGTCATAGGGGCTGAGCTCGATGGCCACGCGGTCGCCGGGGAGAATGCGGATGAAGTTCTTGCGCATGCGTCCGGAGATATGCGCGAGAACCTGGTGCTTGTTCTCGAGCTCCACCTTGAACAGCGCGTTAGGCAGGGTCTCCAGGACCGTTGCCATTACCTCAATCGCATCTTCCTTCGACAAACGCTCTCCTCGAAGAGGCCCCTTACCGTAGCGGCCTCTCGCCCAAATGACTGGTTTTTGCTGACTTGGTGGTCCCGTCCCATAAGGTTTCAAGAGGCCAGGTGCAAGACAGAGACACCATTTGTAAGTCTATCGAAAAATGGCCCTAAAGGGAAGCGCCGGCTGTTCCGAATCCCGCCCGAAGGCGGAGTCTGCCAGAAACGGTCCTCGAGGACAAGGCAGGTCGTCGGCCGAACCACTGCAAAGAGTTGCACATCAGCAGCCTGCGAGAGCCGGTGAAGTTGCTGATTTGAGGCTAAATTCGTCGTCCTCAGAAGGAAAACTATGGCGCACGGATTGCTTGTAACAGACACAGTCCTACAAAGCAGTCGAGCAATGGTTCGCGGAGTCAGGGTGCGCCGCTGGCGTCTCCCCGGTTGTGCGCCTGCGGTAGGGCTCTGTCGTTCAACTTCTCTCAAGGGATCTCACAATGCTCAAACACGCTCTTCTATTCACCGGACTCGCGCTGCTGACCGCCGCACCCGCCGCCCACGCCGACGTCATGACGACCTACCAGCTTGGCGGACAGGACCTGCAGTGCAGTCCGCCGGCGGGCTGCTCGGCGACGACCACACCGACGGGGCCGTACGGGACGGTGATGGTCGATCAAACCTCTGCTGGATCGGCAACGATCACGGTAAATCTGGCGCCGGGCTTTACGTTCAATAATGCGGGCGATGCGCTTGAGTTCGAGGGTGGAACAGCGGACTACCCGGACGGCAATCTTCCCCACAGCACTGCCCATCCGTATCCGATTCAGATCACCGGTGCGACGACCGGCTTTGAACTGGATCCGCCGCCACCGGTCGGCTCGGTCTTTGGTCCGTTCAACGTCGGCGTGAAGTGCAACTATACGGGCGGTGCCTGTGACAGCACCACGTCGACGGCCGCCTCGGTGAGCTTCACGGTCAGTTCCGACGATGGTGTCCTCAACTTTCTGGAAGCTGCGGGCGGCGGGTTCTTCGCTTCCGACGTGACGACCAGCGTGGACTATCAATCCTGCAATGGCAGGGGTGTGTGCACCACCAAGACGGCTACGTACCAGGGGGATGTTGCCGCTACCCCGGAGCCGTCGTCGTTGATGCTGCTTGGAACGGGCATCCTGGGCGCTGCGGGTGCCCTGCGCCGCCGCATCAAGGCCTAAGAGATTCAGCAGTTGAGTTGAACCGCGCGGAGAACTGGCCCGCAGGACATGGCCCCTGTCGCCCGTGACTCGAGCGGCAGGGGCATTCTGTTTCGTGGGCATGCCGCGATTGTGTGAGCGCACGGCGAGGATCTCTTTGTTAAGCTCGCGCCATGCAGACGTTTCATCCGGGCCGCCTTTCCATGGCTATAGGCCCTTTACTGGTTGCTATTCTTTGCCCCGCAATTGCCCGGGCGGTGAAGGTCCATACGGTCGCGCTGGGTGCAGTGCGCAAGGTGCCGTATATGCCTCCTGACGCGACTCCTGACACGAAGGACGACGATGCGACAAGCCTGCATGTGCGGCCGCTGATTGTCGATGACAAGCAGCGCGAGTGGACGGTGGGGCCAATCCATGAGGTGACGGACAGGACCTTCGTCGTGCAGCGCGCGCTGCACCTGAACGACGGCCTGCCCGGCGAGGCTGTGCACTGGACATGGCAGCCCGGGCCGTGGCTGATGGTCGATCGCACGACAGGGCACGTGACGGCACTGCACCTGCCGGACTTCGATCCGCAGGTCTCGCAGGTTGTGTGGTTTCGTGACTACGCGGCCTATTGTGGGATTGCGACGACAGTCAAGGGAGGGCTGGTTGCAGTGGTCGCCGAGTTGGGCGCGCGCAAGGCCGTGGTGCAGCAGAAGCTGAGTGCGTGGCCGCAGCCGGACGCGCCGCATCCGGCGTGTGCGGTCTCAAAATGGCAGCGGACGCCGATGCGCGCGACGATTCAGCAGACCGGCGGCCAGCCGATGACGTTCGATGTGGTCGGCGTCAGCTCGTTGGTCGAAGAGGGTGAGGCTGGAGACCAGTAGCTCAGGCTTGGAGAGGAGTAGGGCGGCAGACGACTAGCGCGCTCCGCGATAAAGCAGCCCGAGCGAGATGCCGAAGAACTCACGGGTCTCGGTGCCGAAGTGCTCAAACGTCAGGTCTGGCGAGAGGCGGATGGCGAACTTCTGTCCCTGGTTGAAGTCGATGCTGCCGCCGACCGCGCCCCAGGGACCCACGTGGTTGCAGTACATACCAAGGTTGCCGATCTGACCCGGCTGCTCGACTGGGCAGGCCGAGTAGGGGCTGGGACCGGGGCCGGGGTACTCATTTACTGTGCGGTTGAAGATGCCATACACAGCTCCGCCGAAGGCGTGATAGTTGATCGCGACATAGCGATTGTGCGGGCCGCGGTATTGCACGCCACCGCCGAAGGTGTGCTCCATCACGAGCGGACGGTTGTAGATGTTGTTGGGAAACACGGGCGTGGTGCCCGCACCATAGCGGTAGTCCGCGGCCAAGCCGAATTTATTGGTGAGCCAGTAGGTGAACTGGCCCTCGCCGCCGCCCATGTTGAAGCGCTTGGGCAGGTTCTGGCCGGCCTGTCCGTTGGCGAAGGCGAGGCCGCCATAGAGATCCCAGCGGTTCTGATAGGTCGGCCCTCGGCCTGGAGCAAGCTCGGCAGCCGTCTGATCGCTCTTCATCGGAGCCGTTCCGGGAGCGGCCTGCCCGGTCGACTGGGTGGTGGATTGGCTGGTGCTTGAGCTGGAGGGCTGCTGCATCGGCGCCGTGCCGGGAGCGGGGTTGGACTGGTTGGGCGAGCTCTGGGCGGAGGCGAATGTGCCGGCGAGAAGCGCCACGAGAGCGAAGCTGGCAAAACGTGGGGCGAAGGGGCGTCCGGCAAAGCGCCGGGGAAAAGAAAGAGACGTCAGATTCGTGAAAAGCATCTTCCTCGCTGGGTGCGCTTCAAGCGCGCGTGGACTTCCTCAAGTGCGCGCCGCAAACGGTGCGTCGTTCTCAAGGATATACCGGCAACGCGGAAGGCTGTCTCCGGAGCTGCTTTGGGCCGTTCAGACTGCGCTGGACGTGCGACAATAGAAGGTGTGTCCTCCAGAAGGCGAGGGCGCGGGCAGGAGCATTGGTTATGGGCGATCTACTTCAACCTTGGCATCTCATCATTCTTCTGGGCCTGGCGGTCCTGCTCTTCGGCGGACGCAAGCTGCCCGAACTCGGCAAGGGGCTCGGCGAAGGTCTGCGCGGCTTCAAGGAGGGCATGAAGGGGATCACCGACGAGCCCACCTCCAAGACAACGCCCGGCCAGACTGCGCACACGGTGACCCCGAAGGCAGATGAGGCGCCGAAGCCGCCCGCTTCGGTCTAGACGATAAGGTTTTCACGATGCGAGAGTCTCTCGCATCGCAAGGACGACGGTCTGCGACGCAGCCGTCGTCTTCGCATTTAGGAGGGCCGCCGCCGATGAAGCTGAAATCGCCGTATCTGGTCAAACCTCACACCAAGGTCCGGCTCTCCCAGTTCCGGACAGACGAGACCGGCGGGTTCAGCGACAAGGCGGAGATGGAAGCCGCGATCGTGGCGAACGAGAAAAAGCTCTCCGACCTGCAGGAGCTGCTCTACGCGTCGCAATCGAAGGCGTTGCTGATCGTGTTTCAGGGCATGGATACAGCGGGAAAGGATGGCGCGATCCGGCACATCTTCTCCGGTGTGAACCCGCAGGGCTGCCAGGTCGCCTCCTTCAAAGTACCGACGCAGATCGAGACGCGGCATGATTTCCTGTGGCGCTGCCATGCGCAGGTGCCGCCGGTGGGCATGATCGGCATCTTCAACCGCTCCCACTACGAGGACGTGCTGTCACCCGTTGTGCATGGGCACATGAGCGCGAAGGAAGCGGCGCGCCACATGGACGAGATCAACGACTGGGAGCGCATGCTCTCGGACAACAATGTCGTTATCCTCAAGTTTTTTCTGCACGTCTCGCGCGAGGAGCAGACACGCCGTCTGCAGGAGCGCATCGACGAGAAGAACAAGCACTGGAAGCTCTCGCCCTCGGACTTCGAGGAGCGCCCGTTCTGGCCGGATTACATGCGCGCCTACGAAGACATCCTCCGCAACACCAGCAAGAAGCATGCGCCGTGGTTCGTCATTCCGTCGGACCACAAGGCATATCGCAACGTTGCGATGTCGAACATCATCGTCGAGGCAGTGCAGCGCATGAAGCTGAAATACCCGGAACCGGCCTTTGATCCCAGCGGCATCAACCTTGAAGAGGAGAGCCCGCAGGAGGCCGCGAAAGAGGTTGAGAAGAAGGTGCATCCAGGCGTGGTCAGCGCGAATGAGATTCCGTCGGACTCGGGGCGGAAGTAGCGGTTAAAACGTGATCATCACCACGGCCGCTGCGGCGATCGCCATTCCAGTCAGTTGCCGCCGCGTCGGCCTTTCATGCAGGTGCCACGCTGCCAGCAGGATCGTCCCAGCCGGATAAAGCGAGGACAGCACCGCCGCGATGTCCAGCCGGCCGTGGCGGGTCGCAGCGATGAACAGCAGGTTGCCGCCGGTATCGAGCAGCGCCACTCCGAGCGCCCACACGACCGCCATGCGCGTCAGCTTCGTCGCAGGTTCCTCAGCAGCTGTTACGCGCTTGGAACGAACGCTCACAACAACCAGCAACAGCGCGCACGTGATCAGGCTCGCCGAGCGCGCGATGGCCATTGGCTCCAGCACGCCGAGCGGATTCGCTAGCCGCAGCGCGACAAAGTAAATTCCAAAGCCAATGCCGCCGATGAGCGCCAGCACCAGCGTGGTGCGTGAACTCTCGCTCGGTGCCGAGCCGTCGACCGCATGCGCTGCTTCCGGGGAAGGCCCTGCCGCAATCAGCCAGATCGCCGCCAGCGCCAGGACAAATCCGACCACGCGCAGCGGCGCCGGAACTCCCTCCAACACACTCGAGACCGCCGCCGGAATCGCCGCCGCGAGCAGCCCGCTCAGCGCGGCCGATCCCCCCATCGCCCCACGCGCGAGCGCAATGTAAAACGCGGTGAGCGAGATCCCCGCGGTCACACCCGCGGCGAGGCCCCACGCCAAGGGTGCTCCATGCGGAAGCGCCGCATGCTGGATTGCAAGGATCGCCAGCAACACTGCAAGGCTGGAAGCGTGCGCGATCAGCACGACGCGCAGCGCGCCAGACGTTGTCCCGCCGGTCGCCTTTACGCCCATGCCGCCGGAGAAATCACCGCCGCCCCATGAGGCGGCGGCGGCGAGTGCAAGCACGATGTTGGCCGACAGCGCCGGCGCGATCACGGCTGCGTGGCAGGCGGGCTGGCCGGCGTCACCGGCTGGTTGTCCGAGTGCGGTGTCTGGTCGGCGCCTGCCACGGGCTGCGCCGGGTGCATGTTGCGCGGCCTCGGAATATAGCCGTCCGGCGCAATCACCGTGAGGTTCGGCCGCATCACGCGAACCTCCACGTGACGGAAGCGGCCGTCCAGTGGACTCTCATGCGTGTAGTAGCCGACCGTGTACAACGTGCGCACAGTTTTCGTGATATCCGCAAAGCTGTTCTCGATGCCTCGCGGCCGCCACTCCGGATCGCACTGGCCGCCGGTCGCCGTAGCGATGCGCGGGAGCGCGTCATCCCGCATGGTCAGCGGCAGATGGATGCGGTCGAGGAAGCCCATGCCCGGAAGCGCCGAGTTGCCGACGATGGTCGCGTACACCGAAATCTGGTTCGTCTGCAGATACCGGATCAGCTCCTTCTCCTTGATCTTCGAGCCGTACTCTTTGCCGTCGGAGATCACGTACAGCACACGGCGGCGCTTGATGTCCACGTTGGCCAGCGACTGCGCCGCGGTGAACAGCGCGTCGAACAGCGGATGGAGCTCCTTCTCCGGCGTCTGGTAGATGCTGCTCTGGTTGCGAACGGGCTGCGTGTTCGGATCAACGGGCTGGTTGTTCTTGATCGTCGTCTGCGCCAGCGGCCCGTCAATAAAGCCCGTTGCCTGGCGGCCGCTGCTCTTGGAACGGTCCAGTGCGACGCCGAGCCGATTGCTCTGCGCGGCCGTAAAGGTCGTCTGCTCGGTCACGCCGTTGTTGTAGGTGAAAACCGCCACCTCGTCATACGGCGCAAACGCCCCTTGCAGCGCGCTGAGAGAGGTGTTGATCTTGTCCATCGTGTCCTGCGTCACGCTCTGGTCGATGACGAACGCAACCGACAGCGGGAATGGATCCGGGCTCCAGTACGCGATGTGCTGGCGAACGCCGTTCTCATACACGCGCACGTCCTGCCATCTCAGGTCCGGAACGAACTGGTTCTTGGAGTCCTTCACAGTGAACGGAATCTGAACGAAATCGACGTGAACCACACCGAGGGTGTATGCCGCCTGCGCTGCCTGGCCGGCCGCGGGAATCTCCGGGGCCTGCTCCTGGCCGCCCGGCTGCTGGCCCGGTGCAGGCGTCGGAGCCGAGGGCAGTTTGTTCGTCGGCGTGATCCCACCGTTATCGGCGGCAGCCGGATTCGTCGTGCCAACAGGCGGCTCCGGTGCCATCGGCGCCGGCGGGGTGATCGTGTTCAACTGCAGCGACTGCGGTGCGGGTGCGTTCGGAATCGCCGGCGCGGGCGCATTCGGGATGCCCTGCTGAGCTGTCTGGCTGGTGTTCTGCTGCGACGCCTGCTGCCCGCCACCCGCAGGGGCTGCTCCGGCCAGCGCTACCGCCAGCACAACCGCCCCGATACCCTGTTGTCCAAACACCATCCCGTCGCTCTTCCCTTCTGCACGCCCTCAACACACTCAGCCCGGCGGCAAACCGGTCTTCCCTGCGGGCGAGTGCTGCCTATTGAGACTATCAGCCGGGCCGTTTTGGGTGCAGCCCGCCTCCCACTCTGTCAGACGCGCGGCTAACTCCGCCTGTTGCGCCGGGTTAGGCCGGCAGCCAGCCGCAGACCGTGCCCATGTCGCCGAACGCCGCCGAGAGGCGTCTAATACGGTGTATGCCCCCCGTGTCCCTGCGCCGTTTTGCAGTCCTTATGCTGGTGCTGCTGGTGTGGCCGGCCGCGCGCCTCTGTGCCCAGGATGCACCCAGCCCGGACGCGCCTCCGCCGCCCAGCAACGCACCAGCCGCCGCTCCCGAGCCCATTGCCAGCGGCGAGACCCTGAAGATCAACGTCAACCTGGTCAACGTCTACTTCTCCGTCCGCGACAAGAACGGCTTCGTCACCAGCCTGCGTAAGGATGACTGCCAGGTCGCTGAGGACCACAACCCTCAGGTCATCAAGCGCATGACGCAGGAGAAGAACCTGCCCCTCACCATCGGCATCCTGCTGGACACCAGCGGCAGCCAGACGAACGTTTTGCCGCTCGAGCAGGACTCCGGGGCGCGCTTTCTTCGCGAGGTTCTCACGCCCAAGGACGAGGCTTTTCTTATCTCGTTCGACGTCAACGTCGACCTGCTCTCCGACTTCACCAACTCGCCGCGTGAGCTCGCACGCGCCATCAACAAGGCCAGCATCAACAGCGCGAGTTCCTCGGCGGGCGTTCCGGGTATCGGCGGCGGCCCCTTTCCCGTCAACAATCCGCGCGGCACGCTCCTCTACGATGCGGTGTATCTCGCCGCACATGACAAGCTGCAGTCGCAGACCGGCCGCAAGGTCATGATCATCCTTACCGACGGCCAGGATGAGGGTTCGCAGTTGAAGATCAAGGACGCGATCGAGGCTGCGCAGAAAGCCAACGTTATCGTCTATCCCATCCTCATCGCCGACCGTGAGATGTATCTCTCCCAGGGCGAGATCTACATGGGTTCCAGTGCGATGAGCCAGCTCGCCTCAGCTACCGGTGGCCGCGCCATCAACGTTGGCAATAGCGGACGCAAGCTCGAAGACGCCTTCGACCAGATCCAGGACGAGCTCCGCACGCAATACCTGCTCAGCTACACGCCGACGAACAAAAACGCGGACGGCACCTATCGCAAGATCGACCTCGACTGCGGCAAGGGGTTCAAGATCCAGGCGCGCAAAGGCTACTACGCGGTGCCGAACGATAGCGATAATGCCGGCACGATCGAGTAGTCTTTAGGCCTCAATCGCGCCCGAGTACACCGCCATGCCGGCAACGGCATCGACGCCCATCGCGTCGAGCTCATCAATCTCCTTGCGCTCCTTGATACCTCCCGCGACGATCAACTGCTTTGCCGTCGTGGAGCGCAGCGTCGCGGCGACATGCATCGGGAAACCCTGCATCGTTCCCTCGGTATCCACGTGCGTGTAGAGGAACGCGCCGCAGGAATCCTCGAGCCACGTGATCGCCTCCTCCGGGGTCAGGTCCACCGATTCCTTCCATCCGCGCACGGCCACGCGCCCGTCCTTCGTGTCCACCGAGAAGCACAGCGCATCCTCACCAAGCTGCTTCTTCAGGTCCGCCGCAAACTCCAGCCGAATCAGCCGGTGCTTGCGCGGCGTGATTAGCGCAAACTCTTCCGCACCATCCGCAAATTCCAGCGCGTTCGGATCCAGCGCAGGCTCTTCGCCGAACAGCGATGAGCCATAGATGACGCGCCTCGCGCCCGCATCCAGCAGCCGCTTGCCGTCCGCAGCCGTGCGAATCCCGCCGCCCACCTGGCACGGAATGCGCTTCGAGATCATCGTGATCAGCTCGCGGTTGTCGCCCTGCCGCATGGCCGCATCGAGATCGATGAGCTGCACCAACGGATACTTCGAGAACCGCTCGATCCAGTAATCAAAATCGTCGAAGCTGAGCTTGAGTTTTTCGCCCTGGACAAGCTGGACGATCTTGCCGCCCATGAGGTCGATGGAAGGAATCAGCATGAGGCTATTCTCTCAGGCTGCCGCCTCCTCAAGCGCGTCCAGGCATCCATCCAGCTCCGCGTGAAGATTCATCACTGGCATGCCGTGCAATGTCTTCAGCAACTCCCGCCGCACACCTGCGCCGACCTTTCCACTGCGCTGAATCTCAGCCAACAACATGCAGAGATCGTCCTCGCAGCACGCGAGCGCACGCACCGTCTCGAGCAGCGCGTGGACCTGGTAGTACGCGGCAGGAAGACCGGGCTGCGGCTTCGCAGTTGCTTCGTTACAGGGCTTCTTCCGTGTTGCCATGCGGTTCACTCCGCATGATTGGATGCCACCAGAACTGTGCAAAAGTTGCCGGCTCCGCGAAGCTGCTAGCAGGGTAACCGCATCGGCACTCCCGCACGGGCAACCTCCGCCTTCAGCGCGCGCGAATCCGTAATCCCGAAGTGGAAGATGCTCGCCGCCAGCGCTGCATCGGCCTTGCCCCTCGTGAACACCTCGGCAAAGTGCTGCGCGTTCCCTGCGCCTCCCGAGGCAATCACGGGAATCTGCACCGCCTCCGACACTCGCCGCGTCAGCTCACAATCAAAGCCGTCGCGTGTTCCATCACAATCCATTGACGTCAATAGAATCTCTCCAGCGCCGCGATGCTCGGCCTCGCGCGCCCACTCGACCACGCGCCTGCCCGTCGGCTTCCGCCCGCCGGACACGTACACCTCGGCCTCGCCAACTGGATCACTCGCGTCCTGCGCGCGCCGCGCATCGATCGCCACAATCACCGCCTGCGCGCCAAAGCTCGCCCCAATCTCTCCTATCAGCTCCGGGCGCGCAATGGCGGCCGAGTTGATCGAAACCTTATCCGCGCCGGCGTCAAACACCGCCGCGGCCTCGTCCGCCGAGCGAATCCCACCGCCCACCGTGAACGGCACGAACAGGTTCGCCGCCGTGCGCCTCACGGTGTCAAGCAGCGTCCCGCGCCCCTCATGCGTGGCGGTAATGTCGAGCAGCACAATCTCATCCGCGCCCGCCGCCGCATGCCGATGCGCCAGCTCCGCCGGGTCACCTGCATCCACGATATCGACAAACTGAATGCCCTTCACTACGCGTCCGGCGCGCACGTCAAGGCAGGCAATGATTCGTTTAGTCAGCACCTAGAGCTCCAGAAAATTTTTCAACACGCGCAGTCCGATTTCCGCAGACTTCTCCGGATGAAACTGCACGCCCATCACATTCCCGCGCTCCACGGCCGCCGTAAACGCCCTACCATAGCTCGTCGTAGCTGCCGTATCCGCCGACACCGGCGCGCGCCACGAGTGCGTGTAATACACGAAACTTCCCGGCGCAACACCCTCGAGCAGTCGCGAATCCGGACGAATATCCTCCAGCGAATTCCATCCCACATGCGGCGATTTCAACTCCTCGCCATTGAACGTCGCCGGAAACCGTTCGCACTTCGACGCAAAGTGACAAAGACCATCAGTCGACTCCGCCTCCGTCGATCCCTCATACAGCCACTGCAATCCTACGCAGATCCCCAGGAACGGCACTCGATTCATAATCGCAATCCGCGTAGCCTGCGTGAGCTGGAGATCATGCAACAACTGCGTCGCTTGAAAGTGCCCCACACCTGGCAGCACGACCTTCTCCGCATGCAGCACCTCTTCCGGCGACTGCGTCACCACAATATCGCTCGCACCGAGATACCGCAGCGCCTTCACCACGCTGGTCAGATTCCCCGCCTTGTAATCAATCACCGCGATCATCGGCGGGCTCGCTTGGCCTCAACTCGCGGCCAGTACTGGAACTCTTCCTCGTACAACTCACCGGACAAATCAGCCACACGCACAGCCAACCGCGCCTGCGCGTCCGCAATCGCCCTGTTATAGATCGCCGGCCCAATCTCCTCGACGAAGAAGTTCAGCAACAAGCCCGCAGGCAGCTCTCCAAGCGGCTCCGGCATATTGCGCTCAAAGTACTGCTGAATCGACGCAATCGCCTCCGCGCGCGCCTCCTTCGAGAGCTCGATGCTCATAGCAGCCCCTTCGTGCTCGGCAGCAGATCGCGCATGCGTTCGTCACGCGAGCACGCGCCCCGCATCGCCCGCGCAAACGCCTTGAAGATCGCCTCAATCTTGTGATGATTCGAGCGGCCGTACATCGTCTTCACATGCACATTCGCCTTCGCTCCCCGCGCGAACCCATCGAAGAAATCGGTCACCAGCTCGCTCTGCAGATCGCCAACCACCGGCACATTTACCTGATCATCCACGACACATGCCACACGCCCTGAGAGATCAACCGCGCACACTGCAAGCGTCTCATCCATCGCCATCACGAAGTAGCCGGCGCGCAAAATTCCGCGCTTATCGCCGAGCGCTTCCGCAAAGGCTTCGCCCAGCGCGATACCCACATCCTCCACCGTGTGGTGCTGATCCACATCGAGATCGCCGGCGCACTTCAGCTCGAGATCAAACCCGCCATGTCGCGCAAAGCTTTCCAGCATGTGATCGAAGAACCGAATGCCCGTGGATACGTTGTACTGCCCCGTGCCGTCCACATTCAGCCGCAGCGAAATCTTCGTCTCCAGCGTATTGCGCTCGATTGCAGCCACTCGCGCAGCACCAGCCGGCTTGGACGCCGTGCCGATCTCCTCGAAGATATCGCTCATTCGCATTCCTTCTTAAGCTTTGCGAGTTCCACGCTCGCGTATACCAGCATTCCAAGCATCAACGCGATCCATGCCCACACAAGATGCGGAAAGCGCCGCGCGAAGATTGAGCATGGCGCGGCCATGCAAGCTACCGACGCGCCGAGAATTACGACTGTCTTGCGCCTGCGTTCTCTTGACATCTCCACCTCACCGTCCCCGTACGCGCCGTGCTTCGAGTGTCTGCGCAGCTATATAGATAAACAATGCGGCAAACAGCATGCACCACACCACCACAAACAGCACAAGATAACGCGTGTGCTGCAACTGGCTGACACCAATAAACCCGACAATCCCAAGCAGCGGGATCAGCGGTGCGATCACGAGAGCTTTGCTGCGTTTGGGCATTATTCGAACTCCCGCGCGTCGCCGGATGTTGCAGCAGGACGACGCGATTCCGCAGGCGTCCACTGCATCTCTCCCAGCACGTCGCGCAGCGCCTCGATGCCCCGCGTTACATGCTCTTCGACGCCCACCGTGATGCGAACATATCCTTCGCACCCAGGATCAGACGAGCGGTCGCGCAGCAGCACGCCACGTTCCCGCATCCGCGCGCAAAGCTCCTTATGCCGAGGGCCGATATCCATCAGCACAAAGTTCGCCGCGCTCGGCCACGTGCGCACGCCCAACTCGCGCAGCGTGTCAAAGACGCGCTCTCGTCCCTGGTGCACCTGCGTGATGTACCAGTTCAGATAGTCCGCGTCCGCAAGCGCCTCCGGCAACACTGCCAGTGCCACGCCGTTGACGTTATACGGTGAACTGACCTTGCGCAGAAAAGTGATCAGGTGCGAGTTCGCAAACAGCGCACCGACACGCAAACTCGCAAGGCCATAAGCCTTCGAAAACGTGCGCGCCACAACCAGATTGGGCACGTTCGCGATATCCGGTAACAGCGTGTCGCCAAAGAAATGGAAGTACGCCTCATCCACCATCAGCACAGCCTGCGGCGCCGCGGCCGCAATCGCGAGCAGGTGCTCGCGGCTGACCGTTGCTCCCGTCGGATTGTTCGGCGACGCAATGATGATGAGCTTCGTACGCGGCGTAATCGCAGCCAGGAAGCGCTCAAACGGAAACTCGAGCGAATCGTCCGTCTGCACCTTCTTCAGGCCGGCGGTCATCATGCTGACCGAGACGTCGTACATGAAGAACGTCGGCGTGCAGATCAGCGCCTCATCACCGTCGTCAAGAAACGCGCATGCGATCAGGTGAATCGCCTCATCGACGCCGTTGGTGAGAATGACCTGGTTCGATTCAACGCCGAGATGCTGCGCCACGATGCGCTCTACGGGCTCCCGCTCGGGATAAACCGTCAGGCCCTCCGCTGTAAGCTGCTGCAGCTTTGCGAACACGCGGGGGCTCGGCGCAAAGGTGTTTTCGTTGAAATCCAGTCGCAGCGCGTTGCGTCCGGCGAGCGGCGGATGGTACTCCGGCATCGCAAGCACGCGAGCACGCGGCTGCGGATGCTGCGCGGACTCCGCAGTGATTGCCTGCTTGCCCGTAAGCGCGGCATCGTTGTCCATCTTCTGTTCAGTAGCCAGACTCATCGTTCCCTGCTTATCTCATACGTACGCGCACGCTCTCGGCGTGAGCTTTCAGGCCTTCAGCTTCGGCGAGCGCAATAGTGTGCGGCCCAACCTCGCGCAGCGCTTCGCGCGTGTACTGCTGCACGGTAATCACCTTCACAAAATCGAGCACGCTCAGACCGCCGCGGATGCGTCCATTACGACCAGTGGGCAACACATGGTTCGGACCGGAGATGTAGTCGCCCATCGACTGCGGCGTGTGATGGCCTACAAAAACTGAGCCAGCGTTTTTCACCCAGCGAAGATCCGCTCCGGTATCGATGGTGAGGTGCTCGGGCGCGAGGCGATTCGTCAGCACGTGCGCCTCATTCGGATTAGCGGTGATGAACGCGACGGCGTTCGAGCTCAATGATTGATGCGCAATCGGATTGTCCTCAGCAAGCCGCTTGGCCTCGAGCACAACCTCTTCGGCAAATTCTGGCTTGGAGGTAATGAAGATGGCGAGCGCCTCTGGATCATGCTCAGCCTGTGCGACCAGGTCAGCGGCGATGCCGCTCGCATCACCGGCCTCACTCGTGACCACGATCTCCGTCGGCCCAGCGGGCATGTCAATGCCGGTTTCCGCAGAGACGATCGCCTTCGCCGCAGTCACGTACAGATTGCCAGGGCCAACGATCTTATCGACCGCCGCAATCGTGTCGGTGCCGTACGCGAGGGCCGCAATCGCCTGCGCTCCGCCGACCCGGTAGAACTCCGTGATGCCGCAGAGGTATGCAGCGGCGAGCGTCTCCTGCGCGGGTTTCGGCGAGCAGACCACGATGCGCTCGACACCTGCCACCTGCGCGGGAGTTGCAGTCATCAGCAACGTGGAAGGCAGAGGATAGCGTCCGCCCGGAACATAGCATCCCACCGAGCCGAGCGGGCGAACGATCTGTCCAACCTCCATGCCTTCGGTCGGGCGGAAGCTCCACGCGTGCGGCAGCTGGCGTTCGGCGAAGGTGCGAATGTTCGCCTGCGCCAGACGCATGGCAGCGCGTAACTCTTCAGACGTTCCCTCCCACGCGCGCTGCATCTCCTGCTTGGAAACCAGCAGAGGCTGACCTTCAGGCAGGTTGTCAAAACGTTCGGCGTACTCGCGCAGCGCAGCATCTCCGCGCTCGCGCATCGCGGCGAGAATCTCGCGCACGGTCGCGTCCACCTTCGCGGTGTTCGTCGCGCCGCGCGCCTCGAGCTGCCGAATGGCGGCCTCAGTCGCCTTCGCGTTCTCGCCGAATGTCTTCAGAATCTTCAATGGATTTCCTTGTTCGTAACTAGCGGCGCGGCCGCACCTTCGAGATAGGTGGCTGGTAGCCGGACGGCGGAGTGGGAACGCCGCGACCAGGCTTGCGCATCTGCTGCTGCATCACGCGGCGTTCGAGACGGGAGCCGGTCGCGACGGCGCGCTTCGCTGACTCTTCGCTGGCCGGATAGACCCGCTTTGGGTTCTTCGGATCGATCACCACGGGTACGCGCATGCCCGGGCTCATGTGCTGCCCGGGTTGCGTGCGCGTCTTGATGACCACCTCGCGCGACTCGGTGCTGCCGGGCTCCTGCACACGCAGCGTGATCTTCTCGACGTCGGTCTGCGGACGGCCAAAGAACTTGATGGGTTCCGACGAGAGGAAGGTCGCATAGACCACGACGCCTTCGCGATCGGCGACCTTCTGTCGATGGCGCTCCAGCAGGAACGCGGTGATGCGCCAGATGATGAAGGCCAGGCCGACGGCGAGAATGATGATGCTTGAGAGCTTCATGTTGCTGACTCCTTACAACACAACCCTTGTTACAGAACAACTTTGCTGAGCGGATATTCGACGATGCCTGTGGCGCCTGCCGCCTTGAGCCGCGGAACGACATCGCGGACCACGGACTGCTCGAGGATCGTGTTCACGGCAACCCAGTTCTCATCGCGCAGATGCGAGACCGTCGGCGAGTTCAGCGCGGGCAGAACGTTGAGCACCGCGTCGAGATTCTTCTTCTCGACGTTGAGCATGAGCCCGACCTGATTCTGCGCCGCCATCGCACCGTTCAGCATCAGCGCGAGGGTCTCAATCTTAGAACGCTTCCACGGGTCCGACCACGCTTTCTTGTTCGCGATGAGTTGCGTCTCGGATTCCATGAGGGTTTCGATGATGCGCAGGCGATTGGCGCGGAGGGAGCTTCCGGTCTCGGTCACCTCCACGATCGCGTCGGCGAGCGTGGGGGGTTTGACCTCGGTGGCACCCCAGGAGAACTCAACAGTTACTGGAATCTTGCGGTCGGCGAAGTAGCGCTTGGTGAACTCGACAAGCTCGGTCGCAATGGTCTTGCCGGCGAGGTCTTCGGGCTTGTTGTAGGGCGAATCCTCAGGCACGGCGAGCACCCAGCGGACTGCGGTGCGGCTGGCCTTGGAGTAAGTGAGTGATGTGACGCGCTGGACGTCGGACTGGTTCTCGAGGACCCAGTCGTTGCCGGTGAGACCGGCGTCAAGCGCGCCGTGCTCGACGTAGCGGGCCATCTCCTGCGCGCGGACCAGCATGCACTCGATCTCCGCGTCGTCGATGGAGGGGAAGTAGCTGCGGCCGGACGCGTAGATGTTCCAGCCGGCGCGGCCGAAGAGGGCGATGGTGGCGTCCTGCAGGCTGCCTTTGGGGATGCCGAGCTTGAGCTTGTTGGCCATTACTTGCTCTCCTCGACCGTGATGGGCTTGGTGAAGCAGCTTACGGTGCCTTCGTGGCAGACCAGGCCGTCGCCTTCGACCTCGACGCGGAAGAGGAGAGCGTCATTGTCGCAGTCGGTGGAGGCGGAGACGACGCGGAGGCGATTGCCGCTGGTCTCGCCTTTCATCCAGAGCTTGTTGCGGGAGCGCGACCAGAAGGTGACGAAGCCGCTCTCGAGCGTTTTCTGATAACTGAGCTCGTTCAAGAAGCCGAGCATGAGAACTTCACCGGTTTTGGCGTCCTGGACGATGCCGGCGATCAGGCCGCCGGCCTTGGCGAAGTCGAGTGTGGGTTGGGCTGCTGTGCTGGTCATAGTGTCCTTAATTGATTGTGAGGGAGGTGGCGCCCGCGCAGCAAAAAGCCCGCTCGCGAGGCGCGGTGGCGGGCTGGGTTCCGAATCCTGTTTGGCTTTGCTAGCTCGCCATACAGACAGCCGCCGTCGCGCGATGCGCGTGGTGGTGGTGTCCGTGATGATGGCGAAGGCTCATCAGGTTCTTAGGCTAAGGGCGAAGTTTGTGGATGTCAATTTCGGGGTACCCCCCTCCCCCGGCAATTTTGCGCAAAATCTTCAAATCATTGGGCTTAGCCTTGGACCACTATATGCAAAATCTTGATTCTAAAGGGCCAAGCTGTAAATTCTCTGGAATGTGTAACTTAGCCTTGACATAGAGGGTTCGGCTTTGCGTGGGGACGCCGTCCTGCTTTGCGGGAAATTTGGTCTTTGTTTTCAGATAGTTGCACACCGGCTGACGGCTCAGCGTGTTCGGGTTGCCGCCGGTTTTAGTGATGGGACGGGAAAGTGCACGCGGGGCTTTGGCTGGGGCGAAAACGGCTTACGGGAAGACGGGCGAAGACGGCATCTCTGAAGGAAGGGCTTACGGCCTTCGAGGAGATTTGAGCATGACGGATTATCGGGTACAGGCAGGCGAGTCACAGGAAGATCAGGTTACGTCGGCAATTGAGAAGGTCACGTCGAAGGCGCCGTCGAGCGCGTTCCTGGCGCTGGCGATTGCGGCGATCGGCGGATCGCTGGCGTTCGCGTCGATGCGGAAGGAACATGCGTCGCTGTTTGTGGGGCAGTGGGTAGCGCCGTTTCTGCTGCTGGGGATCTACAACAAGATGGTGAAGCAGCATGGGTCGGATGCGACCATGAAGCGGCCGGTCAGAAGCCGGGCGACCGCAGCGGCGGCGGAGGAGAGCTAAGGCGGGACGAAGGACGAGCTACGGACGAATTTGAATGGGAGTGCCGTCTGGGACGGCCTCCCCATATTTCGTTGATCGTGGTGCATTTTTTTCTCGCGCGCTACCACGCGCGATACCCCACTCTCCACCCCAGCGAGCAAGCTCGCCAGGGACCCCGGCCTTTCGCGTTGCGAAAGGGTAGGCCACCCGAGTTGTGTGGCGGTCCGGGTGGGAAGCAGGTTCCTCGCTTTGCTTGGAATGACAGAAAGAAAGGCAAGAGCAGAAGCAAACGCAGATCCCCTACGGGGATGACAACAAGAAAGCCAACCGCAACGGCAAAGATAATGGCAACGACAAAACAACCACACTCGCGCGCTACCACGCGCGATACCCCACCCTGTCGCTACCACCCCAGCGAACAAGTTCGCCGGGGACCCGGTTCGCGCCGAGGATGGGGCACCCGGTTGGTGGGATCCGGGAAACGCAGATTCCCTTCGGGAATGACAAAAAATCAAAGCCCCGTCCGAAGGTTGCTAGGTAACGGGGGTGAAGGTGAGGGCGTTGTTTTCGGCGATGCGGACGTTGCCGGTGGTGACGTCGTAGATCCAGCCG
>Ga0070741_10009771_pt1 | contig 18449 bp, 14 predicted proteins | sample Coa_R1_4_FD_66440 | JGI IMG/M metagenome (GOLD analysis project Ga0070741, IMG submission 66440) | Surface soil microbial communities from Centralia Pennsylvania, which are recovering from an underground coalmine fire - Coalmine... | ecosystem: Environmental > Terrestrial > Soil > Unclassified ...
GTCTGGGTCAGCAGGTCATTCTCTTCTTTCGTCAGCATAGTACACCCCCTCCCCCGTCGTGGGGGCCGAGCATGATGGGCAAGCTGAGGGCGCATCCCGAAGGATCTCGCCGACAGCGATGCTTCGCGACGCTTTCCATGATGTCTCTTCGATTGGCCACGACAGCGAGGATGCCGGTCGGTCGTCCCAACTGCGGGTCGGCTAGCCCGTCGCGGCCACTGTTCGCGCGGAGCGTGTCGGCTTCCGCTCCCGCACGTCCTGGACGTAGGCGCGAGCGCTCTCGTAGATCGCCTTCGCCACCGGGCCGTACTTCGCGCGCGGGTTGTCGATCTGGTCGGCGGTCCAGCCGAGGGTGCCCGGGCTCACGCCGATGTCGCCATCGCAGTCGTCGCCCGCGCCGAAACCGCTGATGGTGGGCACGCGCAGCTCTTCGGTGATGGACTTCGCGAGATCGGGCGAGATGCCGGTCAGGATGATGGCGAACGCGCCAGCGTCTTCGAGGGCATGGGCGTCGCGGCGCATGCGCTCCTCGGGCAGGATCGCGCCACCCGTCATCCCGCCGATCGCCGCGCTGGTCATGGGTGTGAGTCCCATGTGCGCCAGCACCGGGATGCCCATCTTCACCATCGCCTCCACGTGTGGGGCGATCTCGGCTCCGCCCTCCGGCTTCACCGCGTTGCAGCGCGTCTCTTTCACGAGGCGGCCGGCGTTGCGCACCGCGTCCTCCACACTGACTTGGTAGGTCATGAAGGGCATATCGCCGATAACCAGGGCGTGCTGGGTGCCGCGGACCACCGAGCGGGTCATGATGATCATCTCTTCTAGGGTCACGTCGTTGTTGTCCGCGTGGCCGAGGAGAAACCGGCCGCCGCTGTCTCCGACCAGGATCATGTCGGGCTCGGCCCGGTCGATCGCCCGCGCCATCTCGTAGTAGTACGCGGTCATGACGACGATCTTCTTCTTTTCTGCCTTCATGCGCTGGACGTCAGCAACGGTGACCCGTGCCATGGCTACTCCTTCACATCTCTTCGTCAGCTTCCGATTCCGCGAACGTAGTCTACCACCCGTCGTTGTGGAGCCAAAGGCCTCGGACGCTGGTGGGATATCATGTCTGCGCGACTTTGCAATGTGTCGGGAGACAAGCGTCGGGGACGTGTGCCCACCGGCCGGTCGAACCGTCGTCTCCCGCTCGAGGAGGGCGTTGGGGAAATGGCAGGGCGGATACGGGCCGCGATCCTCGGCTCGGGCAATATTGGCACGGATCTCATGATCAAGCTGCTCCGGAGCAGCGTCATCGAGCTCACGATGGTGGCCGGGATCGACCCGGCGTCCGAGGGGCTCGCCATGGCGCGCAAGGCAGGCCTGAAGACGACGGTGGACGGGATCGACGGACTGCTGGCCGACCCCGAAGTCGGCGACATCGTCTTCGACGCCACCTCCGCCCGGACGCACCTCCAGCACGCGCCGCGGCTCAAGGAGGCCGGGAAGATCGCCGTCGACCTGACCCCCGCGGCCGTGGGGCCCTACGTGGTGCCGGTCGTGAATATGGGCAATCAGCTCCACGCGCCGAACGTGAACATGGTGAGCTGCGGCGCGCAGGCGACTGTGCCGATGGTCCACGCGATCAATCGCGTCGCGCCCGTGGACTACGCGGAGATCGTCGCGACGATCGCCAGCAAGAGCGCGGGGCCCGGGACTCGACAAAACATCGACGAGTTCACCCAGACGACGGCTCGGGCGCTGGAGCGCGTGGGCGGCGCCAAACGGGGCAAGGCCATCATCATCCTCAACCCCGCCGATCCGCCCATCATGATGCGCGACACCGTGTACGCCATCGCGCCGGGGATGGACCGGCAGCGCGTGGCGGAGTCGATCTCCGACATGGTCGAGCGCGTGCAGGAATACGTGCCGGGCTACCGGCTCCGCACGGACCCGATCTTCGACGGCGATCGGGTGACGGTGTTCGTGGAAGTCGAAGGGGCCGGCGACTATCTGCCCAAGTACGCGGGCAACCTTGACATCATGACGCAGGCCGCGGTGCGCGTGGGCGAGGAGATCGCACGCGGGCTCCTGGCTGGCGCTGGCGCGGCGGGAGGACGAGCGTGACCCGGCCCAAACAGATTCGCGTCATGGACTCCACCCTGCGCGATGGCAGCCACGCCAAGGCGCATCAGTTCACCGCGGAGCAGGTGGCTGCCGTGGCCGGCGCCCTCGACGCCGCCGGCGTCCCGGTCATCGAGGTCTCGCACGGGGACGGTCTGGGCGGATCGTCGTGTCAGTACGGATGGTCCCTGGAGTCACAGGAGAGCCTCCTCAAGGCTGCGAGCGCGGTCATCAAGCACGCCAAGCTGGCCATCCTGCTCATCCCCGGCATCGGGACTGCCGAAGATCTGGAGATGGCGCACGAGTACGGCGCGCGCGTGGCGCGCATCTGTACCCACGTCACCGAAGCCGACATCTGCGAGCAGCACATCCAGATGGCGAAGAAGCTCCAGATGGAGGCCATCGGGTTCCTGATGATGTCGCACATGGTGACGCCCGAGGAGCTGTGCGAGCAGGGACGCAAAATGGAGAGCTACGGCGCCGACTGCGTCTACGTAGTCGATTCCGCGGGAGCCATGACGCCGTACGACATGCGCGCACGGATCTCGGCCCTCCGGCAGGCCCTCAATATCGAGATCGGCGTGCACGCCCACAACAATCTCTCGTGCTCGGTCGCCAACTCCCTCGTGGCGATGGAGGAGGGCGCGACGAACATCGACGGGTGCACGTGCGGGCTGGGCGCCGGCGCGGGGAACACGCAGACCGAGGTGCTGGTCGCGGTGTTGGACAAGCTTGGCGTCGACACCGGCATCGATACGTTCAAGATCATGGACGTGGGGGAGGACGTGGTTCGCCCCATCATGGATCGGCCGCAGATCATCGACCGCGCCGCCCTTACCCTAGGGTACGCGGGCGTCTACTCCAGCTTCCTGCTGCACGCGTACCGGGCGGCGGAGAAGTTCGACGTGGACGTGCGCGACATCCTGCTCGAGTGCGGACGGCGAAAGACGGTGGGCGGCCAGGAGGACATGCTCATCGACATCGCCTGGGAGCTGAATCAGCGCAAGCTCGCCGCCCGCCGCGCGGGAAGCTAGCGGGGGGAGCGGAGATGGCGGAAACGCTGCGGCTCGGGATCGTCGGGCTCGGAATGGGCGCTGGACGGGTCATCCCTGAGATCGCCAAGCTGCCCTTCATCACGATCGCGGCGGGAGCCGACGTTCGCAAGCACGCTCTGGACCAATTTCAGGAGGAGTTCGGCGCGGCTGCGTTCACGAGCGTCGAGGAGATGTGCCAGAGCCGCGACATCGACGCCGTCTACGTCGCCACCCCCCACGAATACCACGCCCAGCACTCCATCGTCGCGCTGAAGCACAAGAAGCACGTCATCGTGGAGAAACCGATGGCGCTCTCCATCGACGAGTGTGAGGCGATGAACCGCGCCGCGGACGAGAATGGCGTGTGGCTCCTGTGCGGCCACACCCACAGCTTTGACCCGCCCGTGCGCAAGATGCGCGAGGTGGTGCGGAGCGGCGACCTGGGACGCCCGCTGATGATCAACGCCTCCTACTACAAGAACTTCATCTATCGGCCCTTCTCCGACCACGACGAGGCGATGAGCCGCGGAATCGTGCTGAACCAGGGGCCGCATCAGGTGGACATCGTGCGGCTGCTGGGCGGCGGGTTGGTGCGCAGCGTCCGAGCCGTCGCGGGAGCAGGCGACCCGACCCGCGGTGAGCCCCCGGCGCGACCGGCCGAAGGGCACTACGTCTGCTTTCTGGAGTTCGAGAACGGCGTGCCGGCGTCGCTGGTCTTCAGCGGGTACGCCTACCTGGATACGGCGGAGCTGGTGTGGGGGATCGGCGAGGGCGGGAACATCGTCAACCCGGACGACTTCGTGCAGGCGCACCGCTTCTTCGCGGAGCTTGGCGCCGGACCGGAGCGAGCCAAGAAGATGGAATCGCTCCTCGAATCGTGGCGCTATGGCGGCCAGGCGGTCGGCGAATGGTTCACGATGGGGCGCTCCGGCAGCGGCGCCTCAACCGAGCGGCACCAGCCCTTTTTCGGGCTCAACATCGTCACCTGCGAGCGGGGCGACGTGCGCCAATCGCCGGACGGCGTATACGTGTATACGGCCGAGGGGCGCAGGGAGCTGCCCATCGAGAAGGGCGCGCACGGCCGCGAGGCCGAGATGCGCGAGCTGTACGACGCGGTCGTGGAGAACCGCCGGCCGTTCCACGACGGCCGCTGGGGCGAGGCCACCCTCGAGGTCTGCCTCGCGATCCTCGAGTCGACCGCGACCCATCGCGAGATCACCATGACCCACCAGGTGCCGGCGGAGTAGCCCAAACCCCGTTTGTGGCGAATCGCCGCCCAAGTCCCGCCAAGGGTAACCGGAAGTCCGCACCGCGGGGCTGCTGCATGGTTTCGGCGCCGTCAAGCCTACGCGTCGGCCCGAGGATTGGTCCCAAGTGAGGACCGCCGGAGAAGAATCGGTAGCTGAGGAGATCGTCACCGAAGGCTGACGATGGAGCCGCGCCTCATGGACACCAACGTCATCCTGCGTGACCTTACGCGCGATGACGAAGCCAAGGCACAGGGTCGAGCCATGATCGCCGAAATCCAGCGCGGCAGCCGGCGCATGGCATGAATCATCGCGCAAGGGGTGTGACGGGGAGACGAGGCGCACCTCGCCCCGTTACACAAACCGCACGCACACCGAGCCGAGGTGGTCGAAGGTGGCCTGCACCGTGTCACCGGCCTCGACGCTGACCGCCGCAGTCAGCGCGCCCGGCAGGATCACCTCGCCAGCGCGGAGCGTGACGTCGAAGTCGGCCAGCCGGTTCGCGAGCCACGCCACGGCCTGCGCGGGATTCCCGAGGACGGCCGCGCCAGCCGCCGAGTTCACGATCTCGCCGTTCTTCTCCAGGATCATGCCCACCAGGCGCAGATCCAGCCCGTCGACGGGCAGGCACCGGCCGCCCACCACCATGCGGCACGACGAGGCGTTGTCGGCGATGGTGTCCGCGAGCGTGATCTTCCAGTCGGCGACCCGGCTGTCCACGACCTCGAGGGCGGGCATGACGTACTTCGTCGCGGCCAGCACGCGCGGCACGGTAACGCCCGGCCCGCGCAAATCCTCCGCCAGAACGAAGGCGATCTCCCCCTCCACGCGCGGATAGACCAGGTCGCTACGCTGCAGGGCGCCCCCGTTCGGCACCATCATCGTGTCGAGGATGTGGCCGAAGTCGGGCTGGTCGACGCCGAGGAGCTGCTGCATGGCGACGCTCGTCAGGCCGATCTTGTGCCCAACCACCCGGGCCCCGGCCTCCAGCTTCCGGTCGATGGTCGCCATCTGGATGCGATACGCGTCGTCCGCTGACAGGCCAGGGTAGGTCTGCACCAGCGGCGGGATTGCCTTACGGCTCTCCTCCGCCTCGACCAATCGATGTGACGCCTCCTGGATCGTCTCCGCGCTCAGCGCAGCGCTCATCCTTCATCTCCTGTGGTCCGCCTCGCGGATCAGTCATACGAGCCCGATGCGGCGGTTATTTCCAGCTCCAGAGGTGAATGTCGGTCGCCTCGTCCGACGGACCGGTGAGGGACGCCGTGTGGGCCGTAACGCCGAGATTGTAGTGGATGGGTATCGACGGGAGATCCTTGCTGTAGAGCTTCGCCATGTCGATCATCGCCTGCTGACGCTCTTTTCGATCGAGCCTACTGTGCCACGCCTCGAGGAGACGGTCGTACTCGGGGCTCGAATAGCTGCCCCGGTTACTGCCCGTCCACCGGTTCTCGGGCCGCGGGATCGAGTCCGACCCGAGGGTCTCGAGCGAGCCGCCGTCGCCCGTGTACGTCCCGGGCCGCTCCGCCCGAATGCGCGCCTCGCGCTGCTCGGCCTGCGACAGGAAGTGCGAGGTCATCTCGAAACCGGCCCGCTTCCATGTATCCAGCATGATGTTCTGGGTCGTCTCGCTCTGCGGATTGGCGGCAATCCAATCCTCGCCGGTAAACCGGAGGCCGCCCGGGCTCACATAGATGCCGTCCGCCCCCTTGGTGAAGCCGGCCGAGTTCATGAGCTGCTCGCTCTTTCGCAGGTCGTAGGGATACTTGGCGATGGCGGCGTCGACGGCGGGGAAGATCTCGTCCGATGGAAGAATGCGGGTATCGGCGGCAATGCCCTGCCCCTCGAACACCCCGTCATTCACGGCCTGTTTGTCGATGGCGTGGGCCATCGCCATCCGTACGCGAACGTCGAGCGTGCCGGCGAAGCTCGGCGCCACGCGGTCAGGATCGAGCTGAAATTCGGTCGTTCGGGCGCTCCGCGGACGCGCGAGGACGACGCCAGTGGACCCCCACTGCCGCCGCAGGACGAGAGCCTGGGCGAAGGGGACCGCGTTGGAGATGGCGACGTCCATGGCGCCGGAGAGCAGGTTCGCGAGCACCGTGTTGGGATCGTCCATGTACGCCACGTGAATCCGCCCGATCTTCGGCGTGCCGAGGACGTAGCCGCGAAAGGCGACCGCGTCGAGGCCGACGCCCGGCGTCCATTCCTCGATCCGATACGGCCCCAGCCCCACGTACTCCCGGGTCCAGAAGGGATGGGCGGCGAAGGCGTCGGGGTCCAGGCGCGCGAGCGGGTCGGACAGGATGTGGCGCGGCAGCGCCTGAAGGTCCTCGGCGGCGACCTGGCCGGCCTCCGGATACGGCTGCGTCCACTCGATCACCACCGTGCGGTCGTCGGGCGCGCGAATCTCGTCGATCCGGTCCTGGGGCGTCGGGCTCGATGCGCCGAACCGCGGATTGCTGTAGACCTGTAGGGCAAAGACAAAGTCCTCGGCCGAGAGCGGCGTACCGTCCTGCCACGTCAACCCTGGCTTCAAGTGATACGTCGTCTCCATGCGCCCGTCGGGGAACACCCGCCAGTCGTCCGTGTTGAGGGCCGGCAGCGACTCGGAGAGGTACGGGTGGGGCACCTGCTGGAGGTCCAGGATCGCGAGGCCCGCGTTGAACATGCTGACCGGCGCTCCGCGCACGCCGGTTGTCTGCAACCCCTTGGCCGCTGCCGTCACGCCCTCGGTCCGCACGACCATGTTGAGCGCCCGATTCTGGACGTTGGCGTCGGGCGGGGCCGCGTCGCCCCTTGGGTCGGATAGCTTGGCGGCAGGCGCGCACGCGCCCACGGCGAGGAGCACCGAGAGGAGCCAGATGGCGCGGGGTGGCATGTTCGCTCCATCGGGGGAAGGCCGCCGCATCACCGGGGCTTGTCGCGCCACGGCGCGGGCCTGAGGCGTTTTTACCTCTCGGCCACGATCCGCCGCAAGCACGAGGCCAGAGTCGGTGATGAAGACATCCCGTTCCCGGCCGCGGGCCGAAGAATGGCAAAGGCGCTGACTGGCTCGTGACGGATCCGTCGCGTCGCTCCGAATGATCGCCGCGTCTCATCGCGCCTTGTCAGCGCGGGCTTGCCGCGTCCGCCACGCTCGAGGCCGACGTCTTCGCGAGCAGGGCGTCGCCCCGCGTCGCGGCGGGGGCGGACTCTTGGGCATCCCGGCCCACCGTCTCGCCGACCCCAAACCCGATGATGAGCGATACGGCGAGGGCCGCCAAGGCCCGCACGCCGAAGGAGGCGCCGTATCCGAGGCTGGAGGCGGCTGAGAATGCCACCGGGCTGAACGCCGCGCCACCGGCGCTCATCAGGCGGGAGATGGCGAAGAACCGGCCGCGGGCCTGCGCTGGCGCCAGATCGGATGCCAGGACCTGTAGGTTTCCGCCGGTCACGCTTTGGCAGCCGTTCATCAGAAGGAACGCGGGCACGAAGAGGGCGAAGGGCGCGTGGAAGGCCGCCGTGGCCGCCGTGATCAGCGTCGAGACAAAGATCCCCGCGAACCCGGGCACGATCGTCACCTTTCGTCCGAACCGATCCATCAAGTACCCGGAGGTAAAGCCAATGGGGAGGCCGATCGCGCTGTTGGACGCGGAGAGCAGGCCCAGGGTGCTGGGTCCGATGTCGTACGCGTACGCGGCGTAGAGGAGCACGACGCCGCTGCCGGCTGCCTGACCTCGCGCGATATTGGCGAGGAACTGCGCGGCCATGTAGCAGGAGATCTGCCGCGTGCGCAGGGCGTTGATAACGGTCCGCCACTCGCTGATGGCGCCCTCGTCCGCGGCGCGCCGATCCAGGCGCCGCGGCGTCGACTCCTTGACGAGAAGGTAGGTTGGCACGAACGCCAGGAGACTGAGCGCGCCGTAGACGAGGAACGGCGCGCGGAGCCCGAAGCCCGCCGCGAGGAAGCCGCCGATGGCCGGACTCACCAAGTTCCCAACGCGCTGCATCGCCATCATCCAGGTGATCTGGCGCCCTCGGCTCCGAGCCGCGCCCGTGTCGGTGATGATGGTGACCCGCGACTGCTGCCACATCTGGGCCGCCGCGCCGCCGATGAAGCGATAGACGAGCAGCTCCGGAAAGGTGTGCGCCGATGCGATGAGGAACGCGCTGAGCGCGGTGAGGAGCGGCCCGGCGAGCAAGATGGGCCGCCGACCGATCCGGTCCATGAGGTAGCCCGCGGGCAGCGTGGCCGCGAGGCTGCCAAAGCCGGTCAGAATGACCACCAGGGACGCCGCGCCGAAATCGACGCCGAACGACTTCGCGAACAGCGGGATGACGGGGGTGGCGATGCCCGTTCCAAGGGAGAGGGCGAGCGCCGGCAAGTAAAGGGACAGGAGGAGCTGTCGCGAGAGGACTGACGAGGCTGGCTGCGCGCGCGCTTCCGGCGAGATCTGCTCCACCTTCCGCATAGCCCTCCGGCTGATGCCACACGACGAGCCGCACGCTTCCGCGATCGGCCTCGACGGGGGTACCACCAGTATAGGCCCAGCGGACCGCACCGGGCAGAAGCACAAAAAAGAGGCCGTCCCAGCTGGACAGCCCCTCAGGGTGGTCGCGTTGACGTTTGGTCGCCAGTGCCGGTGGTCGTTCCCTTGGTCCGCTCAACGGGGCCTTATGGCTCCAGGGGGCGTCGCCTCCGCCTTTTGGGCTGGAACTCCGCCCGCTTTCCGCGCCTTCAAGCGTTTGCTTTACCGCGGCTGACGGGTTCGGCCACCGGTTTTGCTGGCGACCCGCGAGTGTCTCTTTACTTTTCTCGGCCTCCAATTCCCTTCATTCGTATCATACGCCTCCACGCGGCTCGTCCACCCCACCCAATCGGGTGGTCTCGGGTGTCCCCGCGCCCCTCCGGCGAGCGGGTCAGGGTAAGGGGTAGCGCCCCCCATCGCAGCCCTTCGGCAGGCTCACGGCCGGCTCTTCCCCCGCAAGGGGAAGGGGGGTCCCTCTCCCCGGCGGGGCGAGGGTGAGGGTGAGAGGCCACCCCCTACGCGGGCAGCGCCGACGGGAGATCGAGGATCTCGGCGGGCACCCGGAGGTCCGCGAGCTGGGCCGCGAGCCAATCGTGGGCCGTCCAGGCCTCGATGCGCCGTCGAAAGCGGTCGATTCGGTGCTGCCGCTCCTCGGGCGGCATGTCCAGCGCAGTCGCCATCGCGCGCGCAGTCCCCTCGATGTCCAGCGGCGATATCATGAGCGCGCTGTCGCCTGCCTCGGCGGCCACGCCGGTCGTCTCGGAGAGCACGAGGACCCCGGGGCGGCGGGAGATCATCGCCCACTCCTTGGCCACGAGGTTCATGCCGTCCTCCAGCGAGTTGACGAGCAAGAGATCGCAATCCGCCATCGCGGCGAGCGCCTGGTCGCGATCGTTGGTGTAGAAGACCTGGATCGGCCGGCCGCCGCAGTCCTTTTCGAATCGATTGTTGATCGTCTCGATGCAGGCAAACACCGTCTCGCGATACGCGCGATACACGCCCAGGTCGGTTCGCGAGGGGACCAGAAACGCGCTGAACCGGGCGTGCGCGCGCAGGTCGGGGCGCGTCTCCAGGAGGCGCTCGAAAGCGCGGAAGCCGATGAGCTGGTTCTTGCTGGGGTCGAGCCGATCGACGCGGATGACGTGCTTCATCCGCGGGTCGAACGCGAGCCGGGCGCGCGCCGCCGCGACGTGTTTGGAGCGCACGTCACGCGCGAGCCCGGCGACGTCGACGCTGGCGGCGTAGGTCCGCGCGCGCACGCATCGTCCATCCGCGGCGGTCACCGATGCGGACGGGCTGTCGCACTGAACGTGGAGGAACTCCGCGCAGCAGGCGAGAAACGCATCGCGATCGTCGTCCGTCTGGAACCCGACGACGTCCGCTCCCAGGAGGCCGCGCAGGATCGTCTCGCGCCAGGAAGGCGGGATGAGCTTCATCAGCCCCACGTCGAAGAACGGGATGTGGGTGAAGTGCAGGATCGGGGCGCGCGGATACTTCCGTCGCAGCAGCGCCGGCAGCGGGTAGAGATGATAGTCCTGGACGAGGATGGCCCGGGCCGAGGCGCAGGATACCGCGATGGCGTCGGCGAGCATCCGGTTCGCGGCGAGGTAGCCATCCGCCCACGCATCGTAGCGTCCTCGATCGAGGTACTCGTATCCCCCGCGGCCCAGCACGCGGTGCTGCAGCATCCACAGCACCTCATTGCTGATGCGTCCATAGTAGGCGTGAAACGTTGGAGCGGGGACCGGCACGGGCACCACGTGGAGTCCGGCATCGAGCTGATCGGCCGCGGAGGTAAAGAGGCCCTCTTGCGCGAGCGCCGCGTCCGGCGGCTCTGAGACGCAGCAAAACCACGAGACGGTCGGTTTGCTGGCGAGGGGGCTGAGCATGCTGACCAGGCCGCCCGAAGACGGGCGTGCGACCCAGCGGCCTTCGTCCCACACGAAGTCCTTTGGGCCTCTGTTGGAGACGATCAGGATATCTGGCGTCACGACACCCCTATTCTACGCGGGGCCCGTTGAGGGCCGCTGCCCCTGCGCTTTCCCAAGCCGCGAGGGAGGCGGCTGGCGCCGCGGACGAGGCTCTATACTCCAATGCATTTCACTCACGGAGTCAGTCGCCGAGATGACTGTGCGCCCCGCTCGCTGGTTCCCCATTTGCGCGCTCCTGCTCGCCGCGTGCTCCGCGCCGGCGGTGCCATCCACTCCATCCTCCCGGACTGTCGCGGAGGGAGCGCCGACCGCCGCTCCGAAGCGCATCAGCCTCGCCGTCGCGGCGAACGTGCCCACCCTCGTCGACCGGCTCTCGGCCGGCGGCGTCGGCGTACCCGGACTCACCGATCTCCAGAAGATGCTCAGCCCGGGCCTCACCGTCCGCGACGATCAGGGCGCCCTTCGCCCCATCCTCGCCGAGTCTGCCCCGACCCTCGAGAATGGACTCTGGACCCTCTTGCCGGACGGCCGGATGCAGACGATCTGGAAGATCAAAACGAGCGCCCGCTGGCAGGACGGCATTCCATTCACCAGTGAGGACGTCGTCTTCACCGCTCGCGTTGATCGCGACCCGGAAGTGCCCATGCGGCGCGCCATCGGCTACCAGTCCGTCGAATCCATCGAGGCGCCGGACTCGCAGACCGTCCGCGTGACGTGGAAGCAGCCCTACATCCAGGCGGACATGCTCTTCGACGACCCGCTCTTCCCGCAGCACATCCTCGAAAGCGCCTTTCAGGATGACAAGCCCGGCTTCCCCCAGCTCTCGTACTGGACAGATGACTTCATCGGGACCGGGGCGTTCCGTCTGCAGCAGTATGTGCGCGGAAGCCACATGGTGCTCCAGGCGAACGACGACTACGTCCTCGGTCGGCCGAAGATCGACGAGATCGAGGTCAAGTTCATTCCCGATCCCGCGACGTTGATGGCGAACGTGCTGGCTGGCTCGGTCGAGCTGACCCTCGGGCGCGGGATCTCCCTCGAGCAGGTGACCCAGCTCCGCGACCAGTGGAAGCAGGGCGGCGCCGACATCGCCTTCACCTCGTGGCTGGTCATCTACCCGCAATTCGTCAACCCGACGCCGGCCATCGTGGGCGACGCGCAGTTTCGCCGCGCGCTGATGCACGCGCTGGACCGCCAGCAGATGGCCGATTCGCTCCAGGGCGGCCTTGTACCCGTGGCCCACACCTTCCTCCACCCCCGTGAGCCCGATTACGCGCAGGTCGAGGATCGCATCGTGAAATACGACTTCGACCCGCGCCGCGCCATGGACATGATCCAGGCGCTCGGGTACACGCGCGGGGCTGACGGCATGTTCCAGGACTCGAACGGCCGGGGCCTCTCCCTCGAGATCCGCACGAGCCCTGAGCAGGACATCCAGGTGAAGACGCTCTTCGCCATCGCGGACGCCTGGGAGCACGTGGGCGTGGCGACCGAGCCCAACGTGATGGCCGAGCAGCGCATCAGGGACCGGGAGTACGTCCAGACCTTCCCGGCCTTCCTCATGTATCGCCAGCCCAACGATCCCAACGGATTGCTCCTGCGGCTCTATAGCTGGCAGGCGCCGATGCCCGAGAATAACTTCGTTGGCAGGAATCACCCCCGCTACAGGAACCCCGAGTTCGACGCGATGATCGACCGCTACTACACGACCATTCCGAAGCGGGAGCGCACGGCGGTTCTGGGGGACATCATCCACCACACGACCGATCTCCTGACCATGATGGGGCTCTTCTACGACGCGGAGCCGGTGATCATCGGCAACCGACTGGTGAACGTCGCGGCCGCCAAGTCGGCGGACTCGACCCCCGTGTGGAACGTCGACCTCTGGGACGTCCGCGGTGGATGACCGTGGCGCAAGGCGGGGCCCCCTCACCCGATCCGCTTCGCGGACCGGCCGCTCCCCCGGAGGGGGCGAGGAACTGGGCGCTCTTCTCCCCTCCCCCTGGCGGGGGGTGTGGGTGAGGGGGTGGCTCGCGAAATCCCAAACACCTGCGCTCGCCTTCCTCGCGCGCCGGCGCATATCCCGGTCCCTCTCGGCCGACGCGAGACGGATCGTCATCGTCGCCACCCTCGCGCTCACCATCGGGCTTGGATGTACGCCTGCGCAAAATCGGACCGGCGAGCCGCAGACGAGCCGGCCGACCGCCGGCCCGAAGCGGATCGTCGTCGCGATGATGAGCGACCCGCCCACGATGCTCCGCAGCGTCACGCCGGGCGCCGCGCTCCCCGGATCCGACGCGCTCGAGGACCTCGCCAACGTCGGACTCACTATTACCGACAACCACGGGCAGCTGGCGCCGCGACTCGCCGAAACGGTGCCCAGCGTCGAGAACGGCCTGTGGACGGTGTCCCCGGACGGCCAGATGGAGCTGACCTGGACCATTCGCGCGGGCGCGCGGTGGCACGACGGAACACCCATTACGGCGGACGACTTCGTCTTCACCGCGACCCTCGGGCAGGACAAAGACCTGCCGTTCCCGCCGGACGCGGACCTGCGGGACATCGAATCCGTTACGACGCCTGACACGCGGACCGTCGTCGCCACGTGGGCCAAGCCGTACATCAAGGCGGACGCCGCCTTCGTGTCGCCTCGGCCAAAGCACTTGCTGGAGGCGGCGTACCTGAAAGACAAAAAGTCATTCCCGCAGCTCGCTTACTGGGGCTCAGAGTTCGTGGGGACCGGTCCCTATCGGCTTCGCGACTGGACGCCCGGGGTGAACATGATCCTCGAGGCCAACGAGGCCTACGTGCTCGGCCGGCCGAAGATCGACGAGATCGAAGTGCGATTCATATCTGACGCGAGCGCCCTCGCGACGAACCTGCTCGCCAGCTCCATCGATCTCACCCTGGGCAAGAGCCTCTCCCTCGACCAGGCCCTGCAGGTTCGCGACCAGTGGCGCGACGGCCGACTGGACACAGCGCCGTCCAACAACATCCTGATCTACCCACAGCTCCTGGACTCGAGCCCGCCTATCGTGGGCGACCTTCGATTCAGGAAGGCGCTGATGTACGCCATGGACCGCCAGCAGCTCGTGGACGGCATCATGAGCGGGCAGACGCAGATCGGCGAGAGCTATCTGCAGCCCAGCGATCCGGACTTCGCCGCGACGCTGCCGTACGCGGTTCGGTACGAGTACAACCCGCAGCTCGCAGCGCAGATGATCGCCGACCTCGGCTACGTCGCGGGGACGGACGGCGCATTCCACGACGCGGGCGGCGAGCGGATCACGGTCGAGATCCGCACCAACAACGTCGATACGAACCAGCGGGCGATGTTCGCCGTCGCCGATCAGTGGAAGCGCGCGGGCGTGGACGCGTCGCCGGTCGTGATGCCGGCGCAGCTTCAGTCGGATGCCGCCTACGTCACGACGTTCCCCGCGTTTCTCCTGTTCCGCCAGCCCAGCAACATCACCGGGCTGCCGCGCCAGCATCGCGCGAACACGCCGCTCCCCGAGAACAACTACCGCGGCGCCAATTACTCGCGCTACCAGGGGAAGGAGTTCAGCGACCTCATTGACCAGCTCTTCGTGACGATCCCCCACGCGGAGCGGGTCCAGATCCTGGGCCAGATCATCCACATCATCACGGACCAGCTCAACATGATGTTCCTGTTCTACGACGTCGAGCCCACGATGGTCTCCAACCGCCTGCACGGCGCCACCGCGCGCTATCCGACCTCCACTCAGGCGTGGAACGCCCAAGAGTGGGACACGAACTGACGCACCACGTAAGGAGGGATTCATGGCCGCAACGAGCGGCGAGATCGAGCCGGGCACTGTAGTCCGTTACGCGGACCTGCGCGAGTTCATCGAGATCGTGGACGCGCTTGGAGAGCTTCGCCGGGCCGAGGGAGTCGACCTGCAGTTCGAGATCGGCGCTCTGTGCACCATCAGCCGCGAAGCCGAGATCTGCCCAACGACGCTCTGCGATCGCTTTGCCGGCGTCGAGCCGGGCTTTCGGATTCTGCTGAACCCGACGCGCTCGCTGAACCGCATGGCGCTCTGTTACGGCCTGCCGCTCGGCCTCACCCGCGAAGACTACGACCGGCTCGGGCCGGAGAAGGCCAGCGCGCTGAAGCCGATCCCGCCGCGGGTGGTGCAGAACGGTCCGATCCTCGAGAACGTGCTCGAGGGCGACGGGGTCGATCTCACGCGGCTGCCGCGTCCGTGGTGGCACGAGCGCGACGGCGGCGCATACCTCGGGACAGGCGACGCGATTATCACCCGCGATCCCGACAGCGACTGGGTGAACATCGGCACCTATCGGGTGATGTACCAGGACCCGACGCACGTGTCGGTCTACATCAACCCGGACAACCATGGCCTCCTCCACCGCGAGCGATGGTTCGCGAAGGGAAAGTCGTGCCCGGTCGCGATCTCCCTCGGGCACGACCCGCTGCTGTTTCTCGTCGGGGCCAATACACAACCCGCCGGGTCCTGCGAGTACGACTACATGGGCGGGATTCGGGGCGAGCCGGTCGACGTCATCATCGAGCCGCACACCGGGCTGCCGATCCCGGCCCGGTCCGAGATCATCATCGCTGGCGAGTTCCTACCGGACGACATCCGTCCCGAGGGGCCCTTCGGCGAGACGTTCGGCTACTACGCCAGCGGCGTGCAGCAGCTTCCGACGGTCGCCGTCAAGGCCCTCTACTTCCGGAACAACCCCATCATCATCGGGAACCCGCCCAGCCGCCCGCCTCACGAGCGGAACGCGACGTCGATCCGCTTCTCGCGCGGGGAGAGCCCGCTCGAACGGCTCCAGCGCCAGGTGCCGGGCGTGAAAGACGTGTATAGCGGATTTCCGTCGGGCGGCGGCCACCTGGCCGTCATCAGCATCGAGCAGCAATACCCCGGCCACGCCATGCAGGCGGCACTCGCGCTGATCAACGGCATGGGCCACCGACCGCGGTACGTCATCGTCGTGGACTCGGACGTGAACATCCGGAACCCGGTCGAGCTGCTGTGGGCCGTGACGACGCGGACGGATCCGGTGAAGGACTTCCACGTCATCGAGCGGACGACGTCATCGCCGGTGGAGCCGGCGATCCCGCCATGGGAGAACAATCTGATGTCGCGTGCGATCCTGGACGCGACGCGTCCATTCGAGTGGCTGGACAAGTTCCCGCTCACGGTCGAAGTGGCGCCGGAGCTGCGCGAGCGCACCCTCGCCCGCTGGCGCAACATCCTGCAGTAGGGAGTGCCTAGCTTCCGCGTTGGCGCGCAAGTGCCGGAATTTTGGCAGAAACCTCGCGGCGGGGTTGGTTGCACCACAAAAACGTGGTGCCGCCCGGATCTTACCGCTGCCGAGCCCGTCGAAATGGGCCGCGACGAATACCATGCGTCGGCTAGCCGATCGTGCTCGCTGAGATGGCCCGTGGACCATCGCCGCCGGGTTATATGGCATTGTCGGCGGTGCGCGAAGTCACCGGTGTAGACTACCGACCATGCCGGGCGCGCTCATGCTCCCTAGGCGGGTTGACCCAAACCGCATCCGTCCGGAGGACAGTGCGGCCCATGAATGGTATCGGTTCGTCCTCTCGTTTCCCCCGCACCTTGTGAAGCAATACGTTGCCAAATTTGGTCTCGAGAACACGAGCCTGGTCCTCGATCCTTTTTGCGGCACCGGAACCACGCCTGTTGAGTGCAAGAAGCTCGGTATCGCCAGCGTCGGCATTGAAGCCAACCCGATGGCCGAGTTCGCGGCCCGCGTAATAGCCGACTGGGGCATCGACCCCGACCTCCTCGAAAGTCACGCTCACCAGGTCGCGAGAAAAGCCGCCGAGAATCTCGCGACGCAGGGTATCGTCGACGAACCACTCAACGGGCAAGCACTGGCTGGCGCAGTCGCGCTTCGCTCGCTTGCCCCTGAGTCGATGCGCCTGCTGCTCGCAGATTCCATCCGACCGCTTGCGCTTCATAAGAGCCTCGCATTGCTCGATGTCATCGAGCTCGAGCTTCGAGACGACCGCGTGGTCGACCACGAGCGGCTCGCCTTTGCGAAGGCTACCGTCGCCTGCGTGAGCAATCTGCATTTTGGGCCCGAGGTCGGCGTCGATCGGCTCAAACTGTCCCTGCCGGTGCTGCCTAGTTGGCTCAATGAGATCCGCATTATGGCCGCTGACTTACGGGCATTACGAGGCAATCGGGGTGTACCCGCTCGCATACTTCGTGGGGACGCTCGTCAAGACCTCGGACAGGTCCTCGAACCTCGCGCTATTGACGGAGTCATCACGTCGCCTCCGTACCCCAATGAGAAGGACTACACACGAACGACACGCCTGGAATCGGTCCTCTTGGGGTTTATTCGAGATCGCTCGCAGCTCCGGTCCCTTAAGCACTCGCTGGTTCGATCCAACACGCGGAACGTCTACAAGCTCGACGACGACGACAAACTCGTTGCGAACAATGCCCGAATTCAGGAGATTGCGGCTCAGATAGAAGCGCGACGACTTGAACTCGGGAAGACTTCAGGATTTGAGCGACTTTATGCCCGGGTGACGAAGCTTTACTTTGGGGGAATGGCTCGTCACCTCAGTGAACTAAAACCATATCTTCGACCGGGCGCCCGGCTCGCTTATGTCGTGGGCGATCAAGCGTCGTACCTGCGAGTCCTGATCAACACCGGCGAAATCCTCGGCGACATTGCTTCTTCGCTCGGCTACGAACTTGATTCAATCGATCTTTGGCGCACGAGGCGCGGGGCGGCGACCCGTGCCCAACTCCGCGAAGAAGTGGTGTGTCTTCGGTGGCCAGGATGACTGACGTCGAACAGGGACTCGATGGAGAGGACCAGGAATACCGATTCAAGCAGACTCCCGATTACCTGGCGAATATCCGACCGACGCCCGGAAAAGCTGTCACCAAGGTTCCTGATGCGACACCTTCGATCATCACGCAGAACAGGCTCAATGACGAGCAGGCGCTCCTTGCGATGCTTCGCTACAACCGTCTCGTGGACATTTTCTCGGGTGTTACCTGCTACTCGCTTCAGAACCACCTTCGAACCCAGGTGGAAAATCTGGGGCAAACCGAGACAGACGAAGTCTACCTGGGGGTCGACAAGCGCGGGGCCCAGTACGTCTTTCCAGTCCAAGCCAAAGGGGGGAAGGACAGGCTCAGCATTGTCCAGGTCGAACAGGATTACTTCATGTGCCAGGCCAAATTTCCTGGGCTCCTGTGCCGGCCTATCGCCACTCAATTCTTGAGGGGACGTATCGTGCTGTTTGACTTCGAACAAAGCGAGGGGGAGTTTGCCATAGCCAACGAACGTCACTATCGCCTTGTTCCCGCTGGGCAAATCACAGGGACAGAGCTGGCGGCTTACCAACATCGGTTGGAGACTGACTAGGGCTTTTCCTGTGCGTGCTTCGAAGGCCTGCGGTTTGGGCAGCCTAGCCGTCACGGAGATGCAGGCATTGCGATTGATTCGTCGCAGATCTGAGGTCGCGGCGAAGAGCTAATCTCAAGAGTTGTGGAAATTGGGCGCCCGCAGGCGCCCGCGTCAAGGAAAGGCGTACCCTTCCAGCGCAACACAAGACCCCGGACGGGGAAATGAACTGGA
>Ga0070741_10009772_pt1 | contig 18449 bp, 19 predicted proteins | sample Coa_R1_4_FD_66440 | JGI IMG/M metagenome (GOLD analysis project Ga0070741, IMG submission 66440) | Surface soil microbial communities from Centralia Pennsylvania, which are recovering from an underground coalmine fire - Coalmine... | ecosystem: Environmental > Terrestrial > Soil > Unclassified ...
GAGACTTCCAGGCTATAGCAGACGAGTGAATTCGCGGCAGAGCCCCGGCCCTGGCACAGAATGCCGTTGGCGCGCGCATACGCGACGATATCCTGCACTGTCAGGAAGTACGGCTCGTAGCGCAGCTCCTCGATGAGAGCCAGCTCACTTTCGAGTGTGGTGCGAACATTCCCCGGCACGCCTTCCGGCCAGCGCTTGCGGACGCCCTTCTCGACCAGCTTGCGCAAATGGCTGCTCGGAGTTTCTCCAGCTGGCACGAGCTCATGAGGATATTCGTACCGTAGCTCATCGAGCGAGAACGTACAGGCTTGCGCGATGGTGATGCTCTCCGCGAGCAGCTCTTGGGGATAGATCCGCACCAGCCGCTCGTAGTCACGCAGATGACGCTCACCGTTCGGGTACAGATGCCAGCCGGCCTGTGCAATGGGGACGTTGAGGCGGACAGCGGTCAGCGCATCCTGCAGCCTGCGGCGCTCGCGCCCATGCATGTGCACATCACCACTGGCAACGAGCCGCAAGCCCCACTCACGACCGAGCGATTGCAGTCCGAGGAGGTGCTGCCGGTCCGTTCCCTCACGGAACAGCTCGACTGCGATCCGGGCACGATCGCCAAACTGCTGGCTCAGCCAGCGCGCCTCATCCTGCCATCGCGATTCGTCCAGCGTCCGAGGATCCGTCGCGCGACGCGCGCAGGGAGTCCACAGAACGAAGCACTGCTGCAGACCTGAAGCCTCCACATCCTCGCGCTTGAGGCAGTATTTTCCCTTGACGGCCGCGCATCGACCGCGGGTGATCAGCCGGCACAGGCGACCGTAGCCGGCCCGGTCCATCGCGATCGCCACGAGTTTCAGGCCGCATTCGAGCCGGAATTCCGCTCCAATGAGCAGCTTCAAAGCAGTATCGCGCGCAGCCACGTGAGCCCGCACCACTCCTGCCATCGAGCATTCATCCGTAATGGCGAGTGCCATGTAGCCCAGCTCGATGGCGCGCTCGATGAGCTCCTGGGGGTGGGAGGCACCGCGCAGGAATGTGAAATTACTGAGGCAATGCAGCTCTGCGTACGGGATCTGCCGGGGTGGCGCTGCGCAAGACGACTCGCAATTCACCCGAACACTCCGTGCAGGAACCAGCGATGCGGCGCGGTGCGCTCACGAAAAACCCACAGCTCCACGCCATAACTGTCCCGGGCGATGTAATAGTCGCGCTCGATATCAGTTCCGTCCCACCAGCCGCTCTCGATGCGTTCCATCTCAGCGGCCAGGCGCAAGGGCCCGCGGCGTCGCGGCCGGCCTTCCTTCTGCTGCAGGAGCTGCGGAGCAGGCAGAAGCCACAAAGGACGGCGAAAGGCAGACCAGGGCGGCGGCGGCGATCCATCCACTGCAGCGAATCCTGCGTTCGGCTCTCTGACACTCGATGCAGTTTCCGGACGATGCCCGGCAAGAACCTGCAGTCCACACACGGCTGTGGCACCGAGGCGCGCGCGCAAATGCTCGATGAGCTCGTTGGATTGAGTTTCGCCACCACCCTGCTCACCGGGCTGCCACAGCGAACGGGAAGCCGGGAGGTAAGGGACGAGGGTCCCGGAGCGAAGCTCGCAGGCGCGCACCGGCTCCGGCAATTCGAGCGCGCTCAACCGCTCGCCCAGCAGCTCAGTCAATCGCGAGACATCCGCCAGGGGAGCAGCCAAGCGCAGCACACAGCTCGAGGCAGGGGCGTGACGGTGCCGCAGCAGACACTCGAGCTTCAGAATGCCGCACTGACGCAGCCGCAGGAAATCCCCTAAAGCCGTGAGCAACGGCGCCAGCACAATCAGGATGCGCTCGGTGTTTTCCAGCTCGTAAGTGAGCTCGCGCCGTCGACGAAAGCGTTCGCGCGCGAAAAACGGCCGCGGCAGATCCGCAGCCCTGCCGGTGAGCCGATCGAGATCCGCCAGCGGCGCAATACCGAAACGGCGCGCAAATCCAGCCCGCGGCAGGCGCAAGGCTTCCCCAACCGTACGGACTCCCATCCGTGCCAGGCGTTCGGGCACGTCTGCTCGCCAGCGCATCAGCTTCAGCGGCAGGGGCGCAAGATGACCGATGAGTTGCGCCTTATCGGTGATGATGAGCGGTTTACCCCAGCGGGCCATCAGCAATGCCGCAAGGGGTGTCGGGGCAAGGGCGAATGAGGATACCTTTCCGATATCGCCGTATTCCTCGCCAAGCGCCTGCATCAGCCCGGCTGCACCTTTGAAAAGATGCAGGCTTCCTTTCACTTCGAGCAGCAGCCCATCGGGAGGCTCCAGGCTCACCCGAGGGGTGAACCGCTGTGCGCGGGTCGCCAGTTGCTCCAAGGGCGGAGATGAGGTGGACTCACCGGGGTTGGAGGGGCTGCTCGTCACACACATTCCGGCCCAGAGCTCGGCGCAGTCCTGAGAGGTATTCCGGCTATCCTCAGGACTCAGAGCGGTCAGTCGTGGGGACCGCAGAGCTGGCGCTGATGTGCCCCGGCCGTCATCTGTCCGGATGACACGTGGTCGCATCTTCAATTTCCGCTCGCGTGCAATGCCAGCTCGACCGAGCCGCGCTTTCCTCCGCGGCTCTTCAGGATCGTGACCCGCACACCCTGAGTCGCGGGCTCGAGTTTCAAGCGCAGGATTGCGTAGGAAGCCTCGGAAGCTGCGCGTTGAGGCCGCACCAACACACCGAGTGCTCGTCCACGCTCGGCGGCAAGCTGCAGACGACGAATCTCACGCGCTCTTGGCCGGCGTGCCCAGGCCATTACAACATCGCACGCTCCCGAGCCGAGTGACTGCTCGAACGCCCACAAAGTCTGGCTGGAGAGCGCTCTGGGGGAGGATGCGGGCACTCTCACCACGAGGACGCGCTCCAGAGCAATGCCGTGCGCGACGAGTGCGGGCGCGAAAGGCTCCAGCAGACAGCTTTCGTTCCCGTCCGATGGAAGAGCGCTCCCTGGGAAAGCAGGTGCAGTCCATACACACCAGCGTGCCATCGGTCGCCGGGTCAATGTGGCCAATACCGGCAATAGCAACGACAGCTCGCCGATACCGAAACGGGAGACGAGGATCTCGATCAATCCTCTTGCGGGCCAGCCTCCTCCGGGAAGACGCTCATCGAGCGCGCTGAAGCCTGTGGGCAGAACTTCCATCCGCGCGGCACTGACACCGCGCCAGATGGCCGGGTGCTCGAGCAACCGAGACAGTTCATCCGCTGCCGGCATGAGCGATTTCTCATGCGACTCCGCAGCGCCGCTCGAATTGTTGGGCAGCGTCCGTCATTACATGAGTCCGGTGGTCTTCCCCCGGCGCAGCACCCCTACCACGATGCCTTCGATCAGCAGCGGGTCCTGCTTCAGATCGACTTTGATGGGCTCGAAATCGGCGTTCTCCGGCAACAGCCACACGACCGAGCCTTCCTGCCGATAACGCTTCACCGTGACCTCATTTTCCAATCGCGCCACCACGATCTGGCGGCTGCGAACCTCCGAGGTCCGATGGACCGCGACGAGGTCCCCATCCAGGATGCCTGCATCCTTCATGCTCATGCCGGTCACCTTGAGCAGGTAATGCGGCCGCGGCTGGAACAGTCCCGGGTCCACCTGCAGCCGCATCTCGAAGTTCTCCTCGGCGAAGATCGGCTTGCCGGCGGCCACCCGACCGATGAGCGGCAGGCCCATCTGCTCGCGGATGGTGTCCTTGAGCTGGATCCCGCGGGATGTGCCGGGAACGAGGGCAATGACGCCCTTGCGGGCCAGGGCCCGCAGGTGCTCCTCGGCGGCATTGGCCGATCTGAAGCCCAGTTCGCGGGCGATTTCAGCCCGGGTGGGGGGCATTCCGGTCTCGGAGATGAATCGCTGGACTAGGCGCAGAATCTGCGTCTGCCGGGGTGTCAGATCGGACATTTCGGCCACCTGTTCATTCATACAGCTACTGTGATTATATCCAGATCCCGGCCGGCGGCAAGCCGACCCTACCTCTCCTCTTTCCGGTCACTCCCGGCCGCCGCTTCCGCGACGCGAACCGGCACCTGAGCCACGCCTGCTCCATCCGGACGGCGCAACTTCCTGCATCCTCGCGAGCGCACGCGTGCACGCACAAACAGCGCCGACAAACCAGCTTGCGCTGACGCAACAAAGAGTGGATACCCGACGCCACGTTCACACTCCATTCAGCATCTGCCCGCATCGTTGCTTCGCTGCAAGAAAACTGCGCATGCTGTTTTCGCGAAGTTCTCTTAACATGCGCCCCGGGCGCGCGTATCCCTGTCGCAGTCGACAGACAAGGGCAATGACTGCAGTTGCATTCCCTTGGTAAATTTGATGCAGTTGCGCGCTTGCGAATGAGGGCACGGAACTTGCGTGCCCCCCTCCGCATCGTTTCAGGGACCTCCCGAATCAACAACCCAAAGGGGACGTGTATGAAGTGCGCGATCGTTTTGAAGGTGGCTGCGGTGGCAGTCGTGGCTGGGCTTGCAGGCTGTCAGGATCTGAAGCCCCTCCAAGCGGATGTCGCAGACCTCAAGTCGCAGGTAGCGAAGCTGCAATCCGACGTGCAGGCAGCCAAGTCCACCGCGGATCAGGCTAACAGCACGGCGCAGTCAGCCAGCCAGTCCGCCAGCAGCGCGCAGAGCACGGCGAACCAGGCGTTGGCTGCGGCTCAGGCGGCCCAGTCGGCCGTGGATGCGACCAATGAGAAGATCGACAGGATGTTCAAGCGCTCGATCTCCAAGTAAGAGCGCCCTTCCTGGCAAAACGCCGCGCCGAGCGCGGCGTTTTTTTTGACTGGCCCAAAACACCAGAGGTGTTTTGGCGGGCCACACCTAGAGTGGATCCAGGCACGCGGTCAAAGACATGGCTTTTGCCCGCGAATAGCATGCCGGTTGAGCTGCTGGGAGAATTCATGGACCCAAAACACCGCAGGAGTTTTCAGCCCGCACTCTCTCCCTAGCTATAACTAGCCCGTTTTTCGCGGGCGAAACCACGCTTTTCGCCCGCGTGCGGGCCAACCTTCCAGGCCTGGCCTGCTGAAAACACCAAAGGTGATTTCAGCCAATTAACTAATATCGCACGAGCGCCGATCCCCAGGTGAAGCCACCGCCGAACGCTTCCAGCAGCAGCAGGTCACCGCGCTTGATGCGTCCGTCGCGGATGGCGAAGTCCAGAGCCAGGGGCACCGAGGCGGCCGAGGTGTTGCCGTGATCCTGGATCGTGACGATGACCCGTTCCATGGGCAGATCGAGCTTGCGCGCCATCGCCTGAATGATGCGCAGATTGGCCTGGTGCGGCACGAGCCAGTCAATGGCCGAACGCCCGAGATTGTTGGCCTCCAGCGTCTCATCCACCGCCCTGCCCAGGGTGGTGATGGCCACCCTGAAGACTTCGCTCCCGACCATGGAGATGGCCAGGCGTCCCGCGGGATCGAAGCCTTTGGAAACTCCGCCGCCGCAGTAGAGCAGATCCTTGTAGGCCCCATCCGCATGCAGATGGGTTGAAACGATTCCGGGCTGCTCCGAAGGCTCGAGCAACACGGCGCCTGCGCCGTCGGCGAACAATATCGCCGTCGATCTGTCGGTCCAGTCCGTGATCCGGGAAAGCGTCTCCGAGCCCACCACCAGCGCGCGCTTCGATTCCCCGCAGCGCACGTACTTATCCGCAATCGAGAGCGCATACATGAAACCACTGCAGGCGGTCTCGACACTGAAAGCGGGTCCCCCGCGGCATCCCAATCGCCCCTGCAGCAGCACACCGCAGTTGGGAAAGACGAGATCCGGTGTGGTCGTGCCGAAGGCGATGAAGTCTACGTCCTGAGGCCGGACGCCGGCGGCGTCGAGAGCTCGCCTGGCGGCACGCTCTGCCAGATCGACTGTCGTCTCGCCGTCGGCGGCGATGTGGCGGCGCTCGATTCCGGTGCGCTCGCGGATCCACTGGTCGTTGGTCTCGATGAGCTTCTCGAGATCGGCATTGGTGAGGATCTTCTCAGGCAGATGCGAGCCGGTACCGGTGATGCGCGAGTGAATCAAACAGAACCCCTCATGTGCCCTGTGCACGGACGCTGTTGTTGTCGCGCAGCGCCTGCTCGATGTGAGCGGTCAAACCCCGCCGTGCGGCCAGCGCTGCCGTCGCAATGGCACGCGAGAAGGCGACTCCATCGGCCCGCCCGTGACTTTTTACCACGATACCGGCGAGCCCCACCATGCAGGCCCCGTTGTAGCGATTCGGATCCAGGCCTGCGGCGACGCGCCGTAGCACCGGTCTTGCCATCCAGCCGGTGAGGCGCGCCGGCCACGAGGCGTGGAACTCGGCGCGCAGACGATTTGCGACCAGTCTGGCGGCACCTTCCATGGTTTTGAGTGCGACGTTGCCGGTGAAACCATCGGTCACCACGACATCCACATCGCCGAAGAAGATATCGTCGCCCTCGACAAATCCTACGTAGTGAAGTCCGCTCTGCCCGAGGAGCGCGTGCGCGGCCTGCACGATCTCATGTCCCTTGATGTCTTCCTCGCCGATGTTGAGCAATCCGATCCGGGGATCGCGCAGACCGTGAATGTCACGCGCGATGATGGCGCCCATCGCGGCAAACTGCAGGAGCTGCTCGGGGGTGGCCTTGGTGTTCGCACCGAGATCGAGCATTTGCGTGTGGCCATGCGTTGCGGGAATCGCGGAAATGATCGCCGCGCGCTCCACGCCCGCCACGGTCTTCAACACGAAATGCGCCATGGCCGTGAGCGCACCTGTGTTACCCGCGCTGACGCAAGCCCCCGCACGCCCAGCCTTGACCAGATCGATCGCCAGGCGCATGGAGGACTCTTTCTTACGGCGAATCGCTTCCCGGGGCGAGTCGCCCATCGCCACGACCTGCGAGGCTGGAACGATCTCGATGCGCTCGCGCAAGGAGGCCGACTCGTGGGCGAGCAGCGGCTGAATCGCCTCAGGACGGCCGACGAGCAACGCTCGCAGATCCGCGTCGTCGGCAAGGGCGTGTAGAGAGCCGGCGACGTACTCGCGGGGCTCATGGTCCCCGCTCATCACATCGATGGCGATCTCAAGCAAGCGAGCGCGCGTCCGAGAGGGGACGCTGGCGCACGAAGCGCTTATTCCTTGTCGTCGGCATCCGCGGGTTTCTCAATCACCCTGCGGCCCCGATAGAAGCCGTCCGGCGTGATCCGATGACGCAGATGCGTCTCGCCCGATTGCGGGTCGGTGGACAGAGCGGGCTTGTCCAGCCCGTCGTGGGATCGATGCATACCCCGCCGCGAGGGTGTCTTGCGGCTCTTCTGCACAGGCATTCAGTCTTCCTCCAACTTCAGCGTTTGAGCAGCTCACTCAGGCGCTCGAACGGTCTTTGCGTCGTATGGTCCGGCTTGTCCTCGCTCACGAGCGGCGCATCCTTAGCGACGATGCAAGCGGCTGCGGGCGCATGCAACGGCACGATGGGCAGCGCCAGCAGCAATTCTTCCTCGACCAACTCCCCGATGCTGATGCGGCCTCCGGCCGCCAGTACCGGCTCCAGCTGATCAGGCACGCGAGCCAGGGCGGCCTCGGTTGCAATGAGTGCCACGCGTACCGAGCTGTTCACGGGCTCACTCATCGGCTGCAGACATCGCTGGCAGATCAGTGTCGCATCTCCACTGACCTCCACGTCCGCCACCACGAGCCCGGCCTCTCGCGAGAACCGGACATGCCCGGCAACGGTGCCCGAAACGCCTTCCAGCCGCGAGCGCAGCCGAGGCAGCTCGGCCAGCGAGACGACAAAGGCAACATCCGCCTCGCTGTCCGCCAGCCGGTCGATATCCAGCGGCTTGGACCAGGGCGGTGACATGGGGCGCGTATAATAGGTATCGGGTTCCCCCAAGTCAAAATCGTTCGAAGTCTAAGCTCTTGTTTCTCGAAGGCGATTTCAGGCGCGCGAGGGACAGGGGCCGTAGTTATGCCAGCGCTGATTCTCGCCTCCAGCTCCCCTTACCGCCGCAGCCTGCTCCAGCGGCTGCGACTGTCATTCGACACGGTGCCTCCCTCCAGCAGCGAGGCGGAACTCGAGGGAGAGCTTCCGCCCGACCGTGCCGTCCGCCTGTCGCTCGCGAAGGCGCAGGTCGTTGCAGCCCGCCATGGCGGCGCAGTCGTGATCGGCAGCGACCAGGTTGCTGCCGCGGGCAGCACCGTGCTGGACAAACCGGGAGATGCCGAACGCTGCCGCGCGCAGCTCAGGCAGCTCAGCGGCGCCACGGCACTTTTCCATACCGGCTGCGCCGTGCTCGGGCCCGAGGGTCAGCGCCTGGTGCACCTCGACACGACCAGGGTCAGGTTCCGCCCGCTGAGGGCTGCCGAGATCGATCGCTACATCCGCCTCGAGCAGCCCTTTGACTGTGCCGGCGGATTCAAGGCGGAGGCCCTGGGTATCACGCTCTTCGAAACTGTCGAAACTAAGGACCCTACCGCGTTGATCGGATTGCCTTTGATCTGGCTTGCGGAGGCCCTGAGGAAACTCGGCTTCGATCTGCCTTAGCGCCGCGGCCGAGTCCCCAACGCGTCGATGACGCTGGCAAGCTCGGGGGCCAGCGGCGTGTTGACGCTGAACTCGCTGCCTCCCGGCCACTGAAAGCTCACGCTGTGGGCGTGCAGAAACATCCGGCTCAGTCCGAAGGCACGCAGGGCCGAGTTGAATTCGGCATCGCCATATTTCTCATCGCCAGCGACGGGGTTGCCGGCGTGGCGCGCGTGAACTCGGATCTGATGGGTGCGGCCGGTGAGCAGGGTCACCTCGACCAAAGTCGCGCGCTTGCCGAAGAACTGCACGGGCCGGAATTCGCTCACCGAGGCCTTGCCATGCGGATCCACCCTCACAGTCCGCTCACCCCGCACCCGAGCATCAGTGCGCAAGGGCACGTCTATCCGCTTACGTCCGAGCTCCCACTTCCCCTGCAACAAGGCCAGGTACCGCTTCTCCAGCTCACCGTGCCGGATCAAGGCATGCAGCGTTCGCAGTGCACCGCGGTTGCGCGCCACGAGAAGACAGCCGCTGGTGTCGCGATCCAGTCGATGTACCAACTCGAGCGTCTCATCGGGACGCAGCCAGCGCAGCGCCTCGATGGCTCCGAAGCTGATCCCGCTGCCACCGTGGGCCGCGACACCTGATGGCTTGTCGATCACGAGGAGGTCGGCCTCTTCGTGCACGACTGCGCGGCGCAGCGTCTCCAGCAGAGCAACTGGCGGCCTCCCCGGCTCGGGAGTCGCCGAGATCCGAACCGGCGGAATCCTGATCTTGTCGCGCGCCTGCAACCTCGTGTCCGGACCGACACGATGGCCATTCACGCGCACTTCGCCTTTGCGGATCACGCGATAGAGACGACTGCGCGGCAGGTCGCCCAGCAGCTTGTGCAGGAAATTGTCGAGCCTCTGGCCGGCCTCGTTCTCGGTTACCTCGAAGTGCCGGACACCCTGGCGCACCTCGCCACTCTGTTGCGCGGACACATCGACCTCTGCGTAAGACATTGTTTCTACGAAAGCTTTGGGAGTATACTCGCGAACGCCGTCCGCAACTGGACGGCCACGGTTCGGTCCCGGCGTGCCTCCTGACGGAGATGCCGGCACCGCATGTTAGTTGGTCCTCCACACCGAGGCCATCGTATTGGGCCGACAAGATCGCGCTGCTTGCGTCGAACGTCTGACAAAGACTCCGCAGGCCGCGCCGTCGGTAGAGTTCACCGAAGGTTTCCGGCGCACCGCCTCGTTGAGGCGGTCATTGATGAATAACCAGACGCTCGCGCCCTTGTTCATTTTCCGAAATCTTCGCTGCTGCGCGGGCGTGCCCGCGCGCGTGACGCGTGCGTCGCGCCCCGCCGTCTCGTCGGCCCCTCACTGCACAGTAGGGGCACATGAAACGAATGCTCGTCAACGCAACTCAAGAAGAAGAGTTGCGCGTCGCTCTGGTTGATGGACAGAAACTGTTCGATCTGAGCATCGAACTTCCCTCCCGCGAACAAAAGAAGGCGAACGTCTACAAAGGCCGTATCTCCCGCATAGAGCCCTCCCTCGAAGCCTGCTTCGTGGATTACGGGGCCCAGCGGCACGGCTTCCTGCCATTGAAGGAAGTCTCGCGCGAGTACTTCCGCCAGCAACCCCAGGGCGGCCGGATGAACATCCGCGAGCTGCTCTCCGAGGGACAGGACCTCATTGTCCAGGTGGAGAAGGAGGAGCGGGGCAGCAAAGGCGCGGCCCTCACCACCTTCATCAGCCTGGCCGGCCGCTTCCTCGTCCTGATGCCGAACAATCCGCGCGCCGGCGGGGTCTCGCGCCGCATCGAGGGCGAGGACCGCGACCAGATGCGCGAAGTGATGGGCCAGCTGCAGATCCCCGATGGCATGGGTGCGATCGTTCGCACAGCAGGGGTCGGACGCAGCGCCGAGGAGCTGCAGTGGGACCTGGACAACCTCAAGACCCAGTGGGACCAGATCGCGGCGGCCGCCAACGATCGCCCTGCCCCGTTCCTCGTCTTCCGGGAAAGTGATGCCGTCACGCGCGCGATGCGCGATTACCTCTCGGACGACATCGGTGAAGTACTCGTCGATGACCAGGGGGCATTCCAGAAGGCCCAGGAGTACATGCAGCGCTTCATGCCGGCCGACGCCCAGCGCCGCCTGAAGATGTATCAGGATGACATCGCGCTCTTCACTCGCTTTCAGATCGAGAGCCAGATCGAGTCCGCTTACGCGCACAAGGTGCAGCTCCCCTCCGGCGGCAGCATCGTCATCGACTACACCGAGGCGCTGGTCTCGATCGACATCAACTCCGCGCGGGCGACCCGCGGCAGCGACATCGAGACCACCGCGCTCAATACCAATCTGGAAGCTGCGGACGAGATCGCACGCCAGTTGCGCATCCGCGACATTGGCGGATTGATCGTCATCGACTTCATCGACATGGAGTCCACCAAGAATCAGCGCGAGGTCGAGGACCGGCTGCGCGATGCGGTCAAGATGGATCGTGCCCGCATCCAGATCGGGCGGCTGTCGCGCTTCGGCCTGCTGGAGATGTCGCGGCAGCGCTTGCGGCCTTCACTCGGCGAATCGAGCCACATCGTGTGTCCGCGCTGCGTGGGTATCGGCAGCATCCGCAGCATCGAGTCGATGGCTCTGGCCATACTCCGGCTGATCGGCGAAGAGCTGCGCAAGGACCGGACCGCGCGTGTCATCGCACAGGTCCCCGTGGGTGTCGCCACTTACCTGTTCAACGAGAAGCGTGAATTCCTGCGGCACCTCGAGGACAAAAGCGAAGTCGAGCTGCTCATCGTTCCCAACGAGAACATCCAGACCCCGGAGTACTCGATCCGGCGCGTGCGGGATGATGAGCTCGAGTTGCCCGAGAACCGGCAATTGAGCTATCTGATGCCGACTGCCCCCGCGGAGGCTGAGCCTGGCAGTGCCAAGGAGCGTAAGCCCCCCACCGAGTCTCCGGCAGTGGCGACGCTGCTGCCCTCAACACCGGCTCCTCTTTCGGCTGTCGCGGCGCCCGCAGCGCCTGCAACACCAGCGCCCGCACACAGCGGCGGTGGTTTCTTGGGCTGGCTGAAAGGTATCTTCGGCGGCGCCCCGCAAGCGGCTCCGGCAGCGGCAGAGTCGGCCGCAGCGCCAACTCCCACGCGCTCAACGTCCAGCGGATCAGGCGGCAGCCGTGATTACGGACATCGCCGCCGCGACGGACGGCGCGATCACTCGCGACATTCCCGGCATGCAGATTCCGGGATGCGCCGCGAGCGCGGCGATGGGCGGGATCGAGCGGAGGGTCACGATCGCGGCGAGACCCGCGATCGGCATGAGAGCCGCGACCGAAATCGGGATCAGGATCGCCGCCCGCGCGAGCGATCGGGTGAGAGACGTCCCGAGCGCGAGGGCTCATTGGCTCGCACAGAGCAGAACGGCGCCCGAATGGAGCAGAGCAGCCACGCCGAGGAATCCGAGAGAGCTGGCCGCTCAGGCGAAGGTGCCCCGCCTCCGGGCAGCGAGCTGCGTGAGAACGGAGGACCCGACCGAGGAGAGCGTCGTAGCCGTCGAGGGCGTCGGCGAGGTCGGCGAGGCGGCGGGGGACGCGACAGCGCAGCCCGCGAAAGCGGATCGCAGAGTGCATCAACGGCTTCAGCCGATGAACGCTCCGCATTCCAGGGCAATGGTACGCAGGGCTACACGGACACTGGTGCTCATCCTCCGGAGTTCTCGCAGGAGGAGCGGCACGAGCCCTCGCAGCGCAGCGCTGCGGAGGAGCAGGCGGGCGAACAACGCTCCCCATCACCGGAGCCGAGGCCGATCGCTCACTTTGAGCCGACACCGCCGATCTCAACCTCGGGATCCGAAAGCGGTGCCGAGCGGCCCACCAAGCCAGTGGTCGTGTGGTCGTCAGGCCCGGCAACCCCGACACCGCGTGATCGCGGACCGGAGGAATGAGGTCGGGTCGACAAGTCGAACTCGCGGGCTGCTACGCTGCCGAGCGCAGGTGCAGTAGCAGCCCGCGCGCTGCGAGCTCGACGAGATCGAGCACGTGCTCGAACCCGTTCGGGCCGCCGTAATAAGGATCAGGGATTTCTGCCGCCTCTGCCTCGGGCGCGAACTCCAGAAACAGGCGGATCCGCTCCTGGGCGCTCTGCGGCGCTCGCCGTCGCAGCACCTCGAGGTTTGCTCGATCCATGGCCAGTATCAGGTCGAACCGGCCAAAATCCTGTGACTCGACGACCCGGGCGCGCAGGGAAGACATATCGTATCCGCGCCGAAGAGCAGCTTCCCGGGTTCGGCGATCCGGCGGCTGCCCGACGTGATAGTCAGCGGTCCCAGCGGAGTCCACCTCGATGGGCAGCGCAGGCGCCTCGCGCGCGGCAATCTCTCGCAAGACGATCGCGGCCGTGGGAGAGCGACAGATGTTTCCCAGGCAAACAAAAAGGATTTTCATACAGCCACTTGCAATCGCAACTCTCTGATTCGCATTCCTATTGTGTCTTGTAGTGTCCTGTCCTGTCCAGTAGCATGCCCGCGCCTAGGTGTATCCCAGGTGTATCCCACAGCGGCAGATGCTAACTGATAAAGCAATCAGAGCACTCAAGGATCCTGAGAAGGACAGGTGGCATCGTGACGGCAAGGGACTGTACCTGCGCCACCGCACCACGGGGGGCAAGTCCTGGGTCCTGCGCCGCAAGAAGGATCGCGGCGGCAACATCACGCTCGGCGCGTTCCCGGACTTGGGCTGCGCGGCGGCCCGCGTCAAGGCAGCCGAGTTCACCGGCAAACGCGTCACCAAGGTCACGCTCGGCGAGCTCCTGGAGGATTGGTACACCGAGGTCATCACCGAAGGCTATCGACGCCCGCATCACGTGCGCGGCTACATCGACCGGCTCGATTCCTCACTGAAGTCAACGAAGCTGCGTGATCTGGAGCGCCTCGAGGTGCGCCGGGTGGCGCGGCGCTATGCCGAGGACAAGGGCCCGGTCGCCGCACGCCGTCTGCTCTCGATTCTGAAGACCGCCCTGCGGTTTGCAGTTGATGCCGGCTATATCGACGTCTCTCCCATCGATCGGCTGAATGCGGATCTTGTGGCGCCGGCGGAGGCCACGCGTGAGCGCGTACTGAACGATGCTGAGATCCGCGCGCTGTGGGTGGCGGAATCTCAACATACCGCCCTCCTCCGCTTCCTGTTGCTCACGGGCCAGCGCATCGGCGAGACCCAGCTCGCGACCTGGGACGATATCGCCGGCGAGCGCTGGAGTATTTCCGCTGCGCACACCAAGAACGGCCGCGCACACTGGGTTGCGCTATCAAGTCAGGCGCGGGCAATTCTCGACAGTCTGAGCCGCGAGCGCCGACTGATCTTCGGCAGCGCCACGACGACGGGCGTGCAGGCCTGGCTGCGGCGCTGGTGCGAGCGGGAAGGTATCGAACCCGCGTTCCGACCGCACGATCTACGCCGAACCTGCGCAACACGGCTGAACGAGCTGGGCGTGCTGCCGCACGTCGTCGAGAAGATCCTCAATCACACCATGCAAGGGGTCATGGCTGTCTACAACCGCGCGGAGTACGAAGCGGAGCGCGTGGAGGCGATGCGGAAATGGGCCGACGAGCTCGCCAGAATTCTCGGCTGAGTCGAGCGCCGGCGAAAGGCGTCCGGGTACCCTACGCGGACCTGGAGCCCGGGATCATCACGCTGCTGCGCGCCATTCGCGGCTGTCAGCATCGCTTGCGCACCGGGGACGTGCATCCCGTTCAGGCTCAGCGGCTTCGGTGGGCGCTCGAGGCGCTCGACAATATCGTGGTCGACTGGGACAAAACCGAAAACCTGAACGAGCTGAAGACTGCACTCGGCGTGCAATCGAACAAGAAACGCCGGCGCAACGCGACCGTGCGCGCGGAAACTAACATTGCAGTGGCTCTCGTCAATGCCGCGGTTTCCGGGAATACGGAGCCTTTCGAGGCTGTCGCCAACCAACTCGATCTGCCAATCGAGCGCGTGACCCGCGCCTGGAGGACCTGGCAATCCTTCTACATCGCTCAACTCAATATCAGCGCCGGGAAGAACCCGGAACAGCGACGTGCTGCACGCGCTGCAATAGATAGGCTCAAAAAGTCAAAACATAAACTCTGAGTTCCTGTTTTGCGTACACGCGTTCGTCGCCTGTAGCGTCTCGCCCTGTCCATTGTGGACGCCCGAGGGCTGATTCAATGATTCACGCCAAGCCTCGATACCGCCTCGGCGAGGGACTCGTCCTTCTGGGGCTGAGCCGCGCAAAGGGCTATCAGCGCGTCAAGGAAGGCCGGCTCAACGTCACGTATGACGGTGGTACGCCGTTTCTCACCGCAGCGGAGATCGATCGATACGCTGCGGCGTCTCAGCCAAAAACTGACTATTCCAAAACGGCCGCAGCTGCTCGAGCCGGCGCCCGCGCGCCCTAAATGTTGACTTTCAAGAAAACGCCCGCGGCCGTACCACAGCGCGCGGGCGTTCAATTCACCAGGAGATCCTCAATCGATGGAGACTCTACCGCATTGGCGTAAGCCGCGCACGCGCCCTTGTCGAGGCTGCGGCGCCCCAACAGCTGACCGATTTGCGGAGCTCTGCGAGCTCTGCGGCGCATATCACCAACTCTGGCGCGTGCTGGAGGAATTCCGGCGGGCGGTGCGGCGGTGAGCGCGGTCATGCACACCACGCGCGTGCGCGGTTTTGCTACCTACGAGCCTCGCGATGGCGCCAAGGCGCTGATCGACTCCACAAAGTCTGTGCTGCGTCAGTACAAGGACTACCTGCCGCTGACGCTGCGGCAAATCTTCTACCGGCTGGTGACGATGGATGTCATCGGCAAAACGGAGAAGGACTACAAACGCCTAGGCGAGATTCTGAACCGGGCGCGGCGGGGACGGCTGATCGCCTTTGCTGCGATTCGCGATGATGGCGTTGTTACCGATGCTCCTGCGTCTTACGGCAGCGTCGATGACGCCTTGGCGACGCTCCGTGGTCACATAGCGTCTTTGCAAATCGATCGACAAGCCGGCCAACCGCGCCGGATGCGCATCTGGTGCGAGGCGGCTGGCATGGTCCCGCAGCTCACCCGCGTTGCCCACGAGTACGGCATTTCCGTGATGAGCTCGGGGGGCTTCGACTCGGTGACAATCAAGCACCACGTGGGCCAGGAACTCGCCGAGAGTGGACGACTCACGGTATTGCATCTTGGCGATCTTGATCCCAGCGGCGAGCATGTCTACAGCTCTCTTGATGAGGATGTCCGATCCTTCGCGAAGAGCTACGGCGGCGATGTTGATTTCACCCGCATCGCAGTCACCGCGTACCAGGTGCATCGGTATGGGCTGCCAACTTCACCTCCGAAGGCAACTGACCGAAGGAGTTTCTCCGGCACTGCCACGACGCAATGCGAGGCACTTGATCCCGCCACGCTGGCGCAGATTGTCCGTGATGCGATTCGCTGTCGGCTGGACCCCGACGCGTATGCCTCCGCGCTAGAGTACGAGAGCGAATGTCGCGCGGAACTCACCTCGAGGCTGGCGCGATGAGCTCGCCCGCCCCGCGGGAGCTCGTGCATTTTCTGCTGCTGAGTCCGGACCAACAGGCAGCCGCCATACGCCGCCTGGCTGCGAGCGGACAGAGCCTCAGCACGATTGCGGCGGCCACACGGCTCTCGATTGAGCAGATCCAGCGCCTCCTGGCGGAGGAGACATGAGCACCTTCGCTGAGTTGAGGATTGCTGTACGTGAACCGGGCCGGGTGGAACAGCGTGTCGCCTGCCCGCGCTGTGCAAAACACGATCGCGATGACACTCTGGGGGTCAACACGCGGAGCGGTGCCTTCCACTGCTTCCGCTGCGGCTGGTCGGGCCGAGCTGGCACGGGTGAGACACAGCCGCCGGTGCCAATCGCCTGCTGCGTAGATTCACGCCAGGCGGAGCGCAAGCGCAAACGGCTGAACGATACCTGGGCTAGTTGCGTTCCGCTCAATGACGTGGCGGCCGCACCCGTACAGCGCTATCTGCTCAGCCGCGGCCTCGCAGGCCTATTGAGTCAGGATTGCCCGCACAACCTGCGCGCGCATCCGGCACTTAAGTATTTCGATGAGGAAGGCCGCGAGGTCGGGATCTTTGCCGCAATGGTTGGCCTGCTGCAGAGCCTGGGCGGCCGTGGCGCGACGTTACATCTGACCTACTTGAATCGAGACGGCACGAAAGCGCCCGTCTCGAGTCCGAAGAAGCTACTCCCGCCTGCGGCTCGAGGCGCGACGCGCGGCGGCGCGATTCAACTCTATGCGCCGGATAAGGGCGTGCTGGGCATCGCCGAAGGTATCGAGAACGCGCTGAGCTTGCGCTCCATGTTGGGATTTCCCTGCTGGTCCACGTACTGCGCCCAAAACCTGGCGACCATCGCGCTGCCCACGGGACTGCAATTGCTGCATATCGTGATTGACGTCGATGCTTCCGGCACCGGGGCGGCAGCAGCTCGCACGCTTACCGCGCGCGCGCAACGGCAGGGAATCGACGTCCGTCACGTGATTCCCGAGGGCGCCGGCCCGCGTGATTTGAATGATGAGCTGCGGCGGCGGATTAACTGATGCCCACTATCGAACTTGCCCCGAATACTGATGGACCGCCCGATGATGGCGTCCCGCTCTTCGACTACTCGGACGAGCCGGCGCTCCACGGTCGTGCAAACGGTCATCTGCATCTCGCGCCCGACACTGATCAGGATCCCCCAGCCCCGCCGGTGTTCGATCCGGAGCGCGCACGACTGCGCGCGACCATTCTTGATGAGGCTCCGGCTCCCGTCGAATCGATCGTGGAAGGGCTTCTCAGGCGAACTGCGGGCGTGCGCGTGGCGAGCGGTGGTAGCGGCAAGTCAACGCTGACCTTATTTGAGATGGTCTGTGTCGTGTTGGGCTGTCCGCTGTTCGGTCGCGAAGTGATGCGTCCTGGTCCGTGCGTGCTGCTCACCGCCGAGGATGAGCGCCAGGTAGTCGAGTATCGCCTTGCGCGCATTCTCGAGGACATGCGACTGCCACGTGTCGACCGCGAGCGTGTGCTTACAAACATCTACGTCGAGGACCTGACCGGTCGGACGTGTCGATTGATCGATGTGAACCTGGGTGGCTCATTGCTACCGACGGCCGCAGTCGGCGAGCTCATCGAGCGCTACCGGTCCATCCAACCGGCTTTTCTCAGCATCGATCCGATGACGCTCTTCGGGCCCGGCGAGCGTCACGTCAACGACGGCGAGGCGGAACTGCTGCGCGCCGGTCGCGCTATCTCGTATGGCTTGCGCGCCGCGGTTCGATTCGAGCATCACTCTGGCAAGCAGAACGCGCGCGATCGCCAGACAGACCAGTACGCCGGCCGCGGCGGCAGCGCAGGGGCCGACAATGCGCGCTTCGTGCACGTGCTCACCGTTCACAGTCCCGATGACAAGCTTGCGGCACCGAGTCGGGTCACGCCAGAAGATATCGCCAAGGGCAATCTCCTGCGGCTGCACGTGGCGAAAGACTCGTATGGCGCGCGGCTGACGGCACCGATCTGGATCCAGCGCTCAGGGTTCCTATTCACGCACGTGGCGCCCGATCCGCAGGCCGACCTCGATCCCATGCAGGCGCCGCTGCGCCGCCTCTACGAGTTCATCGAGAGCGAAGAGGCCGCCGGTATCCGACACACGGCCAATACCCTCGACAACCGGCTCGGCGAGCTGCAGCTGGCCCGACAGAGCATGCGCGCTGCCCTGCACGTGGCCCTCGAGCGGCAGCATCTCCTCGAGCAGCCCTTGCCGGTGGAAGAGCAGCGCGGACGTCGCAAGACCTACCTGGCGAAGGGCTTGAGGCCGTGACTAATCCGCCAATCCGCCGCATATCCGCCAGCATGCCGCCGAGTTGCCAGAAAGGTGGGAAAGAGAATATGGCGATCTATTCCGCCAATTCTTCTTTCCCTATAG
>Ga0070741_10009773_pt1 | contig 18448 bp, 17 predicted proteins | sample Coa_R1_4_FD_66440 | JGI IMG/M metagenome (GOLD analysis project Ga0070741, IMG submission 66440) | Surface soil microbial communities from Centralia Pennsylvania, which are recovering from an underground coalmine fire - Coalmine... | ecosystem: Environmental > Terrestrial > Soil > Unclassified ...
ATGGTCAGGTTAACCGATCTGCTTTCACCGGCTCCCAGGTGTCCGACGGAGAGGAACTGGTTGCCCATGAGCAAGTAAACGTCGCTAAGCCCGTAGGATAACGTATTGGTAACTGTTCCTACCAGCGTATTATTCTGAATTGCCAGGTGGGAGACAATGCCTCCGCTCACCTGATGGTCGCGCCTGGAGACGACCGAGCGTAACGTCCAGATATCGACCCCTTGCAGATCCACGTCAGTGCCATCCTGTGTTGATGTAATGGTGGTGCGCTGGGGAGATAGCGACCCCTGAGGGCCGAACTGTTGATCTTCAGTGGATTGCACCAGATTATTGCCCGGGATGTGGACCTGGAAATCACCATTGTTGGGGACGAATACCCCAACATAGGTTGCGGTATGGGCGAGCGAGCCCGTTGCGCCTGGTCGGCTAAGCTGAATAACCGAAATGCTACTGCTCAAGATCGAGCTGCCCTTTTGCTGGAGCGCGAGGCCGTAGCTGAGTAAGGAGAAGACCACAATGGTGCTCAGAACGATACGCCAGCTCCAACTACGGTTCTTGAACCTTTTCACGATGAAGAGGCGAATGGGTCCCAGAATAACCACATAGCCCAGCAGGAGAGCCAGAATCACCCAGGTCGAGGGAATGGCGCTTGGGAAAAGCGATTGGAGGAGCGTCTCCATCCCTCCAAAGTTCTGTACAAAGGGGGTAGGGTTTATCGCCGTGTTGGCATAGAGCAATTGATTGCCCAGCATGCGTGTCAGCAGACCTTGCCAGATGGTTGTTGTTCCCGACCAACTGGCGAGGGGATCGAGCGACGGATCAAAGGCAAGATAGCTGACCTGTCCCTGCCCTTGAGCACCCTGCACGATCAGCGGCGTTTTGCCAGATGCGAGCACAACCGTGCTCTGAGGGTTGACAGTTGCGGTGCTAATAGTAATGGGTGATGAGACTGAGTCAGCAACGTTGTCCTGGTTCGGACCGCTTTTTGTCGGGCCGCCGAGAGGGAAAAGGTGCGTCCCTGCCGGGAGGGTGGCGGTTCCTGTTGGGGTGACGGGCAGCAGGCTGGCCAGCGGAGCGAGGGTATGCTGCCATTCGGGACCACCGACCACGATCAGCTTCCCGCCTTGCTGTACCCAGTTTTGCAGGGCGGCCAGTTGATCCTGGCTTAAAGAGCTGGTAGTGAAATTGTCAATAATAATAACGTCAAAGTTTTTCAATGCTGCCGCGATCTTTGGCATCGTACCTGCGCTCAACGGTTCAACCTGGATCGAGCCTCCCTGGCTCTGCGTAGGCAGCGTAATGTTGGTAAGCGTGCCCAGGCCGGGGGTCTGGCCGGGAGTTTGATCGAAGAGAAAGCCGACAAAAATATCGCTGCTGCCAAGTGCGCGCAGGGCGGCGGATTGAGTCGTTACCGGCTGATTATTCGCATCGAGCAGATCAACGGTAATATTCTGCGTTGTTCCTGCAGTGCCAAAGGTGAAAGGGACGTAGAGCGTTACCTGTTTTTGCGAGCCATTTGGCAGGCTGACCGCTTGCTGATAAATATAGGTCGAGCCTGAATTGCCCGTGCCAGAGAAGAACGAAGACGTATCAATAGACACTTTGCCATTAAAATCGGGGCCATTATTGCTTAAAGCGACCTGCACGGGAGTCCAGTTGCCATCACGATAGCGTGAACTAAAGCCTGCCTGGACCTGCATGGTCGGTCCTGCTGCTGGAGTGGTCAGCAAAGATGATTGGTAAATAGAATGAGCCGATGCGCTTAAAGGGAATAGCAGTAAAGTGAGAGCAAAGGCGAGACAGATGCTGCTGAATATGCGCATTGTCGTACCGGGATGAGGCCGAAGGTGTATGGTCATAAGAAAGCCTCTCTTTTAAAATGTGTTACGGTATGTTTTTGTTGCAAAATGCGATCTCTACAAAGCGGTATTCTTTATAGTATAGCCGTTTATCTGAATTTTGTCAGGGTCAAATGCACTATTTTGCTGAGCTACGGCTAGTATATATAACGTTCTTTGGGGTGGTTTTGTTGCAAAAAATCTTTAACTGGGCCATATTGAGCGGCTATGAGCTATTAGAGAGCAATATTGATGAGCATAATAGTAACGCAAGCAGTGAACGTGAGCGTGAGGGCCAGGAAGTCGTTGCGCTCGAAGCGGAGCACGCGGCGCTTGCTGCGTTTCCATCCCGGGCGGTTGCCGAAGCAGCGCGCCTCCATCGCGGTGCTCAAGACTTCTGCTCGCTTGAAGGCGCTGATGAAAAGCGGGATGAGCAGCGGCGCGAGCTTCGTTGTGCGTTGGAGCGCATTGCCCTGATCGAAGCGTACGCCCCGAGCGGTCTGGGCCTTGATCAGACGCTCAATCTCAGTAATAAAAATAGGAACGAACTTGAGTGCAACGACCAGCACCATCACAAAGGCGTTGACGGGCAAGCCAAGCTTCTGCAACGGGGAAAGCAGCCGTTCCGCACCATCGGTCAGGTCTACCAGGGAAGTTGTAAACATCAGCATGGTCACAATATAGTAGAGGAAAAAAATGCGTAAGATGATGAGCAGACTATTGAGAATGCCTTCCCGGGAGATACTCAAAACCCACCATTGCCAGTAGATTGTCTGGTGCTGACCGGGAGGAGCGTAATAGAAAAGGATCTGAAAGATAGTGATGAAAGCCAGGAAGCCCAGGAATGGGCGGTAGCCTCGTAGAACGTAAGAAAGGACAATGCCTGATGCTCGCTGGATAATCAGGCAGAAGAGCAGGCAGAGCGCAAAGGGGATGAACTGGTTTATGAGGGAGACCAGCACAATCAGCAGCGTCGCGCCAAGCTGTTTGGTGCGCGGGTCCAGGCGCGTCAGCGCAGAGCCGTTGTTGATGTATTGACCAAAGGTGATATCACGGGAAAGTTCAATCATGGAGTTCCTTTATGCTGCTGATAGCTGGTAGGTAGCGCATGATCTCCTCTTCCAGTTCGGCCAGGTTCAGCACATCGGGCCGTATATCAGGCATTATATCATGTAAAGCCAGGGTGATCCTGGTAGCTTCTGGCAACTCAATGTCCAGGTCGGCCAGATGACTGCTCTGAGCCAGGATTGTGCGCGGCGTACCGCTAAAAGCTAGTTGGCCCTGATCGATAATGTGAATAGCGTCGGCAAGATTGATCACATCTTCCAGGCTGCTGGAGGTATAAATGATCGTCAGGTTACGGCGTTGTTGTAGCGCAACGATCAGATCCAGCAGCTCGCGTCGTCCGCGCGGGTCCAGTCCAGCCGTTGGTTCATCGAAAACAATCACCTCGGGCTGCATTGCCAGGACGCCAGCGATAGCCACGCGGCGCTTCTCGCCGCCGCTGAGCGCATAGGTGTAGCGTGTGCGGAAATCTTCGTAGGACAGGCCCACAGCCTCCAGAGCTTCCTGTACCAGGAGGCGTGATGCGGCGGGCGGTATGTTTTTGCGGCGCGGACCAAACGAGACATCTTTGCCCACCGTCTCCTCGAAGATTTGCGCTTCCGGCGATTGAAAAACGATGCCCACCTTCGAACGAATACACTCAATATCGAAGCTGGGAGCCGCCACATCGGCGCCCTCGAAAAAGAACGTGCCGGGCGCAGGCTTAATCAGTCCCGCCAGAAGGTCCACGATAGTAGATTTGCCGGAGCGGGTTGGGCCGACCAGCGCGGTGGTTTGCCCGGCTGGCAATGACAGGCTCAGGCCGCGCAATGCCTCAGTGGCAAATGGGGTGCCACGCAGGTAGGTGTGATAGACGTTTTTCAATTCGAAGAGCATAAGCTGGCCTTCAATTGTGCGGTCGAGAGAATCACCTCTGGCAGATGCACTCCCCGGTCGTGCAGGCGCCGACCCAGACGCGTAATCAGCGGTACGTCCAGTCCAAGCGCATGCAGGTCATCAGCGTGCGAGAAAATAGTGGCGGGCGTGTCATCCATCACTATCTGCCCTTCGTGCATCACAATCACCCGCTGGAAATTTGTCACCTCATGCATAAAATGGGTGATATGAATCACGGCGAGGCCGCGCTCTTGTGAAAGGAACTGCACTGTTTCCAGCAGGCGGCGCGCCGTCTGACCGGAGATCATCGTCGTTGGTTCATCCAGCAGCAGGTACCTGGGGCGCATTGCCAGCACGCCAGCAATCGCTACCTGCTGCTTCTGCCCCACCGATAGCTCGCTAATGGGCATTTGCGCATATTGCTCCAGCTTGAGCAGCGCCATCGCTTCCTGGACGCGTTCCTCGATTTCGAAGCGAGGGAGGCCCATATTCTCCGGTCCAAAGGCAATGTCATCAATCACGGTATTAGCGACCAGTTGGTCATCTGGATTTTGAAAAACGATGCCCACGCGCTGGCGAATGGTCCAGATATCTTCCCCGCCGGCATCGGTTCTAAGACCATCCACCAGCACCGTTCCTCGCGTGGGATGCAAAATTGCCGCGATCAGCCTGGCCAGCGTGCTTTTGCCGGAGCCATTGTGCCCGATGATTGCAATAGTTTCGCCCTCGCCAATATGCAGATTGATCTCACGCAGAGCCGGAGAAGCATCCTGCTCCCCCTGCATACTGTAGTTGAAGGTAACGTTTGCAATCTCTATTCCGTTGTGATGAACTTGCTCATCAGGCTGTCGCATAGGCTGCTGAAGAACTTTGCTTAATAATGGAGCTGGTCGCGTGACTTCTTTTCGGGCGCTCGCACCAGTCGTCCCTGAACAACGAAAAAGGCACTTGCCAGGATGGTTGTGATGATGGCGGCAATGATCGCCTCGATTATGGCTTGTGGGATAATCGGTATGATCAGGGGTAGCGTCAAATAGCCGCGCCATACAGCGATTGTCAGCACAAGCACTGTATTGGTGGCGGCGCCGATAAAGCCAGCCGCGGCGGCAGCGACGTTACGATTGAAGCGCGCCAGAGCGGCAAATGTGGCCCAGGCCGTCAAACCGATAAAGAGGCGTGGCAAAATAGCGACTGTAGGATCTTTGAAGAGAGGAACGGTAGCTCGCGTAAAGCTGACCAGGCCGAAAACCAGGCCGCTGAAGATACCGACGATGGGACCACCGAGCACTCCACCTAAAATCGTCGGGATATGTTCGGTTGTGGCGGAGCCGGAAATGTTAGGAAGCGGGATAAAGCCGAGATAAGGCACAACGCCTAAAATAATGGTGATTGCCGAGAATGCGCCGGCCATAACAATCCGTTGAGTTGTGATGGTCCAGGGGCTGGTGGTAGGGCTAGCAGGGACCTTGCTCAAAGTAGAGGCTCCTTTGCGCATGAAAATATAGCGTCATATATGGTCAGTAATCCAGGAAGACACTACAGGTATAAATCTTTTGATGCCATGCCAGTGCGCCCTTCCCGTGGAAAAGCCGCGTGCATTGCGAAAATTATACCGGTTAAATTCCTTTTATGTCAAGAAAATCATTGCCTGATCAGGGCTTTTCCGTTTTCGTCATGCTCACAAGAGCAGAGAGGTGCAGGCAACCCCGCGTCGCGGGGTTGCCTGCACCTCTCTGCTCTTGCCCTGCGCCCCGTTGGGGGCGCGAATCCCGTCGGCAGGAGTCAGAGGAGAGGAACACGGAAAAGCCCTGTTGGCTGATTGGATGGTTAGGGTTTTTCAGGGTAGAGGATTTTAACCCCATTGGGGCCGCCAATGATCGCTGCGTGGGCCATATGCAGAAATAGCCCCGTTTCCAGCACGCCTACGATGGACTGTATCTGTGCGTCCAGCGCAGCCGGATCGGCTATGCCGTTGGGAAAAGTGCAGTCAAGGATATTATTGTGATTGTCGGTCACGAAGATCTGTTCTCCCAAACGTCGTATCTGGACCGTGGCGCCGAGCGACTCCAGGCGCTGGCGTATCGGTGTGAGGGCAAAAGGTATAATCTCGACCGGGACAGGGGATCGGGAGCCCAGGAGTTGGACCTCTTTAGTCTGGTCAGCAATGATCACAAAGCGGCGTGAGACGGAGGCAACAACCTTCTCGCGTAGCAGCGCGCCTCCCCCTCCCTTGATTAAATTGAACTGGCTATCGATCTCATCGGCCCCATCGATACAGAGGTCAAGCGCGGGGTGGGTGTCGAGGTCCGTGAGCGGAATACCGAGATTATGAGCCAGATCGTAGGTGGCCCGTGACGTGGGAACGGCGCCAACGATGCGAAGCCCATCCTGAATGCGCCGGGCGAGCGCGTAAATCAGATAAGTAACGGTTGAGCCCGTGCCGATGCCGATCACCATCCCCTCTTCCACCAGTTGCGCTGCCGCATTGCCCGCCAGTTGCTTCCATGTATCACGCTTTATATCGTGCTGCATCATTTTACTGCTCCTTGTTTAGTATGTGTCTGATTCTCATTTTGCTTCTGTGCTCGCGCCTGCGGCGCTTACTTTCAGGAGAGGGATGTTGCAGAATATGCGCGAAGCGCATATTCTGCAACATCCCTCTCCTCTTTTGCGCGGCGAAGCAGCGCGACTCTGAGCCAAAAGGAGGCGAGAGCATCGCGAAGCAGACACATTCTTATATAATGATGTGAGAAGTGCTGCATATTTAAAAAGAAAATTACGTAGTAAAGTATAACACGCACACGAAAATGGAAAGGTGTAGGAGCAACCCTACCCAGGGGTATAGTACCAGTTTGCAATGGCCTTGCCATCCGAAAGGCATCGTGATACACTGCTCAAGTGGCTGTAGAACCAACGAACAAGGAAGACCTGGGGAGTTTATGGGAACGCGGGAGCGCGATCTGCGTTGATGGGCTGGAAACAGACCAGAACTGTTTCAGGTGGTAAAAAAGATGTCTGATGCCTGGCGTATCTTCGTGGTTGAGGGAGAGGAAAGTCTCAACCGAAGCATAGTCAACTCTTTGCTGAAGGATGGCTATTTTGTGCAGGGCGCATTAAGCGATGCCGATGCACTGCGCGTCCTCTGGACAGAAGAGTTTGACGTCGTGATATGCGATTTGAAGACGTCAGTTGGCGGTTTTGATTTTATGCAGTGGTTACGCGCCTATCGCCCCAGGACGCAAACGATCATCGTCGGGAGCGAAGATACGCCGCTGCTGCGTAGCCAGGCGCTGGAGAGTGGCGCGGCAGGATATTTAGCCAAGCCGCTGGATTTACGCCTGCTACGCGAAGAATTGCGGCGCCTGTTGCAGCCCGCAGGCTTTACCGCTGACCTGGACTCGTTTGATTTATTGGATGTGATCCAGATTGTGACGATGAGTCGCAAAAATATCGCGCTGCTCGTGAGCACCGGGGTCGAGGAGCGTGGGATGTTGCGCTTCCAAAAAGGGGAACTGGTCAGCGCCGAATATGGGATGTTGCGTGGGGAAGAGGCGTTTTTCGCGCTGGCAGCCCATAAGAATGGGACGGTGATGGAGCAGCCCTGGAGCGGTCAGATCGTCTCGAATGTGACCCAGCCGCTCTCGCGTCTGATCTTGCAGGCTCTCCAGTATCGTTCAAAGTATGCGCATGGGCAGCCACAGGAGGAGGCTCCGGCAAACGCCCTGTCGGGCTCATTCGCTTTTGATGAAGTTGACGATAGCCCCTTTGTCTTTGCAGAAGATGCATCGCTCTCTCCCATGCCGCAAGCCTCAGCCGCCCAGGAAAACCTTACCAGGGCAACCGCCAGCCAGCAGTTAGCCGCGCTGAGTGCGGGCGAGGCGAAAGAATGGTGGGAACAGTCGGCGCACATCCCCCTGGTTGAGCAGAAAAATAGCAACGCGTTTGCGGCGCAGGATGCCACGGCTGCGGCTTCGACGTTTGCCTTTGATGTGACACCCTTTGCGGACAGAAGTGAAAAAAGTATGCCCTCGGCTGCGCGTAAAACGCAGGAATATCAGCGCACTGAGCTGCCCGGCTGGGTCATGGACCAGCCCACATCGGGCATGCCCGCGACCCGTCCATCGCCGCTTGCCGACGCCCTCGGGGAACCGGCTACTGCTCAATGGCAAGAATCTCCTGTCCAGCCTCTCCTCAAAACGACTGATCCGCTCACGACCAGAAAATCGGTTGATCCCTATACGATTGCTCCAACAGAGAGCGGTGCGCGCCGCATCTCGTCGCCTGAATGGCAAGCTCCCATGTCTGCCCGCGAGTCCAGGGTAACGAACGATCTCGCAGAGGCCGCTTTCATGAAAAATGTGAGCGACGCCCTCTCGCTCAATGGCGCTCAGGGTAGCACCTGGATGCCGGATGATGGGGCTACCATGCCGAGGAAAAGTGTACGCAGGCAGCATAATTACACTGCACTCGTCTCCGCTCTGCAAACGCTGGGATATTCCGTTCCTGGTTTTATTGCTGCTGGCGTGCTAACCACTGAAGGGGAGCCCATTGCCCAGGTGGCGGTGGATAACCTTGATATCACCAGGCTCTGCAAGCCGTTCTGCCTGCTGCTGCAACATGCCTTACAATCGTTGAGCGAGGAGACCTGGGGCACGTATGAGAGTACCATCATTACCACGATGCAGCGCCATATCCTGCTGCGGGTGGTGCATGGCGAGCAAAGGGTTGTGCAGGTATTGATTACCAGCCGCGAGGCAGACCCTGCCGATGGCCTGGAAGTGATGATCAATATCGAGGGCGTTATCAACGCAGCCCTGCGTTAGCCTGGAAAGAAGTGCAGTGATGAGCGAAAAACGACCTGTTACCGATGAGGAGCGCAACAATAACCGCTTTTCCTTCATTGTGGGCATTTTTATTGGCTTTGCAATAATTTTACTGCTGGTGCTGCTACAACTTGTGGTGATAGGCCATTTTTGAGAATAACCCTCATGCCCTCTTCCGCCGAAGCAACCGGATAACTTAGTGCTGTTGGGTTATTTCGTGATAGCGATTGGTGACTTCTGTTTGTACCTTGTGAAGGACTTGTTGCAACTTCATAATATCATCGCCGGTGGTGTTGCTATCGGCAATGATATCATTAAGCACGGCGTTGAATGCGACAAGTGGCATGCCGCCGAGTTCGAGCGTGTTGGTGGTCGCAAGCTGCTGGAGAATGGTAGTGATGTGGGAAGCGATTGCAGGGGTGTACGTCCGTTCGACCAGCTTCCTCTTCAACACCGCAGCTTCCGCAATATCGACCACGACAAAAGAAAGATTAATGGGCTTGAGTTGCATCCGAACCCCCTTCCACGCGCTGTATATCCGACTCGTACACATACAGCAAGCACTGGCTGTTCCCGTTTGGCAGTTTCGGCCTGAGCAGATAGCGGATGTAAAAGATCCCCCGTGACGGCGTCACGACCCGGTACATGGTTTCCTGCGTGACGATATCGGCATATTCTTCCTGCGTCCCTTCTGGGCAATCGAGCCGCAGGTAGATCTCCCCGTTGATCTTCTCGGGCACAATCGAGACGCCAATGCGGTTCAGATAGTTGATCACCTCAGCCGTCAGTTCGATTTTCAGGCAATAGTATGTCATTTTAAACCTCCTCTTTTTTGTTTGTACTCGTAAGCCTCAAAAGCTTATTTGTGATACAATATGCCTAATTCAACTCTTCTAGCTATACCATACGTCAGTTTTTGCAGATGTGGAACAGTCCATCAAGTATGGATTTTTGTGGTAGTACGGGAGCGAGAAGATATACTTATAAGTAGGTGTTACTGACGAGATATCTGTGGTACATTGCATGGTATTATGAAACGATATCATCACGGCATAATAATTAAAGCTGCCCGTGAACAACTAGGCATGACACAAGCAAGCCTGGCAGAAGTTTGGCCTAAAAACGATGGGGGAAGAGGCGTCAGTGTTGGGTATGTGCAACTGGTTGAAGCAGGGAAGAGAAACATTGACAGCGATCATACGTTGCGTCGGCTTTGCGACATTCTTCAGATTGAACATTGGAGATTTGGCTTGTCAGAATATGATCCCCATAATCCCTATACTTTGCCGAAGAGTAAACGGCTGATTGATGAAACATTAGATCTCGTTGAATACTCCATCCAAAGATTCGAAGATTCGTACAGAACCGCGCCCCTTCCTGTGGCTGCTGCTGATGCTAAGCAACTGCATAGTCTCTTTGAGTATATTCAACAGCATCAACCACCTCCCATTCAGCACGAAAAACGTTTTCTCCAACTCTACGCTCAAACGTTGAACCTAGATGGATTGGTATGGATTGGATATGAGCGATATGATAAAGCTCTTCATACGTTCAGAGAAATGAATAAGGTGGCTGAGCAGCTAGGGGAGCCAACCTGGATAGCGCACTCATTATTAGCCATTGGAATCGAGTTACACCGAACTGGCTATCTGTTAAGACAGGCAGGAGGCCCCTCTCGTTGGGACGGGTATATGAAAGAAGCTATTCGATATATTGAGAAGGCGCGCGATTTAACATTCGATACGAGTAAAAATGTTGCGGCATTTGTTCACGCCTATCTTGCTCGCGCATATGGCTCGACCGGTGATACCTACCGTTTCGAACGCGCAATTAATACGGCTCTAAATTTGGCTCCCAGCACATATGGCGATGGAACAGATTTTGTCTATCATCGTCCTAGCGGTATCCTGGCGGAAAAGAGCTACGGCTTTCTGGATCTTGGTCATCCTGAAAAAACGCTTGCCATGCGTGAGGAGATAAAAGAGCAAATAAAAAAGGATCGGAATAATCGCTTAGATACATGGATTCACCTGGATTGGGCAAAAGCCTGCAAGGCGCTGGGAAAGGTGGAGGAAAGTGTGAAAGAAGGGCGTGATTTTTACATGAAGGCCCAGGTTATGCAGTCTCCCCATATTGTCACTCGTGCGAAGCGTTTCGCTCATGAGCTGATGAAAGATTATGAAAATATTCAGGTGGTCAGTGATCTTTACGAAGAAGCGAATGCGGGAGGAGACAACCAGTGATAACATTTAGAACGTATAAAAAAGTTGCTCGAACTGTTGCCCGTCTGCTTACTCCTCAGGATTTTGGGGAACGTCAAGGAGTAGTGCATGCACCAGAAGGCATATTAAAATTTACCCCTGGTGATTATTTGGCAAAAGACGCGAAAGGTGAATGGACAATTTGGCAAGCAACGATGCGCGATAAGTACGTCAAAGTTGCCGCTGAAGATGAAGATGGTTTTGCACAATATGTACGGACTGACACATCTTTTGCTGCTCAAATGCCGGAGTCTTTTATCATAGATGGAATGCGAGGGCAAGCGGGAGACTATCTAGTGATCAATGATGGCTCCGGCTGGCCTGTGGCTCGCGAAATATTTGAACAATCCTATGTGTTGGTGGAAGAAAACGGGGCTATCCAGGAATAGGGATATGCAACAAGAAACAGATGTCGCGATTATTGGCGGAGGCATTATTGGCTGCGCTATCGCCTACTTTCTGCGTAGACGGGGCGTGAAGGTGATGGTTTTTGAGAAGGGAGCCATTGGCGGTCAGGCTTCGGGAGCCGCCGCCGGACTGCTAGCCCCTCTTGGGCCGCTTTCTGGTCCGGGTCCACTCGCTGATCTGCTGCTCGCTGGCTTCGCCCAACTGGCAACTATCGTGCCAGAACTGGAGGATGCGACCGGACTTCAACTCGGCTATGAGTGCCTGGGTGCTTTGCGCACTGTCCGCAGCCACAAGCGTCTTTCCCACCTCAGAAAACGCTTCGAAGCCTGGCAACCATTGGGCTTAGAACTGCACTGGCTCAGCGGCCAGGAGGCGCGTCAACTGGAACCCTCGCTCTCTGAGGAGGTGTGTGCAGCCATCTATGCTCCTCAGGAGTCACAGATCGATGCTGTGCTGCTCACCAGAGCGTGGTATCAAGCTGCTCAGCAGCTCGGCGCTCAGTTCTTCTGTGGGCAAGAAGTGATGGCTGTCGACCATCAGCAAGCACAGGTCAGAGGCATCCGCCTCTCAGATCATCGCTCTATTGCTTGCAAGCATCTTGTGCTTGCCGCCGGGGCCTGGGCTGCGCAGTGGAGCGAGGGACTTCACCTCTCTTTACCGGTGAGTCCGCTGAAAGGGCAACTTCTGACTATGCGACAGCCAGAACCGCGACTGCGGCGTATTATTTTTGGGGAGGCAGCCTATATCGCGCCGCGAGGGCAACAGGTCCTCGTTGGCGCAACGAAAGAAGAGGCGGGATTTGATGATCAGGTGACTCAGGAGGGGATCAACTGGTTATGCAGCACCGTGATACGCTTCCTCCCAGCACTCGAATACGGCTCTGTCCAGACCTCCTGGGCGGGATTACGACCGCGGACGCCTGATACGCGCCCGATGCTTGGCACGGCCCCAGGTTGGAAAAACGTCACCATTGCCACCGGACATAACAGCGTCGGGATCATCTTGAGCGGTATTACCGGAGACACGATTGCCGAACTGATCGCTACAGGACAGATCCCAAAAATCATCGCACCATTCTCTCCGCAACGATTTCAAGCCCCATCTTTTCCAGAATAGGAACGTTTGGGCTGGCTATATATCGAAGAGCCACAGGGCAAGCGCGAGGCCCCCACGTCCCCACCAGCCCCGCCCCTTGCCCCTACCGTCTTTGTCCAACGTGAGAGAGCCTGTTCGATTTTTTGTGGCACAATGTTGGGGGAACGCTGGTAGGGGCAAGGGGTGGTACGGGGATTAGGTGGGGGCCTCGCGCTTGCCCTGCTTGCTCGGAATTCAAGGCAGGACGCGATAAATCAGGTCCCTACGGGGGGTCTTGAGGGGTTTCGAGTAGCTTTTTCAGGTGTTCTATCTCCACATTTTTGGTGAGGTCTCCGGTTGACACCTCGGGAGCCGGTTGTTCCCTGTTGCGCTTTCTGACGGGTTCTCCTGAGCGTGGTTGAGGTGGTTGCAGGGGGGAGAGATGAGCTTCGCCGTTCGTCAATAATGGGAGCGTGTCGGGCGAACTTTTCTGCTTGAGCGTATGTAATTGTTGCTCGATCAGTTGATCGGCTGAGAGCTGGTCGAGCTGGACTGTGAGGTCGCGTTGATGTAAATCGGCCAGGGCGCGCGCACGCGCCTCCGCCTCTATAACCGCGTCCTGGGCTTTAGCGGTGAGACCTTTATCTTTCGGCCTGTCGGCCTTGTTGAGGGCTTCGAAGACGCGTTGCTGGATCAGCGCGTTGCGTTTACGCGTTGCGAGCAGGTCGATGCTGGTTTCGACCTCCGAAATTTTCACTTCTAGCTGGCGCAGGACGTCGCGCAGCGTCTTCGCCAGGTGCTCCTGCTCCGTCTGCTGCTGCTGGTAAAGCCGGGCCTGTTTGTTCAGATCATTATAATGTCCCAGAGCTGTACGCGCTACATTATCATTATTTTGCTGGATGGCCTGCTCCGCTTTCTTCCACCACTTCTGCGCCTCTTCCCCCCGCTCCTGGCTACGTTTACGCAGGCGATGTCCTTCCGCGATAGCTGTCGCGACCTGCGTCTTGACCTGCACGAGCTGGTTGCGCATGTCGAGTTGTAGTTGTCGCAAGGTCTGCTCAGGATCATCGGCCTTCTCAATCATCGTATTGAGATTGGCTCGTAGCAAGGTAAGCACACGCTCCAACAAATTCATTGGCATCTCCTGGTTGTTCTGGTACAGATGTAGGGGCAACCCTAGCGGTTGCCCAACCCGTATCGGATTGGTTCTGGTAGAACTGTAGGGGCAACCCTAGCGGTTGCCCAACCCGTATCGGATTGGTTCTGGTAGAACTGTAGGGACAACGCTAGCGGTTGCCCAACCCGTATCGGATTGGTTCTGGTAGAACTGTAGGGACAACCCTAGCGGCTGCCCAACCCATGCTGGATCAGGGCAAGCCCAACCCATACCGGATCAGGGCAGGGGCAAGCCCTGCCCCTACAGTTGTAATACTACTTTTCCGTCGTGTTTGGTTCAGCAGTGTTAAGCGTGCCGTTGGCTTTTGCCGGGCCTTCGTTGTCCTGGTTGCCCAGGGCGGGAACGCGGTTCATCAAATCGCCAATGGGGGTGCCGCTCAATAGCTCGAAGAGAGCTGGCACCTGCGCCACCATATTGACGATATCGCCTGTGAGACGGCTGGCGCCGAGGCCGCCGCCGTTGGTGCCATTGCCGCCGCCGGTCGAGACAATCGTGACTTTATCGACCTTGCTTAGCGGCTCGGCGATGGCGCGCACGACCTCAGGCATGTTTGTGAGCATTTTATCGAGTACCGCAGCCTGGTTGTATTCGTGATACGCCGCAGCTTTAACCTTCATCGCGTCAGCTTCCGCCTCACCTTTAGCGCGAATAACCTCGGCTTCGGCCAGACCACGGGCGCGGATGACTTCGGCCTCAGCCAGACCACGGGCGCGGGCGGCTTCCGCTTCGCCCTGGCCCTTTGCTTTGGCGCCATCGGCCAGACCTTGAGCTTCCAGGATGATGCGCTGGCGCTCGGCTTCCGCCACGGTTTCGACGCGGCGGCGCTCAGCTTCGGCGGCTTTCTGGATGGTTGCTTGCAGCTCCAGTTCACGGCGCTGGATTTCGGCCTGCTGCACTTTGATCTGGGCGTTCTTCTCAACCTCGGTCACGCGGACGGCTTCCTCGACTACCTGCTGCTGCGTCACATTGGCCTGGATATCGTAGGATTTGTCGGCGGCTGCCTGCTGTTTCTTTACCTCGGCTTCGAATTCAGCTTTTTTGAGGGACAGGTTGCGCTGCGATTCGGCCTGGAGGGCCAGAGATTCGGTCTCGGCCTTCACGCGCTCCTGATCCGCTTTGGAGCGGGCAATGGCGGCTTCACGGGATGCATTAGCCTGCTGGATCTGGGTGTCGCGCTGTGCCAGGGCCGCGGCAATATCGGCCTGCTTGCGAATTTCGGCGATCTGGGGACGGCCCATGTTGGTGATGTAATCGTTCTCGTCGCGTACGTCCTTGATAGTGAAGGAGATGACTTCCAATCCCATCTTGGTCATATCGGGAGTGACGGTTCTGAGCATCTTGCCACTGACGCTCTCAGGATCTTTGACCAGGTCTTCAACGGTCAACTGGCCAACAATGCCACGCAGATGGCCTTCCATCACCAGACGGATCAGATTCTCACGGTCGGCCTGAGATTTGCTCAAAAACTGCTCGGCGGCGGTCTTGATGCTCTCTTCGTCTGAGCGAACCTTGATCTGTGTTACCGCTTCAACGTTGACCGCCACGCCCTGAGTCGTGTAGAGTACCTGACGAGGAGCAACATCAAAGGACATCAGCTCAAGAGAAAGTTCCTGGGCTCTCTGGTATAGAGGAATAACAAAGTGAGCATCGCTTTTAACAATCTTCGGTACGCCCCGATTGCCTACACCGTAAATGATCAATGCCTGGTTTGGCCCTACTTTACGCAGTAAAGAGCCATAAATTCTGAAAATGGCAGTAACTACGATGATAAGCCCGAGGAGCCCTGCTCCTATGGTAATAACAAGTCCGCTTAACATACATTACTCCTTTTGTAGGTCTTTCCGTATGACGTATTCTGTTTCAGCTTTAGGAGATTCGTTGAGAAGTGCGCGCAATTGGGCCATTTCGTCGTCATCAGGCATATCAGCCGCTTCCAGCTCTCCCTGGTTGATAAAGCGATCCCAGGTATCAACCTCTGCGACTCCGGCCTGGTAATTTACCACCACGATCTCCTGGTCGCGATCAAGGTGTCGGCCATCTACAGAACGGGCTGGAACGCTTTTACGCGTACCACTGGGGGAGATATAGAGAATTTCGCCGATGCCGTTTTCTGGGATGGTGATATTGACCTTGCCTACGAGGCCGGTACGATCCGAGACGTCTAAGGAAGTGGCGTCATTGCCGCCGCCGAAGATCCGATTCATCGCTATGAGCAGGATAGCGGCAATGACCAGCCCGCTAAATCCCGACAAGATTAGGGCGATTGGCAATGCAAGCGCGGTGCTGTTATGGAAGACGTAGCCAAAGAAGCCAAAGCCCACCAGGAAGATTGCCAGGGAAAGAGGATTGATATAGCCCAGGTATGAAAGGAAGTTTACATGAGCCTGGGTGGTGGCTGGCGCAGGCTGGCCGACTTTCTGCCCCGCTTGCCCGTTGTGAGCAGCCTGAGCGTGGCCTGCGTTTGTATGGCCTGCGTGTCCATGTACGGCATGAGATGTATGCGCATGAACATGTGGAGCGCCATGCCCCCCCATATGGATATGGTGCCCGCCGACGTGATGCTCCTGTCCGATGCCTCCCAGGAAGGCCGTCACAATCAGGAACAGCAACCCGAAGAGGAAGCTGAAAATGAACAGTAGCGAAAGCGGGTCAGTTGCGATTAGCATAGCTATGCTCCTTCGATCTCTGGAACATCGCAGCCTGTGACCAGAACCGGTCAATGCGTTCGATCATGACGATAATGCTGGTCACGACGCCGGATATGCCTAAGACAAGTGCGAATGTGAGACATAATTGTGCCGAAGGTATACCTAATAGGGACAATAAAGGAAAAAGACTATCCGTAAAAAAGCTGACGGTGCTGAACACAAGCGCGCCGCCAAGAAGAACGAGCGAGATAAGTGCGCGATGGCGCAACCTCTGAAGTAGAGCGCCTCTGCCAGGCGCGAGCAACTGTTGTTGTCGATCAGGCATTTTATAGTGTTCCGGGCTCATTTGCCTCCCCCTCTTCGAGACCCAACAAAATAATTTGATTATTATCGATCATACGGAGATGGCATAAAATACGCGCTACCGTCTATGTTTCCCATCTCTAAAAGATAAACGCAAAAAAAAACGGAAATTCAAATCATACAATTTTGTTGGTATCGTAATGTTCGGTGACTGCGTGAACAATGGCCGCGAGCTCGTCTACCGGCAAGTCCATAAGTTGGCGAAAAAGTTCAATATAGCGGCGCGGCTCTTCGGCGTTGGCGAGAGATTGGAGCAATAGTTGAAGATCGGGCTCCGTGTGCCATTCTTCGGCGCTGGCGTCCAGCCAGGTAGTGAGGCGGTCGGTATCGTGCTTCACAATATCAGTTAGAAGATCAGTGCTGTAATCCGGCGGATCGCTCACCAGGTAGCCAGGATGGATTTTGAAGAAACGGGCCAGCAGGTCACGGCTGGACGCGGTGAGGTGCAGCCGTTTGGCCTTCTCCAATTGAGAGAGGTACGCCTGGCTGATACTTTCGCCCAGCTCTTCTTGCATGGCTCGGACAACTTCCATTTGCGTCATAGGACGGTTCAACCCTCGTAATTCGCCTTCGATCTCGCGCAAATGTTTAATCTTCTCCGCTAAATTCATCTGCACCCTCACATAACTATTTGCTATAGCAAGTATAACGAACTGTTATTCTGCTGTCAAGTAGGAGGATGAGTTTGTTGTCGGCGAAGTTCGTGGATTTCATGTGCTCTGGTAGCAATAGCGAAATATGCCTGGGCTGCTGCAATCTCTGGTTTGCGCGGATCACCATTTTGTGCGACAAGATAGCAAGCGAACCGTGAAAGCAGATAATCTTTCCACTCTGTCACCGAACCTTTGCCGCCGACGATGCCTTTACTGGCGTCAGTAAAGTGATCCTCTCTCCGATTCCCCGATTCCTCACAGGCTGTGATCGAAAAAGCGATCACATTGATGAAGTTCTGCCATTTCCGGCCATAGCCCAAAAGCGGCATCAGGTCTCTGGCGCTCCAAAATTCCATCTTCTATATGTTGGTTTGTTTGATCGACTCGAAATCAGGTGATGTCTCCATTGGATCTCCCCTCCATCCTCTATCTACTTGATGACTCCTAGTATACGTAATGACAAGGTTTTCTACAAGCAAAAAAGCGGTGTTGGCTATCTGGGCTCTACTGACTTCCTGGTTATCTGCTCAGGACAACGTGAGTTAACAGAAAAAAGCCTCTTTACTCTACAATGAAGGGCCGTCAAGCTTTCGGGCCAGATAGGGCTGTGGCAAGCCCAACCCCTACCTGAGCACAATCGCGCCCGTTGCGTTGTCGATGCGGATGGCGACCGCGGCGAGCGGGGTGCTGGCGGGCGATTGCACGGCTGCCCCATTTTTCGCCGGATCGAAGGCGGCTCCGTGACAAGGGCAGAGCAGCAGGTGGCTATCGGGATCGTAATCGACCGCGCAACCTGCATGCGTGCAGAGGGCATCATAGGCGACGAACTGGCCGTTATTGAGACGGACCAGGATGCCGGGATCGCTGGTTGAGGGGATGGTGAAGCTGATCGAGCTATTGGCCTGCACCTTGCTCACCTGGGCGATTACGCCGTTGGTTGGCGTGCCGACGCCCGCCGTCGCCTGGGTGTTGTCCGGGGTAGGAATGATGTAGCCGCTCAATCCATTATCGTTGCTTGCCTGCTCGCCTGTGCCGAAGAGGCGTAGCGCGTAGGCAAAGATTGCAAGCGTAAAGACGCTTGCCCCTCCGGTGAGTGTCCCTAGCAGAAAGCTGCGCCGCGAGGTCGGGGCTTGCTGACTCCTTGCTATATATCGCTGTCGGGAAGCCGGGAGAGCGCGCATCGGTTGGGTATCATCGGATGTGATAGGAGAGGAGGCGGCTGGTTCGGTGGTCCCGAGCATGTAATGCAGGATACGGGCCAC
>Ga0070741_10009774_pt1 | contig 18448 bp, 17 predicted proteins | sample Coa_R1_4_FD_66440 | JGI IMG/M metagenome (GOLD analysis project Ga0070741, IMG submission 66440) | Surface soil microbial communities from Centralia Pennsylvania, which are recovering from an underground coalmine fire - Coalmine... | ecosystem: Environmental > Terrestrial > Soil > Unclassified ...
GAGCAGATCTACGTGGACGGCGAGGCGTTCCCGTCCATACACGGCACGGGAACCGAGGATTTCTATACCGGGGGCTGGTACTTCGACGAGGGGCCGTTCAGCCTGGCCTATCACGGCTGCACGATCAAGGACGACTCCATCTCGCGCGTGTCGGCCTACCGGTATCAGATTCAGGACTGCGTGCCGTTTCAGCGCGGGATCAAGGTGGACATCGAGCATGGCGGCAAAAACGACTATCCCGGCGCGGACTATGCCTGCGTCGCCTACTGGTATCAGGACACGCCGGAACATACCTGGTCTCCCATTGATGTAGCGCAACTGACGCCTGCGACGATGAAGATGGCGGGCGTGACGGAGATCGAGACGCTCTCCTGGACGGAGGGCAGGGCGGAAGTCCGGGACGATACGGCGCTGGAAGAGGAGGCGAGCGGCGGTAAGTTCGTGGCGCTGGATGGCGGGCTGCACACCTTCCAGTTCCAGGTCAAGGCCGACGATGTCTATGTCGTCGGGCTGGGACAACCGGCGCAGGCAGGCAGCGCACGGCTCGGTTCGCGCTGGTGGCTGGACGGCGACAAGGTGGACGACGAACTGCTGCTGCCGGACGAGGGGACGCTGGACAAGGGCGAGCGGCACGTCACCACCTGGACGAAGCGCCTCACGCCAGGCGCGCATACTGCGACCATCAGCGTGCCGCCGGGCAAGACGATCTTTCTGGACTATCTGACGCTGGGGCCGAGCGAGAAGGTTGCCGGGGCTATCGAGGCGGAGAGCCTGCTGGAGAAGGCCGATACCGGCGGCAAGGGAACCGTTCGGCGCGAGGATGCGACTCTGAACTGGAGCGGGCGGAGCGCGCTGAAATGGCGGCCTGCCGAACCAGGCGCGGCCCTGAAGCTGCCCCTGACCATCGCGGAAGAGGCCGACTATGCGCTGGAACTCGGCGTCTCAGCGCACGCCAACGGGCCGCAGGTCGGCGTGCGCGTGGATGACGGGGAGGCACTCGGCACGCTGGATACCTACGCCGCGAAGACGGACGCCGCGAACCCGACGACGCGCATTCCAATCGGGCGCATCGTGGGAATGCAACCCGGCGCGCATACGCTGACGCTGGTCTATCAGGACAAGAATGCGGCGGCGAAGCAGCCGGAACTGTGGCTCGACTATCTCCTGCTGCGCAAAAGCCGCTATCCCCACAGCGTCGAGGCGGAGACGCTGAAAGTCCTGGACGCGAAAGACGGGCAGGCGACCCATCAAGAGATGAAGGCATTCGGCAGTGCGTGGAGCAACGACGGTCAGTTCTGGTTCCTGGGGCAGAAGGCGGGCGCGGAGGCGACTCTGGAGTTGCCCGTGCAGACGGCGGGCCGCTACGAACTCTCGGTCTACTACACGACCTCGCGGGACTATGCCATCGTGCAGGTGTTGGTGGATGGGCAGCCGGTCGGCGAACCGACGGACACCTACAGCGCGCCCGTGCTGGCGAAGGGCAAGACGACGCTCGGCACGCTCGAACTGACGGCGGGCGCGCACCGCATCACCTTCCGCGCCGTCGGCAAGAACGCAAACTCGACCGGCTATCTCATTGGCGTGGACGCACTCGGCCTGGAACCGGTAAAATAGACGCATGGCTAAATTTGCGCTGTTGTCGGAGCAAGAGACGAGGCGGTTCGGGCGGGCGTTGGGCGAGCGGCTGCGACCGGGAGATGTCGTCGGGCTGGTGGGCGATCTGGGAACCGGCAAGACGACGCTGACGCAGGCCATCGCGCGCGGGATGGGAATCGGCGCTCCCGTCACCAGCCCGACGTTCGCGCTCATCCACGAGTATCGCGGCCCGATCCCCCTGTTCCATATAGACCCGTATCGCCTGGAACAGCCCGAAGAGATAGAAGACTTAGGTTTTGAAGAGTATTTCGAGCGGGGCGGGGTGGTGATCGTGGAGTGGGCCGACAGAGTGGCAGAACTGCTGCCCCCGGAACGTCTCACGCTGACCTTGACGATGCTGGAAGCGCCGCCCGATGCTGCGCTCGATACGGAGGCTCCCCGCCTGCTGACCGCCGAAGCGACCGGAGAACGGTACGAGAATCTCCTGGCGGAACTGGCCGCGCTGCCACAGTTGAAGGCGCTTGGAAAGGCGGCAGCGCCATGAGGCAGGCGGCCACACCGGGACTGCTGCTGGCGCTGGAGACTTCCGGCGACGTGTGCAGCGTGGCCGTACAGCGCGGCGATCAGTTTGTCGCGGAGCATCGCTTTCGGCACGGGATGCACCTCTCCGAGCGGCTGATGGGCCATGTAGACGCCGTGCTGAAGGAGGCCGAGGCGACGCTGGAGGAGGTGACAGCATTTGCTGTCGGGATCGGGCCGGGATCGTTCACCGGAACGCGCATCGGCGTCATGACCGTGAAGACGCTGGCGGCAGTGACGGGCAAGCCGCTCTTCGGCGTCAGCGGACTGGAGGCGCTGGCGGCGGAGTTCGTGGGGATACAGAATGCTCTGATTGCGCCGGTACTGCCCTGTCGCACCGGCGTCGTCTTTACAGCCCTGTTCGCGGAGGAGGGCGAAGCGCCGCGCAGTGTGACCGAACCGGCGGCGTTATCGCTCGACGCCCTGAGCGCGCTGATCCTCGAACACGCTCCGTCGTCGGTCGTCTTCTGTGGGCCTGCCGCCCTGCGCTATGAGGAAGCCCTGCGCGCCGCCCTCGCAGAGAGTTCCCTGTCGCTCTCCTTTGTCCGGGCCTGCGATCCCGGCGCTGCGCAGATCGCCTGGCTTGCCTCGCGCCGCCTGGCTGCCGGTCTGCCGTCGGATGACCCATTCGCGCTGGTTCCGCTCTACATCGCGCCGCCCCCGATCACGCTGCCGAAACGCCCTCCTCCTTCCTCTGTCTGAACTGTGATTTATGGAATTAGGGGATGGGCTATGATTGGATCAGGACGAAATCCTAGTCTATCCGTTAATCCGATGAATCACAGTTCAGACAGCCTGTCGCTATCGCAGATGGAGAGGAAAAAGAGAGACTGAGGGCGAAACGTGAGGAGGGATCGCCCCGGTGGAGGCGTCCATAACGTTGAGTGCAGGGCGTGTTCGGAGGAAGGCTATGCGATTCGCCGCTGCGGTTAGTCGTCGGGAGAATTCGGTAGAGGCCGTCGAGCAGCTTGTCGACTCGGTGCAGTATCAGATGCCGGGCGAGATTGACCTGCTGGCGGTCTTCCTGACCTATCATCATCGGGACGAGGCGGCGGCGATGGCCGCCCGCCTGCACCGCCATCTATCGCCGCGCGTGCTGGTCGGATGCACATGCGAAGGCGTCATCGGCGGAGACAAGGAGATCGAAGGGGAGCCAGGCGTCTCGGTGCTGGCGGGGAGCCTGCCGGACGTGACCCTGACGCCGTTTCATATCGCTCTGGACGAGTGGGAAGACCTGCTCACCGCCGATGACGATACCGCCTTGCGCCGCCGTGTCGGGCTGCTCGGCGCGAAGAAGGAGGCGACGCGCGCCTTCCTGCTGTTCGCCGACCCGTTCACGACGCCCATCGTCGAGCTGATGGAGGCGCTGGATCGGCTGGCTCCCGGCGTGCCGACGGTCGGCGGCATGGCGAGCGGCGCGAGTCAGATCGGCCAGAATGTTCTGCTGCTCAACGACGATGTGCTGGAAGAAGGGACGGTCGGCGTGCGCGTCGGCGGGCCGGTGCGCGTCGAGACGGTGGTCAGCCAGGGCTGTCGGCCCATCGGAGAGACCTATCTGGTGACGCGCGCCGAAGGCAACATGATCGTCACGCTGGGAGGGCGGACGGCGCTGGAGGTCGTGCGGGAGATGCTGGCGGCGCTTGCGCCGGACGAGCAGGCGCTGGTGCGGAACGGCCTGTTCGTCGGGATCGTCATCAACGAGTATCAACCGGCCTTCGAGCGCGGCGACTTTCTGGTGCGGAGCGTGCTGGGGGCCGATCCCGATAGCGGCGCAGTGGCGGTGGGCGACGCGGTGCGCGCCGGGCAGACCGTGCAGTTTCATGTGCGCGATGCGGAGACTGCCGACGAAGACCTGCGCCTGCTGATGACGCGCGCTGCCCAGGACGAGACCGCGCCGACGGGAGCCTTCCTGTTCAGTTGCAACGGGCGCGGCATCCGCCTGTTCGATCTGCCCAATCACGATGTGCGCGGCGTGCTGGAAGCCGTGCCGGAGACGCCGGTGGCGGGCTTCTTCGCGGCGGGCGAGTTGGGGCCGGTGGGCGGGCGCAGCTTCATTCACGGCCACACGGCCAGCATCGTGCTGTTTCGCCCGGAGGAGTGACCGGGTACTGAAAGTACCCGTCTGGAGGGCCTGCGGCCAACCGTCCTGCCGGACGGAATCTTTATTGCAGGCTTGTCCCTTCGTATCGCATCTGCCCACATACGGAGGGACTGACTTTACCAAACGGAGGCGTCCTCGCGGACGCTTGGCGGCGCAGCCGCCCTCAAGCCGGGTACTTTCAGTACCCGGCCTATCGAGGAACCTATCTGGTGAATCTGTCCGCCCTGGAACCCATCGCCTGGCTGATCGGCGTGCTGCTGTTCTACCTCAGCGTCGGCGCGCAGATCGTCCTGCTCCTCGGCGCGGCGCGGCTGCGGCGCGGCGGGCCGATTCTGGGCGCGCTGGCCGTTGTCCTGCTGCATCTCCTGGCGCTGAAAGGGCTGCCCATCGCCGGGCCGGGGCGCGTGCTGGCGGCGAGCCTCCTCACGCTGGCGGGCGCGTTCGGCGTCTACCGTCTGGCGCTGCGCCCGGCGATGGACTGGCAGGCGGTCAAGGCGGGCAAGGAGACGGCCCGTCAGACCACCCTGCACCTGATCCTGCTCTCCGGGGCTATGCTCTTTCTGGTTCCGTTCGCCTGGCTCGTCGTCACCTCGCTCAAAGAGGAGTCGGAGATGAGCAAGTTCCCGCCCGTCTGGATACCGACGCAGCAGGTCACGCGGAGGGTGGACGGGCAGGAGCGCGGCCTGGCGACGACGCGCTATCAGGGCGCGACGGTCAAGGTCGCCGTGATGCAGGAGTTTGAAACCGGCGAGCGGCGCGTGCGTATCCTGGAACCGGGGACGCGCTCCGGTACGGAGTTCACCTGCAACAAGAGCCAGTTGGCCGCGATACGGCAGTTCGGGCCGGTCTGGAAAAACTACCCGGACGCCCTGAAGTTCCTGCCGCCGGAGACGCATTACGGCCTGGTCTTCCTGGGCAACACGCTCCAGATTTCGATTTTAAGCATTATCGGCACCGTGCTGTCGTCCGCGATGGTGGCGTACAGCTTCGCGCGGCTGCGCTGGCCGGGCCGGGACACGCTCTTTCTGGCGCTGCTGGCGACGATGATGCTGCCGGCAGCCGTCACGATGATGCCCGTGTTCCTTATCTTCCGGTGGCTCGGCTGGGTGGACACGCTCAAGCCGCTCTGGGTTCCGGCGTTCTTCGGCTCAGCGTTCAACATCTTTCTGCTGCGGCAGTTCTTCCTCGGCATCCCGACCGAGCTGGAGGACGCGGCCAAAATAGACGGCTGTTCCTACTACGGCATCTTCTGGCGGATCATGCTGCCGCAGATCAAACCGGCGCTGGCCGCGCTGACCATCATGGCGTTCATGGCCTCGTGGAACGACTTTCGCGGGCCGCTCATCTACATCAGTTCGCCGGAGAAGATGCCGCTGGCCTACGCGCTGCAACTGTTTCAGACCGCGCATAGCGGCGAACCCGGCCTGCTGATGGCCGCTTCGACGATGGTGATGGTGCCGGTGCTGCTGCTCTTCTTCTTCACGCAGCGCTACTTTATTCAGGGCATCACGCTGACCGGCATCAAGGGCTGAGAGACGCGCCGCCCGCATGGAAACCGACCGATGGATCAACCGCCTGTCTCGCCGCAAACCCGCCGCCGCAAGCCGCTCAATCTCACGGCCATCAAGTCCGGCATCGTCTTCTGTGTCGCGCTGGTCACGGCGGTCGGAAGCGCCCTGTCGGGCCTGGGGGCGCAGGTGGCCTTTGCGCCGATGCTGACCTGGATGCTCGGCTTTGCAGCGGACAAGGCGCTGGCGACCGCCCTGCGCTATGCGGCGTTTACCGCGTTTGCGGCAGTGGTCGGGGCATTCGTCGCGAAGGTCACGCCGACGGCGTTCGTGCAGCGCGGGCTGCTGCTGGTCATCGCGGCGACCGCCGGGGCGATCCTTGCCGCGCCGTTCAGCGTAAAGCCGGGGATGGTGGCTCAACGGCGGCTGTTTCAGTCGCTCGGCGTCCTCCTCACCCTCTTTACCATCGTCCACACCGCGCGCCTGACCGCCTGGGATGTGCCGCATTTCGCCGTCTGGAACTCTAGTCTGGCACTGGCGGGCCTCGGCTTCGTGGTCGGCGCGCTGACGCAAGTGATGGGCCTGGCGAGCGGCACGCTGCTGATCCCGGCCCTCACGTTCCTGGCGGCATTCAAGGCGAAGGAGGCAGTCGCGCTCTCGCTGCTGGTGGTGGCGCTGGCGTCCGCGCTGCCCGCCTGGAGCTACGCCCGGCGCGGTCTGGCCGATGCGACCTACGGCAACTGGGCCGTTCTCGGCGGCATCGTGGGCGGGTTCGCCGGGGGGCTGCTGCTGGCGAAGGTGACGGATAGTTTCGTCCTCCTCTTTTTTGCGGTCATTGCCATGTTCCTCTGCGGGCGCGAGTTGGCGCGCATGGCATAACCTGTTTCACATTTCATTGTTGAGAGGAAGAGATGCAACGAATTATGCGAGATCAGGCGCGAAAGTACGCCTTCGATTGGGAAGATGCGCCGCTGCTGCGCGTGGAGCGCGGCGAGAGTTTCGAGATAGAGACCTGGGATGCCAGCACCGGCTACTTCAAGACGCCGGAGGATAAGGCCATTCCCGCCCTCCGTCCCGGTTTCGACCGGATGCCGCCGATGGTCAACCCTATCGGCGGGCCGATCCTGCTGGAAGGCGCGGAACCGGGCGATACGCTCGTTGTCACCATCGAGGACATTGTCGTAGGAGACTATTCCTGGATCGCCATCGGGCCGCGCCGGGGGCCGTTCGGCGAGTCTACGCGCTGGCCGGAACTCTCCTCGGACTACACCACCAAGATTTTCAAACACACGCCTGGCCCCAGCGGAACCAATCGCGACGGCACGCTGCATTTCAGTGACAAAGTCTCCTGGCCCATCACGCCGTTCATCGGCACGCTCGGAGTCGCGCCGGATCGAGAGGTGACGACGAGCCTGGACGGGCAGGGCGAGTGGGGCGGCAACCTGGATAGCCGCGATGTCGCGCCGGGCAACCGCATCTACCTGCCGGTCTTTCATCCGGGCGCGCGATTCTATCTGGGCGATGTCCATGCCAGCCAGGGCGATACGGAGTTCACCGGCACGGCGGCGGAGACAATTGCGACGGTGCGCGTCAGCCTCGATCTCATCAAGGGAAAGCGAGTCCCCTGGATGCGGATCGAAAAGCCGGATTCGATTGTGGCTCTCTACGCCTACCGGCCCCTGGAACTCGCGGTCGAGACGGCCACGACCTACCTGATGGACTGGCTCATCACCGACTATAGCTTTACGCCGACCGACGCCTACTGCCTGGTCAGCGCCTGCCCGGACTTCCGCATCAATATCTACCAGATGTGCCGGATGGGGAAACTCAACCCGGTCGCCGGAGCCGAGATACCGAAGCGGTACTTGACCTGATCCGAGTTTCCGGGCCGTGAACGACCCGTCTGAGGGGCGGCAGAGCCGCCAACCGGTCTGCGACCGGAAAGGCCCTCACCCCCAGCCCCTCTCCCAACGCTGTGGGAGAGGGGAGAACTCCGCCCGCAGGGCGGTTGGCCGTCAGGCCCTTCAGACGGGTCGTTCACGGCCCGGTAGAATGGAAGGGGAGCCAAACTACATGAAATACCTGAGACAGAGGGCGTTACGCGGGGAACTGCTGGCGGGAACCTGGCTCAACCTGGGTTCCAGTCTGACCGCCGAGATGGCGGGCCGCGCTGGTTTCGACTGGGTGTTGGTAGACATGGAACACGGCGCGGGCGATCAGCATAGCCTCGTGCATCAGTTGCAGGCGCTGGATACGACGAACGCGGCCAGCATCGTGCGGATCGCCTGGAACGAAGCGCCCCGTTTCAAGCGGGTGCTGGATCAGGGCGCGTCGGGCATCATGGTTCCTTATGTCAACACGGCGGAGGCGGCGCGGCAGGCGGTCGCTGCGATGCGCTATCCGCCGCAGGGCATCCGGGGCGTGGCGCGCTCCAACCGCGCCGCCGGGTTCGGGCAGGATTTTGCCGCCTACTTTGCCGAGGCGAACGAGAACCTGCTGACGGTCGTACAGATCGAGACGACGGAGGCGATTGCCAACGTCGAGGAGATCGCGGCAGTGGAAGGGGTGGACGTGCTGTTTGTCGGGCCGCTGGATCTGAGCGTGAGCCTGGGGATTCCGGGGCAGAGTACGCATCCTGAATTCCGCGCGGCGACACGCCGCGTGGTAGACGCCGCGCGGAAGGCGGGCAAGGCGGCGGGCATCCTGCTGGGCAGCGCCGAGCAGATCGCGCCGACCGTGGAAGAGGGCTTTACCTTCATCGCGGTCGGTTCGGACGGCGTGATGGTGGCGCAGGGCATGAACGCGCTTGCGGCGGCGTTTGCGGATTTCCGGCCAAACAAAATTTGACAGACATCAGTTGAGCGGATATACTATATTGAGTCGGGTAACGTGGAATAACGGGAACGCAGAGAAAGGAGTCGCGCATGACCTTGACGATAGAACTGACGCCGGAGCAGGAGGCCCGCTTGCAGCAGGAAGCCAGAGTGCAGGGTAAGCCCGCCGCTGAGATCGTGCGCGCACTAATCGAAGGACTGCCTCCGAGGGCGCAGACTCCAGCAGAGCGCGCCCAGGCGCTGTTTGACCGATGGGCTGCAGAAGACGCGACCGATGATCCTGAAGAGATCGCCCGACGAGAGCGGGAATGCGAAGAGTTCAAGGCCAACATGAACGCTAACCGCGCCGTTGAAGGAAGGCCGCCGGTCTATCCGTGAGCCGCGTCACCGTTCTGGATACCGGGCTGCTCGGTCTGGTAACGAAGCGCCGGGGTCTGGCGGAGGCCGATGCCATCCGCGCCTGGGTGGTCGCGTGCCTGGCTGCCGGGGCGCAGATACTCGTGCCGGAGATCGCCGACTATGAAGTGCGGTGCGAACTGGTGCGTGCGGGAAATACGGCAGCGGTTGCGCGGCTGGATACTTTCAACGCGGACGAACCCGACCGCTACCTGCCTCTGACTACCACCGCGATCCGTCTGGCTGCCGACCTGTGGGCGCAGGCACGTAACGGCGGCTGGGCGACCGCAGACCCGCAGGCCCTCGATGGCGGCGTGATCGTCGCGGCGCAGGCGCTCACCGTGCAGCCCGTTCCCACCAGTCTGATCGTCGCAACCACGAACGCGGCGCATCTATCCCGCTACGTGACCGCTGAGGACTGGAGAAATATCGTTCCGTAAGAACCGGCGCGGGGAGAGAAACCGATTCCTGACAGGCGACCGGGCGTGAGGAGACAGCACCAACAATGCAGTTTGGCTTTTTCAAGAAAATCGTTCAGAAGGTAGATCAGCTTGTCACCGGGCGCGGGCGCGTGGACGAAGACCTGTTCGAGGAGCTGGAGGCGCTGCTGATTCAGGGCGACGTGAACGTGCATACGACGCTGGCGGCGCTGCAAGACCTGCGTACCGCCGTTCAGGACGAGCGGCTTGCCAACTCGAACGAAGTGCTGGATCGGCTGAAGGCCAGCCTGCGAACCGTGCTGGAAAAAGGCGAGGCGCGGGGCGGCAGCGCCCTGAAAGTCGCGCCAGCGCCGCCGACCGTCTATCTCATCGTCGGGGTGAACGGCGTCGGCAAGACGACCACTATCGCCAAACTCGCGCACAAACTGCAAAAGCAGGGCAAGCGCGTCGTGCTGGCGGCGGGCGACACGTTCCGCGCCGCTGCGATAGACCAGCTCGAGATCTGGGCCGGGCGCACCGGCACGGAGATGGTCAAGCACCGGGAAGGGGCCGATCCCTCCGCCGTCGTCTACGACGCTATCAAGGCGGCGCGCGCGCGGCAGGCCGACTACGTCATCGCCGACACTGCGGGCCGACTGCATACGCGCGGCAACCTGATGGAGGAGTTGAAGAAGATCTACCGCGTGACGGAAAAGGAACTGGGCCATCCGCCGGATGAGACCCTGCTGGTGCTGGACGCGACGACCGGCCAGAACGCCATCAGCCAGGCGAAACAGTTTTTGAACGCCATTCCGGTGACGGGAATCGTCCTCGCGAAGCTGGACGGCACGGCGCGCGGCGGCATCGTGATCACGCTGGCCGATGAACTGAACCTGCCGATCAAGCTGGTGGGCGTGGGTGAGAAGCCCGACGACCTCCAGGAGTTCGATCCGACTGCCTTTGTGGATAGCCTGTTCGCCTGAGAACGCGCTCCCTCTTGACATCATGTTTCATACCCATCCCTCAAGTCCCGACATCCGCGTCTACGCGCTGGCGAGCGGAAGCAGCGGCAACGCCACGCTTGTGCAGGCGGGGAAGACCAATCTGCTGATAGATGCCGGGCTGCCTGTGCGCACGCTGGCCCCCCTGCTGGGGCGGCGCGGCGTGGGCGTCTCCGATCTCGACGCCATCCTTCTGACGCACGAACATACCGATCACTCCTGCGGGGCAGGGCCGATGGCCCGGCGCACCGGCGCTCCCCTGATCGCAAACCGGGCGACGCTGGCCGCTTATGCCGAGCGTGACGACCTGCCGTTCACGACGCGCGAACTGCCGACCGGCGGAACGCTGGGCATCGGCGCGCTTGGCGTGCGCTCGTTTCCCATTCCGCACGATGCTGTCGAAGCCGTCGGGTTCGTTCTGGAGGCCGGGACGCAGCAGGTCACCTATGTCACGGATGTCGGCAGCGTGACGCCGGAGGTGCGCGCGGCCTTGCGCGGCGCGAGCCTGGCGATCGTGGAGGCCAACCACGATCTCGACTGGCTCTGGCGCGGGCCGTACACCGACGAGATGAAGGCGCGCGTCGCCTCGGATACCGGCCATCTCTCCAACGCGGACTGCGCCGCGCTGCTGGCGGAACGGCTGGAAGAGGAGGGGCCGCTCAGCGTCTGGCTGGCGCATCTATCGCGCGTCAACAATTCTCCCTCGCTCGCGCGCCGCAGCGTCGCGGCATCCATCGCGCAGAGGACGCGCGTTCCGGTCCGGCTGGAGGTCGCCCTGCGGGATCATCCGAGCGTCTCCTGGCGGGCGGGAACGCAGGCGGTGCAGTTGTCGCTGCTCTGACCTAAAATCCGGTGTTTTTGCCTATCCGGCGACTCGACTCGGACGGGCCGGGAGTGTTATACTGTGAGTGTGCGTTTCGCAAGGCGCGGCGGGCTTCTCCGCGCCGCTTCCAGGAGCTTGATTTCTCTAATTTTCTGTCGTTGTGATCCTTTAGGGAAGGAAGAGGCTGCCTTCTAGGGCGACTCCGCCGGAGCGTCCGAGGATGGGCGCGGGTATGGCAAAATGAAGACCATTGCGGATGTCATCGGAAACGCGCCGGTGTGGGTGAACCCGCAGCATCGGATCGAGTCGGCGATCTGGCTGATGCGCGGCCATGATATAGGCGGGCTGCCTGTCCTCGAAGGCAGTGATTTGGTCGGTATGCTGCTCTACAAGCATCTGCTCGGTGTAGAGATGTCCCGCCGTGTCGAGGAGGTCATGGATCGGAACGTGGTCGTGGCGTCGGCTTCGATGTCGCTGCGCCGGGCGGCGGAACTGATGACCCGCGAAAAGATCAACCGCCTGCCCATCGTGGACGATCAGAGCCGGCTGATCGGTATTGTGACCTACGGCGACCTGCTTGCCGAACTGCGCCAGTCCGCCGATCCTATCACGGAACTGCCCTGGTCGGATAGCGTGCATGAGTGGGCTATCGAGGAGTTGCAGCGAGGGCGCGAGATCACCGTTCTCTTCCTGGATGTGAACGACTTCGGCGACTTCAACAAGCTCTACGGGCATGTCGTGGGGGATATGGTGCTGCGCGGCGTGGCGGGCGTGCTGCGCACTCTGGCCGATCCCGGTCTTGATTCGGTCTGCCGGTACGGAGGCGACGAATTCTGCATCGCCACGCTGCGCAGCGCGGAGCAGGCCGAGACGCTGGCCTATCGGATCGAGCAGCAGGTCGGCGGCCTGCGGATCCCGGAAGCGCAGGATCAGAGCGTTACGGTCGCCATCGGAATGCGCGGCGGAAGGCGCACGCGCGAACGCGAGCATATCCACTATACTGCGACGCTCAACAACCTGATCAATCTGGCGAGCCAGGACTGCATCCAGAAGAAGGCCGAGCGGAAGGCGAAGGCCATCCGGTTGTCCTCCGATTCGCGCTCTGCCTCTTACGCTCCCTCAGCCTCCTCCGAACTCCGTCTCGCGCTTCAGACGGCGGGGAGCGGGATGAGGGCAGGCGGGCGGGCGCGAGGCGATGCTGCGGAGCCGTCGGCGGTGGTACAGACGCGAATCGTACCGGGCGGGCGAAGGGAGCGGCTGCGGCTGGCACATCTGGAGGTCTCCACGACGGGAGAGATACGGCATGTTCGGGTCGGGCTCGAGCAGGAGAGGGGAGACGGCGAGGGCAGGAACGCGCTGCCGCTCGTCGCTTACAGCAGCGACCTTTCCCGCGCCACCGATGCCGAAGGCGCTCTGCTGCTGGTCGCGGAGGCGACTGCGGCGGCGGCCCGCCACGCGCTGCCGGAGGGCCATGACCTTCGGATAGAGGAGGCGCTGCGGCTGAACACGACAGACGGCAAAGAGTTGGTCACAGTCATCGGGCAGTTCCAGCGCCCGGACGCCACACAGCCCTTTGCCGGTTCCATGCCGGTTGACTCCGATGTTCACTATGCCGTTGCGTCCGCCGCGCTGGCTGCGATCAACCATTCCCTGGAGGCCGTCCCCGCGCGCACAGACGAGAGGGCGGCGGCGCGCTGAAAGATCCCCCAGAAGCAGACCCTCCCTGCGAAGACCCCACCCCAACTCTCTCCTTCGCAAGGGGAGGGAGCAAGCAGAGCGCAGCAAGCAGCGCCCCTACCTCTCTCCTCCCCACAGCGTGGGAGAGGGGACGGAGGAGGGCTTGCCTGGTCGCTAGGGCAGGGTCGCGATGGCCTCGATCTCGACATCCACATCCAGCGGCAGGCGCGCGACCTGCACGCAACTGCGCGCCGGTTTCGTCTCGCCGAAATACTCCGCGTAGACCTTGTTCAGTCGGGCGAAGTTGTCCATGTCCGCCAGGAAGACGACGACTTTGACGCAGTGTTCTAGATCGGTTCCGGCGGCCTTGAGAACGCGCTCGACGTTGGCGATGCACTGCCGCACGGCCCCCTCGAAATCGTTGCGCACGATCTCGTTCTTCTCCGGGTTCATCGGAACCTGTCCGGAAACAAAGACCAGATTGCCCGTGATGATGCCCGGTGTGTAGGGCGCGGCGGGCTTGGCTCCGGTCTGTACTGCTTGTTTGCTCATCTTGATTGTTCCTCCTCTACCTCTGGTGTCTCTTCTTTATGCATCGAAAACAGGCGCTGATACCGTATTATCAAGGGATGATGTGCCGCTAACGTGATTCCGCATCGAACGTGCGATACCCTGCCTCGTTCGAGTAAAGTTCATGATTTGAAAAAGAAAGGTTTTGCTGAGATATGAAGCGTGGGCAACGGGGAGCGATGGCGTTCCTCGCAACGATAGTCATTGGGGGTGCGGTTGCGCCCTTCTCTTCCGCGTGGGAAGGCGATGCTGCAAAGCGGCAAAGTACGCCCTTGACCGTGCCGATGAAGACAGAGGTGCAGGCCGCGCCGCCGTCTCCCATGACCACAGACCGCAAGCGCGAAGACTATGAGGAGACGTTCGCGAAGGTGTGGAAGACGGTGCGCGACCGGCTCTATGACGACAGAATGAACGGCGTGGATTGGAAGCGCATCGGCGAGAGCTATCGCGCGCGGCTGCCGCAGGTGCAGAGCAAGGCTGAGTTCGCGGAACTGATGAATCGGATGCTGGACGAACTGCGGGTCTCGCATACGGGCTATTTCACGGACGACGACATCGAGTTTGCTATGCTGCCTGCCGTTATGCGCGGCGACCTGGATGGCTACCGCGTAGCGCATATTGGCGTGATGGGGCGGACGGTCGGCAGGGAGTATGTGGTCGCGGGCGCGCTGGAAGGCGGCCCGGCGGACAGAGCGGGGATACAGAGCGGCGACCATCTGCTAAGCGTGGATGGCAAGCCGTTCACATCCGCCGGTTCCTTCCGGGGCAAAGAGGGGACCTCGGTCGCCGTGACTTTGCGGCGCGAGGGGGAGACGGAAACGCGCGTCGTCCGCGTGCAGCCGGTGAAGGAGAATGTGCTGCGCGCCTTTCTGGAAGCCACCCGGCGGAGCGCGCGTATCCTGCGCGTGGACGGCAAGCGGCTCGGCTATATCCACCTGTGGACGATGGGGCATGACGCTTTCAGCGAGGCGCTGGAAGAGTTGGTGCTGACGAAGCTATACGCTACGGACGGGCTGATCCTGGACCTGCGCGACGGCTACGGCGGGCATCCGTGGGGATTTGGGGATGTGTTCTTCCGCCCGGATGTAGCCTGGGAACAGCAGTATCGGAGAGGGGAGCCGAGGATTCGACACACGGGCTATGCGAAGCCGCTGGTCGTGCTGATAAACGGCGGGACGCGCAGCGCCAAAGAGTCGTTCGCGTATGAACTCCAGCAGTCGCATCGGGCGACGCTGGTGGGCAGCCGGACGGCAGGCGCATTCCTGGGGGCCGGTTCCTTTCCTATCGGCAAAGAGGGCCTGCTGGAACTGGCGGTGCTGGGATTGAAGCTGGACGGCAAGCGGCTGGAAGGCGCCGGGGTCGCGCCGGATGTGGCGGTGACGCCTGCGCTGAGTTATACCGAAAACGATGCGCAGCTTCTCCGCGCGCAGCAAGTCCTGCTGGCGGCGATAGAGCAGCGTCGGCCCGGCGCGGAGACCTATCGGAACACGGTCGTGCATTGAACCTGCCTCGGCAGATTTCGAGGAGCGATACTTAACGGAGTTGCAAAGCCTTTTCAAACAAAAAATATCCAAAAAGTTGGCACAAGGGTTAAAAGGCTATTGACAATCAAAGCCTGTCTGTATATAATGGGATGGAGAAAGCATCTCCATGTTATTTCACTCCAATAATCGTTGAGTTCATAGTGTTATGAATAACCGATGCGCAGAATGGTTCGCAAAGTTTAATGAGTTGTCTGCTGAAGGTGCATACTATACCGCGCTATCTTACCTCGCACGTATTTTCGCGGCAGTATCCATGTTGCCTGAGAACGACCGCCCAAGATGGGTAGGTGTTATCAAGCGCAACAGACCTTCAGCCGAACTCATAGCCCGTATTCAGAATACGGCACAAAAAGATATAGGACACTTAGACAGGATTCTTTCCGTTGGTGGGGACTATATTGATGAGGAAATACTAGCAGTTCTTAGCACGAGAGAAGACATAGAATTGATTAGACGACTACTAGAGGAAGCCTACAAAGTAGATTTCATCCTGCCGTTGCAACATATTGATGGGATGATCAAGAAGAGATTTGCCCGCGCTCAAATGAGTAGAGCAAGTAGAAAGTTGTACCATAAACTTTATCTCGAGCGAAGAGCGCAATCTCGTGTGTATAGTTAATCTTTCTATCGTGTTGGCGGTACAGAGAGCGTTGGCGCATTGTCAGATAAGAACGCCAACTATACAAATATTGAAAAGGAAGTGGGGACATGAAACCGATTGTAAGAACGATGGCGGCGCTGTTAGGCGCGGGTCTGCTGACAGGAGCGGGAAGCGCGCGGGCGGAAGAGGTGCTTTCTGCCGAACTGGACACCAAGCCGACCGGCGGCATCCATGCCATGATGCCGCAACTCGTGAAACTCTCGACCGCGCGGCCAGACGATCTCCAACGGGCGCCGGTCTATCGTGGGAAACCGCTCTATGGCGTCCTCACGCTCGGCGACGCGAAGGCCAATCGCATCCTCGTCGTGCTGGAATCGGCGGTGGGAGCCAATCCGCCCCGACTGTATGTGGACAGTGACGGCGACGGCGATCTGACCAACAATCCGCCCGTGACGCTGGAACCGCCGCGCCCACGTGCCGTTGCCGTCGGACAGCCCGTCAATGCGGAGACGGAGAGCGACTCTCCCGTGCGTCGGACGACGAAGGGACTGGAAGCGGTCGTGCCGGTGACGGTGCGCTACAACCTGACCGGGCGTGCCGGAATGGTCGAGAGTACGCTGGTGTTCACGCTGCTGGGCGACCAGCTCTACTACAACCGCGAGTACAGCCGCGAAGGCAAGATCACGGTGGATGGGCGCTCGTACCGCATCGCGCTGATAGATCAGACGCTCGATGGACGGTTCGACTCGTTCAAGCATGAGGCCGACGATCCGCCTCGCGTCACGCTGCTCATAGACAGAAACAGCGATGGGCGATTCGATCTGCGGCGCGAAGCGTTCGACGCAGCGAAGCCCTTCCGCCTGGGAACGGGCGCATATGAGATCACCGGGATCAATGTGCGGGGGACACGCCTGACCTTTGAGCGGTCGAAACAGCGCGTGCGTGGCACGGTGACGGCGCGCGACCTGCGCGTGGGCGGCGATCCGATTGATTTCGAGGCCGAGACGACTTCCGGGCGCACGGTGCATTTCCCGGACGACTACAAGGGCAAGATCGTGCTGCTCGATTTCTGGGCGACCTGGTGTCCGCCGTGCCGCGAGGAGGTGCCGGGCATCGTGCAGACCTACAATCGGTATCATGCCCGAGGGTTCGATATTCTCGGCATCAGCCTCGATCAGGCCAACGCGCAGCGCGTGTTGAGCAACTTCACGCGCCAGTATGGGATGGCCTGGCCGCAGGTCTACGACGGCGGCTTTTGGGACGCCGAGATCGCCCGGCTCTACGGCGTGCATTCGATCCCGAATGCGCTTCTGGTGGACGGCGATACGGGCAAGATCGTGGCGATGGGCAATGAACTGCGGGGCCGGGGACTGCCGGAGGCCGTCGAGCGGGCCTTGGCGAATCGCGAGAGCCGGTAGGAGCAGGCGCGATGGATGTCGTCAATCGGAACGCCGTGAGCGCCTTCACGACGAAAGACACCTCCACGATCCGCGAGATTCTGGCCCCGCGCAACTCCGGCGTGGTGCGGCAGAGTCTCGCGGAGGCGACCCTGCCGCCCGGCGCGGCGACCCAGGCGCATCTGCACCCGCAGACCGAGGAACTCTACTATATCCTGCAGGGCGAGGCGCAGATGGCGGTAGAGGGGGAGCGGCGCGCGGTCGGCCCCGGAGACGCCATCGCGATCCTGCCCGGCCAGAGGCATCAGATCAGGAATACGGGCGCGAGCGATCTAGTGTTTCTGTGCTGTTGTGTTCCCGCCTATGAGGACGCGGACACGGTGATGTGCGAGCCACTGTTATCGGAGTCGTAGGGGCCGAACGGTTCGGAGGCAGTGCGGGCCGCGATGCGGCCCGCGCGATTTCTGGGGAGGGGGCTTAAGCCCCCTCCCCAGAAATCGGTTTTGTGGCCGACCATCCAACATTATCGGACGTATGGGCTGCGCGCCTGTCCGTTTGTGTGTCCCGTTGAGGACTGGCGCCGTTCGCTACCGGGTTCGTTACCGGAAAGCAGGGGAGGCAAGCTGGGCCGCCCGCTCTTTCCGATCCTTCCCATCAATCACGCTATCCACCAAGCCGTACTCCTGCGCTTCCCAGGCCGACATCCAGTGGTCGCGGTCGCAGTCCTGGCGGACGCGCTCCCGATCCTTGCCGGTGTGTTCCGCCAGAATGTTCAGAATCGCGTCGTACCAGCGGTTTGCCTGCTCCAGATAGATGCGCGCGTCCGTGATGCTGCCCTGGTAGCCGCCGGTAGCCTGATGGATCATGAGGCTGGAGTTGGCGAGGGCGTGCCGTTTGCCCGCCGTGCCGCCCGCCAGCAGCACCGCGCCCATCGAAGCCGCAATGCCGACACAGGTGGTGGAGACATCGCACTTCAAGAGCTGCATCGTGTCGTAGATCGCCAGCCCGGCAGGAACGCTGCCGCCCGGACTGTTGATGTAGACGTCTATATCGGCATCCGGGTCTTCCTTCTCCAGAAAGAGCATCTGCGCGATGATCAGGTTGGCGAGCGGGTCGGAGACCTCTTCGCCGATAAAGACGATCCGATCTTTGAGCAGGCGCGAGTAGATGTCGTAGGCGCGCTCGCCGCGCGCATTCTGCTCGACGACCATCGGAATCACGGAACTGACCGGCAGGGCATTGCGCATCAGCCTACCTCCTCAACACGAGTGACCGATGGAGAGATCGCAACACAGGCGAACGCGCTCCCCGCCGAGAGAACGATCTTATATCAACTCCGGTGGAAGCGTCATTATTTAGAAATCCTGGGCCACCAGTGGAAGAGCGTGCGTCCGCGCACTTC
>Ga0070741_10009775_pt1 | contig 18445 bp, 14 predicted proteins | sample Coa_R1_4_FD_66440 | JGI IMG/M metagenome (GOLD analysis project Ga0070741, IMG submission 66440) | Surface soil microbial communities from Centralia Pennsylvania, which are recovering from an underground coalmine fire - Coalmine... | ecosystem: Environmental > Terrestrial > Soil > Unclassified ...
GACTGTGATAGACTGCATTGAGCGAATCCTCCTTGTTTGTTCATTTCCCAGCGCCATTGTACTGGCGCACGGGAGGATTCGCTGCTTTCATTTCCTTACTTCATATGGGACAGCACTGAGCCGGGATCAACCACGCTGTGACAGGACCAGCCTACCCTGCCGCCCGGGCCGTCGCCGGGGCGGTGCAGGGACATTTCGCCCGCCAGCATGCGGCGGCGCGCCAGCACGGCCCGGAGAAACTGGCGCCACAACCGGATGCTCAAATCATCGAGGCGATCATAGACGCCGCGTTCTGGGCGAGCCTCCGGCGCGAGGAAGGTGACTCGCCGAAGATTTCCCTCGCCTTCCTCCCGCCCGAACAGGCGGGGCAGCCGCTCAGGTTCGAGCGACCGCTCCCGCTCACCCCGGCCGCTCTCTCGCGGCTCGCGCCGGCGGTCGAGCGCCCCGGCATCCACCTCGGCGTCTGGACGAGTGCGGACCAGTTCAGCGTGTGGGGGACCACACGCACCGTCCCGCGGCTCTGCTTCGTGCTGGAGGTCGTCGAACCCGGCCTGCTGGTCGTCAAATATCGCCGCGGCCAGGAGACCGGCAAGTACGTCAACGTCGTGGTCCTCAAGGGCGACCAGATCAAGGAGGTGGACGAAAAGGGCACCAGCCTGCCCGACTGCCCGGCCCTGCTCACCTCACTGCTCAGTTTCGGCTCGCCCGCCCATGTCAATGACCCGGTGAACGTACTGCTGCAACTGGCCGTCTCGATGCGGGCCCACGGGCGCGGCGGCTCGCTGCTCGTCGTCCCGCAGGGCTCCGACGGGTGGCGGGAGTCAATTGTGCGGCCAGTCGAGTACTCCGTGGCGCCCTCATATTCCGAACTGGCCGACCTCATGCGGCAGGCTCCGGAAGAGCGGAATCAGCGTCTGTGGCAGGAGTCATTCATTGATGCGGTCGAGGCCGTGGCGGGCCTGACGGCGGTGGACGGCGCAACGGTGATCAGCGACCGGTACGAACTGCTCGCGTTCGGCGCGAAGATCCGCCGCCGGGGTGGCGCACAGGTCGAACAGATGGTGGTGACGGAACCGGTTGTCGGCGGCGCAGCCTCGGTCGTCCACCCGGTGGAATTTGGCGGCACGCGGCACCTCTCGGCGGCACAGTTCGTCCGTGATCAGCAGGACTCGATGGCCCTTGTGGCGTCACAGGACGGGCGCTACACGGTCTTCGCGTGGTCGCCGTGTGAAGCGATGGTACACGCGCATCGCGTTGAGACGCTGCTACTGTAACTGCCCTATGCCTGAAGGCGGTGGAAAGGAAGGCCCCGGGTCATGACAGATTCAAACGAGCGCGGCGGGAACGAGCGATTCTATCTCGAAGACCTTCACCCCGGTCAGCGATTCAGGAGCGGATCGCAGACGGTTGATGAAGCGCAGATCAAAGCCTTCGCGAAGGAGTTCGACCCTCAGCGCTTCCATCTTGACGACGAGGCGGCGAAAGCCACCCTGTTCGCCGGCCTGGCGGCGAGCGGCTGGCACACGGCGGCGATCACCATGCGGTTGCAGGTCGAGGCAGGATTGCCGCTCGCTGGCGGGATCGTCGGAGCCGGTGGAGAGATCCGCTGGCCGCGGCCCACACGTCCGGGTGACACGCTCCAGGTCGAGAGCGAAGTCCTGGAGGTCACGCCCTCGCGCTCTCGCCCCGATCGCGGGATGGTCACCGTGCGCAGCGAGACGCGCAATCAGCGCGGAGAAGTGGTGCAGGTTCTTACCGCCAGGCTCGTCGTGCCGCGCCGCCCTGCTGCAACTGAAGAAATGGCGGGCGAGTCGCAAGGCCCGGAGGATTCTGTGTGAGTCCCGATTGAACAGATCCCTGCCTGTTCCCGTGCCTGGTGCTTTTGGCAACTCACGGCAGACAGTCTCCCCTTCCGCGCCCCCGTCCGATCGCATCCGATTATCTTTCGGCACCGGGTAATCCCCGGATACCACGATGGTGGCACCCCCGCATGCAGCCCGGGCAGCTACATCATGGGGAACAGAATTGTCTGCGGATGGCGGCTTCGCACAAGTACAGGCCGTTAATAGCGGAGGGGCATGGCAGCGACAATTGTCCCTCCGCTCCGCACTCCCTGTGCCATCAGCCCGGAACTGATATTGCAATGACGACCGGGCGGGGCGGCATAATCGTACGCAAACATCAGGCTCCGGGGCTGAAAAATACTACGGCCGCTCAGCCGGACATGTCTCTGGTAAGAGCTGTCCGGATATATCTTCTGAGAGAAGACTTCACCAAAGAAAGAGGCCATAATAACAAAGGCCGTTGCTCCCAGGGCAGGAGCAGGCCGATGATGATCAGAAGGCAAACGCCAGTCGCAAACGCCGGAGGTCCACACATCGCGATGACCGATAAAACTCCAATCATCCCATCGGCCACGACCTCGCGCGCTGACGAGATAGTGCCAACGCTGACCGCGGCTCAGGTCGAGCGGGTCGCGGCGCACGGTCGCAGGCGGCAGGTGCGGCGCGGCGAAGTGCTGGTCGAAGCCGGTGAGCCCACTGCCCGATTCTTCGTCGTCACCGCGGGGCAGATCGAAATCGTCCGCCCGTCAGGCGCAACCGAGGAACTCCTGGCAGTCTACGGCCCGGGTATGTTCACCGGCGAAGTCAACCTGCTTTCGGGACGCCGCGGGCTGGCTCAGATTCGGGCGGGCGAGGCGGGCGAAGTGATCGAAGTCAATCGCGAACATCTGCTGGCGCTCGTGCAGACCGACAGCGATTTGAGCGACACCCTCATGCGGGCCTTCATCCTCCGCAGGGTGGAACTGATCGCGCATGGGTTCGGCGACGTCGTGCTGGTCGGGTCGAGCCATTGCGCGGAAACTCTTCGCATCAGGGAGTTCCTGACGCGCAACGGCCATCCGTATTCATCCATTGATCTCGACCGTGACGCGAGCGTTCAGGAGCTGCTGGATCATTTCCACATCGCTGTCAAGGACGTGCCCGTTCTGATCTGCCGCGGCGAAGTGGTGCTTCGCAACCCGACCAATCAGCAGATCGCCGACTGCCTTGGCTTCAATGACGCGATTGACCAGACGCAGATCCGCGACCTGGTCATTGTTGGCGCCGGCCCCTCGGGCCTCGCGGCGGCTGTGTACGGCTCATCTGAAGGACTTGATGTGCTGGTGCTGGAGTCGAACGCGCCGGGGGGACAGGCGGGTTCGAGTTCCAGGATCGAGAACTATCTCGGCTTCCCGACGGGCGTTTCGGGTCAGGAACTCGCGGCGCGCGCTTACACACAGGCGCAGAAGTTCGGGGCGGAACTGATCATCGCGAAGGGCGCCAGACATCTGTCGTGCGACCGGAAGCCATACGCCGTTGAGATAGACAACGGGCCGCGCGTGCCGGCGCGCACGATCATCATCGCGACCGGCGCAGAATATCGGAGGCTGTCACTGGAAAACCCGTCGCAGTTTGAAGGCGCGGGCGTCTACTACGGCGCGACATTCCTCGAGGCGCAGTTGTGCCGTGATGAAGAGGTCGTTGTGGTGGGCGGGGGAAACTCCGCGGGCCAGGCCGCCGTGTTTCTCGCGCAGACCGCCAGACACGTGCATCTGCTCGTCCGGTCGGACGGACTGGCAGAGACCATGTCGCGCTACCTGATTCGTCGCATCGAACAGAGTCCGGCCATCTCCCTGCGACCGCAAACAGAAATCGTGGCCCTGGAAGGCGGTAATCATCTCGAGCGCGTCCGCTGGCGGGACAATCACGCCGGGAAGGTCGAGGCCCGGGACATCCGCCACGTCTTCGTCATGGCGGGGGCCATCCCCAACACACACTGGCTCAACGGGTGCGTCGCGCTTGACGCGAATGGGTTCATCAAAACGGGGGCGGATCTGTCGCCGGACGATCTGGCCACGGCACACTGGCCGCTCGCCCGTGCCCCTCATCTGCTGGAAACGAGTCTGCCCGGAGTGTTCGCGGTCGGCGACGTCCGCGGGGGCAGCCTCAAGCGCGTGGCGTCGGCAGTCGGTGAAGGATCAATTGCAGTCGCCTTCGTCCATCAGGTGCTGCACGAATGAAAGGGAGGCGATGATGTCCGAGACAACCTGCTCTCATCTCGACGCGATTACGAGCGTCAAACATGCGAAACGGCGGGAGTGCGCCGAGTGCGTGAAGATCGGCGCGCGATGGGTCCATCTGCGGACGTGTCAGGAGTGCGGCACGACACTGTGCTGCGACAGCTCACCTCACCGCCACGCCAGCGGGCACGCGCGAGCGAGCGGGCATCCCGTGATCGCCTCGGCCGAACCCGGTGAGCGCTGGCTGTACTGCTACCCGGACGACGCCCTTGCGGAATATTAGACCTCTTGTAAAAGTCGTTTCGACATGACGAACGACTCGGTCACAGAAGCGCAAACCGCCCAGGGCGGGCCGGAAACGGCCCGCCCTTTCTTGTGCCACTACCCCTCTTGCATTACTACAAAGGAGGGAAACGGCAAACTCCGGCAGTTCACGTCCGGCACGCTGCGGGAAGTCAGAAAAAGTTGCGCGGCACTGACGCAACACACGGGCGGAAATTATTTTCGGCCGGTGATTCATTCCCGGCCGGGATTCCGCGTTAGTGAGTGGCAAGTAATGACCGCCGGCGACGGAACGGGTGGGGCGGGATGCCCGCGCCGGCTGCTTCATTCGATATTTGTCCGGGGGATCAACTGAAGAGAAGGGAAAACCAATGGCTGAGAAACCGAAACCCTGGGACCTGCCGGCCAGCCTCAGGAGGCAGCTTAAAGGCTCAGACCTGCTGCCACTGGTGTTGCAACTCGGCGCCGAAGTGAGCGCGCTCTCGGAAGTGACGATTGAGATCCTGGCCGAACTCTCGGGCCGCAACGCGCAGGAGGTCGCTGACAGATTCAACCGGGCGAAAGGGAATTACCTGCTGGTTCAGACCGTCGCCTTCAGGGAAAGCATCCCGACGCTCCCGTTCAACCCCGGGGGAGAGAAACCATGACCAGGTGCCACAACACGCCCGAAACCGGAGCGCCCCCGGCCTCACTTCAGGCAAAGCCCTGTGCGACAGGGTGCGACAGGGACGGGTCAGCAGGGTCAGTCCCCAGCACCCCGGCAGGTGCTATGGATGCCTCCACGCCGCTCTTTCTTGTCAGACGAAGCAGCAGGCCCGTTCATCGTGGCGCCATCATTGTGGCGAGTCTGCTCTCCCTGGCAGGGGCGCTGACAACGGCGTCAGCGCGCATGGCGGCTGGTGGGAGCAGCAGGGCGCAGGACGAACAGTGCGCCGTTCCTGAGCCGGGCAGATCAATCAAACGTGAACTTGGCGGGGGGCAGGCGCATTCGTACCGGATCATGCTTGATACGGGCCAGTTTTTCCGCGCGGTGGTTGACCAGCAGGGCGTCAATCTGCTCCTTACCCTCTACGGCCCCGACGGCAGGAAGATTTGCGATCTCGACAGCCCCGTCGGCGCCCAGGGGGCTGAGCCGGTTTCACTCGTCGCGGAGACTTCAGGCGGTTACCGGCTGGAGGTGCGGGCGTGGCAGCCGAACGCCCCCAGAGGGCGCTACGAGTTGAAGGTCCAGGAACTGCGGACGGCCACGCCAGAAGACAAGGCACGTGTCGTGGCTGAGCGGGCGTTCGCGGAGGCGACCATAGTCGGCGGCCAGATGACGGCGGAATCGCTGCGGAATGCGATAGAGAAGTACCGGGAAGTAACTCTCTTATGGCATACCCTGGGTGACCGTCAGCAGGAGGCATATACACTCACCGCGATCGGGTATTGCCACGGTAATCTGGGTGAGTACGAGCAGGCGCTCGATTACTATGACAGGGCGCTGCTGCTCAGGCAGGCCACTGGTGACCGCGGCGGTGAAGCTCTGGCGCTCTATAATATCGGTGCGGTCTACGGTAATTCAGGCAAGCCTCAGCAGGCCCTCGACTCCTACCAGCAGGCGCTGTCAATCAACCGAGCCATTGGCAATCAGTCTATGGAGGCCGCCACGCTCGGTAATATGGGTGTAATTTACAGCGATCTGGGCGAGCAGCAGAAGGCTCTGGAGTTCTTCAACCAGTCACTGTTGCTCAAGCGGGCTGTCGGTGATCCCTACGGAGAGGCCACCCTGCTCAATAACATCGGCCTGGTCCACTGCCATCTGGGTGAGCATCAGAAGGCTCTGGAGTTCTATCACCAGGCGCTCCCTGTTTATCGGGCCATCAACTATCGTTCGGGAGAGGCCACCACGCTCAATAACATCGGCACCCTCTACAGTGAATTAGGCGAGTATCGCAAGGCGCTGGAGTTTCTGGAAGAGGTGCTGCAGATCAAGCGCGCCGCGGGCAACCGCGTCGAAGAGGCCACCACGCTCAACAACATCGGCGTCGCCTGGGCCTGCCTGGGCGAGCGGCAGAAGTCGCTGGATTACTACCGGCAGGCCCTGCCGCTCAGCCGGGCCGCCGGCGCGCGGTCGCTCGAGGCCACCACGCTCAACAACATCGGCAAGACTTACGACGATTCGGGTGATCACCGCCAGGCGCTGGATTACTACGACCAGACTCTGTCGCTCAGACGGGAGATCGGCGACCGCCGGGGCGAGGCCGTGGCGCTCACCAACGTCGGACGGGCTTATCACGGGCTGGGTGAATACGAGCGGGCGCTCGGCTTCTACGATCAGGCGTTGCGGCTGCAGCAGGCCATGAGTGATCGCAGCAGTGAGGCCGTGACGCGCTACAACATCGCGCGCACCCGGCGCGGCCTCAACCATCTCGCCGAAGCGCGCGCGCAGATTGAAGCCGCGCTCGCCATCGTCGAATCGCTGCGCACCGGTATCGCCAGCCAGGGGCTGCGCACTTCGTATCTCGCTTCCATTCAGAGTTACTACGGACTCGGCATTGACCTGCTGATGCGGCTCCACAGGGAGCGGCCGGCGGACGGGTTCGCCGCCGCCGCCCTGCAGATGAGCGAGCGCGCCCGCGCCCGCGGCCTGCTCGAACTGCTCGCCGAAAACCGCGCCGACATTCGGCAGGGCGTCTCCCCGGAACTGCTCGAACGGGAGCGGGCGCTCCAGCAATCGCTCGACGCCAAAGCGACAGCGCAGACGCGGCTCCTCGGCGTCAAACACACCGCCGAGCAGGCCGCCGCCGCGGCCAGAGAGATAGAAGCTCTGGCGGCCGAGTACGAACAGGTTCAGGCGCAGATCAGGCAGACCAGCCCGCGTTACGCCGCGCTGACGCAGCCCGTGCCGCTCAACCTCAAAGAGATCCGGGCCGGGGCGCTCGACCCGGACACGCTGTTGCTCGAATATGCGCTCGGCGAAGAAAAGAGCTACCTCTGGGCCGTGACGCCGACTTCTGTCGAGAGCTTTGAACTGCCGAAGCGCGCGGAAATTGAAACTGTGGCGAGGCGGGTCTGTGAGTTGCTGAGTGCGCGCAATCAGCATATTCCGAATGAAACGCCGGAGCGCAGGCGTCAGCGCCTGGAGCAGGCCGACGCGGAATACCCGAAAGTCGCGGCCACACTCAGCCGGATGTTATTAGGGCAGGTCGCCGCCGGGCTCGGGAACAAACGATTGCTGATTGTGAGCGACGGCCTGCTGCAATACGTGCCATTCGCGGCGCTGCCGGCTCCGGCGGCGGACTCGCGGCCGCTGGTCGCGGATCATGAGGTCGTGAGTCTGCCGTCGGCATCGGTCGTGGCGGCGCTGAGGCAGGAAACCGCCGGACGCAAGCCTGCGAGCAGGACTCTGGCCGTGCTGGCCGATCCGGTCTTTTCGAGCGACGACCCGCGCGTTGCGAGGTCGGGCGAGAGCCTGGCGGCAGCGGTTGAAGTGGCGTCTCTGCCGGCGGACGCGAAAAGATCGGCCGGCGAGTCAGGGCTCGCAGACCTCGTCAGGTTGCGCTTCAGCCGTCAGGAGGCCGACGAGATCACGCGCCTCGTGGCTGACAAGCTCGAGGCCCTTGATTTCGCGGCCAGCCGCGCGCTGGCTGTGGGCGCAGAACTCGGCCAGTACCGCATCGTGCATTTCGCCACACACGGGCTGATCAATAATCTCCACCCCGGATTGTCAGGCATCGTGTTGTCGCTCGTGGACGAACAGGGCCGCCCGCAGAATGGATTTCTGCGACTCTACGAAATCTACAACCTGAGGCTGGGGGCAGACCTGGTCGTGTTGAGCGCGTGTCAGACGGCGCTCGGCAAAGAGTTCAGAGGGGAGGGGCTGGTCGGGCTCGTGCGCGGCTTTATGTACGCCGGGGCGCCGCGCGTGGTGGCGAGCTTATGGCGGGTGGATGATCGGGCGACGGCGGAGGTGATGAAGCGATTCTACGAGGGGATGCTCGGGCAGGGGCTGCGACCTGCGGCGGCGCTCAGAGCCGCTCAGATTTCGATGTGGAAGGACAGGCGATGGCAGTCGCCTGATAACTGGGCCGCATTTACCTTACAGGGCGAATGGAAGTGATCGCGCGGGAAAATGTGTTTGTGGAAGTTCGCGGCGACGCCGACGCGGAAAGCCCGGGCGTCGGCCCTCACTCCGCCGCGGCTCCGCGCCGCAAATGGGCCCTGACGCAGGAGGCCTTTGATGAACTGCTCGCCTCTTTAGACACTGACCGGGACAAGGCGGGCGTGAAATACCTGGAGATGCGCGGCAACCTCGCCCGATTCTTTGAATGGCGGGGCTGCCCGTTCCCCGAGGAACACGCCGATGAGACGATCAACCGGGTTGCCAGAAGAATCAGCGAGGGCGAGGCGATTCGTGACCCTGCGCAGTATTCCATCGGCGTGGCGCGGATGCTGCTGCTCGAAATCCACAAGGGGCGCGCGAGGGAGTGGCGTGCGCTCGGCGAGCTGACAGGCCCGGAGGCCACGCCATACGAATTTGAAGACGTGGAGCCGCGCGTCGAGTGCCTGATGCGCTGCCTCGCCGGCCTCTCCGCGGAAAACCGCGAATTGATCCTGCAATATTATCAGGGCGAGAAAGGCGCAAAGATCGAGAACAGGAAGAAGCTGACCGACCGCTTCAGGGTCCCGATCAATACGCTGCGGATGCGGGCGCTCAGGCTGAGGGAGAAACTGCTGGCCTGCGTCGAGAATTGTCTGCAAAAGTGAAGTGTGATGGATTCGCTGATTCGGTCACTATGGTGTGAAAGCTGACATCTCAGGCATGGAAACCAGATCGTTAAATGAAGAACTGATCGCCCGCTACCTGCTGGGCGACTTGCCGGAAGAGGAGCAGTCCCGGCTGGAAGACCTCGCCTTTTCGGATCGTGAGTGCAGGCGACGCATCGTGGCCGTTGAAAGCGACCTGATTGACGAATACGTGCGGGGAGAACTCTCCGAAGCCCGGCGCCGGCAGTTCGAGCGGCGCTTTTTCGCCTCAGCCGGGCGCAGGCGGAAGGTGGAATTCGCCAGGGCATTGGCGCGGGTCGTCTCCGCGACTGCGACTGAAGAGGTTGCGCAGCCGGCTGCGATTCCCTGGCGGGACGCTTTGACCGCCTTCCTGCGGGGCCTGAATCCGGCGTTCGGGTTTTCGATGGCGGCTGCCTCTTTGATTCTGCTGCTCGGCGTTTCGTGGCTGATCGCAGAGACCGGGCGGCTGCGCACGCAGGTCGCGCAGCTTCAGGCCGATCAGCAGACGCGGCAGCGTCAGGATGAAATTCTGCGGCAGGAGGCCGCCAGCGCGCGCGCGCGCAGCGAAGATCTGGCCTCCCGGCTCGAACGCGAACGAGGGCAGCGCGAGCGCAGCGAAGAACTGGCCCGCAGGCTCGGGCGCGAACAGCGGGAAAAGTCTGCCGGATCGTCATTCATCGCTTCGCTGTTCCTGCCGCCGGGCATTTCACGCGGCGGCGCTGAACGACCGAAACTGGTTGTCCCGCGGGCGACGCGGCTCGCCCGCCTGCAGATCGGACTTGCGCGCGAGGACGAGTTCAAAAGCTTCCGGGTTGAGATCAGAACCGCGGCGGGGCAGGAGGTCTGGACACGGGATCATTTGCGCCCGCGGCAATCGCGCGGGGGCCGCATCATAAATCTGGCCATCCCCGGCAGCGTCTTCGGTGCGGGCGAATATGAGCTGACGCTCAAAGGGGTGATTAATGATCAAAAAACCGAGGACGTGCGCTACTACTATTTCAGCGTGCTGAAGGAATGATGCCCGGCCTGTTCTGTCTCTTTCCCGCCTCATCCCGCGTCAGGCCGGCCACTCGGCGCGACCCGGAATTTTCAGCAACTCGATGTGATCCCGTGTGATGTTTTCTGATTCGCAGCCACTACAGGGTGAAAAACAGATCTGAGTCGGCATCTGCGACTCGCATTCACACATGGAGAAGATCAGTATGAAGATCATGTCTTTGATCACCCATATTCGCGGCGCGAATCTCTGGGCAGGAATAAACGTCGGTTTTTTTGTCGGGCTGCTCGTCCTAGTGACTCTTGCACCCGGCAGCCCGGCTCACGCGCAGTCCTGTAACCCGGCAGTGGTCAGCTACATCGTCCGTGATGAGGACGGCAAGGCGCTGACTGAGGCGGCGTTGAAATCAGTCTCCGAACAATTGCCGGAGTCCATCGGCGAGGCGCGGGTTTATGTCGGCGAGGCTTCCATCGCAGATGATGGCAGGACTTTTTACTGGCCGGAATCTGTTGACTGGGCGAAGGGGAAGAAAGTGCCGTCCCTGCAGTTCATCAATAGTGCAGCCTGCGCAATGCGTCTCACCGAAGTCACGCTGACGCACCATGACAAAAAGATGCGACTCATCTTCAACGTTGAGATCACCAGAGCGCAATCTGACCGCCGGCCGGTCATTGATTCTCTGCCGTTTCAGGAAGGCACATTTACGCTTGACCTGAATGGCTGGTCGCACGACCCTGCTGCAGTGATCTCTTCTGAGAGATGGAAAAAGGTTCAGGACAAGGGCGCCCGGATGAGCGAGGGCGCCGGAGGCTGACACGAAATGCTGAATGATGACCCGTCCGTCCAAAACGCGGTGACCCCGCTCCAGCCCGTTGGGCCGGGCGAGCGCATCCCCGCGCTCGACGTCGTGCGTGGTTTCGCGCTCTTCGGCGTGCTGCTCGCCTATACGCTCTGGAATCTGGGCAGCCCGCCTGAGTCAGACTACAGCCGGGCCGACCGCCTGATCAACCAGGCGCTGTCGGTACTGGTTGACACGAAGGCTTATACACTGTTCGCCTTCCTCTTCGGGCTGGGCTTCTCGATCCAGCTCGCGCGCGCCGAGGCCCGCGGCACGAGCATTGTTCGGGCATATTGCCGCAGGCTGCTGGCGCTGCTCCTGATCGGTCTGGCGCATGCGCTGTTGCTCCGCAACGGCGACATCCTCGTCCCGTACGCGGTGATGGGATTCCTGCTTCTCCTCTTCCGCAACGCCTCGAACAGGACGCTCGCCGTCGGGGCGGTCGTCGGACTCCTTTACCCTTACCTGGCTCGCGGCGCATGGGGTCTGACGGGTGTGCCTTTCCCGCAGCGGCCCGAAACGGAAGGCGCGGGCTACCTCGCCGAGAACTTCGCCTGGGTGCGGTATTGGTACTCCACCGCGATCACTTCCTGGCCCGCTTCACTGCCTATGTTTTTGTGCGGCCTGTACGCGGGCAGGCGGCGCTTCTTTGAAAACGTCGCCGCCCACCGCAGAGGGCTCCGGCAATTGCTCATCACGGGCCTCGGCGTCGGCGCTCTCGCATGGGCAGGCAGGGAGTTGCTTCTCCTGCGGTGGGCGAGTTCCGCTCCTTCTTTTGGGCAGCACCTGACTCTGGGGCTCCTCTGGAGCGCACATGCGTGGGGTCTGGCGGCCTTCTACGCCTCATCCCTGCTGCTGCTCCTGCAAAAGCGTTCGTGGCAGCGACGACTTGCGCCGCTCGGCGCAGTCGGCAGGATGGCGCTCACCAACTATTTATCGCAGGCGGCGATCATTGTCCCCGTGTGCATCGGATTCGGCCTTTTCGGCAGAGTCACTCCATCCCTGGGCGTCCTGCTGGCGCTCGCGGTCTGGTCGGCGCAGGTCCCGGCGAGCGTGTGGTGGCTCAGGCGCTTCCGCTTCGGGCCCGCCGAGTGGGTCTGGCGTTCGCTGACTTACGGGGGCCTGCAACCGATGCGAATGACTGCGCCCGACGCAGAGAATTTCCAGCCCGGCTGCGGTCGGGGCCTGATGCTTGAATAGCTGGCCGGAAAAATAGAACCGCGGAGTAACGAAGAGATCGAAGATATTTAAGGCCTGCTTTGTCTGCTTCGTCTCTTCGTGGCGCCGGACACTTGCCGGAATTTTACAGAGAGCAGTCTTTTACGGAGGGATCAGTGATCACTGTTTTCACCGGACTGTCGTTGTCAGAAATGCTGGCCGAAACCGAAGCGGTTGCCGCTGATGCGCAACGAGACTTCGGCCACTTGAATGTCCAACAACTCAATTGGAAGCCTGGCGCCGATTCGTGGAGCGTCGCGCAATGTCTGGAGCATTTGATGGCGGCCAATCGCGCGATGTTCCCGGCCATTGACAAAGCTCTTGCGGGCACAAGGCGCGCAACGTTTGTCGAGCGCCTGCCCGTGCTGCCGGGCTTGTTCGGCAGGTTGATGGTCAAAATAGTGTCGCCCGGTTTCAAACAGAAATTGAAAGCGCCGCCGACTGCCACGCCTGCCGCCAGCGCCATTGACGCACAGATCGTCAACCGATTCGTGACGCAGCAACGCGAAATAGCCGAAAGAATAAAGGGGCTGGAACGCCTGGATGCGGCGCGGATTGTGATGACTTCGCCCTTCGTCAGTTTGATCACTTACAGCCTGCTCGACGCCTGCCGCCTCATTGTCGCGCACGAACGCAGGCATCTGGCGCAGGCGCAGCGGGTAATGAAGACGCCGGGTTTCCCACGCTGATCAATTGCAGGCTGAGATACGACTATCCCCACCGCGAAGGTACGAAGCAGATGAAGTCGGATCTCTGGATGATAATTATTGTCTGAATCCATAAGCCTCCCGCACAGCCGGCGCTGAAAACCTCGCAAACCTGAAGCCACGGCCACCGGCCTCCTGCCGTCCCACCACCATCGGGCATTCCGCCTGAGTCCTGACGCCCGAATCTTTTTTTTGCCCGGGAAAAATTCTCGTGTGATGTTTTTCGATCTTTCGCCAGTCTGGGGTGAGAGCAGGTCAGGTCCGGTTACCGATACGGGTGAAGTCTGTCTCCGGACTTACTGACTGCGAACGGGAAGGAAAGAAGGGGCATAGAAAGGAAAGAATATGAACAACACATTTTTCAGCTCACACAAACCAGGCCCGGTGACCAGCCTCCTGCTGATCGCGGGAACGTTCCTGATGGCCGGCCTGATCCGGCCGGACCTGACCAGCGCCCAGGAGCCACAACAGGCATCAGAAAAATTCATCAGACACGCCAGTGCCAGAACCATTGCCAACCGCTACATCGTCGTCCTCCGTCATGACGCGGTCAGTTCCGTTGCCCGCGACGAGGCGGTTGCTGAAATCGGCGACTCACTCGCCGCCGCCTACAGCGCGCAGATCGAGCGGACATATACACACGCGCTCAAGGGCTATGCGATGGAGATGAGCGAGGCGCAGGCCCTGGCGCTCAGCCGGGATCAGCGTGTCGCGTACGTTGAGGAGGATGCCGAGGTCAGCGTCGAGCCGGTCAGGTCTCAGAACAACGCGCAGGAGAACTCGACGGAGAACAACCCGACCTGGGGTCTCGACCGCATAGATCAGCGCGAGCTTCCGCTGGACAACCGCTACACGTACAACGCCGCGGGGCGGGGCGTGAACGTCTACGTCATAGACAGCGGGATTCGGCGCACGCACCAGGAATTTCAAGGTCGCGCCTTTGCTGCCTTCGACGCGATGGGTGATGGGCAGAACACAAACGACTGCCACGGGCACGGCACCCACGTCGCCGCCACGATTGGCGGGGCTGTTTACGGCGCGGCCAAAGACGTGCGCCTGTACGCCGTGCGCGTGTTCGGCTGCAGTGGCGATAGCAGTGACTCAGTGGTCATTGCGGGTGTGGACTGGGTCACGGCCCATCACGTCAAACCCGCAGTAGCTAACATGAGCCTTGGCGGGCCTGCGTCCCAGGCGCTTGACGATGCGGTGAAAAACTCCATCGCGGCCGGGGTGACTTATATCGTGGCTGCCGGGAATGAAAACCAGGATGCGTGCAGCAAATCACCCGCGCGCGCCGAGAACACCATCACGGTCGGAGCAACGACCAGCTCCGACGGTCGTGCCTCGTTCTCCAACTACGGCACTTGCGTCAACATCTTCGCCCCCGGCTTCGCGATCACCAGCGCGGGCATCGCGAATGATTACGCCACCGCTGTCATGAGCGGCACCTCAATGGCCACCCCACACGTGACGGGCGCGGCGGCTCTTTACCTGGAAAGCAATCCCGCCGCCACGCCGGCGGCGGTCAACCGCGCCCTGCTCGACAGCGCCAGCGCCAACCAGGTGAGCGACATCGGGCCGGGCTCGCCCAACCTGCTGCTCTTCTCGCAGTTCGGCAACAACGGCGGCGCGCCCTGCACCAGTTGCGAGCATTACACCGGTCTGATGACCCGGACGGGTGAGGCCGCCTTCGAGCCGAACGGCACTTTTTATCTCAACAATTCCTTCGGGTATCACAAGGGCTGGCTGCGCGGGCCTGCCGGAGCCGATTTCGACCTCTATCTCTGGCGCTGGGACGGCACGCAATGGGTGGTCGTCGCCAGCGCCGAAGGCAGTACCTCGACGGAAGAGATTTCCTGGTACGGCGGCCCCGGATATTACATCTGGCGTGTCTACGCCTGGAGCGGAAAAGGCTTCTACGATTTCTGGCTGAAACAGCCGTAAGGGCACTCCGGAAACTTCCCGAATGCGAAAGGTTCAAACCTGTCCTGAGGCGCAAGGCGGTCATGCCGCACAGGCTTCAGGGCCGGCCGATAAACTGGATGAAGGAGGAGACTATGAAAAGCAAGCTGCGTCATCCCGGAACAGGCATGCGTTCCCTGTTGTTATTGATCGTGGCGGGCTGTCTGCTGGCCGCAGGTCTGGCGGGCGGTGACGTGCGACCGGCGTCCGCCGCACGTCACGCCGCGCCTCAGACTGACGCCCCGCTGATTCAGGAACTGCGGGCCGATGCGCCACGACCTGCCGCACAGTCACAGGGTCAGTTGCAATTTACGCCGCTCGAAGGCGGGACGGTACTCGAATTGCGCGACGGGCAGATGTCCTGCCGCGCCGCGACCGCAGAGGAAGCGCAGACGATGCAACGCGATCCCCATCAGGAGCTACATGCCCTCAGCGAAGAGGCTCTCGCAGCCGCTTCGCCGGAACCGGTGCGGAATGGCTTGAAGATCATCCTGCGCGGCACGGCGCAACTCGAACAATACCCCGAAGCCAAAGCGGCCTTCCTGCGCGCCGCCCGCACGTGGGAGTCACTGATCCAGAATCCCATCACGGTAGTGATTGATGTGGACTTCGGGCCGACGAGCTTCGTCGGCCCGTTCGGGGAGAATCAGTACGGTTACACGAGATTTCAGCGGGGCTTCGCAGCAAATTACTATCCCACGCTGCGCTCCATTCTGATGCGCAGCGCGGGCAGCCCGCAGGAAGCCGCGCTTTACAACGCGCTGCCGGCAGAGCAACTGCCAACTGACCTTGGCGCGGCGACGCGAGTGATCTATCACGTCGCGCCGCTGCGCGCGCTGGGAGCGTATCAGCCTGTGGCAGATCCGGAGCGGGAGAACCTGGGGCTGCCGCCAGGCATTGCCTTCAATTCAGCATACAGCTTCGACTTCGATCCGAGCGACGGCATCAAGCCCAAGAGAGTTGATTTCCAGGCGGCCGCTTTACACGAGATCGGCCACGCGCTCGGATTTTTTTCGAGCGTCGGTTACACGGAAGAGTTCCCCGGTTCGCCGCCGTCGCCGGACATACTGGATCTGTTCCGCTTCCGCCCCGGCGTCGGGCTCGAGACTTTTGCTGCTGCGCCACGCACCCTGTCGTCGGGCGGCGAACACGTCTTTTTCGGCGGAGGGCCGGAACTGGCGCTCTCCACGGGGCGGTCTAACTATACGGGCGGCGATGGTCAGCAGGCCGGGCATTGGAAGGATGAGCTTTTCACCGGACGCTACATTGGTATTATGAGTCCGACCTTTGCACGAGGGCTTCACTATGAAATGACCGCCAATGATATCGAGGCGTTCGAGCGGATCGGCTATCGCATGAACCCGCTGCCCAGTGCGCGGGAGGCCGAGCTGAAGCTCGATGAGGGGACGATGGACACTGGCGCGCTCCGCGACGGGGCGCTCATCGTCAACCGGCTGACGCCGCCCAGTTACCCGGCGACATTGCGCAAGCTGCGCATCCTTATTCCACTTCTCCAGAACGAGCCCGATCCGGCGGGCAGGCCGATCACGCTGTTGATCGGCACGCAGAACAACCCGAACGGCCAGCCGCCGCCGGGCGCGCAGTTCAGGCGCATCGAGACGACCGTGCCCAGCGCCAGCGCCGACCTCTTTCTTGAATTCCCGATCCCCGACGGCCCGACGATCAGCTCCGGCGATTTTTTCGTCGGCTATCAGGCCCCGACGCCGCGCCAGGGCGTGGGATTCGCCGTTGATTTTGGCGGCTCGGCAGAGAGTCGCAGTTTCTATTCGAGCACCAACGGCGAGGGCTATGCACTCCTCTCTGCGTTTTATCAGGGCAGGGCTGCCAACGCCATGATCCGCGCCCTCGTCTCCATCGGGGTTCCCACGCCGCCACCAACCCCGACGCCCATTCCCACGCCGACGCCCGGCCCCGACACTGTGGCGCTCGCTTCAGGCGCGCCGCAGGACGGCTATACGGCTGCATCATCGCCAGCCGGCAAGGCCTTCGGAACCCAGTACACGATCCAGGTGCCGAGCGGCGCGACCGAACTCAAGGTCAATCTGAGCGCGAATACTGACCTGGATCTCTACGCGCGATTCGGCAGCCGTGTCGCGCTTCAAAACGGCTTTGTGGTGGCCGATTTCAAATCGGTATCGGACGACTATAGTGAATCCATCACCATCACGCCCGGGAGTTCGCCGGCGTTGCAGGCAGGCGTCTATTACCTCATGGTTGTGAATTACGGTCCGGGCCCGTCCACCTTCAGGATCACAGCCACGGTCAATGGCGGTTCCGGTCCGACACAGGGCAGGGTGGTGAGCGTCTCGGCGGCCAGCTACAGCGCCGGCGGGCTGGCGAGCGAAGCCATCGCAGCGGCCTTCGGGACGCGCCTGGCCACATCCGTGATGACAGCCTCGGGCACACCTGACTGCCCGAACTGCCTGCCGACGGAACTGGCCGGGACCAGAGTCCTGGTGAAAGACAGCGCCGGAACCGAACGACCGGCCCCGCTCTTCTTCGTCTCACCCGGTCAGGTCAATTACCTGATCCCGGCGGGCACGGCGGCGGGCACGGCCACTGTCGCGGTCACGAGCGGCGACGGCACGCCCTCGGTCGGAACGGCGCAGATTGCCGCCGTGGCTCCAGGGCTCTTCTCAGCCAACGGCGACGGTGGGGGCGTGCCGGCGGCGGCGGCGTTGCGCGTCAGGGCGAACGGGCAGCAGAGCTACGAACCGGTCGCCCGGTTCGATTCAGCGCAGGGACGTTTTGTCCCTCAGCCGCTCGACCTGAACACCGCGGCCGATGAGGTCTTCCTGGTCCTGTTCGCCACGGGGCTGCGGCATCACCAGGGGTTGTCATCAGTCAGCGTCAGGATCGGCGGGGTGGAAGCGCCGGTACTATACGCCGGGCCGCAGCAATATTTCGTCGGCCTTGATCAGATCAACGTGCGACTGCCGCGCAGCCTGAGCGGGCGCGGCGAACTTGATCTGGTGCTGACGGCGGATGGGCGCGAGGCCAATCACGTCAGGATTCACGTCAGGTAAGAACCCATGCTCGCGACGCGCGGGAGACCACGGCAAAGTCTCCCGCGCGTCACGCCATCAGCTCTCTCCTGATCGCCGTGGCATCCCTCTCCCCTGACATTCCACCCGGGCCGCTCAGCACTCCGGCAGGTCTTCTGCCGGAGAAACTATGCGCAAACGCAAGGTACCAGACCGAGGCCGCCGGCATCAGGCAAGGGTTCTATGCGCGCCACTGCGACCCTGTCAGGGGCGGGGCGGTGGCCTCGGCAGCCTGTGGGTTGCGCCCAAGGCTATTGACCCGCGGCCCTTCGGGGCGTGCTGCGGAACTTTTCAGACCCATCAAATACCGTCAGTCTGCCGCCGTTTCTCATCGCCGGGAAGATTATTTGCAACTTTCAGTCAGCCGCTCGTTCTCAGGGCAGTGCAAACCATTTCCCGGGATCTTTTCCCGGCGGCTGGATCGAAAGGAGACGGCATGATGAAGAGGTGAAGCGGCGGTAAACTCTGGCGACGAAGCAATGAGTCGCTGGAGTAGGTAGGTTAGAGGTTGAATGTCTGAATGTGGCTCGTGACCACGTAAAG
>Ga0070741_10009776_pt1 | contig 18444 bp, 17 predicted proteins | sample Coa_R1_4_FD_66440 | JGI IMG/M metagenome (GOLD analysis project Ga0070741, IMG submission 66440) | Surface soil microbial communities from Centralia Pennsylvania, which are recovering from an underground coalmine fire - Coalmine... | ecosystem: Environmental > Terrestrial > Soil > Unclassified ...
TCCAAGGCCGCTACCGGGTGTACGCGTTAACGCGCAATGCGGCTCAACACCCCCTGCTGCGCGCTCGAGGTGTCACGCCCATACTCGGAGATCTCGACGATCGGGTCAGCCTGTCCCAGCTCGCCGGACTCGCCCAGGACATCGTGCACCTCGCGCCGCCCCCGCCTCATGGCGCGGTGGATGAACGCACCGCCAACCTACTCAGCGTCTTGCGAAAGGCGCGAAGCATACCACAGCGATTCGTGTACCTAAGCACGAGCGGCGTGTACGGCGACTGTGCAGGAGAAGTCGTCTTCGAGCACCGTGCACTGCGCCCACAAACGGACCGCGCACGACGTCGTGTCGATGCCGAACGGCAACTGCGCCGGTGGGGACGCGATGCAAATGTCCGTATCACGATCCTGCGCGTGCCCGGCATCTATGCCGCGGATCGGTTGCCCATCGAGCGACTGCGTAACCAGATGCCCGCGATCCGCGATGGGCAAGACGGTTACACCAACCATATCCACGCCGACGATCTTGCGCGCGCAATCGTCGTCGCGCTCGCGCGGGGCGGCACTCAACGTGCCTACAACACCAGTGACGGCGATTGGCTGAAGATGGGTGCCTATTTCGACCTGGTTGCCGATCGGTTGGGATTGCCGCGGCCGCCCCGGCTCTCGATGGAGGAGGCTCGAGGCCAGCTGTCCGAGGCTTCGCTGTCCTTCATGCGCGAATCGCGGCGCCTGGATAACGGCCGGATTCGCCGGGAGTTGCGGTTGCGTTTGCGCTATCCCAGCGTGCTCGACGGCATCGCTGCCGTTCGCTCCTGAGCTGTCCCGGCTTGCTTTCGTATACTTTGGGCTCTTGGATGTATTGGATGTAGATGTGGGACACCTTCCAGCGATGTTGATCGTCTTCACCAACTATCCCGAGGGCGAACAAGCGCTGGCTCTGGCTCGGCATCTTGTCGAGCGGCGGCTGGCGGCCTGCGTCAACGTGCTCGATGGTTGCACATCGGTGTACCGATGGCACGGCACGGTCGAGACCGCGCAAGAGGTCCCGGTCATGATCAAGACTCGGCGTGACTTGTACGCGCAGGTCGAGCAGGCGATCCGGCAGCACCATCCTTATGAACTTCCAGAGGTCGTCGCAGTCCCTGTCGATGCCGGGCTGCCCGACTATCTCCACTGGGTCGCAGCTGAGACCGATCAGAGGCCGGCGACGGAGCAGACCCGGGCAACCGAGCCGCCCCTGACAACCAAGCCGAGCCCGGCAACCGAGCAGACCCAGGCAATTGGGCAGAGCGAGGTAACTGAACAGCAGCTGCCAACCAAGGAGCTTCCCACTGCCGGGCGATAGAAACCATGCGTCCACATCGATCTCACTGGCTCGCCCCCCTCACCCGACGCTCGAGGCCGCTGGTCGCTGTCATCACTGCTCTGGTGGTGCTCTTGTGCAGTGAATGGGCCGGTGCAGCCGACTGGCCGACAAGGCACGACGTTCTCGCACTCGATCGAAGCGGCGATGGAGGGGGTGTACTCGACAAGCTGCGGCAGCTCAACGAGCTTCCTCCCGCACAAACCGACTTCCTGCCGGTCGATCGTGCGTTCAGCGTCAACGCGCTTGTGCGGGACGCATCGCATGTCGTCATCGACTTTCGTCCCGCGGCCGGCTACTACTTGTATCGGGACAAATTGCGCTTCACGATTCCGGGTGATCGCGCGTCGATTGCGCAAGTCGAGCTCCCGCCCGGAGAAATGAAGCGCGATCCCAACTTCGGTGACACCTATGTTTTCCACCGTCCGGTCACGGCGGTCGTCACCTTGAAGCGCAGCGACCCCGCAGCGGAAGATATCGTCATCGAAACGCAATACCAAGGCTGCGCCGATGCGGGGCTGTGCTATCCACCGGAGAAGAAGCGCTTCCAGCTCACGTTTGCGGCGCTGCAGTCCGCATTGCCGGATTCCGGCGCCGGCTCGGCGCAGTCGAGTGTGACGGATCAACCCGGCGCTGGCGCCTCGGACGAATCGTCGCGCATTGCCAAGCTGCTCTTCTCGGGCGACTTTTGGCTGATCCTGGTGAGTTTCTTCGGCTTCGGCCTGCTGCTTTCGCTCACCCCGTGCGTGTTTCCGATGGTTCCGATCCTATCCGGGATTATCGTGGGTCAAGGACAGCACTTGCGGCGAACGCAAGCCTTCTTGCTTTCCTTGCTTTACGTGTTGGGCATGGCCGTCACTTATGCCATCGCTGGCATCGCTGCGGGGCTGTCTGGCACCTTGTTGTCGAGCAGCCTTCAGCAGCCTTGGGTCCTGGCTGCCTTTGCGGCGCTGTTCATTGCGCTCGCCTTGTCGATGTTCGGCCTGTACGAGCTGCAACTGCCGAGCGCGTTGCAAACGCGGCTGTCATCGGCCAGCAATCAACTCAAAGGCGGCACGATCGGCGGCGTGTTTCTGATGGGCGTCCTCTCGGCCCTGATCGTGGGTCCCTGCGTGGCGGCTCCGCTCGCTGGTGCACTGCTCTACATCAACAAGACACGCGACGCGGTGCTCGGCGGCGGCGCATTGTTCACCATGGCACTGGGCATGGGCGTCCCGCTGCTGGCGATTGGATTGTCGGCCGGCACGTTCCTTCCGAAGGCCGGTCCTTGGATGCGGACGGTGAAGAATTTCTTCGGCGTCGTGCTGTTGGGACTGGCTATCTGGACGCTCTCGCCGGTGTTGCCGGTGGTCGTGCAGATGCTCTTGTGGGCGGCCTTGCTCATCGTCTCGGCCACTTACCTGCATGCCATCGATCCGCTACCGCCCAACGCTTCGGGCTTTCGTAAGCTTTGGAAAGGCGTGGGCGTGATCGCCTTGCTGCTGGGCGTGGCATTGCTGATCGGCGCGCTGTCCGGTGGGCGCGATCTGTTGCAGCCATTGTCCGGTCTGCGGGCAGCTGCAACCCCCGCTTCAACGACGCAGGCGCCGCCGACTTTCGAGAAGGTGGCGTCGCTGACTGACCTCGAGCGCAAATTGGCCCAGGCCCGGGGTAGACCCGTCATGCTCGATTTCTACGCCGATTGGTGCATCTCGTGCAAAGAGATGGAGCGCTTCACGTTCACCGATCCAGGCGTGCGCGCCCGTATGGGCAAGATGGTGCTGCTCAAAGCCGATGTGACGGCGAGCACACCTGCGGATCTCGAGCTGCTGCGGCGTTTTCAGTTGTTCGGCCCACCGGGTACCGTCTTTTTCGACTCGCAAGGACGCGAGTTGCCTGAGCGAGTCATCGGGTTCCAAGCGCCGGAGCCTTTTGCGAGCGCGCTCGACCGCGTCCTCGTAGCCTCGTGAGCCGTAGCCGCCAAGTCCTGCTGCTGATCGCAGTGGGGCTGATCGCACTGTCGGCCGGTTACCTGGTCTCTCGTCATAGCGCCGATTCGATTTCGCCCGCCGGTGATGGGGTGCGGGAAGGTTCAGCTGCCCTTCTGGCGGCCTCGTTGCCGGATATGGCCGGCAAAGCCCAGCGGCTAGAGCAGTGGAAGGGGAAGATCCTGGTCGTTAATTTCTGGGCGACTTGGTGCGAGCCTTGCCGCGAGGAAATCCCTGCACTGATCCGCACGCAACGCCAATTCGGCAACCAGGGCGTCCAAATCGTGGGCATCGCGATTGATGAGCCGGATAAGGTGAAGCCGTATGCGGCTCAGATGGGCATCAACTACCCCATCTTGGTCGGCGAACTCGAGGCGCTGGAACTGACTCGCGCGGCGGGCAACCAGGTGGGCGGGCTGCCTTATACCGTCGTATTCAACCGCGCTGGCCAAATCATCACCACACGTCTTGGCGGCATTACCGAGGGCAAGCTGGAGGCGATCGTCCGCCCGTTGCTGTGAACGGCGGTGAACGCGCAGCCTGCTGCGCTCGGCTCAGTAGTCATGGCTGCATGCGGGTAGATCTAACGCTTGCAGCAATCACTGCAGACCTGTAGGCATTCCAGCGCCTCGTCAAGTTCGTTGAAATGCTAGACAAATTGCCGGAATTTCCGGCAAACTTGCCGCCATGACAACCCCAAAAACACCGGGGGGAGGGGCCGCGGTGCAGCAGATCTTGGTGTTGCATGGTCCCAACCTCAACCTCCTCGGTACTCGGGAGCCCTCGATCTACGGCGCCCAGAATCTCGAAGACATCAATCGCCGCTTAGCCGACCGAGCGAATGCCGCAAACGTGGCGATCGCTTTCTACCAGAGCAACACCGAAGGTGCGTTGGTCGATCGCATTCAAGCGGCGGGCCGCGATGGCACCGGATTCATCATCATCAACCCGGCGGGTTATACGCATACGAGCGTCGCGATGCGAGATGCGCTTGCAGCGGTGAAGCTGCCGTTTATCGAGGTGCATCTCTCCAACGTTTTCGCTCGCGAGGCCTTTCGCCATCACTCCTACTTCACCGATATCGCGGTCGGAATGATCTGTGGGCTCGGGGCAAGGGGGTACGAACTGGCGCTGGAATATGCGCTCCAGGCGGGGAGGACATGATTCATGGATCTAAGAAAGCTAAAAAAATTGATCGACTTGGTTCAGGAATCTGGTATTGCCGAGCTGGAAGTGACCGAAGGCGAGGAGAAAGTCCGCATCAGCCGCGTCGGTATGGGCGCCACCACCACCTACGTCGGTGTGCCTCCCCCAGTGGTTCCCGCGCCAGCACCGGTGGCAGCGCAAAGTGCCGCGCCAGCTGCCCCAGCGCTTCCCCCGCCTGAAGAAAAGATCGAAGGCCACGTCGTCAAATCGCCCATGGTGGGCACCTTCTATCGCGCTCCAAACCCAGGGTCGAAGCCGTTCGTGGAAGTTGGAGACAAAGTCAGTCCCGGCGACACTTTGTGCATCATCGAGGCAATGAAGCTGCTCAACGAGATCGAGGCAGACCATGGCGGCACGATCAAAGAAATCTACGTCGAGAACGGCCAGCCGGTGGAGTACGGAGAGCCGCTGTTCTTGATCGTCTAACGGACAGGCCGTCGCGCATGGTCAAGGTCCATCCGGCGACCCTTTCTCCGGTTGCCCATTCACTTGCCGTCGCGCCGTGATCAATCTTATGTTCGAGAAGATTCTCATCGCTAATCGGGGCGAGATCGCCTTGCGCGTTCAGCGCGCCTGCCGGGAATTGGGCATCAAGACCGTAGCCGTGCATTCCGAAGCGGACTCCGACGCCAAGTACGTGCGCCTGGCTGATGAGTCGGTGTGCATCGGTCCTCCGCCATCGGCACAGAGCTATCTGAATATCCCGGCGATCATCAGCGCAGCCGAAGTCACCGATGCCGAAGCGATTCATCCCGGGTACGGCTTCTTGTCCGAGAACGCGGACTTCGCCGAACGGGTCGAGAAGAGCGGGTTCGTGTTCATCGGGCCGCGTCCGGAGACGATTCGCTTGATGGGCGATAAGGTCAGCGCCAAAAACGCCATGATCAAGGCTGGCGTTCCCGTGGTACCCGGCTCCGAAGGTCCGTTGCCCGAAAAGCCGGAGGAGATCATCAAAGTCGCCCGCAGCATCGGCTATCCGGTCATCGTCAAGGCGGCCGGTGGCGGCGGCGGACGTGGTATGCGTGCGGTGCACACCGAAGCTGCGTTGCTCAATGCGGTCACGATGACCCGCTCCGAAGCTCAGACCGCGTTCGGCAATCCCACCGTCTATCTCGAAAAATTTCTGGAGAACCCGCGTCACGTCGAGATCCAGGTGTTGGCCGACGAGCATCGCAATGCCGTTTACCTCGGCGATCGTGATTGCTCGATGCAGCGGCGGCATCAGAAGATCATCGAGGAAGCCCCAGCACCCTTGATCAGCCCCCGCTTGAGAGCGCGCATCGGCGAGCGTTGTGCGGATGCTTGTCGCCGGATCGGCTACCGCGGCGCGGGTACGTTCGAGTTCCTGTACGAAAAGGACGAGTTCTACTTCATCGAAATGAACACGCGGGTGCAGGTCGAGCATCCGGTGACGGAGATGATTACCGGGATCGACATCGTGCAGGCCCAGATTCGTATCGCGGCAGGCCAAAAGCTGCCGTTTCGCCAGCGCGACATCCATTTTCGGGGCCATGCCATCGAATGCCGCATTAATGCAGAACATCCCTACAAGTTCACGCCATCGCCGGGCCGCATCTCCGGCTTTCACGCACCAGGTGGACCGGGCATTCGTGTCGACTCTCACGTCTACGCCAACTACCTCGTTCCTCCGAATTACGACTCGCTCGTCGCCAAGGTCATCTCCTGCGCCGATACACGCGAGCAGGCGATCGCCAAGATGCGCATCGCGTTATCGGAAATGGTGGTAGAAGGTATTCAAACGAACCTGCCGCTGCATCAGGAGCTCATGCTCGACTCGGCCTTCGTCCGCGGCGGGACCAACATTCATTACCTCGAGGAGAAGTTGGCTAAGCAGAACCGCCCCGATTGATCAAGCCGATCCGGTGGCCAAGCACCACTCCACAGGTCTGATTCGAGGTCGTGCAATGCTCGTGCATTTCGGCTCGTGCGCTCCGGGCGTCCTCTACCGAGCACCCGCTCGCTACGTTTTTCAACAGCCCGATTGGGCAGCATGTAAATGAGCTGGATACAAGTTAGCTTTGAGCTCGAGACAGAAGATCCGGCGAGCTTCGCCGATGCGCTGCTCGAGTCGGGCGCTTTATCGGTCGATCTGACCGATGCGGAAGCCGGGACTGCCGATGAGCGTCCACTGTTCGGCGAACCGGGCGCCGACGCTCTGCTCTGGCGCAAGCAGAAAGTGAGGGCCTTATTCGGAGAAGGCTGCAAGGCTGCCGAACGGGTCGAACGCACGCTCGCCGAGCTTGGCCTGGTTGCAGCGTCCGCCATTGCCCACGAAGTGATCTCCGAGCAGGACTGGGTGCGCGCAACTCAGGCTCAGTTTGCGCCGGTGCAAGTCGGCGAGCGCCTATGGATCGTGCCGTCGTGGTGCGAGGCTCCCGATCCGCACGCCATCAATCTGCGTATCGACCCAGGCCTCGCGTTCGGCACCGGCAGTCATCCGACGACTTGGCAATGTCTCGATTGGCTACAGTCCAATCTCCGTCCTGCGGCGAGCGTGCTGGATTACGGCTGCGGGAGCGGGATCTTGGCTTTAGCTGCGAAGAAGCTGGGCGCAGGCCAAGTCGTGGCGGTCGACATCGATCGTGCGGCGGTGCAAGCGACGCGGGCCAATGCACGAATCAATCACGTCGAATTGGCAGCGCTTCTGCCCGATGCGGTGCCTGATCGGCAATACGATGTCGTGCTCGCCAACATCCTGTCCAATCCGCTGAAAGTGCTCGCGCCGCTTTTGGCGCGCTTCGTCGCACCAAACGGCTGGATCGTGCTAGGCGGTATCCTATCCTCGCAAGCCGACGCGGTGTCGAACTGCTATGGCGACTGGTTCGACATGACGCCTTGGTCGCAGAAGGAAGGTTGGGTGTGTTCGGTTGGGCGGCGCAAGCTGCACGTATAGCGACTGCAGAGACTCGCATTTGGGAGCTCACATGTTCACGCGCTGCCCGCAATGCAACACCGTTTTTCGCGTCACGCCTCAGCAGCTGCAAGCTTCTAGCGGACAGGTGCGTTGTGGCCGCTGCCAGACTCCCTTCGACGCCTTTGCCACACTGAGCGCACAGTTTCCCGCCGATCCAAAGAAGCCCGCCGCGGGTGATCGCTCAAGCATTGAAGCGGCAGAAACTTCGGGCCTGCAGTCGCGAACACAGCCGCTACCGTCGACGCCGACAACCGTAGGCGCGAACGTGACCAGCCCTCACGCTGTCCGTACTCGCGAGGGCGATACCCTGGTATCGCCCGCTCGGCAATATCGCGAGGAGCACGATCACCTGACGCAGGAGGCACAACGGCTCGGCACGGACGCGGATTCGATCGCAACGGCGCACCACCAGCACGAGGCAGCGGAAGGAGCGTTGCAGGCCGAAGCCGAATTGCAGCTTCCCGAAGGCGTGCTCGACCGCGAGCGGCCGCACTTGCCTCACGTCAAGCGCTGGCGCGTGGCAAGCGCTGCATTGGCGGGGCTTGCGATGTTGCAGGGCCTGTGGGTGTTTGCCACGCCGATCGCACTTGCCCTGCCAGCGCTTCGACCCGTGCTCGAGGGCGTGTGCAATGTCGCCGGCTGCAAAGTCAGATTGCCGCGCTTGCCCGATCAGCTCTTTATCGAGGCATCCGATCTGCAGATGGTCAATCCAGGGCGCCCGAACGAGGTGCTTCTAACCGCCACGGTGCGCAATCGTGCGAACGTCGTACAGCAGTTGCCGCTCGTCGAACTGACGCTCGTCGCCGGCGCGAATCAGACTGCGGCGCGCAAAGTGTTTCGGCCCGAAGAGTATCTGCAGAATCGCGTCAACCTGGAGCAGAGCATCGGGCCGAGCCAAGAAATCGAGATCCGGCTCTATCTCAATACCGGGAACGTCCTCGCCAACAGCTATCGCTTGTTTCTATTCTTCGCTTGAGGTGCTGCCATGCCCGCCACCGCGCTTCGACAGACCCCGTTGTTCGAGCTTCACCGGGAAAGCGGTGCGCGCATGGTGGACTTCAGCGGATGGGAGATGCCGCTCCACTACGGATCGCAGATCTCGGAGCATCAGCAGGTGCGAACCGATGCCGGCATGTTCGACGTTTCGCACATGCTGGCCGTCGACGTCGAAGGGGAAAGGGCGCGCGACTTCTTGCGCCGTTTGCTTGCCAACGACGTCGCCCGTCTAGTCGCACCGGGCAGCGCGCTGTACAGCTGCATGCTGCGCGACGACGGCGGCATCCTCGATGACCTCATCGTCTATTTTCGTGCGCCGTGTCGCTATCGAATCGTCGTCAACGCGGCCACCGCCGAACGCGACATCGCATGGATGTCCGAGCAGTCAGCGGCCTGGCTCGACGTCGTCTTGGCTCCCCGGCGCGAGCTCGCGATCCTTGCGGTGCAAGGGCCGCAGGCGCGAGCGCGAGTGAGTGCGGCACGTCCCCAATGGCAGTCCGCGATCGAGTCGCTGCGCGCCTTTCATTGCACCGACGTCGACGATGCGTTCGTTGCGCGCACCGGCTACACCGGCGAAGACGGCGTCGAGATTCTGCTGCCTGCCGATCAAGCGTCTGCGTTGTGGCAAGCGCTGCGCGAGGCTGGCGTTCGACCGTGTGGGCTCGGAGCGCGCGATACGCTGCGGCTCGAAGCCGGAATGGCGCTGTACGGGCAGGATATGGACGAAACCACTGTTCCGGCGGAGGTGGGTCTAGGATGGACCGTGGCTATGCAAGACAATGGCCGTGACTTCATCGGCCGCGTGGCGCTCATGCAGAGGCCGCCGCGTTTTCAGACGCTGGGGCTCGTGCTGCTCGAAAAGGGCGTCCTGCGCGGCCATCAGAACATCCGCAGCGTCGACACGGACACGACCTGCGGCGTCACCACAAGCGGCGGCTTCGCCCCTACGCTCAATCGCTCGATAGCTCTGGCGCGATTGCCGCTCGACTGCAGCGCAGGGTCGCAAGTAGAAGTCGAAGTGCGCGATCGGTGGCTGCGGGCGCGAGTAGTACACTACCCCTTCGTGCGCCATGGCAAATCGCTGTTGCCGCCGCTCGACTGAAGGCGCGCGAACGATTCCAGCCTTGCCCTATTCGGAGGTCGAATGACTGTTCCCAATGATCGCAAGTACGCCGAGACGCACGAGTGGGCGCGTCTCGATCCGGACGGAACAGTGACGGTCGGCATCACCGATCACGCGCAGGAGCAACTCGGCGATCTCGTGTTCGTGGAGCTGCCGGCGCTCGGCAAATCGGTCGCCAAGGGACAGGAATGTGCCGTGGTCGAGTCGGTCAAAGCGGCTTCCGACATTTACGCGCCGGTCGCAGGCGAGATCGTCGCCGTGAACGAAGCCCTCTCCGACAGTCCCGAGAAGATCAACGAGGACGCCTATGCGGCCTGGATTTTCAGGATGAAGCCGCGCAACGTGGCAGAGCTCAACGAGCTGCTCGACGCCAGCGGCTACGAGCAAGTGATCGCCAGCGACAACGCCTAGCTTCGCTCCACTCATGCCATTCATTCCGCATACGGCGCAAGATGTTCGCGAGATGCTAGCGGCGATCGGCGCGCCCGACATCGAGAGTCTGTTCGACGAGATCCCAAGGGAGCTGAAGGATGCCTCGTTAACAGCCGTGCCTTCGTCGATGGACGAAATGGCGATCATGCGCCTGATGGCGGCACGCGCGCAGCAAGATGGGCACTGGCGCAATTTCCTCGGCGCGGGCGCATACGAGCATCATGTTCCGGCGGCCGTCTGGCAGATCGTCACGCGCGGTGAGTTCTACTCCGCCTATACGCCTTACCAAGCCGAGGCGAGCCAGGGCACGTTGCAGGTCCTGTACGAATATCAGTCGATGATGGCCGGATTGACCGGTTTGGACGTGAGCAACGCGAGCCTCTACGACGGTGCGTCGGGCCTCGCGGAGGCGGTGCTGATGGCCGTGCGACTGCACAAGTCCTCGCGCCGCATCCTCATGCCGAGAAGCATCCATCCGGTCTATCGAGAGGTGGTGTCGACCATCGTGCGCAACCAAGACATCGACCTCGTCGACGTTGCTTACGACGCCCGCTCGGGGCTAACCGACCGGGCATCGCTCGAGCAGTCAGGGCAGAGCGATTTCGCCGCGCTGGTCATTCCGCAGCCGAATTACTTCGGCCGCTTGGAGCCGGTGCATGCGCTCACCGATTGGGCGCACGCCAAAGGCGCCTTGGTCGTCGCCCTGGTCAATCCGATCTCGCTCGGGCTGCTCGTACCGCCCGGGCAATGGGGCACGGGCGGCGCCGACATCGCGGCGGGCGACGGACAACCACTCGGCATTCCACTCTCCGGCGGCGGTCCCTATTTCGGGTTTCTCACTTGCAAGGCCGAGCACGTGCGGCAGATGCCCGGACGTGTTGCAGGACGAACGGTCGATCTGGACGGCCGCCCTGGATTCACCCTGACTCTGCAGGCGCGCGAACAGCACATCCGGCGTTCGAAGGCGACCTCGAACATCTGTACCAATCAGGGGCTCGCCGTCACCGCAGCGACCATCTACATGGCCTTGCTCGGCCCCGAGGGGCTGCGTCGGGTCGCCCAGGCGAGCCATGCCAATCTGGTGGGTCTACTCGAGCGCCTGAATCGATACGGCGTGCGAGCGCGCTTTCCGGCGCCGCATTTCCACGAAGCGGTGTTGCCGCTGGAGGTGCCGGCCGCCGAGGTCCTGCAAGCGATGCGCGCTACAGGAATCGTCGGCGGTCTCGATTTGTCGGCGGACTATCCCGAACTCGGCCACGCCATGCTCGTCTGCACGACCGAGACGAAATCGAGCCAAGATCTCGACGACTACGCCAAGGCGTTGGCATCCGCGCTTGCACAGTCCAAACAGCCGAAGCGGGCGTGAGCAGCTGTGACGCAGATGGGGCGATGACGGGTAACGAGAGGACGCGCGTTTGAGCAAACTCATTTTCGAGCTGTCCCGAAGTGGACGCATCAACGACCAGCTTGCCCCCGCAGCCCCACCCGCTGCTGACATCGACTTGGCGCTGTTGCGAAAGAACAGACCGCTGCTGCCCGAAGCTTCCGAGTTGGATGTCGTGCGGCACTACACGCGCTTGTCACAGCAGAACTTCTCGATCGACACGCAGTTCTACCCGCTCGGGTCTTGCACGATGAAGTACAACCCGCGCGCTGCGAACGCCGTTGCAATGCTGCCGCAGTTTCTCGGGCGGCATCCCTTGGCACCGGAGGAAACCGGACAGGGTTTCCTTGCCTGTCTGTTCGACTTGCAGGAGATATTGAAAGTCGTGACCGGTATGGCGGGTGTCAGCCTTGCCCCCATGGCCGGCGCGCAAGGCGAGCTGGCCGGCGTGGCGATGATTCGCGCTTGGCATCGCAGCCGCGGGGAGGACCACCGTAACGAGATCATCGTCCCCGACGCCGCGCACGGTACCAACCCGGCCACCGCTACGATGTGTGGTTACACGGTGCGTGAAGTGCCGACCGATGGCAACGGCAACGTCGATATCGATCGCCTGCGACAGGTGGCGGGTCCCCGTACAGCCGGTCTGATGCTGACGAACCCGTCGACGCTTGGTGTGTTCGAGGAGCGCATCCTCGACATTCGCGACATCGTCCATGCTGCCGGTGGGCAGCTCTACTACGACGGCGCCAATCTCAATGCGATCATCGGGAAGGTGAAGCCGGGGGCGATGGGATTCGATGTCATCCACATGAACCTGCACAAGACTTTCTCGACGCCGCACGGGGGCGGCGGGCCGGGAGCAGGGCCAGTGGGCGTTGCCCCGCACCTCCTTCCCTTCTTGCCGGTGCCAATGGTGATGCAGGAGGACGAGCGCTACCGGTGGCTGCACAAGATCGAGCGGCCGCAGTCGATCGGGCCGTTATCCGCGTACATGGGCAACGCCGGCGTCTTGTTGCGTGCCTACGTCTACGCGCGCATGGTCGGCCGCGAGGGCATGACGCGCATCGCCGAATTCGCGACGTTGAATGCCAATTACCTGATGACGCAATTGCAGCGCGCGGGTTTCGATCTTGCCTATCCGGAGCGGCGTGCGAGCCACGAGTTCATCGTCACCTTGAAGCGTTTGAAGGAGAGCACCGGGGTGAGCGCAATGGACTTCGCCAAACGACTCTTGGACAAAGGCTTCCATGCCCCGACAACCTATTTCCCTTTGCTCGTGCCCGAGTGTCTGCTGATCGAACCGACCGAGACCGAGTCGAAGGAGACGCTCGATGCCTTCGTCGACGCGATGCAAGAGGTCCTGCGGGAATGCCGCGATCAGCCCGAGCTGGTGAAGAGCGCGCCGCATACGACGCCCGTGCGGCGCTTGGATGATGTGAGAGCAGCACGGGCTTTGGATCTCGCATGGAAGAAGCCAGTGACAAGCTGAGCACCAGCCCCAACAAGGGTAAGACGGGCCTGCGGCGGCTTCGCAACGCGCTGATCTACTCTTTGGAGGGCTTCGGCGCCGCGTTCCGACACGAAGACGCATTTCGCCAGGAGGTCCTGCTCGCGCTTTTCTTGATTCCGCTCGCCGTCGTGTTGCCTGCTAGCGGCGTCGGGAAGGCATTGATGATCGGCAGCATCCTGCTCGTGCTCATCGTGGAACTGCTCAACTCCGCGATCGAAGCGACGGTGGATCGCATTTCATTGGAGAAACATCAGCTCGCCAAGCGCGCCAAAGACATTGGCAGCGCCGCTGTTTTCCTGAGCGTGCTGAACGTGTTCGTGATCTGGGGTTTCGTCCTCTTCGGGTGAGGACATGAGGCAATGATCTGACAAGGAGGATGCGCGTGGCTGCCTATTTGATTTCCACGATCGAGATTACCGATCCTGCGGGCTACGAGGAATATCGCAAGTTGGTTGGACCGGCACTACAGAAGTACGGCGGCAAATTCCTCGTGCGAGGCGGCAAGATTCATTACCTCGAAGGCAGCTGGCAGCCCAAGCGCGTGGTCGTCGTCGAGTTCGAGAGCGTGGAAAAGGCGAAGGCATTCAGCGATGCCACTGAATATGCCGAAGCCAAGGCGATACGGCACAGGACATCGACCAGCAGCGTGATCGTCGTCGAGGGGGTGTGACAGGCCCGCGCTAAGCGCGGAGTTTGCCGCGCCCTCGTCCCGGCTGAGCGGCTTTCCGGCTTTACCTTAGCGGGTTCGATTGCTGATCTAAAGCAGGCCCTTCCGCAGCCGAGGGGTGTTTGGCATAGGGTTTGCATTTGTCAATTCCGCCGCTTTTGAACTTGATCGCGGCCACCATCGGAGCCTCTGCCCGGCGCTTTCCGGACGGATCGAGACCGACAGGGTCTCAACGGACTCATCCAGCCACGAAGTGAAGAGGGTGCACTTTCGCCCGGACCGCCCGCCTGTGATTTCTTGTCCCCAATGAAATCCGTTTTCCCGGCCTTCAACTGCCACAGGTGGACGGCTGTCGTCGAACCATTGGCTCTGCCGTGACTGATCATCGACTTCGCTACCCGGCATGGGTGGTTCTTTGCCTCGTAGGACTTTGTGCTTTGGCGCTGGCCGCCACCCAGATTGCCGCACACTTCGAGCAGCTCGTCTTTGAGTTCAGCGCCCTGGCAAGAGATCCAGCATCCGAGGTTGTGATCGCCGCTCGCCCGGTGGCTTCGATGGTTGCGCTGCTTGCATGGGCGATCGCAGTCGCATACGTCGGGTTGGCTTTGCCTCGGCTGAAGCGTTCAAAAGCCTTGGCTGCGACCGGTCTTCTGTCGGCGCTTTGTATCGGTTTGCCCACACTTTCGTCATTCTTTGGCGTGGTCGGGATTTCCGCGACGGCCGCTCTGGTCGCGCTGATCCTCGGGCATGTCCTGTACGGTTTGGCGTTCGAGGAGCCCGCGGAGGCGCAGCCGGCGGAGGCCGCCTCGGCTTCGTCGGTGGCACCCGATCATCGACTGCTCGCGCTCGCCGCTCGCCAGCAAGGGCGCCTGGATCTCGCGTTCGAGCACCTGCGCAAGTGCGCGATCACCGACGCGGTAATGAGCGAACTGAACGAGCTCGCACTCGACCTTGAGCGCAGGCGCCAGTTTCGCAAAGCGCAAGCGGTGTTCGACTTTATGGCGCGCCACGACAGCCGTTACCGCAACGTGCAGCAGCGCCCCGCCGCTCGGAACAAAGCGGAAGATGCGATCGATGGCTACGTGGTCAACTACGAATCCACCCCAGCGGCACCGGCAGCGACCAGCGACTCGGCTAAAGTGCTCGGCCGCTACGAGCTGGTGAAGGAGCTGGGCCGCGGCGCGATGGGCGTCGTGTATCTCGGCAAGGATCCAAAGATCGGGCGCGTGGTGGCGGTGAAGACGATGCCGCTTTCGACCGAATTCGAGGCGAGCGAGCTCGAAGGGGTGAGGAAGCGTTTCTTCGGTGAGGCCGAGAGTGCCGGACGCCTCAATCATCCCAACATCGTCACGATCTTCGACGTCGGCGAGGATCACGGTCTGGCCTACATCGCCATGGAATTGCTGGCCGGAAAGGATCTGGCTCGATACACCAAGCCGGAAACGAAACTACCCTTGAGCACCGTGCTGAGCATCGTGGCACGCGTTGCCGAAGCCCTCGACTACGCGCACAGAATGAATGTCGTGCACCGTGACATCAAGCCCGGCAACATCATGTACGACGCGTCGACCGACACCGTCAAAGTGACCGATTTCGGCATCGCAAGAATCACCGATTCGAGTAAGACGAAGACGGGAATGGTGCTCGGCACACCCTCGTTCATGTCGCCCGAGCAGCTCGCCGGAAAGAAGATCGACGGCCAGTCGGACCTGTACTCGTTAGGAGTCACCGCCTATCAGCTCATCTGTGGCGTGCTTCCCTTTCAAGCTGCCTCACTCGCGCAACTGATGTACAAAATCTCGAATGAGCCACCGACCGACCCGCTCGTTCACAACCCCTCACTGCCCGAGGGCCTCGTCCAGGTCCTCAACACGGCGCTAGCCAAGGACAAGGCCGATCGCTTTGCCGCCGGGGCGCAGATGGCAGCAGCGCTGCGTGAGTGTGCAAAAGTGTTTGCGTCGCTCGATCTAGCACTATGAGCGCGGATATCGCGAAAGCACTCGATATCGCTTGTGCGACGCATGCCGGAATGGTCCGCACGCATAACGAGGACACGATCGGCGCCGACCCGTCTATCGGCCTCGCGGTGCTCGCCGACGGAATGGGTGGCTACAACGCGGGTGAGGTTGCGAGCAGCATTGCAGTGGCGCTGATCACCAAGGAGACGCGCGAGCTGGCAGGCAAGCTCGAGGTGGACCATGGAGAAGGGATTGATGAGTCCGCTGTCGCTGCTGAAATCCTGCAAGACTCGATTGCTCGTGCAAACAGCTCCATCTATCACGCTGCCGGCACGCAGCCTCAGTACGCCGGCATGGGGACAACGCTTGTCGTTGCCCTCTTCACCCCCAGCCGGATCAGCGTTGCTCACGTGGGTGATTCACGCTTGTACCGGCTGCGCGGGAGCGAGTTGGTCCAGCTCACCCGTGATCATTCGCTGCTGCAGGAGCAAATCGACAGCGGAATCATCACCAAGGAGATGGCGCGGCGTTCGCAAAACAAGAATCTGGTGACCCGAGCAGTCGGTATCGAACCCAGCGTGGAGGCCGAAATCAACGCCTTCGACGTCCGCGAAGGGGACACGTATCTTCTTTGCTCGGACGGGCTGAATGACATGGTCGAGGATGAGGACATTCTCTTGACTCTGTCTTCACTTCAGCAAAACCTCCCTCTTGCCGCTAATCAACTGGTGCAATTGGCGAACGATAACGGCGGGCGGGATAACGTGTCGGTGATCCTGGTCCGTGTCAAGAAAACCTACCCGGCGGCGCAAGGGCTGCTCGGCCGGCTGAAGACCTGGTTTGGGAAGAACGGGGAATGATTTTATGGCGAAGCTGATATTGAGCCTCGATGGCGCGCCCCTGCGCGAGTATCCGCTGTCGAAGGAGCGCACCACAATCGGCCGAAAGCCGCACAACGACGTTGTGATCGACAATCTGGCCGTGAGTGGCGAGCACGCCATGATCATGACCATCCTCAACGATTCTTTTCTCGAGGACTTGGGCAGCACCAACGGGACGTTGGTCAACGGTCAGCCGATCAAGAAACACTTCCTGCAGAACAACGACGTCATCGAGCTCGGCAAGTACAAGTTGAAGTACCTGGCGGAGCTGCCCGCGCAGCCGAGCCAGCCAGATTTCGAGAAAACGATGGTGCTGCGCTCGCCCGTCGCGCCGCCGCGATCCGATCTAACGGCATCGACGCCTCGCGCGGGTGTGGCTAAACCCAGCGCGGTTTCAGACGCGCCACGTGCCGACCCCGTCAAACCCGGCGCAACCAAACCGGACCTGCTGCACACTCAAACAACGCCGGGAAGCGCTGCAGGAAGTCCTGCGCAATCGGTTGCGCAAGTTGCAGTGTCCGCAGTCCAGTCCGGACCGGTCGTCGACGCCGAGGTCGTCGCACCTATTGCTACAGCTCCTGCATCTAGCTCGGCGCCTGTTTCGTCTGCCCCTGCGGCGGTGGCTTCTGTCGCCAGCGTTCCGACACCCGCCGCGGAAGCAGCTCCCACCCCTGGGGCACCCGACGCGCGCCCTGCGGGTGCGGTCCTCGGTGCGATTCAGCTCTTGTCAGGGGCCAGCGCCGGCAGAGAACTTCAACTCACGAAAGCCCTCACTACGCTCGGGAAACCAGGGGTGCAAGTCGCTGTGATCGCCAAGCGACCGCACGGCTATTTCATTACCCATGTGGAAGGCACGACTTATCCTGCAGTGAATGGGAAACAGCTCGATGCACAAGCGCATCCGTTGCATGATCACGACATCATCGAGCTGAGTGGAGTCAAGATGGAGTTCTTCCTGAAGCCTGTCTGATCGACTCAGCGTTAACGAATCGTCTCAGAAGAGGGCTAACAAAAAGCCTATTCCGGCGCGCGCTCAAGCGCGCAACAGTGGCGCTGTAGTACGTCGACTCGATTTTGCTCTGGTCTCGCGCTTGCTTCCCCTGCGAAATCCGAGCGTCCCGGGTAAACGGGGCGAGCTGTTCGTTTCGTGCGCCCTTGCTCGCCTGGTACTCCGCGACTTAGGATCGAAACCGAATGACGAACGCGAGGCAGCGCGAAGTGCGTAAAGCGACAGCATGCCCGGCTGGCGATCAGGCCGATGCTTGGTGTTGCCCGCGGCAGCGCCTTCGTCAGCCGCTCGGTCTCGATCGATCGTTCCGCTGACCGGAGTTGGCCCAATGAAGCTCCGAGTGTTGGGCTGCAGCGGCGGAATCGGCGGGCGCCATCGCACAACGTCTTTTCTGGTCGACGATGATGTCTTGGTCGATGCGGGCACCGGTGTCGGGGATCTGAGCCTCGAGGAACTGGCTCAAATCGACCACGTCTTCCTCACGCATTCGCACCTCGACCACGTAGCGTGTATTCCCTTTCTGCTCGACACGGTCGGCAATCGGAGGACGAAGCCGGTCCTCATCCACGCTCTCGAAGAGACGATCTATACCCTCGCCACACATCTATTCAATTGGAAGCTTTGGCCCGACTTCACCCAGATCCCTACCGTGGGCGCGCCTTTCATGCGCTATCAGCCGCTCAGTATGGGCGAGCGCGTTGCGCTTGGTGATCGTCGCTTTCATGTCCTACCCGCCAATCACGTCGTTCCAGCCTGCGGCTATCGCTTGGAAAGCACACAGGGCAGCCTGGTTTTCACCGGTGACACCGCAGAGTGCGAGGCGCTCTGGGAGCAGCTCGACGGCGTCCCGAATCTACGCTACCTGATTATTGAAACTGCGTTCGCAATTGCCGATAAGGACTTGGCCGCGGCATCCAAGCACTTGACTCCGGATAGCTTGGCTCGCGAACTAACCAAGCTCCGATCGTCGCCAGACATACTGGTCACCCATCTCAAGCCAGGCGAAGGCCAGGC
>Ga0070741_10009777_pt1 | contig 18443 bp, 17 predicted proteins | sample Coa_R1_4_FD_66440 | JGI IMG/M metagenome (GOLD analysis project Ga0070741, IMG submission 66440) | Surface soil microbial communities from Centralia Pennsylvania, which are recovering from an underground coalmine fire - Coalmine... | ecosystem: Environmental > Terrestrial > Soil > Unclassified ...
CGTCTACCACTACGACCCCGCGTTCATCGAGACGTTCCGCCGGACCGAGCAGAGGGTCAAGGAGCTCTTCCGCACGACCAACGACGTCGTGCTGATGCAGGGCGAGGCGATCCTCGGGCTGGAGGCGGCACCGCGCGCGCTCGTCACGCCGGGGACGAAGGTGCTCAATCTCGTCCAGGGCGTCTTCGGCAAGGGAACGGGGTACTGGCTGAAGGACTTCGGCGCCGAGCTGCACGAGATCGAGGTGCCGTACAACGAGGCGGTCGACCCCGCCGACGTCGAGCGCTACCTCGACGAGCATCCCGGGATCGAGCTCGTCACCGTCGTGCACTCCGAGACGCCCTCCGGCACCTGGTGCGACGTCGGGGCGATCGGGCCGATCGCCCACGAGCGCGGCGCGCTGACGATCGTCGACGCCGTCTCGTCCGTCGGCGGCATGCCGCTCGAGGTCGATGCGTGGCACCTCGACGTCGTCGTCGCGGGAGCGCAGAAGTGCCTCGGCGGGCCGCCCGGGATGACGCTCATGTCGGTCAGCGACGCGGCCTGGGAGCGCGCCCGCTCGAACCCGGCCGCGCCGCGCGCGTCGTACCTGTCGATGCTCGACTGGAAGGAGAAGTGGATCGACGGCGACCGGTTCCCCTACACGCCGTCGGTCAGCGACCTCTACGGCGTCGAGGCCGCCGTCGACGAGATCCTCGAGGAGGGCCTGGACAACGCGATCGCGAGGCACGAGCGCATCGCGGCAGCCTGTCGCGCCGGCGTACGCGCGATGGGGCTGGAGGTGTGGGCCGTGCGCGACGAGATCGCCGGCTCGTGCGCGACGGCGATCACGTTGCCGGAGGGGCTGACCGACGCCCAGGTGACCGGGCACTGCCGCGAGCGGTACGGCGTGATGCTCTCCGGCAGCTACGGCGCCGGCAACCTCGTCCGGATCGGCCACATGGGCCTGACCGCGCGCTCGTTGCACCCGGTCGTCGGGCTCGCGGCGCTCGGCCGCACGCTCGCCGACCTCGGCGTCTCGGTCGAGATCGGCGTCGCGGTCGAGGCGGCGCTCGCCGAGATCGCACAGCACGAGACAGCACTGGCGTGATCTTCGACTCGCACATGCACGTCGGCTCGTTCGAGTCGCTGTTCGGCGTCTCGCTCGACCGCGACGGGATCGCGGCGCTGATGGACGAGCACGGGATCAGCGGCGGCGTGGTCTTCTATCCGGACAACGCCTACGTCCGCGAGGTAGCCGAGTCGATCCCCGGCCTGTACGCGCTCTACTGGGGCAACCCGCGCGTGCCCGGCTACGTCGAGGAGCTGCGCGAGTACCTCGACCATCCGAAGTTCCTCGGGCTGAAGCTGCACCCGCTGATCGACGGCTTCCACCCGAACGACCCGTCGGTGCACCCAATGGTGGAGGCCGTCCAGGAGCGCGGCTACCCGACGCTGATCCACTGCGGCCACCCGATCTTCACGCTGCCGTGGTCGATCGAGGAGCTGGCGGTCTCGTTTCCGGAGGCGAGGATCGTGATCGGCCACATGGGCCACGGCAACGTCGTCTACATCAACGCCTCGATCGACATCGCGGTGCGGCGGCCGAACGTCTACCTCGAGACCTCCGGTATGCCGATGCACACGAAGATCCGCGAGGCGTACGAGCGCGCGGGCGAGACGCGCGTCCTGTTCGGGACGGATGTCCCATTCCACCACCCGCTCGTCGAGATCGCAAAGGTGCGGGTCAGCGGGCTCGACGACACCGCGGTCGAGCGCGTCCTGTCGCGGAATGGCCGGCTGCTCTTCCTCGGCGCCGAGGACGCGGAGGCGCCGGTCTGACGCTGCCGCCGTTCGACCTGCACCGCGCCTCGTCGGTCGAGGAGGCGCGCGACCTGCTCGTCCGCTACGGGGACGACGCAGCGGTGATCTGCGGCGGCACCGAGCTGCTCCTGCTGCTGAAGCTCGGCTTCGCGGCCTACGGCCACCTCGTCGACGTCAAGGGGATCGAAGAGCTCGGCGGCGTCCGCGCCGACGACGCGACTCTCGTGATCGGCGCGACCGTCACCCACCGCGAGATCGAGCGCTCGCCGCTCGTGCTCGAGCGCCTGCCGGCGCTCGCGAGGATGGAGCGAGACGTCGCGAACATCCGCGTTCGCAACGTCGGCACCCTCGGCGGCAACCTCTGCTTCTCCGACCCGCACTCCGACCCCGCGACCTTCCTGCTCGCGCTCGACGCGGAGGTCGAGTACGACGGGACGCGGCAGCCGCTGGCGGAGTTTCTGGTCGGCCCGTACGAGACGGCGCTCGCGCACGGCCAGCTCCTCCGCTCGGTGCGGATCCCGCTCCCGCCGGGGGACACGCGCGTCGTCCACCGGAAGCTCGCCTTCCACGAGCGCCCGGCGGCGACGGTCGCCTGCGCCGTGCGCGTCGAGGGCGGCACGATCACGGAGGCGCGCGTCGCCGTCGGCTCCGTCGGGCCGCGCGCGGTGCGGGTGGAGACGGGCCTAGCGGGTGCCGCGATCGAGGACGGCGACGCGCTGCGTCGCGCCGGCGAGCGAGCGGCGGAGGCGGCGGGCGCGGTCGAGGATGCGAACGGCAGCGTCGAGTACAAGGAGCAGCTCGTCCGCGTGCTCGTCGAGCGCTGCCTCCGCGACGCGCTCGCCTGATCCGCGGTGGAGGCGCGACCGACCCCGGTCCTTTGCGTCGTCCACGACGCGGACGACGTCCGCGAGCTGCTCGTCCGCGACCTCGGCGAGCGCTTCGGGGCCCACTACGAGCTCGAGAGCCACGACGACGCCGGGAGCGCGCTCGCCGCGCTGCGGCGCCACGCCGCCGAGGGCAGAGCGGTCGCGGCGGTCTTCAGCGCCGATACCGACACGTGCAGCGGAGAGCGGTTCTGGTCGGAGGCGCACGACCTCCACCCTGCGGCCAGGCGCGTCCTGCTCGTCGGGCGCGGCGAGTGGAACAAGGCGCACCCGGCGGTCGCGGCGATGCGCGCGGGGCAGGCCGACTCGTACGTCTTCGTCCCGTGGGGGCCGCGCGAGCGCTGGCTGTACCTCCCGGTGACGGAGACGCTCGCGGACTGGGAGGCGTCCGTGCGCCCGCTGGCGGAGGTCGTCCAGATCGTCGGCGAGGAGTGGGAGCCTCGCGCCCACGCGCTGCGCGACCTGTTCGCGAGGCTCGGCCTGCCGATGGGCTTCTACGCGCCGGACTCGGAGCACGGCCGCGAGCTGCTCGCGCGGGCCGCCGTCGACCGCCGACGCCTGCCGGTCCTCGTCTTTCGCACGGGCAGCGTCTACGTCGACCCGTCGTTCGAGGAGATCGCAACCGCGCTCGGCTTCTCCACGGAGCCGGAGACGGACCGCTGCGACGTCGCGATCGTCGGCGCCGGGCCGGCGGGCCTCGCCGCCGCCGTCTACGCCGCCTCGGAGGGTCTGGCGACGACCGTGGTCGACGAGGAGCTCCCGGGCGGCGAGGCGGGCACGAGCTCGCGGATCCGCAACTACCTCGGCTTCCCGACCGGCTTGTCCGGCCGCGACCTGACCAACCGCGCCCTGGAGCAGGCGTGGTTCTTCGGCGCGCGCCTCGTCCTCTCGAAGCGCGTGCGCGCGATCGTCCCTGCCGGGGACGGCTACGCGATCGAGCTGGCCGGAGCGGCCCCGATCGCCGCGAAGACGGCAATCGTCGCGAGCGGCGTCGCCTGGCGGCGCCTCGACGTCCCCGAGCTCGAGCCGCTGCAGGGCGCCGGCGTCTTCTACGGCGCGGCGGCCGCGGACGCCTCGGCGGCTGAGGGCCTGCGCGTGTTCATCGTCGGCGCCGGCAACTCGGCCGGCCAGGGCGCCGTCCACCTCGCCCGTGCGGCCGCCGAGGTGACGCTCCTCGTCCGCGGCGACCATCTCGCGGCGAGCATGTCCGACTATCTCGTCCGGCAGCTCGACGAGCTGCCGAACGTCCGGATCCGGCTGCGGACGGAGGTCGTCGGCGCGAGCGGCTCGACCCGCCTCACGGGTCTGACCCTGCGGGACGACGGCCGCGGCACGACCGAGGAGGTGGCGGCCGACGCGCTGTACGTGATGATCGGGGCGGAGCCGCGGACGGAGTGGCTGGCGGGGACGCTCGCACGCGACGAGCAGGGGTACGTCCTCACCGGCGACGAGGTGCTGGCGCAGACCGCCCACCCGTGGCCGCTCGAGCGGCCGCCGATGCTGCTCGAGACGAGCCTGCCGGGCGTCTTCGCCGCCGGCGACGTCCGCCGGAGCTCCGTGAAGCGCGTCGCCTCCGCGGTCGGGGACGGGAGCATCGCGGTCCGGTTCGCGCACCTCCGCCTCGCGGAGCTGGGCGGCGCCGCCTGAGCCTCAGCCTCCGGGCAGCGCCGGGCAGGTCCCCGCGAACCGCGGCCGCGCGGCCAAGAACGAGCCGCGGATCCCCTCGCGGAAAGCGGCGAGCGCAGCGGGCGAGGAATCGATCCGCGTGTCGATGCTCTCGAACTGCCAGTCCCACCAGACGGCGGCGCGGATCCGCGGGTAGCGCCCGGACCGGAGCGCGCTGAACGCGCGGCGGATCCACTCCGGCTTCACCCGTGCCGGCCCGTCGACGACCCCCATCTCGACCACCGCCATCGGGCGCGTGCTCAGGCGCGTGAGCACCGGGTAGACGCCCGAGGCGTCGAGCTTCGCCCTGAAGTTGACGACGGGGCCCTGCGCTGACAGCGAGCCGTAGTCGGAGATCCCCAGCCAGTCGACGTAGGCGTCGCCGGGGTAGTACCACTCGAGCCTGTTCCACCAGTCGTGCGGCGGATACGTGTCGGCGTGGAAGAACCAGGTGACATTCGTCGCCCCCTCGGCGCGGAACAGGCTGACGACGTGCCGGTACGCGTCGCGGAAGCGCTCGGCGCCGTCCGGGTAGGTCGGGTCGCCGTAGCCGGCGGTCTCGCCCGCGCCGTTCCACCTCGCGTTCCACGGGCCCCAGTCGTCGTTGACCTCGGCGCCAAACGACACGAGCAGCGGGATGCCGGTGTCGCGTGCGCCCCGCGCCCACGCCCGCAGCGGGGCGTCGAAGGCGCCGTCGACGATCCGCTGCAGGGCGAAGGTCGTCTCGGGGTACCGCTGCGGGGGCCCGGCCCCGTAGAAGACCCCGGAGTGCGGGAGGAACGCGATGTAGGGCACCGAGCCGCTGCGCCAGATCGTCAGCACCCGCCGGCGCGGGAACGCCAGACCGCGGTACCAGCTCTGGGTGAAGTAGACCCAGGCGAGACGGCGGCCCGCGCGCCGCTCGAAGCTCTGGATCTTCGCCGCCCGCACCTCGTCCTCGGTCACGGTCGGCGGGTGGTTGAAGTCCGGGAAGGCGCCGAGGTAGGCGCCGCTACGAGGAGGGAGGAGCGTTCCGCAACTCGTGGCGGTCACACGCTGGGCGTCCGCACGGGCGACCCCGACCGCGCCCAGGACGACGAGCGCGCAGCTGAGCAGCCGCGCTCGCCTCGCGGTCACTCGGGTCAGTAGCTCGGCCGCTCGATCAGCTCGACGCGGTAGTCGTCGGGGTCGCGGACGAAGCAGAGGCGGGAGCCGCCCTCGCGCACGGTGTACGGCGGCCGCTCCGGCTCGATCCCCTGCTCCTTCAGGCGCGCGAGCGTCTCGTCGAGGTCGTCGACCCCGACGGCGATGTGCCCGTATGCGGTGCCGAGCTCGTACGTCCGGCCGTCGTGGTTGTAGGTCAGCTCGAGCTCCTCCTCCTGCCCGGGAAAGGCGAAGAAGTAGTTCGTCGCCTCGAGCTCGCCTTCGCGGACGATGTCGAGCTCTCGCCTGAACTCCATCCCGAGCGACTCGTAGAAGGCGCGCGAGCGCTCTGGGTCGGTGACGCGCACCATCGTGTGCAGGTAGCGGGCGATGCGGGGATCCTAGACTCGGCGCCGTGCTGATCGTCGTCATGGGCGTCGCCGGGGTCGGCAAGACGGCCGTCGGCAGCCGTGTCGCCGCCGAGCTCGGCCTCCCGTTCCACGACGCCGACGACCTCCACCCGGAGGCGAACCGGCGGAAGATGGCGTCCGGCGTGCCGCTGACGGAGGAGGATCGGGAGCCGTGGCTCGCGACCGTCGCGGAGCGCATGACGGCGTGGGAGCGCGAAGGCGGCGCCGTCGTTGCGTGCTCTGCGCTGCGGGACCGGCACCGGCTGCGGCTTGCCGCGGCGGCGCCGGGCAGCGTTCGCTTCGTCTTCCTCGACGCACCGGCGGATCTGATCCGGATGCGCCTCGCCGCGCGCGTCGGCCACTACATGCCCGCCTCGCTGCTCGACAGCCAGCTCGCGACGCTCGAGCCGCCCGGGCCCCACGAGGCGCTGCGCATCGATGCGAGCGGCACCCCTGCGGACACTGCCTGCGCCGTCGTCAGCGCTCTTCGGCGAGCATCGCGTACATGACCCCGTCGACCCACTCGCCGCGCCTCCAGTACGCCTTCCGCTTCACGCCCTCGCGGACGAAGCCCACGCGCTCGGCATGCCGGATCGCCCGGTCGTTGAAGCCGTAGATCTCGAGCTCGAGCCGGTGGAAGCCGAGCTCGTCGAACAGGTAGCGCTGCAGCTCGCGGGCCGCCTCCTCCCCCACCCCGCGCCCGCGGAAGTCCGGGTGCAGCGCCAGCCCGCCGAGGCGGGCGATCCGGCTGCGCTTGTTCCCGACCTCGAACGACATCGTCCCGGCCGGGCGGCCGTCGACCTCGACCACGAACAGGCCGTAGTCCTCGGGCTCCCGCTGCGAGCGCTCGACCAGCGCGAGGACGCCGTCGCGGTCGCGCTCGCGCCGTGCGGAGAGGTACGGCTCGACCTCCTCGTGGTTCAGCAGCTCGACGAGGAAATCGACGTCGCCCGCCTCCGCGCGGCGAATGACGCCTTCGGCGTCACGACATCGCCCTGCACCAAGGCCGCCAGCTTCGCTGTCGCCTTTGTGCTCGGCTTCGTCTCTCACGGCACCGGCTCGACCGCCGGCTCGCGGCGGCGCACCGGGCGCCAGGCGCCGGAGCCGAGCGCGACGCCGCCGAGGATCAGCGCGAGCCCGGCGATCATCGTCGCGCGCAGCGGCTCGTCCAGGATCGCCGCCCCGTAGATCAGCGCGGTCACGGGCATCACGTAGGTGACGAGCGACACGCGGGCGGCGCCGAACAGCCGCAGCATCCGGAACAGGATCAGCTGCGCGAGCGCCGTCCCGAGGACGGCAAGCGCGAGCAGCGAGGCGAGCGGCTTCCAGCCCGGCGCGTGCTCCGGGTGCTGGACGAGCGCGAGCGGCAGGAGGACGACGAAGCCGTAGAGCAGCGACGCGGTCGCCAGCACGGGCCCCGACACGCGCCCGACCGCGCGCTGCCCGTACAGCCCGCCGGCCGCGTACGAGACGGAGGCGAGGACGACCGCGAGCGTGCCGGCGACGGCCCAGCCGCCGCCCTCGGGGTGAACGCCGGCGAGGATCCCGACGCCGACGAGGCCGAGGCAGATCCCGACGAGCTTGAGCCCGCTCGAGCGCTCGCTCGGGTTGAGCTTGATCGCGAGCAGGGTGACGAAGATCGGCACCGACGCGTTCGCGATCGCGGCGACGCTCGAGTCGATGTGCTTCTCGCCCCACGCGATCAGGGTGAACGGCAGCGCCCCGTTGATCACGCCGAAGACGAGGCCCTCGCGCCATGCCCCGCGGACCTGCGCCAGCGCTGACCCTGCACCCTCGCGCGCGGCCAGGAAGGCGAGGAGCAGGATCCCGCCGATCAGCAGCCGCATGTCCATGAAAAAGCTCGGCTCGAAGTCGCGGACGCCGACCTTGATGAACAGGTACGAGGCGCCCCAGATCCCGGCGAGCGTGAGCAGCAGCGGAGCGTAGGCGCGGCCCATCACCCCAGGGTAACGGGGCCGTGCCCGTCATCCTTCCCGGTTACGATGGCCGCCTGACGCAGGTCGCGGAACAGCCGCTCCACCGAGCGCTCGGTCTCACCGACGGGGAGCTCGACCGCATCTGCGAGCTGCTCGAGCGGGAGCCGAACCACTTCGAGCTGGCGGTTTTCTCGCTGCTCTGGTCGGAGCACTGCGGCTACAAGCACTCGGCGCTGCTGCTGAGGCGGCTGCCGAGCGACGGCGACCGCGTCCTTCAGGGGCCCGGCGAGAACGCCGGCGTGATCGACCTCGGCGAGGGCGAGGCGGTCGCGTTCAAGGTCGAGAGCCACAACCACCCGTCCGCGGTCGAGCCGTACCAGGGGGCCGCGACCGGGGTCGGCGGGATCCTGCGCGACATCGTCGCGATGGGCGCGCGGCCGATCGCGCTCCTGGACGGGCTCCGCTTCGGTGAGCCGGGACATGCGTTCGACCGCGCCGTCGCCGGCATCGGCGCGTACGGCAACTCCGTCGGAGTGCCCACGGTCGGCGGCGAGGCCGTCTTCGACGAGCGCTACCGGGACAACTGCCTCGTCAACGCGATGTGCGTCGGCCTGCTGCCCGCCGATCGCGTCACACGCGCCCGCGCCCAGACGCCGGGGCACCTGATCGTGCTCTACGGCGCGACGACCGGTCGCGACGGGATCGGCGGCGCGAGCGTGCTCGCGAGCCAGGAGCTCGGCGAGGGGGCGGCGGAGAAGCGGCCGTCGGTGCAGATCGGCGACCCCTTCACCGGCAAGAAGCTGATCGAGGTTTCGGTCGAGCTGGTCGAGCGGAGGCTGGTCGAGTCGCTCCAGGACTGCGGCGCGGCCGGGCTCGCCTCCGCGCTCGCGGAGATGGCGCGCGACGGCACCGGCGTGGACGTCCACCTCGACCGGGTGCCGCTCCGCGAGGAGCTCGAGCCGTGGGAGATCATGGTCTCCGAGTCGCAGGAGCGGATGGTCGCGGTCCTGCGTGAAGACTTCCTCGGGAGAGCGGAGGAAGTCTTCGATCGCTGGGAGCTTCCGCACGCGGTCATCGGCGAGGTCACCGACACCGAGCTGCTCCGCTGCTTCCACGAGGACGAAGTCGTCGGCGAGATCCCGGCGGCGTTCCTGACCGAGCAGGCACCGCGCTACCGCGTCGAGCCGCGTCCGCGCTCGGCCGAACCTGCCTCGGCCGAGCCGGCCGTCGCCGATCTGCGCGAGCAGCTGCTCGCGTCGCTCGCGTCGCCGAACGTCCGGAGCCGCGCCTGGATCTACGAGCGCTACGATCACCTCGTCGGCTCGCGCACGGTTCGCCGGCCCGGACTGGACGCCGCGGTGCTGCGCCTCCGGCCGTCGCTCCGAGGGCTCGCCGTCTCGCTCGACGGTCCCAGCACGGACGCGGGCCGGTCGCCGCGTGCGGCGGGCGCGGCCGCCGTCCTCGAGGCGGCCCGCAACGTCGCCTGCGCCGGCGGCGAGCCGCTCGCGCTCACCGACTGCCTCAACTTCGGCAACCCGGAGAAGCCGGAGGTCGCGTGGGAGCTGACCGAGGCGATCGAGGGGATGGCGCTGGCGGCGGAGGCGCTCGGAATCCCGTTCGTGTCCGGGAACGTCTCCCTCTACAACGAGACCGGCGGCCGCGCGATCCCGCCGACGCCCGTCGTCGGCTGCGTCGGGCTCGTGCCCGACGTGAGGACGGTGCCGAGCCGCTGGCGCGAGGGCGACATCGTGCTCGCCGTCGCAGCGCCGGGTCAGGGCGCCGACTTCGCGGCGGAGGCGCGGCTCGTCGAGTTTCTCTGGCGGTCGGCACCGGAGTTGTCGCTCGCGCACGACGTGTCCGACGGCGGCCTCGCCGTCGCCCTTGCGGAGGCGGCGATCTGGAGCGGCGTCGGCGCCGAGCTCGAGCTGCCCGAGGCGACGTGGTTCGCGGCCACCGCCGTCCGGGCGGTCGTCGCCTGCGCCCCGTCCGCCGTCGAGCGGCTCGGCGACGTCGCGCTCCGCCGGATCGGCTTCGTCGGCGGCGACAGGGTCGTCGGCGTCGAGTTGCACGAGCTCGAGCAAGCGTGGCGTCGCTGATGTGCGGCGTCCTCGGCATCTGCGCTCCTGACCGCGACGTCGCGCGGCTTGCGCACTTCGGCCTGCACGCGCTCCAGCATCGCGGCCAGGAGTCGGCCGGGATCGCCGTCTCCGACCGCGGCCGCCTCACGGTCCTCCGCGACCTCGGCCTCGTCGCCCAGGTCTTCACCGAGCAGAAGCTCCGCGGCCTGCACGGCCAGCTCGCGATCGGCCACGCGCGGTACTCGACGACCGGCGGCGCCGCGTGGGCGAACGCCCAGCCGCTCGTCCAGCACGGCCGTGCGCGGACGGTCGCGCTCGGCCACAACGGCAACCTCGTCAACGCGTCCGAGCTGCGGGACGAGCTCGACGTTCGGCTCTCCTCGAGCTCCGACACGGAGCTGATCGCGGCGCTGATCGCGAACGACCCGGCGACGCTCGCAGAGGCGATCGCGAATGCGATGCACCGGCTGGAGGGCGCCTACTCGGTGACCGCGCTCGCCGACGGCAAGCTGCTCGCGTTCCGCGACCCGCACGGCTTCCGCCCGCTCGTGCTCGGCCGGCTCGATGATGGTTGGGTGGTCGCCTCGGAGACGTGTGCGCTCGACCTCGTCGGCGCGGAGCTCGAGCGCGAGGTCGCGCCCGGCGAGCTGCTCGTCGTCGACGAGGAGGGCGTGCAGTCGCACCGGGCGGTCGAGCCCGCGCCCGGCGCGCTGTGCATCTTCGAGTTCTTCTACCTCGCCCGTCCGGACTCGCGGCTCGAGGGCGTCGAGGTGCACAGCGCGCGGGTGCGGATGGGCGAGCGGCTCGCCGCCGAGGCGCCGGTCGACGCCGACCTCGTCCTCCCGATCCCCGACTCGGGCACCCCGGCGGCGATCGGGTTCGCCCGCGCGACCGGGATCCCGTTCAGCGAAGGGCTGATCAAGAACCGCTACGTCGGCCGGACGTTCATCCAGCCCGACCAGGCGCTGCGGCAACAGGGGATCCGGCTGAAGTTCAACCCGCTCGCCGAGGTCGCCGGCAAGCGCGTCGTCGTCGTCGACGACTCGATCGTCCGCGGAAACACGACGCGGCAGATCGTCCAGATGCTGTTCGACGCCGGCGCCAGCGAGGTGCACGTGCGCGTGTCGTCGCCGCCGGTCGTCGGCCCGTGCTTCTACGGCATCGACTTCGCCGACGAGGAGGAGCTGATCGCCGCCGGCCAGACCGTCGAGGACGTGCGCGAGCACATCGGCGCCACCTCCCTCGCGTACCTCTCGCTCGACGGCCTGCAGGCCGCCACCGCGCGCCCTGCCTCCGCCCTCTGCCGCGCGTGCTTGACCGGGGATTACCCGACGCGCGTGCCCGAGGGCCGAACGCTCGCGAAGCTGAGATTCGAGCGACCCGCTCCGGCGAAGGTCTAGCGGGCGGGGCCCGGGGCCCGCGACAGCGTTAGGCCACGCGGACCGCGAAGGTACGGCCGGCGACGACGCCGCGGGCGGTGAGCTTCACCGACCCGGTGAGCATCCGTCCGCGGGCGCTCTTCGGCACCGTCCACGCGCACGACGCGCGTACGGCAGTTCCCGCGCTGCGCAGCGCAGCGACGGCTCGCAGCTTCGTCCGTCCGACCCTTGCGCTGCACGTGAGCCGCCCGCCCAGGGCAGCCGCGACGTCGCTCGTGGAAACGTGGAGCGTCGCCTGGAGCCGGCTGCCCGCGTTCGGACGCCGAGGCGTCACCACGAGGCGGCCCGCGGTCAGCGTCAATGCCTTCGCGCATGCTGCCGCCGGACCGGCGAGGTCGTAATGCCACGTCGCGGCGTCCGGAGCGCGATCGTGCCCGCTGAGACCCTCCGCGGCCCACGAGGTCTCGATCCAGAAGTCGAAGCCCGTCCTCGGGCCGAGGTCGCAGCGGCCCATGGTCAACGAGAGGTAACCCTCCCCGGGGCAGTTCAGGCAGCCGTCGACGGAGCCGACGGTGGGAGCGACGAGCGCCCCGTTCCTGCAGACGAGCTCGCCGAAGCTGCCTCGCGAGGACCCGCCCGAAGCGCTGAGCTGTACGTCTGCGCGGTTGGGCCCGCAGCCGGTGCCGGCGTTCCCGTCCGTGTCCAGGTAGATGACGACGCGCGAGTTCGGGACGAGGCCGAGGTCGAGCTCGTTCAGGACCTGGAGGACGAAGGAGACTTTCCCCGAGTCGTCGTTCGACACCTGAACCGAGCAGACGTCGGGAGCGTGGTGGCCCGGGTCGTCGGGGCAGGGGTCCTGGAACGTCGTGTTCGACCGCGAGCCGGCGCCGCCGGGGAACGCGGCGAGCGGCGGGATCACCGCGATCAGAATGGCGAGCCGTTTCATGACGATCCTCCCGTGAGCGCTGGTCTGCGGCACAGGGAAGTCGACGCCGGCAAGAGCAGGGCAAGACGACGGCTACAGCGTCGGCAGGCGGCCCTCAAGGAATGAGCCTCGCGGGCGGCGTGATCACGCGATCCAGCCTGGCCTTGCCGGCTCGAATCCGCCAGATCATCGTCGGGTTGAAGGTCGAATCGCCGTTCCGGTCGAACGTGAAGCTCCCGATGAAGCCGTTGCGGACCCGCGCCGCGCGCAGGTGGGCGTTCACCGATGCGCGCGTGCCGTCCGAGGCCGCGATCGCGTCGAGCAGGACGGCCGCGGCCTGAGCGGCATAGGCAGGTCCTCCGGCTCCGAGGATTGGCGGTCCGAAGAGCCGATCGATTCTCCGCCCTGCCGGTGGCAGCCTCTCGGCCGGCAGCCCCGGGATGCTCGCGTACAGCCCGTCGGCGGCCGCGCCCGCCGCTTTGACGATGCTCGCGAAATCGCTGAACCCGTCCGATCCGACGATGACGCCGTCCGGTCCCAGCGCCCGGCGCAGCCCGACGAGCAGCGCGCCGCAACCGGGGCAGGCGAAGCCGCCGAGGAAGACGGCGTCCGGCTTTGCCTTCGCGACCCGCTGGAGGATCGCCCCGAAGCGCGTCTGGTCGGGCAGCCACGAGCCCGTGCCGACGCTCCTGAGGCCGATCCGCCGGGCTGTCCGGCGGAACGCGCCGGCCACGCTCAGGCCGTAGCCCTCGTGGTCGTCGAGGCTGAAGACGCGCCGCGCGCCCAGCTGCTTGACGAGGAGCGCGTCGGCGACCGCCTGCGCGTCGTCTGCCGGAACGATGCGCACGAAGTTCCGAATGCCGCTCGGGTAGTACCGACCGGGCTCACCGGGCTCGGTTCCGGCCGCGGCGTGCGTGAGGCCGACGTTCGTGTTACCCGGGCTGATCAGGCCGAGCGGCCCGTCAGGGGCGCGGTCGAGGATTGGCAATTCCACCGCCGCGCACGCCGAGCTGAAGGTTCCGATCACCCCGACGACGGACTCGTCTTGCGCGTACGCCTTCGCGTTCGCCGCACACTTCGCCAGCGCGCCGCTGCCCTGCTGCGGGCTGGAGTCGTCGCAGGCCTGGTAGCCGACCGCGTACCTTCCCGCCCTGTAGCCGCGCCGGGCGAGCACGTACCGGATCGCCGCCTGCAGCCGGAGCGTCGCCTTCGGGTTCTCGAAGTACCGGAGCGGGAAGTCGGAGGCGATGACGAGCTGAGCGGGCGATCGGCCGTGGACGAGCGGCGAGCAGAAGGACTGCGGCAGCGGCGTCACGGCGACGGTGCCTCCAGATGCAGCCGCTGCGGCCGCCGCTGCCCCTGCCGCGAGCAGGGTCGCTCCAAGCTTCTCTCGCCGCACGGCGCAACTATGACGCGGAGGCAGAGAACGGGCTAGTCGAGGCTGACCCAGACCTGCCCCGCGCCAACTGCGATCCCCGCGGGCGTCCCGCCGACGTGCGTCGTTCGAACGACGTTCAGCCCGCGCGGATCGATCTCCGCGACCGTGCCGGCGGCGGTCGCGACCCAGACAGACCCTCCCCCGACGGCTACCCCTTGCGGATTCGTCCCGACGTCGATCGAGCGAAGGACGTGATCTGTTCGGGGATCGACGGCCCACACGCTCCGGCCGTTTGCGTCGATCGCCCACACTGCGCCGGCGCCGACCGCCAGGCGCGACGCTGGAAAGGCGAGGCTGATGCGGCCCTGCCTCGCGCCGGTGCGTGCATCTATGCGCGTGATGCCGGCGTCGTCGCTCGCCCATACGGACCCATATCCGATCGCGATGCCGTTGCAGCAGCCGGGCCCGCCAGGGAAGAGTCGTAGGAGCGAAGGCCTGAGGCGGACTACAGACCCGTCTCCGGTCGCCCAGACTGCGGCTCCGTTGCTGGCGACCCAGGCAGCAGCGGTGCCTCTGGCCAGTGGGTTCGACGACCGCGGGAGCACGATCGTCCGGAGCACGGCGCCGGAGGCGGGATCGATGCGGACGACGCGGAAGTCGGAGGTGGTGACCCAGAGGGAGCCGGCTCCAACGGCGACATCGCTCGGCGGCGAGCCGACCGGGATCGTCCTCACGACCGTTCGCGAGCGGGGATCGACCCGCGAGAGCGTCTGCTCGCCCGCGTTGAGCACCCACACCGCGCCGCTGCCAACGGCGACAGCGGTCGGAGTGTCGCCGACTTGCGGCGCGGCAAGGACGTTCGCGTTCTTCGCGTCGATCGCGGCGAGCGAGTTCGCCGACGTCGCCACGACGCCCGCGCCGCCGCGGCTCGTCAGCTCGATCACGCCCGCGGCGACACCGCCCGCGAGCACGAGGAGTCCGCCGACCAGGAGTAGTAGGCCGCGCCGCGCGCGGGCGCGCTCTGCGAGCGGGGCACGCGGTGCCCGTAGCGCGGGATCGTGGCGCAGGATCTGCTGCTCCAACTCCCGCAGCTCGGGGCTCGGCTCCAGCCCGAGCTCGTCGCGCAGGAGAACGCGGGTCGCGCGGTACAGCTCGAGCGCGTCGGCCTGACGGCCTGCACGGTAGAGCGCCAGCATCAGCAGGCGCCGTGGCCGCTCCCATAGCGGATTCTGCTGCACGAGGCTGTCCAGGTCCGCGAAGACTGCGTCGTTCCGGCCCTGCGCCAACCTTGCCTCCACGCGATCCGCGACGACCTCGCTCCGGAGCTCTTCGAGACGCCGGACCTCCGCCTGTGCGAACGGCTCGAAGGCGAAGTCGGCCAGAGGCGGCCCTCGCCAGAGCTCGAGCGCCTCCGAGAGGAGTCGCTCCGCGCGCTCCGGCTCGTCGCCGTCGAGCTGTGCACGGCCTTCGCGCGCGAGGCGCTCGAACCGCCGAACGTCGACCTGCTCGCCTGCGGCCGCGAGCACGTACCCGCCGGGCGTCGTCTGCAGCTCCGCCGCGCCGATCGCCTTCCTCAGGCGCGATACGTAGACCTGCACGGTCTTGGCGGCGTTCGCCGGCGGCTGCTCTCCCCACAGGTGGTCGATCAGACGATCGCTCGAGACCGGCTCGTTCGCGTTGAGCAGCAGAACAGCGAGCAGCGCCCGCTCCTTCCCGCGCGGCAGCTCGACCGCGTCGCCGTCGTCATCCACCTCCAGCAACCCGAGCAGGCGGAAATCCACGACCTGCCGAGCCTAACCCTCCTCCGGAACCGTCTCAAGAGCAGGCGATTTACCGCCGTGAAACCGGACGTCAGGGCGGCGAAACTGCCGGCGCGCATCTTCCGTCCGTCGGCCGCATCGGGCGGCCGGGAAAGGGAGGAGCAGACGATGACCCCGATCACACTTATCCGCATCGCAGCCGTCTCGGCCGCCGCGATGGCGCTGGCGCCCGCGGCACTCGCCGCCGGCGAGCCGAAGAACGAATGGCCGTTCACGCAGACCGTGGCCGATCGCGCCGCCGTACAGCTCGGCCAGCCTGCGGCCCCGGCCGTTCCGGACGCGTTCGAGCGCTATGCAGCTACCCACCCGTACGGTGCCGGCCTGGATCAGAGCCTCGCCGGAGAGACGAAGAACGAGGCGCCGTTCACGCGGCCTGTCGTCGAGGTCGCAGCTCGCGAGCACGGCGGGTTCGACTGGGGCGACGCGGGAATCGGCGCCGCCGTGACCATCGGCCTCGTGCTCGCCCTGCTCGGCGGCGTCGTGTTGAGGGCGCCCGGCGTCCGACGCCCTCGCCCCACGAGCGCCTAGCCGACGGCTGGGTCGGGGCGTCGGCCAACCAGCCGTAACGGGCGCTGCGCACGATCGCTTCCTCACACCGCGTGAACCCGTGCGCCCCGACTCCGATCTTCAAGTCTCGCGCGAGGAGGACCAGGTGCGGAAGCTTCACTTGACGACACCACGAGAAACGACGGGATCGGCGCTTCGCGTCTGGCTGACGGAGCGGGTGACGATCGAGGCGGGCGAGACGGTGCTCGACGAGCAGCGGTTCGCGGGCAGGCAGGGGCGGCTGGTCTTCGCGTACCTGCTCGCCGCGCGCGGACGGCCGGTCTCGTGCGACGAGCTCGCCGAGACGCTCTGGGGCGACGAGCTCCCGACAACCTGGAAGAAGGCGCTCGGCGTGCTGATGAGCAAGCTGCGGGCGCTGCTCGGCGAGTGCGGCATCGACGGCAGCCAGGCCCTGACGAGCGCCTTCGGCTGCTACCGGCTGCAGCTGCCGGAGGACAGCTGGGTGGACATCGAAGCGGCCGCGGACGCGGTCGAGCGGGCCGAGGCGGCGCTGGCTCTCGACGAACCCGAGTCGGCGCGGGCGCTCGCGACGGAGGCGACGGCGCTCGCTGGACGCCCCTTCCTCCCGGGGGAGGACGGCCTCTGGGCGGAGGAGCGCCAGCGGGAGCTGTCGGAGCTCCTCGTGCGGGGGCTGTCTTGCCTGGCGGAGGCAAGCCTCCGGTCCGACAGGGCCGACGAGGCGGTTCGCGCGGCCGCCCAGCTGACGGAGCTGGAGCCTTTTCGCGAGAGCGCGTACCGCCTGCTGATGCGCGCACACGTCGCCGGGGGCAACCAGGCGGAGGCCCTGCGCGTCTACGAGCGCTGCAGGTGCCTGCTCGCCGACGAGCTCGGCTCGTACCCTTCGCCGGAGACCGAGGACGAGTACCTCGCGATCCTGCGCGCCGTGCCGCCATTTTCCCTGGCTTAGCCGGCCTCTAGCCCGTCCTCGCTATTCGGGGCCGGATGAAAACGGAGCGGCCGCTTCGTTGCGACTGCGGCTACGAGGTCGCGCCGGGACCGGAGGCCGAGGTCGTGGCCGCGATCCGCCGGCACGCGTGGCAGGCTCACGGGATCGCGTTCTCGGAGGCGGATGCACTGCTGGTCGTGCTGCGCGCAGCGCTGGAGCGGGACGACCGCGGGGGGCCAGCCGACGCCGGCCCCCGCGGTTAGTCGAGGCTAGGCGGGAAGCGTGACGCGCAGGATCTGACCCGCGCCGGGGGGCCCGCCGAAGCCGAAGTTGGAGACGTAGAGAGCGTTGTCCGGCCCCATCGTCATCCCGGTCGGAAAGGAGAACCCGGTCGCGACCGTCGTCTGGCTGCCGTTCGGGCCGATGCGGACGATCTTCCCCGTGTGAAGCTCGTTTGGGCCGGGGAAACCCGGAGCGGTCATCGACTCCAGCGCGTACAGCCGGTGCTTGCGGTCGAAAGCCAGGCCGAGAACCGTCGAGAGGCCGGATGCCCACTTGCTGACCTGGCCGCTCGGCGTCACCTTCAGGATCACGGAGCTGCCGGGCTTCACCGGGAACGTGCCCAGGTTCCCGACGTAGAAGCTCCCTCTGTCGTACGCGAGCGCGGTCGGGACGATGTGGCCCTGGCTCGCGGAGATGTCGACGACCCGACTGATCGCGCCGGTGCTCGGCAAGACGCGGTCGAGCTCGCCGTGGTTTGGCCCAACGGCGTACAGCGCGCCAGCGACGTCGACCAGGCTGTACCAGGTCTCGTCGGGCTCGAAGTCCTCGTCCTCCGGCTGGGCGACCGGATGCGTGGCGGCGAACGCGCTGAGGTTCGCGACGTCCGCCGTCGTCCCGTCGCGGTTGACGCGGAACACCGTGTTGGCCGTGTGGCCGAGCCCGTGCGAACAGCCAGCGCCCGCCTCGACTCCGTACAGGCGGTTGCCGACGAAGGCGAGCGCCGCGACGCCGCTGACGAGCGCCCCGGAAGCCGCGCTCGTCTGGCTCGACGGCAGCGTGTCGGCGACGAAGACGCGCGCGCCGCCGGGGGCGATCCTCGCGATGCGCGAGGTGAACCCGCCGCCGTAGGGGCCGATCGGCTCGGGCACCTGAGGGCAATCGGACGCAGACATGGCCTGGGTCCCGCCGATACCACCCTCGGCCACGTACAGCATCCGGTCCGGCCCGAAGATCAGGCCGCGCGGGTTGTTCAGGCCGCTCGCGTAGACGGTGACACGTGAGCCCGACGCCGGCCTCGCCGGCGCCGTGCCAGAAACGACCAGTGCGACGGCCGCGGCGAGTACCAATCCGCAGATCGCGATCGATCTCATCTCCATCCCTCCTCGTCTCGCATGACGCTCGCGAGCGAAGCAGGGACGGGAAAGGACGCGGCAAGATCGCGGCTAGAGCCGCCGCGGCTGCCGCCGTCGCGGCACGCGCCTGCCCTACGGACGTCGGTAGATCAGGATGACGACGCCGTCCCCGACCGCTCGCGAGTCGACGAGCTGAAGGCGCTTCTTGTCGCTCGTCTCGCCGAAGAGGCGCTT
>Ga0070741_10009778_pt1 | contig 18438 bp, 19 predicted proteins | sample Coa_R1_4_FD_66440 | JGI IMG/M metagenome (GOLD analysis project Ga0070741, IMG submission 66440) | Surface soil microbial communities from Centralia Pennsylvania, which are recovering from an underground coalmine fire - Coalmine... | ecosystem: Environmental > Terrestrial > Soil > Unclassified ...
AGATCCCCACTGCGTCACCTCCCCCTCGCCGGCCGCGCGGCCCCGCCCGGCGCCTGGTGCTCGCCGCCCTCGCCCTCGCCGTCGCCGGGGGCGTCGTGTGGACCGTCGTGTCGTCCGCGCCGACGTTCGCCCATGCCGTGCGGCTGATGCGGCGCATGGACCCGAGGTGGGCCGCCGTCGCCGTCGGCGCGGAGGTGGCGTCGTACGTCGCGCTGAGCCGCCACCTGCGGTACCTGGGCGGGCGCGAGCGCAACGCGCAGCGCCTTGCGCCGTTCCGCCTCGCGCTCATCGTGTTCGGGTTGGGCAACGTCCTCCCTGCCGCGCCGGCGGAGGGCATCGTGATGGCGGGTGCGGCGCTGCGGCGACGGCGGCTGGCGAAGCGCCGGGCAATGCTCGTCCTGACGCTGTCGCAGTGGTTCAGCACGGCGGCCCTCTACGCCGTGGCCGCGCTCGACGCACTGCTCGTGGCCGCGCTGGCGCGCGTGGCGCTCCCGGGCCGGCCCGCGGTTGCGCTGTTCGCGGCCGGGACGCTCGGCACGCTGTTCGCCATCGGTTGGCTGTCGAGCCGGCGCGCCGCCGCCGAATGGGCCGCCGTCGCGAGCGACAGGGCCCGGTTCTGGCGACCGAGGCCGTCGCTCCAAAAGAGCAAGGAGCGGGGTGCGGCCTGGCACGACGCGTTGCTGCACGTCGTTGCCGGGCCCAAGGGCGTGCTCTACCTCAGCTGCACGGCCGCGTTGGCGTGGCTCGCGGATGCCACGTGCCTGCACTTCGCGCTCGTCGCGTTCGGTGTCCACGTCTCACCCGACGTGCTGCTCCTCGCCTACACCGCGGGCATGGTCGGGTCGATGGTGCCCATGCTCCCCGCAGGAGCCGGGATCGTGGAGACGCTGACGCCCGCGGTACTGACGCTGGCGGGCGTGCCCGTCCTCACCGCCCTCGCCGCGATCGTCGTGTACCGCGTCATCGCCACGCTCCTGCCCGCCGCCGGCGGCCTCATCGCCCTCGCCGCCATGCGGATCGGCGAGCCGCCACCACCGGCGGCCGACCCGGCCGAGCCGCCCGTGCCGTTGGGGAGCGCAACCGTCGCGGCATAACGGAGCGGACAACGGCGCGTGCGCCCGCGTTGGTGGTTTTGCCGGATCGGTGAGCGGGAAGGTCCTCCGGATGCGTCCGAGCAGGGGCGCATGGCAAGGAGGACGTCATGGCAGGTAATGGAGCGGGGCGCCGTTCACGCGGGAACGGGCGCACCTCGCCCGAGAACGGGTCGTCGAACGGCCATGACCTGATCCCCGTCCCCCGGGCATCGAAGGTGCCTGCGCAGGACTCGGAGTTCCTCACCGATGCGCAAGGCCACCGCATCGAGCACACGGACGACTCGTTGAAGGCGGGGGCCAGGGGCCCGTCGCTGATCGAGGACTTCCACCTGCGGGAGAAGATCACCCACTTCGACCACGAGCGGATCCCCGAGCGTGTGGTCCACGCGCGAGGTGTCGGTGTGCACGGCGTCTTCGAGTCGTACGGGACCGCCTCGGAACTGACGTGCGCGGCGTTCCTGCAGCCGGAGCAGACGACCCCGCTGTTCGTGCGGTTCTCGACGGTGGTCGGCTCGCGTGGCTCAGCCGACACGGTCCGGGACGTGCGGGGCTTCGCCGTGAAGTTCTACACGAGCGAGGGCGTGTTCGACCTGGTCGGCAACAACATCCCGGTGTTCTTCATCCGTGACGCGATCAAGTTCCCCGACCTGATCCATGCAGCCAAGCCCGAGCCCGACCGCGAGGTCCCGCAGGCGCAGACGGCGCACACCACGTTCTGGGACTTCGTCTCCCTGATCCCGGAGTCGCCGCACATGCTCATGTGGGCGATGTCCGACCGTGCCATCCCCCGCTCGCTCCGGATGATGGAGGGCTTCGGCGTCCACACCTTCCGTTTGGTCAACGAGGCGGGCGACACGTCGCTGGTGAAGTTCCACTGGAAGCCGCGCCTCGGCGTGCACGGCCTGGTGTGGGAGGAGGCGCAGACGCTGGCGGGGACGGACCCGGACTTCCACCGCCGGGACCTCTACAACGCCATCGGCGCCGGCGCGTACCCGCAGTGGGAGCTCGGTGTGCAGGTCTTCCCGGACACCGCGGACGAGATGTTCGAGGGCATTGACCTCCTGGACTCGACCAAGCTCGTGCCCGAGGAGCTGGCGCCGGTGCAGCCGGTCGGGCTGATGACCCTGAACCGCAACCCGACGAACTTCTTCGCCGAGACCGAGCAGGTGGCGTTCCACGTCGGCCATGTGGTGCGCGGCATCGACGTGACGAACGACCCGTTGATGCAGGGCCGCCTGTTCAGCTACCTCGACACCCAGCTCACGCGCCTCGGTGGCCCGAACTTCGCCCAGATCCCGATCAACCGGCCGACGGTGCCCGTGAACGACAACCATCGCGACGGCTTCATGCAGCAGGCGGTCCACCAGGGCCGCACGCCGTACCTACCGAACGGTGTCGGCGGCGGCTGCCCCTACCTCGCGCCCGACGAGCGTGGCGGGTACGTGCACGTGCCGCAGATGGTGCAGGGCCCGAAGACCCGCGAGCGTGCGCCGACCGACGACAACCTGCAGGCCGCCATGTTCTACCGGAGCCTCACGCCGGTCGAGCAGGACCATCTCGTCAACGCGTTCCGCTTCGAGCTCGGGAAGGTCGACGTGCCCGCCGTGGTCGACCGGATGCTGGCCCGCCTCGCCGACGTCGACGCCGACCTCTGCGCCCAGGTGGCCGCCGGGCTGGGACTCATGGCGCCCGCGGGCGACCCCGTCGGCGACGCAGCCGTCTCGCCCGCGTTGCGCATGGTCCGCGAGGAGGAGTACCCCACCGATGGGCGTGTCGTCCAAGTGCTCGTCGCCGACGGCGGTGATGCGGCCGGGGTGCAGTTGCTGCGTGACGAGCTCCTGTCGGCCGCCGTGGCCGTCCATGTGGTGGCGCCGCACAAGGGTGCCATCGCCGGCGCCGACGGCCTCGAGCTGACCGTGGACCGGAGCTTCCTCACGTCATGCGCGGCCGAGTGCGACGCGCTCGTCGTGGCCGACGCCGGCGCGCTGCTCGACGACCCCGGGGTGGTGTCGTACGTCCAGGAGGCGTACCGGCACCACAAGACGGTCGGCGCGTGGGGCAGCGGCGTCGACCTGCTGCGCCAAGCCGGGATCGGCACCGATCAGCCGGGCGTGGCCGTCTCGGCGCGCGGTGCGACCAAGACCTTCGCCAAAGCCGTCGTCACGGGCCTCGCGCGCCACCGGCACTGGGAGCGGGCCCCGTTACTCGTCCTGACCGCCCCACGTGCCGGATCGGAGCAGGCATGATCAGCGGCATTGACCTCATCGAGGCGGACCACCGGCGGGTGGAGGCGTTGTTTGCCGAGTACGAACGGGATCACCAGGCGCTCGTCGCCGGGCAGATCTTCGCCGAGCTCACCGCGCACGACGACGCCGAGAACGGGGCGCTGTACCCGCTCGTGGCGCACCTCCTCGGCGACGACGCGGCCGACGAAGCCCTCGTCGCCCACGCGAGGGTCAAGATGCTGATCGAGCGCGCCCGCGCCGTCGAGGGCGCCGCGCTCGTGGACGCCATGCAAGTGCTCCAGGAGCAGGTGGCGGCGCACGTGGCCGACGAGGAGCAGTCACTCTTCCCGCGGCTGCGGGAAGCCGCGGACGACGCGCAACTCGCCGGGCTGGCCGCCCGGATCGAGCAGATCAAGCAGCGGGTCGGGTAGGCGGCGGCGCGCGGACGCGCGGCGCCGCCTACCGCGCGCTCAGCCGCGCTCAGAGGTCGGGCTGGTCCTTGGGGATCAGCTCGGCGGCGGCGAGCCCGTCGACCTCGAGCAGCTTGCCCGACACCCACGACGAGGCCGGCGACGCGAAGTACAGGACTGCCGGGGTCATGTCGTCGGGCACGCCGTTGCGGCGCATCGCCGTGCGCTCGACCATGGTCTGGCGGATCGCCGCGCCCCGCCCGTCGAGGAACCGCCGCAGCGACTCGGTCTCGATGGCGCCCGGGAGCACGGCGTTGACCCGGATGCGCGGGGCGAGCTCGGCGGCCATCAGCCGGGTGAGCTGACCGAGGGCGGACTTGGTGAGGCTGTGGGTGAGCGAGCCGCGGACCGCCTTCTGGCCGGCGACGGAGCCGATGTTGACGATCGCCCCGCTCCCCCGCTCGAGCATGTGCGGCACGGCGAGCCGGCTGAGCTCGAAGGGCACCGCGATGTTGAAGTGGAACGAGTCCTCGAGCTCACCGGTCGTCGTCTCCAGGAACGGCCGCGACGTCGACCCCCCGGCGTTGTTGACGACGATGTCGATGCCGCCGAGCTCCTCCGACGTCCGCTGCACGAGCGCGGCCACGACACCGAGGTCGTTGACGTCACCGGGATGGACGAGCGCCCGGCGGCCGGCGGCGCCGATACCGGCCGCCACGGTGTCGAGGTCGGCAGCCGTGCGCGCGGTGATCGCCACGTCGGCGCCCGCCTCGGCGAACGCGGTGGCGATGGCGGCACCGATCCCCTTCCCCGCGCCGGTGACGATGGCCACCTTGCCGTCGAGGCGGAACCGCTCGAGGACTCCCACGGCCGCCAGGCTAGGCGGTCGCGCTACGTGAAGATGATCTGGCCCCCGGCCGCCTTGGCGTAGAACTCGCCGACGGTGATGATGTCCTGCACCTGGGGGATGAAGTCGTTCTTCTCCAACCCGAACAGGTCGACGGACGCCTTACAGGCGTAGAGCCCGGCACCCGTGTCGGCGATCATCTCGATGAATTCGGGGATGCTCGGGATGTCGAGCTCGGCCATCTTGTGGTTCATGTAGTGGGTCATCACGGAGGACATCCCAGGGAGCCCGCCGAGCAGGGTGGCGACGTGGAGGCCCGGGTTGCCCACCGTGGCCATCTTGATGTGCTCGTGGCGCTGCTTGTGGATGGCGTCGAGCCCGAAGAACGTGAAGAACAGGTTGGCTTCGATCCCCTCGGCCCGTGCGCCGTTGGCCATGATCAGCCCCGGGTAGACGCCGTCGAGGGACCCCTTGGAGATGATGATCGAGACCTTTTCGATGGTGCCCTCCATGCCGACTCCTCTCAGATGCAGCCGCGCGGTTTGGGGATGCCGGCGATCTTGGCGGCCACCTTCGCCGGGCCCTTCGGGAACAGCTCGTAGAGCTCCTTGACGGAGACCCCCGACGTCTTGGCCAGGACGCGGACGGTCGGGCCCGTGCCCTTGTCGAGGTACTCCGAGCGCATGAACCGCACGACCTGCCAATGCGCCGGCGTCAGCTCCTCGATGCCTTCACGGCGGGCGATCTCGGGCGCCATCTCCTCGGTCCAGTCCTCCGGGTGGACGAAGAACCCCTCGTCGTTCAGCTCGACATCGTGGGAGGCGATGGTCGATGTGGTCATGGCTGGCCTCCTTGGCTGAGGTGGCTGAGGTGGCTGAGGTGGCTGAGGTGGCTGAGGTGCTTCCCGGCGCGCGGCATCTCGGCCCCGAAGCCCGGGATGTCGTGCCCGGGGAGAAGCGAGTGCCAGTACAGGGACTCGAACATGAGCTTGCCGAGGTGGTTCAGCCGCGACTCCTTCAGGAGCGGCAGGCCGAACGCCGTCGGGTAGTGGCCCGGTAGGGGCTCGGTGTCGTAGTTGAAGTCGATCAGCAGCGCCTTGCCGAACCCGGTCTCGATGAAGCAGTTGGCGTGCCCGTCGAACCCCGGCGACAGGGGCTTGCCCTCGAGGAACGCCGCGACGTTGGCGGCCACGGTCTCGCCCTCGAAGTGGGTGACGGAGCCCGCCTTCGAGGTGGGGATGTTGGCGGCGTCACCGATGACGAAGACCTCAGGCGCAGCCTTGGCCTGGAGCGTGTGCTCGTCCGCGGGCACGAAGTTGAGCTCGTCGCCGAGCCCCGGCGACCGCCCGACGTAGGGCGCGCCCCCGTGGAGGGGCACGACCACGGCGAGGTCGAACCCGATCTCGCGCCCGTCGTAGCCGATCAGCCGGCCGTGCTCCCCGTCGACCTCGCCCGTGTTGAACTCGGTCACGACGGTGATCCCCTTGTCGCCCAGCATCCCGCCGAGGCGCGCCGACGCCACCGGCTTGGTGAACGCACCGTCGAGCGGCGTGGCCAGCACGAGCTCGACCTGGTCACGAATGCCGTGCTCGCGGAAGTACCAGTCGGCCAGGAAGCAGAACTCGAGCGGTGCGACGGGGCACTTGATGGGCATGTCGACGACGTTGACAACGAGGCGCCCCCCGCCGAACGCCGCCAGGGCGCCCGCGAGGGCACGGGCGCCTTCCAGCGAATAGAACGTGAAGACCCGCTCCATCCACCCGGCCCCGGTGAGCCCCTCCGTCTCTTCGGGCACGAGCACGGCGCCGCTGGCGACGACGAGGGCGTCGTAGGCCAGCACCGACCCGTCCCCCAGCACCACGCGCCGGGCCTCGATGTCGACGTGGTCGACCGGCTGCTCGCGGAACTCGATCCCGTGGCGCAGCTGCCGGCGGCGCGGCCGCACCAGGTCCTCGGGGTGGGCGAGGCCGAACGGCACGAAGAGCAGGCCCGGCTGGTAGAGGTGGCGGTCGTCCTGGTCCACCACCGTGATCGCCAGCTCGTCCTGCGGGTGGGCCCGCCGCAGCCGGTTGGCGACGACCGTCCCGCCCGTCCCCGCGCCCAACACCGCGACGTGACGCGTCATACCGCTTAGGCAACGCCGCGGCGGTCCACGGCCACTAGGTCCAAAGGTCCCTTGCTGGCCGCCGGTCGGCTCCCCTGCGATGAGCCCTGCGATCTGCCCTGCGACGAGCCCTACGATGAGCCCGTGGGGGCCACGCTCGACTGGTACGGCTGCGCGACGTTCCGGCTGCGCATCGGGGAGCTCGTCGTCTTCCTCGACGCGTACATCGACCGCGTCCCCAGCGCTCCCGGGACGGGCCTGCGCGCCGACGACATCGACCGCGCCGACTGGATCGTCGTGGGCCACTCCCACTTCGACCACCTGTGGGGCGCGGAGCGCATCGCGCGCAACACCGGAGCAGTGGTCATCGGCTCGTACGAGACGACGCGCATCCTCGCCAACCTCGGGGTCCCCGACGCGCAGCTGATGTCGGTGTCAGGTGGGGAACGGGTACGCCTCGCTGCCGACGTCCTCGTGGCCGTGTACCCCTCGCTCCACTCCTGCGTCTGGACGCACGCGGCGATGCACGGCTCCGACGCGGTGTGCCTCGGCGACATCGGCGTCACGTACCAGGAGCGCGAGGCGCGCCTCGCCGAGCTCAACGCCCATTTCGCATCGCTCGGCGACGACGTCCGTGCCCACCTGGCGGCGTCGAGGCAGGGCGCCCGCGGTGATGGGGGCGCCCTCGTCTACGTCTTCGAGACGCCGGGCGGGTCCGTCCTGTACCAGGACACCTCCGGGCACTGGAGCGGGATCCTCCACGACCTGCGCCCCGACGTCGCCATCATCGCCGCCGCCGGCCGCGGCAACGTCGACGGCGAGCCGGTGCAGGGGACGCTCGCCCAGTTCGTGGCCCGGCAGGCCTGGCTGCTGAAGGCCCGCCGGGTCATCCTGGCCCACCACGACGACTGGCTCCCGGGCTTCTCCACGGCGACGGACATCGGCCCGATCAGGACCGAGGTCTCGCGCTGGGTGCCCGGGGCCGTCCTCGAGGAGCTGTCCTACCTGGACGCCCACCACCTGTTCGCCTGAGGAGGCCCGATGCTCGAGTACCACGTCGACGGCCGCGTCGCCTACCTCACCTTCAACCGGCCCGAGAAGCTCAACGCGCTGACCGACGAGGGCATCCTCGAGTTCATCGCCGCCCTGCGCCGGCTCGACAAGGACGACGATGCCGACGTCGGGATCGTGAGCGGGAAAGGCCGGGCGTTCTCGGCGGGTGCGGACGTAAAGGAGCGCCTACTGGTCTCCGCGACGGACGGCGTCGACAGCCAGTACCGCCCGAGCGAGGCCGACGCCGTGCTGCGGTGCGCCAACTGGAAGCCGCTCATCGCCGCCGTGCACGGCTATGCCCTCGGCCACTCGTTCCACACGGCGCTGCTGTGCGACGTCGTCATCGCGTCGGAGGACGCCCGGTTCCAGATCACCGAAACGGCGATCGGCGTCCCGTCCGCCGGGATGTGGCACCACATCTCGCAGGCGGCCGGCACCGCGTTCGCCACCGACGTGTGCTTCACGGGCCGGATGGTCACCGCGGGCGAGGCGGCGGCGGCACGGCTCATCACGCGGCTCGTCCCGACCGGCGAGCACCTCACCGCGGCGCGCGCCTTCGCGGACGAGATGCTCCAGCACCCGCAGGGAGCGCTCCGGGAAATGGTCCGCGTCCGCCGCAGCCTGCTCGCCGAGCAGCTCCAGCACGCCCGCAGCGTGGCCGGGACGTTCCGGTGGGACCTCACGCCCGGCTTCCACGACGCCATCCACGCCAAGACGGGCGGCTGAGCCGGGCTCACGCCGCGACCCGCGGGACCTTCAGTACCAGCGCCGCCCACACGACGGTCGCTTGTGCGTCGGCCCGCCAGCGCCGCTCACGGCGGCGCTGGGCCGCCCGCTTCACCCACCCCGGCTCGATGATGCTCATGCCGCTGTCCCTCCTTCGTGCTCACTTGCGACGCGTGCGACCAACACCGTCCCCGCCGTCCCCTCGTGCCCGTCGTACGCGGCGCCGACCTCGTCGAGGCAGGCGTCGATGAGGGCGAGGATGCGCTCGCACCGGCTGCGGCGCACGGCCGCCGCAGGCGCGGCGCAACCGCTCGATGCCGACGCCATCGCCATCACCTCGCGGAGTTGGCGAGCAGCCCGTAGAACACGAACTCGGTGCGCCGGTTGAGCGCCAGCGCCACGCTCGTCTTCTGCGTGGTGAGCGGCTGGCGGTCGCCGACGCCCTGGCCCGCCAACCGGTCGGGGCTGATGCCCTGCGAGACCAGGTAGTCGATCACCGCATTGGCCCGCGCCTGGGACAGCTCGAGGTTGAGCCCCGTGATGCCGGTCTGGTCGGCGTGGCCGATCACGAGCGTGGTCACCCATGGCATCGCCCGCATGAGCGCGATGACCCGCGCCAGCTCCGGCGCGTAGTCCGCGCTGACCTGGCTGCTGCCCGGTGCGAAGCGCGTCGCGTTCATCTCGATCACGCGGACGCCGACCGATGCGGGCACGCGCGGGTCGACCACGAGGCGGTCGATCACCTGCGCCGGGTCCTTGCTGTTGGCCTTGGCGAGCAGCCGCAGCTGGGTCGCGGCGGCCTCGGTCGGTACCGACCCGGCCAGCGTGATCGTGCCGCCGTCGAACACGACGAGCACGGGCAGGGGCGAGCCGTCGGGCAGCACGGCCGGCGGCCGCGCCACCGTGGTGACGGTCGTCGACGGCGCCGCCGTCGACGGTGCCGGGGTGGTCGGTGCACCCGTCGCCGCGGTCGGCGACGGTGCCGGTGCGAGGGTCGATGCCACGCCGGCCGCGGCGGAGGTGAGGCCGAGCTTGTGCGGGTGCGCACCCCCTCCGGTGACGTCGACGACGAGCATCGCCGCCGCGCCGACGGCGATGGCGCCGCACGCCACGCCCGCCGCACGCCGGAGGCGTCGGGGGGCGGGTTGGGCGGGCTCCGGGAAGTGGGATCCGTTCTGCATGTGAGGCTCCTTTCGGGTGCAGGCGCGGCGCGTCAGGCCGGCGCTGCCGTGGTGGACGGTGTGGAGGTGCGAGGGGTGGCCGGCCGGCCGGGACGGCGCGTGGGGGGCCGTGCACGGCGGCCGGCCGGCCGACTGGCGGCGCGGGCAGGCAGTGAGGACAGCTGGCCCGGCGCCGCGGCGGGCGCCAGTGGGTGAGCGGCGGCCGGCGGGCCTCGGGCCGTGACGGCCCGGGAGCAAGCGCCGGGGCGGTGTGGTTAGGGGGCGGGCGTGAACCCGGCGGCGGCAAGCACCGGGCTATGCGCCAGGGCGCGCAGCGCTCGGCAGCGCGTGGGCCCGACGGAGTTCACCGGGATGCCGAGGGCGGCGGCCACGTCCTCGTAGCACGGCGCCGGGTCGGCGAGCAGCATGCGCACGACCTCTTGGGCGCGCGCCGGGAGGCGGTCGATCGCCGCCTGCACGAGGTCGGCGGTCTCGGCGGTCAGCAGGCGCTCGTCGGGCTCGCGGTCGTCGGAGGCCGTCTCGTCGAGGCCGGTGTCGGCGACGGGCGCCTCGCGGCCGGACCGGCGGATCAGCCGCAGCGACTCGTTGCGGGTGACGGCGGCCAGCCAGGCGGCGACCCGCTCGGGGTCACGGATGATGCCGATCCCCTCGACGAGGCGCAGCCACACGGTCTGGCACACGTCGTCGGTGTCGGCGGTGCTGAGGCGGTACGTGCGGGCGATGGACGCCACCATGGGCGTGAACCTCGCCACCAGTTGTTCCCACGCCACCTGGTTGCCGGTGGCGGCTTCCTTCACCACGAGGGCGATGTCGTCGTCGATGTACCGCATCACGAGTGCCTCCCCCCACCGAGCAGCATGGTGAACGCGTGGCGGACGGTGCGGTCGAACGCGAGCAGCCGGCGGTTGAAGGCGCCGACCGACTTCGCGGTGCGCTCCTCGATCGCCGCGTACGCGGGCTTGTCTTCCCGTGCCGCCCACAACCGCAGCGCCTTCCGCCAGGCGATGTAGCGGGCGACGACCACGACCACGTCCCCGGCCAGGTTCTCCAACGTGGTGAGGCCAAGCGACTTCTCGAACGAACGCTCGTCGGGGTCCTCGAAGTGCTGGCGCAGCTTGCGCATCTCGCGGAAGAAGATGGTGTTGAGGTGCCGGTAGTCGTCGTGGTCGGTCGGGGCGAAGCGCCCCATCTCCATCCCGGTCTCGACGACGGCGAACGCCAAGTCGTAGTTGACGTGGGCGCTCACACCGGCGACGGCGTAGGCGAGCGGTGAGATCCGCCGGTCGCTGCGCAGCTCGAGCAGGCAGCGCCACGGTGCGGGGGCGAGGCCCGTCCCGGCCTCGACCGCCCTGAGGTAACGGTTGGCGAACGCCACGTCGAGGCGGGTGATGAAGTCGCCGTCGGAGAACTTGCCGTCCAGGTAGTCGCGTTGCACCTGGGCGGTGATGACGGTGTAGAGGTGGTTGAAGCAGGCCAGCCCGTCCCGGCGGCCGCGCGGCTCGTGCTCCGCGGCGACCTGTGTGGTCCCCAAGCGCTTCAGTACCTCCGGGATCCGCTCCGCCTCTGCGTGCTGATCCGGGTCGATGAGCTCCACGGACATCCTCCCCTCCTGTCGTGTGCAGCGAGGCCACTATGCGGGTATCGGGTGGCGCGGGGCATCGGCCGAGTGCCGTATTCCGGAGCGGGAGCGACCTTATTTCCGGCCGGCCTTATTTCTGGCCCCGCGCCCCGCTGCCGGCCACGCCGAGCTGGTGGGCGAGCGCCGTCGCCTGCACCCGGGTGCGCACGCCGAGCTTGGCGAGGATGTGCGAGACGTGGACGCTCGCCGTCTTCTCGCTGATGAACAGCCGCTCGGCGATCTCCCGGTTGGAGCACCCCTCGGCGACGAGGGCGAGCACGTCGACCTCTCGCGGCGTGAGGTCGGCGAGGGCGGTGGGGCCGGGGTCGCGCAGGTCGACTTCGACCTCGGGCGCCACCGCGGGGCTGAGCACGATGCGCGCCCGCGCCGCCAGGGCGGCGATCTCCCGGCCCATCGGCTCGGCGCCGAGCTGTTCGGCGGTGGTGTGCGCGGCCCGCAGCAGGTCGGCGGCCTCGGCCGACTGCGTCCGCCGGCCGAGCAGCGCCTCGCCGGCGCGGAAGCGGGCGTACGCCACCGGGTAGGGCTGGCCCTGGCGGTGCCAGGACTCGGCCGCCTGCTTCCAGCGTGACGGGTCGCTGGCCGCGTCGGCGCGCGACCACTCGCCCTCGCACAGGTGCACGTAGGCCTCCACGACGTCGCGCACGGCCGGTGCCGCTTCGAGGGGGCCGGCGAGCAGGCCGCGCGCCTGGGCCAGCAGCCCGGCGGCGATGGCGAGGGCCTCGTCCAGCTCCGCGCCGGCGCGGTGCTGGCGCGCCCGCTCGGCACGGTCGGCCTCGGCGCGCAGGCCGTGCCACAGGATCGGCGCGAGCAGCCACACGTCGTCGCTCGCACTGGCGCACGCCAGCACCGCGGCCGTCACGGCCGTGCGCGCCCGTTCGGGGCGGCCCTGCCACATGTCGAGGCCAGCGCGTAGCGTCAACAGCGCCGCTTCGTAGCGAGGGCCGAGGGCGCCGGGTGCCATCCCCTCGGCCGCAGCCAGCTCCTCCTCGGCGCGGGCGAACTGGCCCCGTCCCACCGACAGCCGGGCGGCGGCGAGGTACAGGTCGATCGCGGCGGCGCCGCTCGGCGCGCGCGAGAACGCGTCGCTGAGCAACTCGTCCGCCTCGTGCCACCGACCGGCGCGGAACAGGGTGTTGACGGCGATCGCCTGCAACGCCACGCCGAACGTGCGCGCGAGGCCCAGGGCGCGCACCTGCGCGGCGCCCTCCGCGGCGACGGCCACCGCCGTGTCGAAGCGGCTCAGCGGGCCCGACAGCACCTCGGCCAGGTTGAGGTAGGCGCGCCCCACGTCCTCGGGCGTGCCGATGGCGAGGGCGATGTCGCGCGCCCGCTCGAGCGCAGCGATCCCCGCGCCGGGGTCGCCGAGGTAGGCGAGGTCGAACCCCAACGTGGCCAGCACCCGCGCCTGCACGGCCTCGGCGCCAGCGGCCTCGGCGACGGCCAACGCCGCTTCGGCCTGCGCCCGCGACGCGCGGTAGCGCCCGGCGAGCATCAGCGCTTCGGCGTACGCGCCGACCACCCCGGCGCGATCGCTCGTGGGCCCGTCGCCGGCCGCGAGGTGCACGGCGGACTCGAACGCCTCGAGGGCGCGCCGGCTGTCACCGGCGGCCCACAGCGACCGGCCGAGCTGCTGGCCGAGCAGGGCGGAGCGCACCGTCGCCCCGCCGGCGTCGGCGTCGCGGATGGCGGCGGTGAGCAGGGTGGCGGCCTGGCGGTGCTCGCCCGCGAGGTTGGCGGTGCGCGCGGCCGACTCGAGCAAGGTCAGGTGGTCCACGCCGGCCGCGGCCTCCGGCCCGGGGACGAGGTCCCACATCTCGATGGCGCGCTGGTAGTGGTGGTGCGCCTCGGCGTAGCCGTGCATCGTCTCGGTGGCGCGGCCGGCGGCGACGGCGGCCGGCAGGGCTTGCGACGCGTCGCCGGCTGCGTACAGGTGGTGCGCCACCTTGGCGAGGGTGACAGCGTCGGCGCGGTCGGCGCGCGCGGTGAGGACTGCCGCGTGGGCGGCGTGCGACGCGCGCCGCTCGCCTGGCAGCATCTCCTGGTACACGACTTCGGCCAGCAGGTCGTGGCGGAAGCGGTAGCGCTCCTGGTCGTCGACGATGAGGACGCGCTGGTCTACGCATTCGCGTAACGCGGCGAGCAGCCGCGCCGGCGGGATGTCGCATAGCACGGCGAGGACGTCGTGGCCGACGGGTTCGCCGCCGGTGGCCAGCAGGCGGACGAGTTCCTGCGCGGTATCCGAGAGCACCTCGACGCGCGACGACAGGATCTGGCTGAGCGATGGCGGCAGCTGGTGCGCCGCGCCCGACTGCACGGATGCGAGCAGCTCCTCGGCGAAGAACGCGTTGCCACCGGACCGCGCCCAGACGAGGTTGACGAGGTCGTCCGCGGCCGCCCGGCCGAGCAGCGCGGACAGCAGCTCGGCGAGCTCGGCGCGTGTGAACGGCTGCAGGTCGACGAACTGCACGCGCCGGCTGCGACGCAGCTCCACGAGGAGCGGCTGCAGTGGGTGGCCGCGTACGAGCGCGTCGTCGCGGTAGGTCGCCAGGCACAGCACGGCGTCGTGCACGAGGTTCGCCAACAGGAACCGCAGCAGGTCGCGCGTCGAGCGGTCGGCCCAGTGCAGGTCCTCGATCGCCAGCACGACCGGCGCGCGCTCGGCGAGGCGCGTCAGGGTGTCGAGCACCAACCGGAACAGCCGCGGGCCGCCCGCCGGTGCGTTGGACAGCGGTTCGTAGATGGCGCTCGGCGCCGCGCCCGCGCCCGGCGCGGAGCCGATGGGCTCGAGCAGTTCAGCGACGGCGGCGGCATGGGGCCCGCGCGCCAGGCCGCGGAACGCGTCGATGAACGGCCAGAACGGCGGGCCTTCCTCACCGAAGTCGGTGCACGCCGACCACAGCACGATCGCCCCCGCCGCCCTGGCCTCGTCGGCGAACTCCTCGACCAGCCGGCTCTTGCCGACGCCCGCCTCGCCGCCGATCACGACCGCCGACGCCCGGCCCTCGCGCGCCTCGGCGAGCGCCGCGGCGAGCTGCGCCAGCTCTGCGTCTCGCCGCACCAAGCGCCGGCCATCGGGGGCACCCGGCACCGCACCAGTATGCCCGGGGCCGCCGCCACGTTGGCGGTTTCGCGGAGATTGTCGGAGGTCAGCCCCGCCGCGCCGGTCGCCGGCGGGCGCGGGCGCGGTAGGCGCCGGCCGCGCCTGCCGCGGCGACGACGCCGGCGAGCCCGAACGCCCACTGCCGCGACCCCCGCACATGGACGGCGCGCGGCGGGGGCGGCACCGCGGCGACGGCCGTGCCGGCACCGGCCGCACGGGCGCCAGGGGCGGTGGCGCGGACCGGCGCGGGGACGGAGGCGGGTGCCGCCACAGTGGCAGGCGGTGGCGCGGCCGCGGGTGCGTGCGCGGGGGCGGGTGCGGGTGGAGTCGCGGGTGCTGCACCGAACGCGATTGGGGCGTCGGCCTCCGACCCCGGCACCCCGACGGCGATGACCGCCAGTGCGCATGACGCGCTCGCGCACCCCACGAGGGTGGCGGTCCCGTGCACCGTCCCGTCCGGTGCGGTGAGCAACAGCGTGGCATCGACGGGCGTGCACCGCGATGGGTCGGCGTGGCCGGTAATGCCCGCTGCGCACTCGTCGACCTGCACGGGCGCAACGGGGGGGAACCCGTCGGCGCTGAACACGGCCTGCGCGCCGGGCGCAAGGCCGCTGGCGGGGAAGACGCTGACGCTCGGGGCCTCGGCCCACGCAGGCGCGGACAACGTGGAGAACATGGCCCACGCGCCGATCACCACCATCGCGATGGCGCGCACGGCACGCGCGCCGGCGCGCGTGCGAACGACGTCAGTCGTCATTGCGGCCGTGCCTGTCGCCGACGCTGGTAAGGGTGCGGTCGTCGTCGCCGTGCTCGCGGTGCACGGGCACCAACTGCGTCGAGAGCACGTTGCCGAGCTGTGCCGCGAGGCTGTTGACCGAGGCCATGAGGTCGGCCCCCGACAGGCCCGACCACCGTAGGGCACGCAGTTGGCGTTCGATCTGGGCGACTTCGCGACGGCCGGTCTTCGACAGGCGCATGGGCTGGCCCGACGCGATCACGTACTGGAACGCCGCGGCCACGGCGTCGCAGGTAGTGCAGCCGCTGGTCACGGCCACGGCCATGTTCGCCGCCGTGAGCTGGGTGGGCACGGGCCACACCAGGTCGACCTGGATGGCGATGGCGACGGACCGGCAGTTGGTGCAGCTGGTGAACGCCAGCGCGACATTGGAGACGGACACGGCCGGGCCCGACGAGCGCACGATCGTGAACGACAGGTGGAACACCGAGGTGTTGTCGGTCGTGTTCACCGACACCGCCGAGTTGCCGGGCAGCACGGCCGTCGGCGCGTCCGTGTCCGGCGCGCCCGTCGCGGGGCCGGCGGGTGCGGTCGTGGTCGGTGCCGCCGGCGCGTCCGTGGTCGTGGTCGGCCCGGCGGGCGCAGCTGTCGTGGTCGTGGTCGGGCCGGCGGGCGCCGCGTCCGTCGTGGCGGTGGGCGCGGCGGGCGCAGCTGTCGTGGTCGTGGTCGGGCCGGCCGGCGCCGCCGGCGCGGGCGCGGGCGGGGCGGCGTCGGCGCCGTCACCAAAGGCCGCGCCAGCGGGGACGACGATGCCCAGGCAGACCGCGAGCGCGGCGGCGCCTTTACGCGTGAGGCTTCGCATGGTGGGTCACTCCATTTCGGGGACGGCGGGAGCGCCGGCGGCGGTGCTTGGGACGGCGACGGTGGCCGTTCCAATCGACCGCGGCGAACCCGGAGCGGTAGGACACGAACGTCGCGGTCAGCACGCCGGCGACGACGGGCAGGGCGACGAGCAGCAGCTCCACGGCGGCGAGGGCCGCGGTGGTGAAGCGGTGGACAGCGAGTGACGCGGTGATGAGGTGTGCCTGGCTGCGCACGGTGGCCGCCGCCACGGCCGCGAGGTGCGGTGCGGCGCGGCCGATGAGCACGACGTTGACGGCGAGGACGGGCACCGTGAGGCAGACCCAGGCGGTGACGACGGCGCGGGCACGGGGCTTGAGCTCCGCGGCCCTCCGGTCGCGGCGGCCGGTGAGCGCGGCCAGCAGCACCGGCTTGATGCGCCCGAACAGGTCGGGCACGCCGATGAGGTCGCTGATCACCCAGTAGCCGTCGAGCCGGACGAACGGCACGAACTGTTGGAGGATCTCCAGCTGTCCGAGCAGGGCGAGCACGAGCAGCGCCTCGAAGCGCGTCGCCGCGTACACGCCCGCGCACACGAGCACGCCGATGACGTTGTGGTAGACGCCACCGAGGTCTGTGCGCACCCTGCCGGCGCGGTCGAGGCGGTAGGAGTCGGTGACGTCGGTGTACAGCGCGGGCATGACCAGGTAGAGGCCGGCGCCGATCGCACCGGGCTGCGCGCCGCTGGCCCGGCAGGCGGCCGCGTGCCCGAGCTCGTGCCACAGGGCCGAGGCGAACATGCCCCCGAGCACGAACAACATGAGCGCCGGGTGGGTGAGCACCTCGACCGACGCCCGGCCGAGGCCGTGCTGCACGAGCCACCAGTCGAACCACACCAGACCGGCGAGGACGGCCCCCACGACGGGGGCGAAGAACAGTGGCCGCAGGACGCCCGCGATGGCGCGCACGGCGGGCGCGGGGACCAGCGGGACGCGGAACCGCAGGGCCAAGAGCGGCGTCCGGCTCATGTCGGCGGCGCCAGGCCCGGTCGCCGTGCCGGCGATGACGCCGCACGGCTCGAGCTTGTGCTCGATCAGGTGCATCACATTGGCGGCGCTGATGCGCCGGCCGGATGCGTCGCTCACGGCGGCGGCGATCTCGTCGCAGTCCGCGTGGCCGTCAGCGGCGCAGGCGACGAGGTACAGCAGTTGCGTCAGCTGCACGACCTGCCCGTCGGCTCTGCGGGCGAGGTAGACCGGTGCTGCGAACCCTGACTCCAGGTACTCACCGAGCAGTTCGGTGCCCGGCTGCAGGCACGGGGCTGTGGTCACCACACCTCCTCTGGCGGGACCGGCGTCTTGCGGAGCTGGCGTGTTGCGATGTCTTCCGGTCGGCGCAGTGGGGGGCAACGCCGCTTGCCCCCCACCACGCGACCGGTCTCAGAACTGCGAGATGGTGAAGCCCTGCAGCGCCGTGGACGCCGCCGTCGATCCCTCCGACAACACGTTCAGCGCAGCGCTGAGGTTGATGGCGTTCACGACGTTGATGTTGATGAGCGACATGAGGTGGCGCGCCGGCAACTGGACAGCGCACTCCCCATCCATCTCCGCGATCGAGAGCCCGTCGAATGCGACCGTGCTCATCTCTCGTTGGCCCTTTCCCCGAGTTCCGGATCAGACCTGGGTGACGACGATCGACTGACCGGCAACGGCCGTCGCGTTCGACATCAGCGAGCCGACGTTCAGCGCGAGCGCCGTGTTGGTGGCGCCGATGCCGGCCCAGTTGAACAGCGCGAGGAGGTGACGGGCGGGAAGCGTGGCCGCGGACTCGGCCTCCAGCTCGGCAGCGGTGAGCTCGATGGACATGGTGGGTCTCCTTTGTGTTGCGCCGGCCCCTGTTGACCGGACGCAAGCACTAGAGGGTCGCCACCGGGCCCCGGACGTACATGCACTTTTTCCGCGGCGGCGCCGCGTGATGGGCGACGAAATGGCCCTTCGCCCCTAGAGGGACCGCTCTCGCGGCGGTCCCCGGCTCGTCCTGTCGCGGTGCGGCCTCCTACCATCGTCGGTGCCCGCCCAACGCCGACCCGGGGGACTGCATGGACCTTGCCCTCACCGAGGACCAGCTCGCGCTTCGCGACGCGGTCGCCGACCTGCTCGCCAAGGAGTCGCCGCCCGAGCGCGTCCGTGCCGCCGAGCCGGCGGGCTTCGACCCGGCGCTGTGGGCGCTCGTCACCGACATGGGGCTCCCGTCGCTCGCCGTCGCCGAGGACGCGGGCGGCGGTGGCGGGTCGATGGCCGATCTCGCGGTCGTCGCCGAGGAGTTCGGCCGCCGGGTCGCAGCCGTGCCCCTCATCGAGGCCGCCGCGGCCACCGACCTGCTGGCCCACGTGGGTGCGGGGGCACTGCTCGAGGAGGTGCTCTCGGCCCCGCTGCTGCCGACGGTCGCCCTCCGGCCTGCCCTCAAGGGCGTGCTGCGCCTCGT
>Ga0070741_10009780_pt1 | contig 18435 bp, 11 predicted proteins | sample Coa_R1_4_FD_66440 | JGI IMG/M metagenome (GOLD analysis project Ga0070741, IMG submission 66440) | Surface soil microbial communities from Centralia Pennsylvania, which are recovering from an underground coalmine fire - Coalmine... | ecosystem: Environmental > Terrestrial > Soil > Unclassified ...
ACGATCTCCACCGAGGACGCGAGCTTCTGGAACAACCCCGGCATCAACCCCAAGGGCCTCGCGCGCGCCGGCCTCGAGTACTTCCACCTGCGCAACGCCGACGCCGCCTCCAGCACCGGCGGCAGTTCGATCACGCAGCAGCTCGTGAAGAACATCTACATCTCGCCCGAGGAGCGCGCGCAGCGCTCGCTGAAGCGCAAGCTCAAGGAGACCATCTACTCCGTCGAGCTGACGAACCAGTACTCGAAGGACCAGATCCTCGAGTGGTACCTGAACCAGATCTCCTACGGCGGGCTCTACAACGGCGTCGAGGCCGCGTCGCTCGGCTACTTCGGCAAGCACGCGAAGGACCTCACGCTGCCGGAGGCCGCGATGCTCGCCGGCATCCCCGCCTGCCCGTCCTGCTACGACCCGATCAGCCACCCCGACGCCGCCGCCGCGCGCCGCAACGAGGTGTTGCGCATCATGCACACGCGCGACCAGACGACCGTGAAGGACGACGCCGGCAACGAGCTGCAAGCCACGCAGATCCAGGTCGACGACGACGGCACGAAGGTGAAGATCACCGACGCCGCGTTCTACCTCTCGACGCTCGCACCCGTGAACATCGTGCCGCAGCGCTTCCCCGTGCAGGCGCCGCACTTCGTCTTCGACGTCATCCAGCCGGAGCTGGAGGCGCGCTTCGGCAAGGAGGCGCTCTACAGCGGCGGCCTGCGCGTCACCACATCCCTCGACCTCGACCTGCAGCAGAAGGGCCAGGAGGCGCTCGAGCACTGGATCAGTGAGTTCGAGCAGACCGCGCAGGGCCACAACGGCGCCATGGTGGCCATCGACCCGCGCACGTCCGAGGTCCTCGTCTACATCGGCTCGCGCGACTACTTCAACCAGGACATCCAGGGCCAGAACGACAACGCCCAGGCACTCAACTCCCCCGGCTCGACGCTCAAACCCTTCACCTACGCGACCACGTTCGAGCAGCTCGGCTGGGGGCCGGACACCGAACTGCTCGACACGCCGATCAGCTACCCCGACGGCGATAAGGTGTTCACGCCCCGCAACCCGAGCGGCGACTTCCACGGGCCGATCACCGTGCGCAACGCGCTCGGCAACTCGCTCAACATCCCCGCCTTCAAGGCCGTCCTCTACGCCGGCGTGAACAACGTCGTCGCCGAGTACAAGAAGTTCGGCATGACGACCCTCGACAACCACACCTACGGCCCCTCCGTGACCATCGGCGGCGTCGATATCAAGCTCTACGACGTGACGTACGCCTACACGGTGCTCGCGAGCGGCGGCGTCATGCGCGGCGTCGACCGCGCCGCTGGCTCGAACGAGGCCGGCAACCGCACGCTCGACCCCGTGACCATCCTCCAGATCACCCGCCAGGACGGCAGCGTCCTCTATCCCACCACCGAGGACCACCGCGTCAAGGTCAAGGAAGACCGCGTGATCGACCCCGGCTACGCCTACATGATCAACAACATCCTCTCCGACCCCAACGCCTTCTGCCTGACCTACGGCTGCGGCGCCCTGAGCATCGGCCGCCCCTGGGGCGTGAAGACCGGCACCAGCGAGCCGTACGAGAACTCGCGCGCCATCGGCGAAACGTGGACCTACGGCTACACGCCCGACCTCGTCACCGGCGTCTGGGCCGGCAACTCCGATAACTCGCCGATGTACAACATCACCTCGACCTCGATCTCGTATCGCGCCGTGCGCGACTTCATGCAGGCCGCCCTCGCCGATACGCCCCCGAGCAACTTCGAACGCCCGCCGGACATCACCGACGTCGACATCTGCGAGCCGTCGATGCTCAAGCCCACGCCGGCGTGCGGTCGCGTGGTCAAGACGATCATGCCGAAGGACCACACGCCGAAGAAGGACGACGACTGGTGGCGCACCGCGAAGGTCGACATCCGCAACGGCCTGCTCGCGACGGAGCTGACCCCGCCGCAGTTCGTGCAGGAGCGCCGCGCCCTCGTCGTGCCCGACGGCCTCAGCGACTTCGCGAAGGGCCAGGCGAGCGAGTGGGCGCGCATCCTCAACGTCGGCGTCGTGCCCACTGAGAAGAGCACCGGCGACGCGCCCGTGCGCCTCGACTCGCCGAAGGACAACGCGAACATCAAGGGCGTCGTGCAGATCACCGGCAAGGCGGACTCGCCGGACTTCGTCGCCTACCGGCTGGAGTTCGGCGCCGGCAACCCGCCGTACGCCTGGACGGTGCTGCTGCGCTCCACCGACCGCCAGCCCGGCGGCGGGCTCGGGCTGTGGAACACGGCGGACCTGCCGGCGGGCATCTACACGCTGCGGCTCGTCGTCGAGGACGCGCAGCGCGGCGAGCTTTCGACGTTCGTGACGGTGACCGTCGGCGAGAACGTGCGCCACAGCCCCTCGCCGACGCCGGAGCCGCAGCCGACGGAGCCCGCGCCCGACGGCGACCTGCCGCCGTAGCTTCGGCGCGGCCGCCGCGCGGCTTGGCCGCTCCCAAGGGGAGCCCGTATAATAGGGCGGCCTCGCCGAGGTGGTGGAATAGGCAGACACGCGGTCTTGAGGGGGCCGTGCCGCAAGGCGTAGGAGTTCAAATCTCCTCCTCGGCACCAACATGTGAGCAGCGTAGCGTCCGCCCTGGTCCCGCCGGGCGGATGCTGTTTCGTCGGGAAGGCGGGCACCCGGGCGACGTAGCCAAGTGGTAAGGCAGGGGTCTGCAAAACCCCCATCACCGGTTCGAATCCGGTCGTCGCCTCCAACACGTCAGATTCGAAACCCGCTCATTCACCAGCGGGTTTCTGCTTCTTCCCGCGGACCCGCCCGGTTCGCTCCTCCCGCTGTGCGCCTCTATGAAGCCACGACGTACAGGATGAGCGCCGTGCTTGCGCAGGCGCCGAGGAACGAACCGAAGATCACGTCCTCGAACTTCCGGTCGTCTTCGACCTTCATGAGCAGCGCCAGCAGTGCGAGTCCGAACACATTGAGCGAAAGCCCGACGACGAACCCGAGCCCGACCGCCGTCGTGTTGCGCCGTCGTTTGCGTCGCGACCCCGCCGGCGCCGGAACCGCCGGCAGCCTCGCCCCGCATGCCTCGCAGAACCTTCCGGCCTTGCGCCCGACGACCGCGCCACACTGCGGACAGTACTTCGCAGCAGCCACCTTCGTCTCCGCCGGCGATGACCCCTGTTCACGCTCGAGCGCCATCGCCCGCACCGACCCGCGCGTCGTCCACTGCCCGCCGGCGCCGCAACCAAGCATATTCCGGGCGCCCACACCCGGGATAACGCCTCCCGCGCGCCGGACGCGCTACCCCTACAGAACCGCGCGTCCCGGCCGAATCTCTAGCCGACGGCAACGCCCGGCCGCTCGTCACGGAGATCGGCCGGAGGGGAGCGGGCCGCGGCGCGACGTCGCCGCGCGGGGCACGAGGGCCGCGCGGCGCCAGCACGGATTCCCGGCGCACCTCGGACCGGGGCAACGCATTTGGTCAGGGGGATTCTTCATGCTCAACGGACTGGCTCTGCGCGTGCTCGTCACCATCCAGGGCATCGGCCACGCGATCGAGAGCAAGCTGCGCGACGAGGACGGCCAGACGCTCGCCGAGTACGGCCTGATCATGGCGGTGATCGCCGTCGCCGTGATCGTCACGGCGGGCTTCCTCTTCCGCAACGCCATCGTCAACGCGTTCAACGGGGCCACCGACTGCCTCAACAACGCGCCGAGCAGCTCGACCTGCAGCTAGGCGGCCGGGCGCGGCAAGCTTCGACGGGCACGGCCGGCCGCCGTGCCCGTCGTGCGTCTCCCGCATGGCGCCCCTGTGGCCTCCCGGCGACGCGCGACACGACGCCTGGTTCGTGGATCGACGCTGAGTGCGCTCGCGTGCGCGTGAGGCGGCTCGCCGCTACCGGCACTCCGGCGAGCGCCGCGCGTGGCAGCGATGGCTGGCGGCGCGTCTGCTAGCCGGGGTCGTCCCGGAACAGTTGCAGCGCGAAGCCGAACTCGCTCCCGCCGCCTTCGCGCGGCGAAGCCCACACCCGGCCGCCCATCGCCTCGATCAGCCGCCGGCACACCGCCAGCCCGATCCCCAGCCCGCCAACACTCGGCTGGTGCTGCGCCGAGCGGTAGAACGGCTCGAACAGCGCGTCGACTTCCTCCGCGTCCACGCCGATACCGCGGTCGAGCACGCGCACGAGCGCCTCGTCGCGCCGCCGCTCGATCCGCACCTCGACCGGTGACCCCTCCGCGCTGTACTTGCAGGCGTTGTTGACGTAGTTCCGCAGCACCTGCCCGACCAGGTTCTCGCTCGCGAAGGCGATCGCGTTGCGCGCCTCCGGCTCCACCGTCGCGGTCACCTCGCGCCCCGGCGCGATGTCCTTCAGCAGGCTCCGCACCACCGGCGTCAGCGCCACCGGCTCGCGCTCCAGCCGCCCGCGCTCCAACCGCGCCAGCGTCAGCAGGTCGTCGACCACCCGGTCCAGCCGCGACGCCTCGTGCAGCACGTCGCGGGCCGCGCTCCGGCGGTCTTCCTCCGTCAGCAGGCCATAGCGCCGGTCGAGCAGGTACGCGTTGCCGAGGATCGCCGTCACCGGCGTCTTCAATTCGTGCGAGACGAGCCCCAGGAACTCGTCCTTCGCCGCGTTCGCCGCCACCAGGTCCTGGCGCGCCCGCTCGTTCTGCTCGAATAGCCGCGCCGCCGTCAGCGACGCCGACGCCAGGTGCGCGAGCGAGATCCCCACCCGCACCTCCAGCTCCGAGAAGCGGTGCGGCGCGTGGTAGTAGAACACCAGCGTCCCGCTCGCCCCGTCGCCGCGCGTGATCGGCGCCACGAACATCGACCGCACGCCCTCCGCCGTGTATCGCTCCCGCAGCAACGCGAGCTGTGGCTCCGCCTCCACGTCCTCGACCACCAGCGGCCGCGCGAGCTCCCGCCGCCCGCTCGGGTCGCGGATCGCGGCCGATGCCACGTACTCGTCCGACAGCCCCTGCCAGAAGACGATCTCCCACTGCCCCCGCTCGTCGACGTACTCCCACAGCGCGTACGCGTCCGCGCCCAGCAGTTCTCGCGCGATGCCGAGGATCTTCGCGACCGCCCCCTCCTTGCCCTGCGGGCCGATGAGCGCGCGAGAAGCCTCGATGAGGAGCGCGAGCTGCGCCTGCGTCGCCTCGTTGATGCCGATCGTCCGGTCCCGCTCGGCGAGCAGCGCTTCCTTCTCCGCCAGCGTCGCCTCGAGCTTCACCTGGTTCACCGCGAGCGCCGCCTCCGCGTCCTTGCGCGCGCTGATGTCCATGAGCACGTTTACCGCCCCCGTGAGGTTGCCCTCACGGTCGGCGATCGGCGTCGGAAACGGCACGAAGTGCACTCGCGTCCCGTCGGGCCGTTCGCAGATCAGCTCATAGCCGCGCACCGCCCGCCGCTCCTTGATCGTGAGCGCCATGGGGCATTCCTCGTGCGGCATCGGCGAGCCGTCCGCGTGGTACAGCCGCCATGCGCCGACCCAGCGCTCCACGCCGACCGCCGGCGCGCGCCCCCAGAGCTTCGCCGCTTCGTCGTTGTAGTACGTGATCAGGCCCGTCGCGTCCGTCGTGTAGACCGCGACGCCGACCGAGTCCAGAAGCTGGCGGTAGCGCGCCTCGCTGTCACGGTGCGCCCGCTGGTCGATCGCGAAGGCGACGTGCGACGCCACCGTCTGCGCGATCAGCACCTCGCGCTCGTCGAAGAGGTGCGGCTCCGCGTAGTACAGCATGAACTTGCCCAGCAGCCGCGTGCCGATCGCCAGCGGGATGAACGCGAGCGCGCGGATCCGCTCGCCCTCGATGACGCCGCGCAGGCCCGCGAGTCCCGCGTCTTCGCGCACATCCGGCACCAGCACCGGCGCCGCGTCCGTCGTCTCCGGTGTCCACGGCGAGTGTCCGTCGACCGCCGCGCGGTACCCGTCCGAGAGCCCGCGCCAGGCGCGGAACCGCATCACCCCCGCATGGTCGAACAACAGCACGGACGACCGCTCGACGCCCAGCGTCGCCGCCAGGCATGCCAGCGCCGCGTCGAAAATCTCCTCCGGCTCCCGCGCGGCCGCGACCGCCTGCGTGAGCTGGTACAGGGGATAGAGCTCCCCGACCGGGTCCGCCTCGAACCGCGTCAGTGTTGTCATGGCGTCGAGGCGGATTGTACTCCGGCAGGGCATTGCATTTCTCTATCAATCGGCCGAAGCGCCTTGCGGCGGCATCGCCCTGCCCGCCTGGTGCCCGCGTACACCCGCTCAGGCGCGCGGCTCGCCGTGCCCGGGGTTCATGATGCGCTGATAGCCCTGCACGAACGGGTTGCTCGTCCAGGCGCGCAGATCCTCGTCGTCCTGCAGTTCCGGCAGCGCCCGCAGCATGTCGGCGGCGTGGATCGGGTCGTGCTGCGCCCAGCCCGCCAGGAACAACGCGAACGGCCACGTGCCGGGCGCCCGCTTCGCGTCTCCCGCGAAGCGCATCTCCTGCTTGACCGCATCCTCGCCCAGCTCCGAAAGCGCCGCGATCAGCCGCGCGCGGTTCTGCGCCGCCTCCGCAAGGACCTGCTCGATCGGCCACGTCCGCCGCGCCAGCACCTGCGCCTCGTTGAAGTCGTCGATGTCGAACCGCCCGCCGTCCTCCCCGAGCCCGTTGTCGAAGCGCTCGCCCGCCGCCGCGCGTTCGAACCACCTCTCGAGCGCCGGGTCGAGCGTCCCCAGGTGCGCCACGAAGTCTCGCACCGACCACGTGCTGTCCGGCACCTGCCGCGAGAGCTGCTCCTCCGAGAGCGAGCGCACGAACGCCTCGAACCGCTCGCGGTTCCGCCGGATCTCGTCGATCGTCTTCTCCGCCGTATCACCCATGTCGCCTCCTGTCGCGCGCGCAACAACCTACCCGACACGGAAATCGCCAACCACCGGCGACCGACCGATCACGGACGAACGCCCGAGCCCCAACAACCAACCACCACGGTCCCCGGACAACCGACGGCCCAGTCGCAGGAAAACCCAATCATCGACGACCAGCCCCCGATGACCAAGGACCAATTACCACCAGCCAATCACCAAGCCGGCGACCCCCGGCCTCCGCCCCTTGACGCCCCGCCTCTCCCGCATCGCGCCACGCAGCCCTATACTCGCTTCGTCAGTTCCCCGCATCGACGGGGCCCCCGAAGCTGGCTCTCCCGGTACCCGCGCGGCTCACGCGCAGGCGCCGCCGCCCGCCACCGCGGTCCGGCAGCCTGCGCTCTCGCGGACAATGCATCCCCGAGGTGGGGCATGCGCTCCATCGCCCTCCGCGCGGCGCTCGTCGCCCTCGGCCTCGCGCTCGTCGCGGCCGCCGCGGTCCGCTCCGCACCCGCCCCTCGCGCCTACGCCGCGGCCGGAAGCTGGACCGGCGTCTACTACAACAACATGTCGCTCTCGGGCACCGCCGTGCTCACCCGCGACGACGGCCCGAACCTCGACTTCACCTGGACCGGCTCGCCCGGCGGCAGCGTCAACGGCGACCAGTGGAGCGCCCGCTGGACGAAGACCGACACGCTCTCGGCCGGCACCTATCACTTCGCCGCGACCTCCGACGACGGCGTGCGCGTCTACGTCGATGGCACGAAGATCATCGATGCCTGGAAGGACCAGCCCGCGACGAGCTACAGCGCCGACTACGCGATCACGGCCGGCTCGCACACGCTGGTGTACGAGTTCTACGACAACTGCTGCGACGCCGTCGCGAAGCTCACCTACAGCGCGGCCGCGCCGCCCCCACCCTCCTCCGCGACGTGGCAGGGCAGCTACTTCAACAACATGACCCTCAGCGGCACCGCGGCCCTCACCCGCGATGACGGCGCGAACCTGGACTTCACCTGGCCCGGCGCGCCGGGGCAGGGCGTCAACGCCGACCAGTGGAGCGCGCGCTGGACGAAGACGGACACCTTCGCGGCCGGCACGTATCGCTTTACCGCGACCTCCGACGACAGCGTGCGCGTCTACGTCGACGGCACGAAGATCATCGACGCCTGGGTCGACCAGCCCGCGACGACCTACACCGCGGACAAGGCGCTCGCCGCCGGCTCCCACACGATTCGCTTCGAGTTCTACGACAACTGCTGCGACGCCGTCGCCAGGCTGACGATGCAGAATCTCTCCGACCTCAGCGGGTTCGTCACCGATACGATCGTCGGCGGCCTCAACCTCCCCACCGTCTTCGCGATGTCTCCCGACGGACGCATCTTCATCGGGCTCAAGAGCGGCACGATCAAGGTGCTCTCCGGCGGCGTGCTCAAGACCTTCTACACCGTCTCGCCCGTGAACGACTTCCACGATCGCGGCCTCCTCGGCATCGCGCTCGACCCCAACTTCCCCGCGACTCCCTACGTCTACGTGTCCTACACCTACGACAACAACCCGTCCGACATCGCCGGCCCGAAGACGGTGCAGGTGATCCGCCTCACGGCCACCGGCGATACCGGCGGCGGCAAGCTCGTGCTGCTCGGCAGCGTCACCGGGTCGCCCTCCCAGCCCTCCTGCGAGAACTTCGCGACCACCGCGGACTGCATCGCCTCCGACTCCGATACGCACACCGTGGGCAACCTCAAGTTCGGGCCCGACGGCATGCTCTACGTCGCGACCGGCGACGGCGCCGATGCCGGCTCCGTCGACCCGCTGGCCCTCCGCGCGCAGGACATCAACCGCCTCAACGGCAAGATCCTGCGCGTCAACCCCGCGAACGGCCGTGGCCTCGCCGACAACCCCTTCTACAACGGCGACCTCACGGCCACGCGCGCGAAGGTCTGGGCGCGCGGCGTCCGCAACGACTTCCGCTTCAACTTCCGCCCCGGCACGAACACGATCATCTCCGGCGATGTCGGCTGGGATACCTGGGAAGAGGTCAACGCGATCACCAGCGGCGCCAACCTCGGCTGGCCCTGCTACGAGGGCAACCCGCAGCAGCCCGGTTACGCGGCGTTCAGCACCTGCCAGAGCCTGTACAACGCCGGCGGCGTCACGCAGGCCCGGTACAGCTACAACCACAGCGGCCAGAGCGCGGCCGTCGCCGGCGGCGCGTTCACCGGCGCCAACTCCTACCCGCCCGCATACCAGAACACCTACTGGTTCGGCGATTACGCCCGGAACCAGATCTTCACCGCCCACTTCGACGCCGCCAACAACCTCTCCGGCAGCGTCTCGACCTTCAGCAACGGCGCCGATGGCCCCGTCGATTTCGAGATCGGCCCCGCCGACGGCGATGTCTACTACCTCGCGATCAACGCCGGCGAGCTGCGCCACATCCGCTACCTCAACGGGAACCGGCCGCCGACCGCCGTCGCCTCGGGCAACCCCACCGCCGGCGTGGCGCCGCTCACCGTCAACTTCTCGAGCGCCGGGTCGAGCGACCCTGACGCCGGCCAGGCGATCACCTACGACTGGAACTTCGGCGATGGCAGCGCGCACTCGTCGCAGCCGAACCCGTCGCACCAGTACACGACGACCGGCAACTACACGGCGACGCTCACCGTCACCGACCCCTTCGGCGCAACCGGCACCGCGACCGTCCCGATCCAGGTGGGCAACACGCCGCCGGTCGCGACGATCGGCGCGCCCGCCGATGGCTCGCACTTCAACATCACCGACACGATCACCTTCAGCGGCAGCGCGCTCGACGCGCAGGACGGCGCGCTGACCGGCGCGAGGCTGGCGTGGACCATCACGCTCTACCACTGCTCCGACCTGACGTTCACGTCGTGCCATACGCACCCCTACTTCAGCACGACCGGCAGCGGCGGCAGCTTCGTCGCCGCCGACCATGGCGACTTCGTCTACTACGTGATCCAGCTCGTGGCCACTGACTCCGGCGGGCTGACCGATACGAAGGCCGTGACCGTGACGCCCAACCGCACGACCCTCAGCTTCGACGCCGACCGCGCGGGCGTGCAGCTCACGGTCGATGGCACCGCGCAGACGGTGCCGTTCACGCGCAGCGTCCCCGTGAAGTCACAGCACGTGATCTTCGCCCCCGACCAGGTCGTCGGCGGCACGTCGCTGACGTTCGCATCCTGGTCCGATGGCGGCGCGCAGCAGCACACGGTGCTCGCCGACGCGGCGAAGAGCTTCACCGCGCACTACGTGACGACGCCGACGCCGACCGCGACGAATACGGCCGTCGCGCCGACCGCGACGAACACGCCGGCGCCGTCGGCGAACTGGACCGGGCGCTACTACAACAACAAGACGTTGTCGAAGACCATCGTGCTCACGCGCAACGACGGCCCGAACCTCAACTTTACGTGGAGCGGGTCGCCGGGGCCGAACGTGAAGGCCGACCAGTGGAGCGCGCGCTGGACGAAGACCGACACGTTCGGCGCTGGCACGTACCACTTCGTCGCGACGGCGGACGATGGCGTGCGCGTGTACGTCGACGGCGTGAAGATCATCGATGGGTGGAAGGACCAGGCGGCGACGACGTACACCGCGGACGTCGCGATCGCGGCCGGCGCGCACGCGCTCACGTATGAGTTCTACGACAACTGCTGCGACGCCGTCGCGAAGCTCACCTACGCGCTCGCCGGCCCGACGCCGACGCCCACGAACACGCCGCCGCCCTCGCCGAGCTGGAACGGCGCGTACTACAACAACATGACGCTCTCCGGCTCGCCCGCGCTGACGCGCAACGACGGCGCGACGCTCGACTTCCTCTGGCCCGACTCGCCGGGCGGCAGCGTCAACGGCGACCAGTGGAGCGCGCGCTGGACCAGGACCGACACCTTCTCGGCGGGCACGTATCGCTTCACCGCCACGGCGGACGACGGCGTGCGCGTGTACGTGGACGGCACGAAGATCATCGACGCGTGGATCGACCAGCCCGCGACCACGTACAGCGCCGACTTCGCGCTCGCGGCCGGCTCGCACACGCTGACGTACGAGTTCTACGACAACTGCTGCGACGCGGTCGCCAGGCTCACGGTCCAGCAATTGCCCTAGCGTCCCCCGCACGCATTGGGTTCCACCAATATGGCGACGCGCGACCGCTGGCCGCTGCCCTCGCGCAGGCGTACGATCTCCAGCGCGCGAGAATCCCCGGCGCTTCCCGCGACGCAGCACGCCCGGACGGCGCCAGTTCGAAGGAGGACCGCATGGAGTACCGCCCGCTCGGCCGCACCGGCGTCAAGGTCAGCAGCCTCTGCCTCGGCTGCATGATGTTCGGCGGCAAGACCTCCCCCGACGACGCGGCCGCGATCATCGACCGCGCGCTCGACGCTGGCATCAACTTCCTCGATACCGCCAACGTCTACAGCCGCGGCCGCAGCGAGGAGGCGACGGGCGCCGCGCTCAAGCGCAACGGCAAGCGCCACCAGGTGATCCTCGCGACGAAGGTGCACGGCGTCATGGGCGAGGGCCCACTCGACCAGGGCAACAGCCGCCAGCACATCATCGCCCAGTGCGAGGCGAGCCTGCGCCGCCTGCAGACCGACTACATCGACCTCTACCAGATCCACCGCCCGCAGCCCGACATCCCGATCGATGAGACGCTGCGCGCGCTCGACGACCTCGTGCGCGCGGGCAAGGTGCGCTACCTCGGCAGCAGCACGTTCGCCGCGTGGCAGCTCGTCGAATCGCTGTGGGTATCGAAGGAGCTGGGGCTCAACCGCTTCGTCTGCGAGCAGCCGCCGTACAACCTGCTCGACCGCCGTATCGAGCGCGAGCTGCTGCCGATGGCGCAGACCTACGGCTTCGCGGTGATCCCCTGGAGCCCGCTCGCCGGCGGCCTGCTGACGGGCAAGTACCAGCGCGGGCAGGAGCCGCCGGAGGGTGCACGCTTCGCCGACCAGTCGAACCCGGTCTACCGCCGCCGCCTCAACGACCGCATCTACGACGTGATCGAGGGCCTGCAGCCGATCGCCGACGCCAAAGGCTGTACGCTCTCGCAGCTCGCGCTGGCGTGGGTGATGCAGCAGCCCGGCGTCACGAGCCCGATCATCGGCCCGCGGACGATGGAGCAGTTCGAGGACAACATCGGCGCGTACGACGTCGAGTTCACGGAGGACGACCTGAAGCAGATCAACCGCATCATCCGCCGCGGCGACAGCGTCGCCCCGTTCTACGAGGCGGAGTTCGGCCCGCATCCGCATCGCGTGCTGGCGTAGCGTCGCGCTGTCTGGCGCAGTCAAAATCTCGGCAGCGCGCCCCCGTGTTGGACGTTCGTCGGCCCGCGCGCCCAGGCGGCGGCAGGGGGCGCAGCCCCCGCCGGGGGATTGGGGGTGTCCCCCAACCCCTTTTCCATTTCTTCGAAATTGCACCCCCGAGCAGCGCGCCAGCGATGCGCCACTCACGCGATTGCCGCACCCGCGCCGCAACGACAACTGCACTACCCGCCAGGAACCAACGGCCAACACCCAACGACCAGCCACCGCCACAGGCCTCCTCCCTCCGCCCTCCTGAGCCCGGCCCCCGCGCCCAGGCAGGGGTGCAGGGGGCGCAGCCCCCGCCGGGGGATTGGGGGCGTCCCCCACGCCTTTTCCATTTCTTCGAAATTGCACTCCGAGCAGCGCGCCAGCGATGCGCCACTCACGTGATTGCCACACCGCCGCGCCGCAATGACAATGACCACTACCGACCGGCGCCCACCAACCAGCAACCAAACAACCCGACACCCAACGACCAGCGACCAGCGACCAGCGACCAGGAGCCGCACCATGCTCCCAACCCAGCCCTTCGGCAAGACCGGCCACGAGAGCACGCGCGTGATCTTCGGCGCCGCCGCCCTCTGGGCCGGCGACCCGGCAGCAACCGCGCGCGCCTTCGACCTCCTGCGCGGCGCCGGCATCAACCACATCGACACCGCCGCGAGCTACGGGCGCTCGGAGCGCCAGGTCGGCTCGTGGATGCCGGAGCAGCGCGCCGAGTTCTTCCTCGCGACCAAGACCAACGAGCGCACCTATGACGGCGCGAAGGCGCAGTTCGAGCACTCCCTCGAACGCCTGCGCACCGACCACGTCGACCTGCTCCAGTTGCACAACCTGGTCGATGAGCAGGAGTGGGAGACGGCGCTCGGTCCCGGCGGCGCCCTTGCATATGCGCGCGAGGCGCGCGAGCAGGGCAAGCTGCGCTTCATCGGCGTCACCGGGCACGGCGTCACCGTCGCCCGCATGCACCTGCGCAGCCTCGAGCGCTTCCCGTTCGACTCCGTGCTGCTCCCCTACAACTACGCGATGATGCGGAACCCGCAGTACGCCGCCGACTTCGAGGAGCTGTACGCCGTCTGCCGTGAGCGCGGCGTGGCGATGCAGACGATCAAGGGCATTACGCTGGGGCCATGGAAAGAACCGGACGCCGGCCGCCCGCCCGCCGAGCGCGCGCACTCGACGTGGTACGAGCCGCTGCGGCAGCAGGCGGACATCGACCTCGCCGTGCGCTACGTGCTATCGCGGCCGGGCGTGTTCCTGAACACCGCGAGCGATGTCACGCTGCTCGCCCGCATCATCGATGCCGCGTCGCGCTTCGACGGCGCGCCGGTCGCCGACGACGACATGCGCGCCCTCGCCTCCCGCGCCGGCATGGCGCCGCTCTTCACCTGAGCGGCCCGGCGATAGGCAAGTGCATCATTGAACAATCTGTCACACGTGTGACAGGTCGACCATCCGCCCCGCCGGTCAGGCCTCGCGGCAGCGCGCCAGCACCGGACCGATGCGCCGCAGCGAGTCCATGATCGCCGCGTGCGGCGTGCCGCCCGCCTGCACGAGGAAGATCAGCTGGTCGATGCCCTGTGCCGCGTAGTGCCGGATCACCTGCTCGCAACGCTCCGGCCCGCCGATGCACAGGATCGACTCGTCCGCCATCCGTGCGATGTCGACCTCGCCCTCCGTCTTGCCCTTCTCGAACTGCTCCGCGTACCAGCGATACGACTGCGCGCCAGCCTTCGCCCAGATCGCGTAGAGCTGGTTCGTCGCGCGCACGTACCACTCGGCGCCGGGCCCGCCGGTCGCGAGCGCGTCGGCGTCGTCGCGCCCGCAGTGCAGCAGCGTGAACGCCGCGAACTGCTCGTTCGCGAACGCGCCGACGGGCTCCGCTCGACGCGCCGTCTCGTGGTAGCGCTCCACCTTCTCGTCGAGTGCGTCCGGGTCGGTGTAGCTGAAGTGCAAGAACCCCAGCCCGCGCTCCGCCGCGAGCTGCGCCGACGTCGGCTGCGTGCCCGCCATCCACATCGGCGGATGCGGCTTCTGCAGCGGCTTCGGCACGACGTTCCGTGTCGGGATCCGCATGCGCGGGCTGTCCCACGAGAACTCGTCGCGCATCCACATCTGCGGGATCATCCGCACCGCCTCGTCCCACTCGTCGCGGTTGCGCTCCGGGTCGACGCCGAACGGCTCCATCTCGAAGAACGTCGCCGAGCGGCCCGTGCCGAACTCCAGCCGGCCGTCGCTCACGATGTCGAGCACCGCGGCGCGCTCCGCCACCCGGATCGGATGGTTGTAACCGAATGGCAGCAGCACCACGCCGTGGCCGATGCGGATGCGCGACGTGTGCTGGCTCACGGCCGCCAGGAACACCTCGGGCGCCGACGAGATGGAAAACTCGCCGAGGAAGTGATGCTCGACCTCCCACACGCAGTCGAAGCCGACCTCCTCCGCGAGCTTGATCTGCTCGAGCGCCTCGCGGAAGGCGTCGCGGTGGCTGTGCTCGCCCCACGGCTGCAGGACCTCGATCTCGTACAGGAGCCCGAACTTCATGGCGCACCTCCGCCCGCGAGCATGCCACGACCGCGTGCCGCGCGCGACCCGGGCGCGTTTCCGGCACGTGGCAGTCGAGCCTGTATCTTGAAAGCCGCGCCGGAGCAATCGGGAAGAGATCGTTCGATTGGCTTCAGGAGCCGGCGCACCACGGACCGCGTGGCGCGAGGGCACGGCGAGGACGACATGACCGTCGAGTTCGATGGGATGCGGGTGACCGTGCTGGCCGGCGGCGTCGGCGCCGCGCGCTTCCTCGAAGGCGTCGTGCAGGTCGTCCCGCAGGAGCAGGTCACCGTCATCTCGAACGTCGGCGACGACGACGAGTTCTACGGCCTGCACGTCTCGCCGGACATCGACATCGTCATCTACACGCTCGCCGGTGCGATCGATGCCGCGCAGGGCTGGGGCCTCGCCGGCGAGACGTACGAGGCGCTCGGCGCGCTGCGCCGCTTCGGCTACGAAACCTGGTTCAACCTCGGCGACGGCGACCTCGCGACGCACGCCCATCGCACGCTCATGCTGCGCGAGGGGGCGACGCTGAGCGCGGCGACGGCGAGCGTGGCGCAGGCGTTCGGGCTGCGGTTGCGCCTGCTGCCGGTGACCGACGACCGCCTGCGCACCGTCGTCGAGACGGACGCCGGCGCGCTGGCGTTCCAGGAGTACTTCGTGCGGCGCCGCACGCAGGACGAGGTGCGCGCGGTGCGCTTCGACGGCGCCGGCGCCGCGCGCCCCGCCCCCGGCGTGCTCGAGGCGATCGAAGAGGCCGATGCCGTGCTCGTCGCGCCGAGCAACCCCGTCGTCAGCATCGGCCCGCTGCTCGCGGTCGCGGGCGTGCGCGACGCCCTGCGCGAGACGCGCGCGAAGGTCGCGGCGGTGAGCCCGATCGTCGGCGGGCGCACGATCAAGGGCCCGGCGGACCGCATGATGGCCTCACTCGGCATGCGCGCGGACGCCGCCGGCGTCGCCGCGGCGTACGCGGACTTCCTCGACGTGCTGGTGATCGACGAGGAGGACGCCGCGCTCGCCGACGACGTCGCGGCGACGGGCGTGCGGCCCGTCGTGGCACAGACGATCATGCGCGGCCCGGAGGAGAAGCGCGGGCTGGCCGAAGCGGCGCTGCGCGCGGTTCAATGACCCCATGCGGGCGGCACTGATCCCCGTGAAGGAGCTGTCGCAGGCGAAGATGCGCCTCGCGCCCGGGCTCGGGCCGGCGGAGCGCGCGTCGCTCGCACTGGCGATGCTCGCCGACGTGGTCGACGCCTGCCTCGAGAGCGGCTGCTTCGAGCAGGTGTGCGTGCTGAGCCGCGACCCGGACGTCCGCTGGGAGGCGCGCGAGCGCGGCGCATCGCCGCTCGCCGAGCCGGCGACGCTCGCCGACGACGCGCCGCTCGTCGCGCTCAACGCGGGCCTGCGCTTCGCGCAGAAGTACCTGGCGCGGCGCCGCGGCGTCACCGGGCTGGTGGTCCTGCCCGCGGACATCCCGCTCGCGCGGGCCGACGACCTGCGCGCCGTCGTCGACGCGCTCGGCCCGGATGGCGATGCGTGCGCGATCGTCGCCGCGCGCGACGGCGGCACCAACGCGCTTGCGATGCGCCCCGCCGAGCTCGTGCAGCCCGCGTTCGGTCCGGAGAGCGCGCGGGCGCACCGCGCGGCGGCGCGGGACGCAGGTGCGCGCGTTATCGACCTCGCGCTCGAGCGCCTCGCGTTCGACGTCGATGCGCCGGCTGACCTCGATGCGCTGCGCGGCCTCCCGGCGGGCCCGTCGACGCGCGCCTGGCTCGATGCGCACGCGCGCACGGGCCGCGCGGCGGTCTGATGGACGCGCTCGACGCGATCGCGTCGCGCCGCTCGCTGCGCCAGCTCGATTCGCGTCCGGTGCCGCGCGCGCTGCTCGACCGAGCGCTCGCGCTGGCGTGCCTCGCGCCGGCGCCGCACCACACCCGGCCGTGGCGCTACGTCATCGTCGGCAGCGACCCGCGCGAAGAGCTGGCGCGCCGCATGGGCGAGGCATGGCGCGCGGACCTCGAGCGCGACGGCCACGACGAGCGCACGATCGCGCGGCTGCTCGCGAAGTCGCGGCGCCAGATCGCCGGCGCGCCGGCGCTCGTGCTCGCGTGCCTGACGCGCGAGGGGCTGCGCGATTGGCCCGACGAGCGGCGCGCGCGCCACGAATGGGCGATGGCGCAGCACTCCCTCGGCGCGGGGCTGCAGAACCTCATGCTGGCGGCGCACGCGCTCGGGCTGGCGTCGTACTGGATCTCCGCGGCGCTGTTCGCGCCGGACGCCGCGCGGGAGGCGCTGGCGCTGCCCGATGAGTACGTCGCGCAGGCGTTCGTCGTGCTCGGCTATCCGGCCTCCGGCGCAGCGCCGAAGCCCCGTCCGGCGCCCGACGTGCGAAAGCTGATCATCGAGCGGGAGTAGGCCGCGTCCCGGGCGGATCGTAGGGATCGCGTCGGGTTGGCGGCGAACCGGGAACGTGCGACGGGTGTACGATCGGCGCCATGAAACGCCTGCTCCTGCTTGTGGCGCTGCTGTCTCTCTCGCTCGCGCCCGTCGCGAGGCCGCGTGTCGCGTCCGCGAAGGGCGGCCCGGCGCCGGACACCGTGCGGATCTCCGGCGGCGGCCTGCCCCACGCCGTCACGGTGCCGGTCGAGGACTACGTGCTCGCCACGTTCGGCGGATGGTCCGCTGACCAGGCGCCCGCGATCGCCGGCCCGGAGGCCGTGCACTACACGCTCGACTACGTCGCGAAGGATCAGCCCGAGCCGGTGTTCAGCGCGCAGTACGTGCAGGGCGCGCGCGGGCTGTATTTCGACGGCGGGGCGTGGATGTACGTCTCGCCGCGGTTCCAGGCGATGCTCGATCGCTACATCGCAGTCGGGCGCGCGGACATGGTCGGCGAGACGCCGACCTTCGCGGAGGCGCTGCGAGCGGAATCGTCGCTATCCGAGCCGCAGGTCGTGGAGTGGGGCGGCGAGGGACGGAAGGTGCCGGCCGGCCGGCTCGTCGAAGCGCTCGGCCGCTCGCAGGCGGTGGTCTTCGGCATGCGCGGGACGCTGCTCGGGCAGCGCGCCGCGAACAGCCCCCACGTCGCGGTCCGGTTCGCGGACGGCGACGAGGTCGCCTTCATCTACGCGCCGCCGGGCGCCTTCGCGCCGTACGGGCTCATCTTCCCCGACTCCGCGTTCTTCCCGAGCTGGTCGTACAGCACGCTCGCGAGCCCGCCCGCGTACTGGAATACGGCGCTGGCGGTCCCGCCGGAGTTCGACGAGCTGATGCGCGACGGCGGCGTGGAGCCGCTCTCGCTCGACGGGGTCGAGGACTGGCGCACGGTGCCGCTCGCGGATGCGCGGCAGTACTCGGGCGGCATCGAGCGCGTGGTCGTGCGCGACGGCTTCGGAATCGAGCGCGACGTGCCGGATGATCTGGTTCTCGTATTCAACAGCCCCGCCGCGCTCGGGCCGGCGCCGGAGCCGCCCTTCACCGGCGCGAAGCTTACGATCGAAGCATGGCCGGAGCCGCAGGACCCGTTCCCCGAGCTCAGGCGGCCCGCGGTCTACGACTACTACCCGTGCGACGCGACCGGCTGCGCGAACGGCGTGCTCGTGCAGATGCAGGGCATGGCCGTCGGCAACGGCGACGTTGGCGAACAGCCGCCCTTCTATGCGTCCGCCGCGATCGACGAGGCGCTGCATGCCGCGCTCGCGCAGGGGGCCGTCCGCGCGCCAGGA
>Ga0070741_10009781_pt1 | contig 18433 bp, 27 predicted proteins | sample Coa_R1_4_FD_66440 | JGI IMG/M metagenome (GOLD analysis project Ga0070741, IMG submission 66440) | Surface soil microbial communities from Centralia Pennsylvania, which are recovering from an underground coalmine fire - Coalmine... | ecosystem: Environmental > Terrestrial > Soil > Unclassified ...
TCAAGTACCTGTGGCGCGCCGGCCGCAAGCACGACCGCATCGTCGAGGACCTCAAGAAGGCGCGCTGGTACCTCGACCGCGAAATCCAGGCGCTGGAAGGCAAGCTGCCATGAACCTCCTGTTCTTCGACCTCGAGACCACCGGCACGGACCCGCTGAACGACCGCATCGTCGAGATCGCCATGCTGGACGTGGATGGCGCCTACTTCCACACGTACCTGAACCCCGGCAGGCCCATCCCGCCCGGCGCCACCGAAGTGCACGGCATCACGGACGAGATGGTCGCCACGTACCCCACCTTCGAGGAGATTGCCGTGCGCGTGCAGGGCCTGATCGACGGCCGCACCCTCGTCGGCTACAACAGCAAGAGCTTCGACGCCCGCATGCTGCACATGCACCTCGTGAACGCCGGCCAGCGCGGCATCAGCGAGGACCACCCACACATCGACGTTTACGTGTTGTGGCAGGAGCTGGAGAAGCGCACTCTCGCCAACGCCGTCAAGCGCTTCGCGTCAGGCATTCCACATGCCGCCCACAGCGCGTTGGGCGACGTGCGCGCCGCGCAGCAGGTGCTCAGCAACATGGCGCACGAGTTCCAGCTCGACCACGAAGCCCTCGCCAAGATCACGGCCGACGCGGACGTCTCGCGCTGGGTCGAGAAGAAGCCCGAAGGGCTCACGTGGCGCTTCGGGAAGAACCGCGGCAAACTCGTCCGCGATGACCCATCGTATGCCCAGTGGGTCCTCGACAAGGACTTCCCCCAGGCGCTGAAGCGCCTCGTCCAGCAGGAGCTGATGCCGTGACGTGGTGGAAGCGCTACGGGTACGAGAGCGAGGCAGCATACTACGCGGGCGAGTTCGCCGGCGCAGACTGTCCCGCATGCGGCAAGACGCTCGCCGAAGACGGCCGCCACCATGCCGACGGGAGCGAGTGCGCATGAAGAAGTCCGCCGTCATCGAAGGCCCATACCGCTACGCCCTCATGCGCCGCTGGGCCGAAGGCCCCGCGCTGAGCATCGTCATGCTGAACCCCAGTACGGCCGACGCGGACGTTGACGATCCCACCATCCGGAAGTGCATCCAGATCGCCGAAACGTGGAGCTACCCCGCGATCGAGGTGCGGAACCTCTTCGCCTGGCGCTGCACCGACCCCCGCGGCCTCCTCACAGCGACCGATCCTGTCGGGCCGAAGAACGACGCGTACCTCGCGGCGTTGCGGGGACCCGTGCTCTGCGCCTGGGGCGCGCACGGCCGCATGATGGACCGCGACCGGAAGGCCCCGCTGCCGGGCCCCAAGTTCGTCCTGGGCTTCAGCCGCGAAGGCGTCCCACTCCACCCGCTCGCGCTGTCGTATATGCAGCGCGCCATCCCGAAGGAGCCGATCCCATGGCACTACCTCTCCCGCTGAGCACCCGCCAGACCAAGGTCCTCGAGGACATCCTCGCGCGGTGCGACATGAGCAAGCTCGAAGAGCAGCTCATGGCGCCCGTCTTGAAGCGGCTCCGCGAGAACATGCAGCACCAGGTAGAGCGCCCCAACACCAGCCTCGACCACTACTACGAGAAGTGATCACCATGTGCACTCATAAGCGAAAGCTCGTCTTCGACCACATGAGCACCAGACCCGGCCTCACGGACCTCGCATGGTACAAGTGCCCTGCCAAGGGTTGCCGACACGGCTGCTGGGTCAGCGGCCACACGCACCGTCTCATGCAGCGCGGAGTCATCATGAGGCTGAACGAATGAACGAACACACAGTCGCCGCCGATGCCGGGTACAGCTTCCTCGAGGTCCGCATCGATGGCCTGCTGCACATGCGCATCGTCAACAAGAAGCTCCTGGCCATCGTGGCACAGCCGGACGTTCGCAACGGCATCTGGCGCATCCACTTCGCCCTCAAAGGCGGCAGTACGTGGACGACGTATGATGACGAACGACTCTGGGCCCAGGTGGTCGATGCCATCGGCCAGCACTTCCGTCTGCAGACGTTGAGCGGCGCGCGCATCTGGATCGACGCTGAGAAGATGCTCGGCGTCACCAGCTGGGGGACCAAGGCCGACAAAGACTGGACGATCGAGTGGGCCATGGAAGGCAGCGAGTACGCACGCGCCACGTACAAGAGCCGTCAAGACTGGCATGCTGCCTTGAAGGCACTGGAGGCGAGCGCATGATCCGCACGGTCCTCACCCTGCTCTGGCTCACCATCGCCAGCGTCTACGACTTGAAGACGAGGAGAGTCCCCAACTGGCTCACGTTCGGCGCCATGGCGGCCGCCGTCCTCCTCATGGTCCTCGTCCCCGTCAGGCCCAGCTGGCCTGCCATCGCCGTGAACGCGCTGACCGTGCTGATCGTCCTCTGGCAATGGGCCCGGAAAGAGTTCGGCGGCGCGGACGCCAAGGCCACCATTGCCCTCGCCCTGACCTTCTACTGGCTTCCGCTCGCAGCGCTGGCCATGCTGGGCGCCCTGGCCCTGGCCTTCACCAGGCGCCGCCGAGTCACCAGGACCCGCTTCGTCCCCTGGATGGCGCTGGGCATGGCGGGCGCCCTGGGAGCCCTCCTGATCTTGCAGGGGACGCTGCCGTGACCCCCCGGATCGGGCCGGACGCCCCGGAGGGCCCCTCGGGCGCGCGCCGGGGGATGGATGCCCCGCGCGGGCGCACGCATGGCGCGCACAGGGTGCCCTCCGATGCTACGCATCGGAAACCCCCCACCGGAGCGTATCAATGAACGCCGCCGTGGACCTCCTGCTGGCCCTGGGGGTACCTTTCGTCGTGATGACCGGTACCCTACTCATCACCCTGCTGCTGGACGAGCCCAGCCTCGCGCCGGAGAGGGGTACCCCCCTGCGCCGCCGTACGGCGGCGCGCTTCAGGACGGTCGGCTCGACGCTGGCGTTCACGTGCTGGGGGATCGCCGTGGGCGGCCGGCTCCTCCGTGTGGAGGACAACGACCGGTGGCTGGAGTGGTTCTACGTCATCGTGGGGCTCTCGGTGTGGCTGCTGGGCTGGCTCGACGACCGCGACGACCGCCCGTGAGGGCGGCCGGCGGTGCCGCCGTAGGGCGGCCACCGCATGGTTTCAAATAGCCCGCCGGTCCGTCTGCCAGCATGCTTATACCTCCGATGCGGCGGGGACCGCATGCCTTCAAGGTCCCGGCATCGCTGGATAGCTTGCCTCGTGCCACGCGCCCGGGGCGGAGCAACGAAGAACATGCAGACCATGAAGATGTTCCGCGCCTTCGTTGCGGACGACTCGGCGAACGTGAGCACCAAGGCCATCATCGGCACGCTCGTGGCCATCGTCCTCGTCACCTCGCTCGTCGGCCTCGTGGCCGACAACGTGGCGGCGGGACAGGCCTCCAGCAACCTGACGGCGACGCAGAAGACCCTCCTGGGCCTCCTGACGCTGGCCTTCATCCTGGTGCCCGTCATCGCGATCTTCCGCGACGTCGGCGGCCGCGACAACTACTGAGGCGCCTCCCCCGAGGTCCTCCGCGGCGCGGGACGGTGCCATCGCCGTCCCGCGCCGTGCCTCTTCCCCGCTCCCACCCGACGGTGGCGCTGGTGAGAACGATGGCCACCCAGTTCCGAACCCTCCCCGCGGTCCACAGACCGAACCTCATGCTCGTCGCCGCCCTCCTGAGCGCGGCGTACGCGGCCGACCTCGGCCTCACCGCCGCCGGCCACCACTTCTACAGCACCAAGCTCGGCACCCACGAGCTGAACCCCATCGTCGGCGCCCACGTCGACGCGGGCAGCTGGCTCCTCCCCGCCCTGCTGAAGACGCTCGGCGTCCTCCTGATCTGGTGGGGCGTCATCGTCCTCCACCCCACCCCCTGGCGCGGCCGCTACGCCTGGCTCCTCGGCGGGTTCGCGACCTTCTACCTCATGCTCGACCTCTACCAAGTGGTGATGATCCATGCCGCCCTCTGACCCCAAGCCCCGCGCCATCGTCCTCGCCGGCGTCCTCCTGCTGGCGCCGCTCATCGGCATCCTCGTCCTCACCCCCGCGGCCCTCGCCGTGGGAACGGGGCCGCAGGTGGACGACCTGTACCGCCAGCTCGTCGGCACCAGCAGCGGCCAGGCCGGCCAGTCGTGCAGCACGCACCGCACCACCACCTCGGCGAACCCCGTGGCGCTCACCGCCGGCGTGAACTACATCTACGCGGAGGGCATGGCCGTGGGCGGCCTCACCCCCAGCAGCGTCACCATGCACGTGGCCGGGAACGGCACCACGCTCATCAGCGCCGGCCCCAGCTTCGCCCTCGTGACCGGCGGCGGCATGCAGGCCAGCACCGTGATCCAGTGGTTCAGCGGCGGCACCACCGGCCAGAGCGGCTTCTACAACGTCACCCAGTTCACCATGCCGTACACGGCCAGCGTGTACTTCGACTACGCGTACTCCGGCAGCGGCTCCTGCTTCACGCAGGACGGGTTCAGCGTCCCCCCGCTCCCCGGCGGCCTCACCGCCGGGAACCAGCTCGCCGGCTGGGTGGCCGACCTGCAGAGCACCTGCAGCGGCTGCACGCCATCCACCGCCCCCGTCGGCTACATGCTGAACGCGGACGTGGTCCCCATCGCGGAGAACGGCATCCTCAGCGGGTGCACGAGCTGCCCCGAGGCCACCAAGAGCCCCACCACGAGCCAGTTCACCTGGACGCAGATCGACAATGACCAGCAGCTGACGAACATCGCCACCGCCGACAACTCGAACGCGAACCAGGGCCAGCAGTCCTTCTTCGCCAACCAGACCACGCAGGGCCGCTACCTGGACACCAGCACGTTCCGCCTCCAGCAGAGCGCCAGCGGGTGCAACGGCGCCACCATCACGTGGAGCATCAGCCAGTCGAACGCGTACCCGTGGAGCGTGGCCTCCGAGCTGGCGAACCTCACCGCCAGCATCACCAGCACGAGCAGCGCCACCACGACCAGCGTGACCATCGACTGGAGCAACGGCCAGATCGCCAATGCGGCCCCGTTCACCTTCGGCACGCCCACCGCCAAGACGGGCGGCACCACCGTGGCGATCGGCGGCGCCTCGTTCCTCGGCGCCTTCCCGCCCAGCATGGCCGCGGGCGGCACGTACTACCTGCACTGGTACGTGGCCGGCGCGCCCGGCACGTGCACCATCATGTACTCCAGCAGCGACAAGTACCCCAGCGGGAGCGTGTACATCGAGAACGCCGGCGCCTGGGCCCAGCAGGCCGCCAGCGACCTCAGCGGGTGGGTCGTGAACGTGTACGGCGGCGTCAGCGCGCTGTACACCTTCAGCGCCACCGACAAGCACGTGGGCGGCGCGTACTACGCCTACATCTGCGAGGTGCAGAAGGACGCCACCCCGCAGCAGTACAACTTCACGTCCAGCTTCGGCGGCAGGGCCAAGGCCACCGGCTACCAGGCCGTGGGCGTCAGCATCTGCACCGGCGTCGTCAGCGCCATCAACGGGAACACGCTGCAGCAGACCATCCAGGAGTGGCGCATCGGGTACGACACCATCCCCAGGAACGCGTCGGCGAGCCTCACGATCACGTTCGACACGGGCGGCTCCAGCAGGAACCTCGTCTACGTCGGCCTCTTCGCGGGCTCGCAGCCCACCCACCTGCACCTCAGCGGGCCCAACGCGTTCGCCAACGCCGGCAGGAACAGCATCACCCCGTACGTGATCTTCAGCACGGACGACTTCTTCACGCAGCTCGACTTCACGGTGAAGGAGTGCGCCGCCACCAGCACGGACTGCAGCACGTACGGGAACACCAGCACCACCGCGGCGTACGTGATCACGATCTGCCCCGGCACGTTCCAGCGCCAGGTCAGCGGCACCGTGAACAGCACGGGCCACGCGGTCGTGACGGGGCAGGACATCCCCGGGTGCCTCGTCACCATCACGCTCACCGGCAGCAACGCCACAGGCGCCGCGTACAGCAGCACCACCTGGACCAACACGATCGGCAGCGCCGGCAGCTACAGCTTCACGGTCGGCGTGTTCTTCGCGAGCACGACCGGCGGCGCGTTCCAGCTCGGCGCGCTCAGCGTCACCTTCAGCGGCAACTTCACGCGCGTGATCCCCGACGCCATCAACATCACCATCAACAGGACCAGGGCCGACGACCTCTACGTGGACTGCGTGCGCCTGGACCCGAACACGGGCGCCGTCCGCAGCGCGTGCACGGTGGACGAGTGGGGCCCCACCGAGACGAACTCGTACTACAGGGCGAACCAGTACCAGGGCTTCGTCTACCCCCAGAGCATCCGCACCACCACGATCAGCGGCGACGCCGGCACCTACGTGGTCTACGTCGTGAACTCCACGGGGTTCTGGTTCGGGTCCCAGGCCTTCTGCATCTACACCAGCTGGACCGCGGCCGCGTGCAGCGCGAACGTGGGGGCGGACCTGCAGGGCCAGCTCGCCACCGACACGCTGAACGAGGCCACCGCCGCCCAGCGCGACCTCGCCAACGCCCAGGCGGCCGTCAGCGAGACCACCGTCCGCCAGCACTACCTCGACATGCTCGACTTCGCGCTCGCCCCCTTCGCGGACTGCAGCGGCACCGTCATCGCCGGCGCCGCCAGCGAGCCCGGCTGCACCATCCCCAACATCGCCTGGTGGTACCTCGGCACCCTCATCGTGGCCGCGGCCGGCGTCGCCCGCCCGGGAGGCCGCCGCTAATGCGCGCCTCCCTCCGCATCGCCGCGGCGATGCTGGTCCTCCTCGTGCTCGCGCCCGAGGTGGCGGACGCTACCACCATCGTGACCGTCGACGGGCAGAGCTTCGAGACCACGCGCTACGAGGAGCCGTTCAGCGACACGTACAGCTTCAGCTTCGCGGGCACGATCTTCAACCCCCCGCCCGTCTTCCAGGGCACCGTCGAGTTCGCCGCCGACTTCGGGACCGTGGACGTGAACCAGCTCGTGCACTGGACCACCAGCTGGAACGTCACCGACGCGAACGGCGTCAGCGTGCTCCTGTCGATCGACGGGGTCGGCGGCAAGCACTGGGCCGGCCGCAGCTCCAGGGGCTGGACCGTCAAGGTGAACGGCAGCACCATGTGGGACCTGCAGGACCAGGAGGTCGGCGAGCTGTGGAGCACGTTCGTGTACCAGGACAGCCACGTCCTCCAGTACGGCGAGAACATGACCGTCCGCGTCCCCGTGGACGGGAGCGGCGTGGAGCACTGGGACGCGACGCAGCCCATCGACCCCCTGTTCAACAACGACTTGCACTGGGGCCACCGCACCGCCGACGAGCCACTGGCGCACGGCGCGCTCTACCTGATCCAGCCCGACCTCGGCGCCGACAGCTTCGGCCTCGACAACAGCACGTACAGCAAGTTCTGGGTCGCCAACATGACGGGCCCCGTCGCGATCAGCATCGTGACGTCGTACACGGACCGCACGCCCGTCAGCACAACGATCCACCGCCAGTTCCTCACCCAGGCGCGCTTCCTCGCCCTCGACCGCCCCATGAGCTGCTCGTGGCCCACCATCGAGCGCTACATCGGGTTCTGCCCCACCCTCGCCAGCCTCGCCGGCTTCGCCGTCGGCCTCCTGCCCAACATCTTCGGCAGCCTCATCGGCCTCGTGTCGCCCGAGTGGGGCAGCTTCTTCAAGAACGCCGGCGACTGGGCCGGCGAGTTCGTGAGCGCCATCGTGTTCACGCAGCTCCTCCTCGTCGCCAGCCCAGGCAAGCTCATCGTGATCCTCTTCTTCAGCGTGAGCGGCGCCGCGAACCTCATCGGCGGCCTCCGCGGGGACCTGGGCAGCGTCGTGTACCTGAACTTCCTGTTCTTCAAGTACGCGATCCTCGCCGTGTTCTGGTACTTCTACGTGTACTGGCTCATCCTCAGGTGGTCCTTCCAGATGGTCCTGTCGGCGCTGCAGATGCTCGCGCAGTGGGCCACGGCGCTGAACCCCGAGATCCTCGGCTTCAAGCTGTGAGCATGGGGGTGAACCTTCATGAGCCTGGAATGGGTACACGAGAAGGTGGCCAAGACCACGCGCGCCCCACGCATGGCGCACCAACAGCCCAAGCGGCCCCAGCGCGCGTGGCGCTGGCCATGGAGACCGAGAACCATGATGAAGACCAAGATCGGCATCGTCCTCTGCATGCTGGCCCTGCTCACCCTGCCGGGCCTCGCCGCGGCGGACCCGGACCCCAGCGACCCCACCAGCTGCGGATGCAGCCCCGACACGCAGTGCCACGTGTACCCGCTCCCCACGGGCGGGTACGTCGTCAAGTGCGGCGGGGACTACACCATCAACCCCGGGGGTCCCTGACGTGCGGGCGCTGCCCCCGCTGCTCCTCGCGATCGCGGCGGGGGCAGCGATCCTCATCCTGCTCCCCGCGGCCACCGCGCAGACCGCCAGCAGCGGCACCTGCAGCCAGGCCAAGACCACGATCCTCGGCTTCGCCAGCGACTACCGCGCCTGGACGGTGCTGCCCAACGCCGAGAGCAACCCCGGCAGCGGCCCGCCCGTCAGCTGCACCTTCGGCAGCAGCATTGCCACCGTGTACGACGTGAACGCGGGCGCGAGCCTCGTCCTCAAGTGCGACGAGCAGTCCATCGGCGCCACCCCGCCCGGCGCCGCCACCAGCATCACCGTCAAGGGCTTCCCCGACAACGACAACTTCAACAGCCCCACCAGCACCGCCATCTGGACGTGGAACGTCGGCACGAGCTGCGCGACGCACCCCACCTTCACCATGTGGTGCACCAGCGACGGGACCAGCACCGGCGCGCTGCGCTACGGCATCATCCGCATCAACGTGCACCCCGCCAAGACCACCGTGCCCACGTACGACGTGAACAGCGAGGACGCGAACGGCGCTGTGGGGATCGTGCGCTGCGACCCCAGGCCCACCAGCATGCAACCCGCCAACACGCCCAGCGGCAGCAACGTGTGGATCGGCGGGAACACGTACGACGCGACCGTCACGCTGAACAGCGCCGCGTACGGCGCAAGCCCCGGGAACACGGGGAACCTCCGCGCCACGTGCAACAACCAGGAGTCGTCCCCCACCAGCTTCCAGCTCGGCACCAGCGCCAGCACCCAGAACAACGCCCTCACGGGCACGCCGAACGCGTGGCAGACGGGCTGCACGATGAAGCACAACGCCACGCTCACCAAGACGAGCAGCATCAGCCTCTACAGCGGCACCGACTTCGCCAGGTGGGACCAGTCCAGCCCCATCAGCGGCGTCACGTTCCCCAGCGACAAGGTCGCCACGTACACGAGCCGCACGCTCACGCGCACCCTCACCGCGGGCCTCAGCTGCACCACGGGGCTCGACCCCGTGAACCGCGGGAACACGGAGACCACGAGTGCGTGCGGCTGGCAGGACGCGAACGGCGTGCAGGTCCCGAACAACCACAACGCCGAGGGCTGGTACCAGCGCGCCGGCCAGTGGGAGTCCTGGGACGACTTCCCCAGCGCGAACGGCACGTTCGGCAGCAGCGGCAGCTTCAGCACGAGCCTCGCCGCCAAGAACGCGGGCTGCGCGAGCCAGGCGAACGCCCCCGCCGCGGCCGGCGCGTGCGCCACTGCCACCACGGGACATGCGTACCACAAGCTCGTGCAGACCTGCAGCGCGTCCTGCACGGCCGGCGACGCGAACCTCGAGAACTGGGGCAACACCACGGGCCTGTTCGACGTCAGCAGCAGGTGGACGTTCGACGGCATCCACGACAGCAAGACGCCGGGCGGCGCCAACGTGTCCTCGTTCACGGGCGGCACGGACACGCAGTACCTCCAGGCGCTGGGCCTCCGCGACGCGAACAGCGCGCTCCTCAGCGGGAAGAGCGTGAGCTGCGCCCGCACGAACCCCAACAGCGTGATGGAGCCCAGCACGAGCATGGGCAGCACGGACGCGAGCGGGAACAGCCCCGAGGTCAACTTCGACATCAAGGTGCCGGGCGGCGCGTGGACCGTCACCTGCACGAGCTTCGAGGGCGGCAACACCGCGACCTACACGATCACGTTCAACGTGGTCGCGAGCTTCACGGGGAACATCCAGTCCCCCGTCCTGTTCAACGTCACGTACAACGCGACGGCCAGCATCGAGAACGGCAGCGCCAGGTTCGACGTGAACGTCACGGCCGGCCTCCGCGAGTACGACCAGCTGTCGGACGAGATCGTGAACCTCACGCCGGACCAGCCGCCGCGCCTCACCGTCCTGCGCTACCAGGCCGGCGTGGACGAGTACTCGTACCTCCTCGTCCGCAAGGCCACCATGCGCCAGGAGGACGCGGGCCGCACGTACGACTACAAGTTCACGGTGGACCTGACCGCGCTCCAGCGCGGCATGGTGGCGCACGCCACGTTCAACCTCAGCAGCGCCCCGTTCCTCGCGAGCGGCATGTGGCGCATGAACGACTGCCTCCTCACCCTCTGCGTGGACAGCGCGTACGCGAACGCGACCTTCGAGGGCCAGCCGCACGCAAACGCCACGTGGTGCCCCCTCAGCTGTGGCGGCTCCGGCATGGTGCCCGGCGGGTTCGTCGCGAACACCTGGTACAACGCCACGGCCTGCCAGCAGAACGGCACCGCGTGCTACGGCTCGTTCCACGGTGACGGCGGGAACCTCACGAACGTGACGGACGCTGCCGCGTGCCACCAGAACGCGACCGCGTGCTACGGCTCGTTCCACGGGGACGGCGGGAACCTCACGAACGTGACGGACGCGGCCGCGTGCCACCAGAACGCGACCGCGTGCTACGGCTCGTTCCACGGGGACGGCGCCAACCTCACCGCCACCACCGACGCGGCCGCGTGCCACCAGAACGCGACCGCGTGCTACGGCTCATTCCACGGGGACGGCGCCAACCTCACGAACATCGCAACGCAGTTCACCACCCAGGAGAAGAACGACGTGATCTCTACCCTCGCCACCGTCTCGGGCCCCGCATGGACAATGCTGCCATACTTCGTGATCCTCCTCGCCGCGTTCGTCATGGTGATCCTCGGCGCCACCAAGCTCCCGCCCGGCTTCGGCCTCATCGGGAGCGTCGTCGCGATCATCCTCGCCTTCGCGAGCCTCGCCGACGCGAACGCGTCCAGCCTCCTGAAGACGTTCCTGTTCGTCGCCGCCTTCGCCATGCTGCTCGCGACGCTCGCGATCAAGCGCCGGTCGAGCAGCTACACGTGAGGCAAGACGGACAGCCTTAAGTACCGCCCGGACGGATAGCAGCCCAGAGGACCGAGACACATGTCCCGCCCAGCAACGATCTTCGTCGTAGATGGACACGTCGTGCGCAAGCTGCCCGCGGACTGGGACGGCACCGCGCTCGTCGAGAAGAAGCGCCGCCGCAAGTACCTCGTCATGAGCGAGCCGTACCTGATGACGGAGAAGGCAGCCATCGGCACGCGCGCCGTGAACGTGTTCTTCGTCAGCACGCAGACCAGCACCACGTGGGACGCGGAGACCATGCGCCGCTTCGTGGAGGACGCGCGCCGCATCCGCAGCGGCGGGAAGGCCCCCAAGCCCGCCAAGCCGGCGCGGGCCGGCAAGGGCGCGCCGGCCCAGCCCGCGGCGCCGCCCGCCGCCACGGAGGCCGAGGAGCGCGAGGAGGTCGAGGGCGTGACGGTCCCGGCGCCCATGTGGGCGAGCAGTGTGATCGACGTGGACCCCGCCACGGGGGACGAGCGCCCGTACCGCGTCACGCCCGAGTACATCTTCGAGCAGAGCGACAGCTCGGACGTGCGCGCGTGGAACCAGCAGCAGGGCACGAACAAGACCATGCTGTGGCTCGCGGCGGGGGCGGGGGCGGCCGGCATGGTCATGCTGTACTTCGTGTTCCAGCTCGTGAAGGGGACCTCGTTCTTCGGGCACAGCTGAGGTGATGGCTACATGGTCTTGAAGAGCATCAAGGACGCAGTGCGCCGCCGGATCACGCCCGCCAGCCAGGACGAGCCGCAGGACTCCGTGCCGGCGCCGCGCGGGCGCGACGGGTCTCCCGGGGCGGCGGGGTCGCAGGACGACGCGTTCTGGGAGGCGCACGAGCGCCTGGCCGCGATGGAGACGAGCCAGCCGAACGAGCATGCCGACCTGCACATGGTGCACGCGTTCGGCGCGCCGAAGGAGTGGCGCACCATGTCCCGCGTCCGGCCGGACCTCGTGCACCTCCTCGCGGGCATCCACGCTCGCGGCATGGTGAACGGGAGCCGGTTCCGCACGATCCTCGTGCAGGACTACTTCCTCATGATGCGCAGCGCCGAGGCGTACGGCAGCGAGCAGATGGTGCGCGTGGCCAGCGCCAGGAACGGCGCTCCCGCGGGCCCCGAGCCGCGCCGCAGCATGTTCAGCGGGTGGTTCAGCCCGCGCGAGGGAGGCCGCTGAGTGAGCGCGCCCGGCATGATGCCGCGCCCGTACCAGCCCGGGACCGGGCCGGGCGGGATGCCGGCCGGCGCGTTCGCCCCCAGCGCGCCCTTCACCCCCGAGGACTACGACTCGTCCCTCGTGCACGTGGCGCGCGGCGAGGCCCTGAACCTCATCACGTACGCCAGCCAGTCGCCGGACGGCGCCATGCTCGCGTGGGAGGCGACCGTCTCGCTCGCCGAGGCCCTCATGCCCATGGCGAGCACGGACCCGGAGGGCACGTTCATGGCCGCGTACACGGACATCGTGATCCGCGCGGGCAAGACGCGGCGCTACGCCACGAGGGCCCTGTGGCGCATCTGCGGCATCGAGATGAAGCGCCAGGGAAGGCTGGGGACGGACGACGCGCTCCCCATGGACAAGGAGAAGTTCGGCCTCGAGGCCCCGAGCTGATCCGCATGGCGCCGCCCAGGGACCCGATCATCGACGACGGCACGGGGGTCGACCCGCTATGAAGCTGACGCTGGCCCAGGTGGAGGCCGAGTTCGAGCAGGTGCGCGCCCGCCACGGCAGCATCACGAACGCGCTGGACAGCGACCAGCGCCCGTACGTGATGAAGCTCCTGGACGCGCTCCGCGCCGAGGCGCACGACAAGTATGCTCCCATCTTGGAACGGCCGCGTCCGTCCGCGATCGAACGACCGGCATCGCCGGTCGTCGCTGAGGAAAGGCTCGGGCCGGGGACCTGGCAGGTCGTGGACCTGCTGGACCCGTACCGCAGCATCATCGATCGCCTGTCGCTCCTCCAGCTCGCCCAGGGCGAGGGCGGGGACGGCGCGCTGTTCGCGTTGTACGTCTCGAACCTGCGGCGCCTCGCCGAGCGCGAGAACCAGGACGCGTGCATCGGCATCAGCGGGTACGAGGGCAGCGGCAAGTCGACCTTCGCGTTGAAGCTCGCGCAGTGGCTGCAGCCCGGCTTCACCGCCGACCAGGTGTGCTTCGACGCGGAGTCGCTGTTGGAGCGGATCAAGACCGCCCCGCGCCGCAGCGTCGTCATGCTGGACGAGGCCGTCAACGGCCTGTACGCGCGCGAGGCCATGGCCATGGACAACCGCGTCCTCACGACGGCCGCGATGGTCGCCCGCGCGAGGAACCTGTACTGGATCCTCTGCATCCCGCACCTGCACAACCTTGACCCGTACTTCCGCGAGCACCGCGTCCGCAGCTGGTGGCACGTGCTCCAGAAGGGCGAGGCGCTGGGCCACGTGGCCAAGCGCAGCCCGTACTACCCTGACACGTACTGGGACCCCTTCATGAGGTTCCAATACAGCCGCGTCTCCGGAGCGCTGTGGGACGCGTACGACGACCACAAGCAGCGCTACATCCTCGACAAGCTCGAGGACGACTCGACGCGGGCCAGCGACCACCGCGAGAAGAAGGGCCGCAAGACGAAGAAGGACTCGTGACCGACATGGAACACGCTGAAGAGATGAAGGAGAGCCTGCTGAGGACCGCCAAGCGCGTCGGCTTCGCCGCCTGGGTCGTCGTCGTGATGATCGGCGGCATGCTGCTCAGCGCGTCGCACGTGGACTACTGGCGCGGCGCCGGTTTCCTCATGCTCGCGCTGGGCGTGCCGCCCCTCGTGCTCGCCGCGTGGCGCCGCCTCGCGGACGGGGCGCGCTGGGCCGGCCGCAAGATCAGCCGCGCGGACGAGGACGAGGCCGTCAGCCCCGTCATCGCGGTCATCCTCATGGTGGCCATCACGGTCGTCCTCACCGCCACCGTGTGGGTCTGGGTCAGTGGGTTCAGCGCCGGGGGCGGGCAGCAGCCCGCCGGCTCGCTGAGCCTCGTCAGCAACGGGCACACCGCCGCGAACTGGTCGTACGTGGTCAGCAGCGCCAGTGCGGGCCTCCGCTACGACGACCTCAACCCCTCCGGGATGGCGTACGGGAACGCGACGCAGCAGTGGAGCGTCACCCGCGCCGGGACCGCGATCGACCCCGCCGCCAGCACCGTCATGGCGGGCGACGCGATCATGTTCCACGGCATCCCGCAGCAGGGCCAGACGCTCGTCCTCAGCCAGCGCAGCAGCAACAGTGTGCTCCTCATGCTGATGATCCCCGCGAGCTGATCCCCCGTGCTGGACCGCATCCGCGACACGGTCGGCGGGTGGCGCAGCAGTGCCACCAGCAAGTTCGAGGAGCACGGCAAGATCATCCTCGTGGTCGGCGGCGGGGCCTTCGCGCTCCTCGCCCTCGCCAACTTCGGCGCCGCCATCACCCTCGCCGTCATCATCCTCGCGGTGGCGCTCGCCTTCGGATGGGTCAAACTCGACGATTAGTCCTCCCCGCGACAGCCCACGGGCTGGTCGCTGGCCCCGACGCGGGGGAGGGCATGCGCGTGGTTCGCGCGACGCGCAAGGAGGTGAGAACGACATGGGGAAGCTGACGAATGCCGCCAAGAAGCTCGGCGCCAAGGGCGGCCGGGCGACCGCCCGGCTCCACGCCACCGGGAAGTACCCGTACAGGGTGCACCGGGGCCGCCACTACCGCGGCGGGTCGTACAAGAAGTAGGCAAGCCTGCTGCCGGGTTGCGCCTGGGAAGCGAAGCGCCCGGTAGCAGACAGGCTTAAGCGCCGCCGCACGGTCCTCGCGACCGGCGCTCACCAGCCGGGCGACCACGACGCCTCACCGGCGGCCGGTCGTCTTCGACAAGTCTCCCCCAGTCAGGCGCCGCGAGGCTCCACTGCCGACCGGCGTCCTTATCGTGTCCCAGCCCGGCTCCCCTCCCGTGATCGCATGAGGGTGTCCGTCGACCCTGACGTGGTGCGGCGCTACGTTGACTTGACCCAGCGGAGGAACGCCATGGAGAAGGAGATCGCCGAGCTGCGCGCCCAGATCGAGGCCGAGGTCATGGCCGCGTTCAGCGGGCACAGCTTCGACCTGGCGGCGCCGTGGCCCACCGCCATGGTGAACGACGGCCCGCTGCTCGCGACGTACTCGCGCAGCTGCCAGTTCGATCCCGTCATGGTCCTCCCCGTGCTGCAGGCGCGCCGCGACCTGGCCGGCATCTGCACCGTCGCGGGCCCGAAGCTCGCCAAGTTCCTCTGGTCGCACCCCGCCCTGGAGCGGGAGGTGCGCGACCACGACAGGTACCATGCCAGCGTGGGCCTGCGGGTCGGCGCCGGGAAGCCTGAAGCGCCCACCGGCTGAGTCCACCAGCACCAGCAGGCGAGCGACGCAACCCCCGCGTTGTCGGCGGGGTGCCAGCGAACCGCTGATGGTGAACCACATGGTGAGACGCCCCAGGACCCGAGTCAGGGACTACGTGAAGCGCGACGGCACCGAGGTGCGCGAGCACGAGCGATCGCTCGCCGAGCACGACCGCCGCGACCGGATCATCGACCGCATCCGCATCGACGCCGCGCGGCGCCGCCGGGAGGAGGACAGCATCCTCGACGAGGCGCTCGCGACGTACCTTGAGAGCCGCGAGGACGGCGACTCCCACGAGGAGGCGATGCGCAAGGCCGCGATCGCCGTCAAGGACGAGGCCGTCGTGAGCGACTTCGAGTTCACGGACTCGGACCTGCAGCGCCTGCAGGGCGAGCTGGAGCGCGTGGTCGGCGAGGCGAACGCGCGCGGCATGCGCGAGACCGAGAGCCGCGCCAGCGCCAGGGACGCGGCGGAGGGCTTCCGCGAGCAGGCCCGCGAGGACGATGACGAGGAGCGCATGCTCGGGATCAGCGACGCGCTGCGGGATGACGACGAGGTCTTCAGCCTGGCGGACGTGGCGGAGGACCCGGGCGAGCGCCGCGCCGGCGAGCGCGAGGACGAGCGCGAGGAGCAGCTGACGGTCCAGTCGCAGGTGCGCGGCCTCTACCGCGACACGAAGTCCGCGTACCAGCGGGGCAACGCTGCCCTGGTGAAGGGGTACGAGGAGTTCAAGCGCCGGGAGGCCGAGAAGGAGGCGCGGCGCCAGGCCGTCGCTGCCGAGGCCGCCAGGCGCGCGCAGGAGCGCCAGGCCGACGCCGGGCTCCTGGGCTCGGGCCCCACGGGGAAGAAGCCGGGCAGCGCCGTCGTCTACGAGGCGGGCCAGGCGCGCGTGGTCGAGACGTCGCCCAGCGTCTCGATCAGCACGGTGCCGCCCGAGCGGCGCCGCGTCATCCGCTCGGGCCCCGAGCCCGCGGCGCCTGAGAAGGGCACTGGGAGGCTCGACGAATGACGCAGCACGGGTTCCGCCGGACGCGCGTCCGCGAGCACCAGCGCAGCAACGCCCCCCGCGTGCGGGAGCACGAGCGCGAGATCGCGCCCGACCCGCGCGAGCGGCATGCCAGGCCATCGCATGCCCTCCCGGACTTCGAGGCGCAGGCCCAGCTGGAGAAGTACGCCGACGTCTATGAGCATGCGTACGAGCATGCCCTCGACGACGGCCTGCCTCCCGACCAGGCTGAGGCCGACGCGTCGCAGGCGGTGCGCGACGAGATGGCCGCTGCCCGGGCGGCCGGCGAGGCGCAGCGGATCAGCGCTGACGATGCCATCTCCCACGCGCAGAACACGCGCGACGTGCACCTGCAGGAGTACGACCGCCTCGCCATGCAGCGCCACGGGCGCTGACGGCGCGGAGCTGCCCGCGCACCGGCAGCTGCACGACGCCACGTTCGGGCACCCGGTCGTGCTGCACTACCAGCGCGAGGGCAGCTTCGGCTACCTGCACCACGAGGCGCGCACGCAGGACACGGACGCGCTGATCGTGCGCCTCGCGCACGAGGCGGGGTACACGGCGGACGAGACCGCCGGCCTCCTCGTCAGCAGGCAGGGGGCGCTGGCTCGGGGACGAGCTGACGTTCCCCGACGGGGGAGGAGCGCGCCCGCCGCCTGATCCGCGATCCCCGCACACGCCGCGACGCCCGCGAGACGGCGCGCACGTACGAGGTGAGCTGATGCCGCCCCGGCACACGCGCGTGCGGGAGCACCGGCGCCGGAACGCGGAGCACGTGCGCGAGCACGAGCGGGTGCTCGCGGAGGACCCGCGCGAGCGGCATGCCAAGCCGTCGCCGCACCTGGCGCTGATGACGCGCCGGTTCTACCTGAACGAGCTGGGCCCATACGACGGCGTCAACGTGGCGCCGGGACGGGGCGTCGGTGGTTTCGACGTCGCGAAGTTCGACGAGGCCACGACGCGCCGCATCCTCGAGGACGTCGCCCGCGAGAACGGGCAGTACGAGGACGCGTCGAGCGAGTACAGCTTCGCGTGGCGCGAGGAGCGCACGCCCGGCGGCCGGGCGCGCTTCTGGGTCCGCGACACGGACGCGGGGAACGAGGGCGCGTACTACCTGGAACCGGACGAGCACGGGTTGTACGAGCCCGGCCTCGGCGGCTGGGTGTGGAGCCAGGAGGGCGCCTGATGCCGCCGCGACGCACCCGCGTGCGGGAGCACCGGCGCAGCAACGCACCGCATGTGCGCGAGCACGAGCGCCACCTGGCGCCGGACCCGCGCGAGCGGCACGCCAAGCCGAGCCCGCTCGCTCCTCGCCAGCGCCCGCCGCTGAACGATCCCATCGTGATCGAGCTCGCCGAGGAGTACAACGCGTTCATCCTCGAGGAGCTGCAGGACGGCATCGAGTTCGACGCGGCGGTCGAGATCGCTGCTGCGAGGCTGGACGAGCGGATCGCCGCGGACTTCTCGATCCGCGAGCGCGAGCCGTTGGCGGACGCGGCGCGCGAGGCCAGCACGTCGCTGCCGAGCTACGAGGCGATCCGGGACTGGCCCGAGGACGAGTAGGCGGTCAGTTCAGGCCGAAGGTGAGGTAGACCGTGGCGTGCGTCGCCGGGTCGTCGCTGCAGAGGTGCGGGATGCCCTCGTTCACGACGACCCGGAGGCGCCGCACGGCGCTCATGGGAGGCGCGGCATGACCTGCCCGCGCCCGCGCATGAGGTCGACGCGGTTGACGCGGCCGGGCTCGCGCACGCTCTTGTTCTGCAGCATGCTCCTCACGGCCTGGCCGAGCCACTGGCCGGCCTGCACGGTCACGCCCTTCCCGACCTGCGCGTACTGGATCGACGTCCCGCCCGCGAACTCGTAGTCCGCGGGGAAGCCACAGAGGACGGCCTCCTCGGGTACGCTGGC
>Ga0070741_10009782_pt1 | contig 18432 bp, 13 predicted proteins | sample Coa_R1_4_FD_66440 | JGI IMG/M metagenome (GOLD analysis project Ga0070741, IMG submission 66440) | Surface soil microbial communities from Centralia Pennsylvania, which are recovering from an underground coalmine fire - Coalmine... | ecosystem: Environmental > Terrestrial > Soil > Unclassified ...
CGGCGTCCCGCAAGCCCGCCCGCCAGTCCCACAGGCCGCGCCAGATCGCAATGAAGTGGCGGCGGCTGACCCAGAGCGCGGAGATAGCGACGCCGAGGTAGGCTCCGAACCCCTGCGGCTCCTGATAAGGGAACCCGCCCGCCTCGCGCTGATAGCCGTAGATCGCGCCGACCAGGGGAATCAGCCGCCAGACCCAGGTGAAGAACCAGGAGGAGAACAGCAGGTCCACCGGCAGCAGCATTCCCAGTCCGACGCCGAGAGGATAGGGCGTCAGCGACATCCAGCCGAGCGAATTCCAGGGCGGCGTGGTCAGATAGGTGTTCAGGTCCTGCGCGCTGTCGAACCGCTTCAAGGGCAGCGTCGGGATGGAGGGATAGAGATAGGCCAGGCCGTTCCAGAGTTCCAGCGCGCCGGAGAGACAGACGCCGCCCCAGAAGAGGCGCGTCTTGAAGAGTTGCGTGCGCGGATTGACCATCTCCAGCGGCAGCATCACCAGGGGATAGGCTAGCTTCTCGCTCTGCGTCCACTGCCGCCGCAGCAGCGTGTTGATGCAGAGCATGACGAAGCAGAGTACGGTCAGGAAGGCCGTCCACCAGAGTACTGGCGTCAGCCAGGCGCGCAGGTTGTGCGGGCTGTAGAGCGTTCCCGTTCCCGTGTAGAACTCCCGGAGCGCCTGCGGGTCGGAGACGGAGAGCCATTTCGGAACGTAGGGGACGATCTCGGTGGCCCAGTTGTTCTCCGGGCGCGCAAAGTAGTGGACGTGCGCCAGGAGGGGCAGCAGCACCTCGATCATGTCGTGGCCGGTGATGGCGGAGGCGATGCCGAGCAGGATATAGACCGTGAGCAGTTCGCCGGGAGTCAGCGCCAGCCGGGGCGCGACCTTCCGCAGGAGAGCGTTCAGGGCGATAAGGACGACCAGCAGGAAGACAACGTTGAAGAAGAGGGAGATGGTGGTCGGGTGGCCGGAGTAGCGGGTGACCTCCATCAGGATGATCCAGTAGGCGTTGAAGGGCATCAGCAGCAGCGCCAGAACCACCGCCCGCAGCGTCACCATGCGGGCGGGCTGCGGCGCGCTCTCCCGTTGCCTCTTTGTCTGGACTTTTTCGGCCCTCTTTTGACGAACGTGCAAAGCGTCGGCCCCCTGAACTGTCCCACCCCCCGGCCCCCTCCCTAAAAGGAGGGGGAGCAAGGGCGGAAGCGTCTATCCTGACCCGCTCCCTCCCCTTCGCAAAGGGGAGGGCAAACGCCTTAATGCTCCCTCCCCTTCGCAAAGGGGAGGGTTGGGGTGGGGTCTCTCACCAGCGCACGGAGGGGTCGCGGCGCTCTTCAGAAGCGATCTCGCGCATCGGGCAGGCGTCCGTGTCCAGCGCGGCGCGCTGGTAGAGCGGCAGGGTCTTGCCGCCGGGAGCCATCGCAACGACCGTATCGCCGCGCCACTTGATGCGCAGCGGCCAATCCAGCAGGACTTCGGCGCGCTCCTCGATCTTAAGCGGATAGCGCAGGGTGATGACATCGTCCGGGTGGGCTTCCGCGATACGGACATAGGCTCCCCGACGCACATAGCGCGCGGGTGCGCCGTTCTGCTCGACGGAGAGGGCGGCATCGGGCAGCGCGCCTGGCACACGGATAGAGAGCGGGCCTTCCGAGCGCATCCGAACCTCCAGACGGCCCTCGTGCGGCTGATAGCTCAGCACGTCCGCCTCCCGGCTGTAGCGGTTGAGATGCAGGTTGACGTAGAGGCCGTCGGGCTTGCGGGTCAGGATATGATCCCAGGCCAGGAAGAGGGCGCGCGGCCCCGCGCCGCAGCAGCAGCCCATCAGGACGTTGTCGGCCAGGAACTCGTTCGGCAGCGTACGGCCTGCAAAGCCGCCCATGATCCGCGCGTCCATCTGGCAATAACTGTTGATCACGTCGTCCTCCGGCAGTTCTCCGGCGGGGCGCGGCAGCCACTCCGCGCGCGTCCACTGGCTCTCCATCAGGTGGTTGCGGACGAACCGTTCGGCGTGATCCCAGTATTCCGGGTGGCCCGCTTCCGCCAGCTTGAGCGCGATGTGCAGCATGTCCGTGATATTGCAGGTCTCGCTGTGCTTGGTGGTGTAGTAGTCTTCCGTCCCCACGCCCTCCGGGAACCAGCCGAACGAGCCGCTGGTGGTCATGGCCCAGTCGTAGGCGCGCTTGACCCAGGGGATGAACTCCGGCTTGTCGGTGAGCAGGGCGTAGCGGAGGATGCCCGCCATCGCCAGCGTGCGCGTGTGGAAATGCCCGGCGGCAAGGTGCATCTCGTCCGGCCAGAAGGAGCCGTCGGGCCGGAAGATGTGCGACTCGTCCATGATATAGTGCAGGAAGCGGCGGGCCAGTTCCAGGGCGCGCTCGTCGCCGCTGACCTCGGCCCATTTGACGAGAGGCAGGATCAGCGCGCCGCCGTTGTAGCAGCACGCCTCGCCAGGAGTGGCCGGGTTCCAGCCGTCGTGGAAGCGGGCGGCGTAGGGAAAATAGCAGTAAGCATAGCCCGCGCGCCGCTTGACGATGTGGATGGCGCTCTGCCACAGCGCCTCGACGTGCCGCTCGCCGTGCCGCTTGATCTCCGGCGACTGCTCCTGCATGTACCAGGTGGTCAGCGCGGTCAGCACGCGGCTCTGGTCGAACATCTCCGCCTCCTCGATAGACCAGGGGACTTGCGGGCGGTAGACCAGGCCATCGGGCCGCGTGTTTGCCAGGATCAGGCGGCGGTAGCGCTCTTCGACATCCGTGCCGTAGTCGTCGCCGGTCATCTCGCGGGCCAGAATCAGCGAGTCCACATAGCGGGAGGTCACGTCAATCAGGTCGTAGGCGTTGTGGCGCGCGGCGGGAATAGCCGAGCGGACATCAATGTAGAAGTAGGGATAGCCCGTCTTCTGGTCATGGTTGGCTATCATGTGGCGTATCGCAAGCCGCGCCCGGTCGCGCAGATCGAGAGTGTCCGGTCCCTGCATGATCTTACCCTTTCCTGTCGCGGGGCATTGGAAGCGCAGATTTCCCACGACCGTACTCTTATTTCGACGTTCTCCGCGCCGTTTCCTGCCGAAGTTCTGTAGAGAACTTGCAGAATTTTGGCCCGTTTTGCCCGCAGGTCTTTCCTTCCGCGCCGAGTTTTGGTATAGTATCTGTGTCCGGCGAATGAGTTTGCGGCTACAAAGGCACAAAGTCCGCCTGCGCGGACGGACCTACCCCCCAACCCCACGGCACGGTCTGTCTGTTCCGAAACGATTCGGGACAGACCGTGCGACCCTCAAGGGAAGGGGAGGAGAGTCGGCGCAGGCCGACTTCGTGCGTTTCGAGACGCGGTTTCAACCGCCAAAAGAGAACGACGGGAGAACGCATGAACACACAGGAAGCCCTCCGCGCGCTCGGCGTGCGCGAGGACACCTTGACGCAGGACGAAAAAGACCGGCTGGATCGGGACGGCTATCTGCTGCTGCCCTGTATCTTCACGCGGGAAGAGGCGGCGCGTTACGGCGCGCGCCTGGACGAACTGCTGGCCCTGGAGGGCGAACGGGCGGGCCTGGAGACGCATCAGGAGTCGGGAGCCGACCGCCTGTCCGACCTGATCAACAAAGACTCGCTGTTCGACATCGTTCTGACACAGCCGCGCGTGCTGGCCGCCGTCGCGCACGTCTTCCAGGACGAGTTCAAATTCTCCTCGCTCAACAGCCGCGCCACGCTCCCCGGCCTGGGACAGCAGCATCTTCATCTCGACCTGGAAGACCACGATCCGCTGGAACCGGGCCGCTTTCTCGGCTGCAATACCATCTGGGTCATTGACGATTTCACCGAGGAGAACGGCCCCACGCGCGTCGTTCCCGGCTCGCATCGCAAGTTCGCCTGGCCGAAGGCGGAGATGCCGGACCCGGCCGCGCCGCACCCCTGCGAGATCAAACTGACGGCTCCGGCGGGCAGCGTCCTGGTCGTCAACGCGCATACCTGGCACGGCGGCACGCGCAACAATACGGACAGGCCGCGCCGCGCCATGCACGGCTATTTCTGCCATCGCAGCCTGCCGCAGCAGATGGATCAGCGGCAGTATCTCCGCCCGGAGACCTATGCCCGTCTGAGCGAGGCCGCCCGGTTTCTGCTGGATGTGTGAAAGGAGCAAAACGCCATGTCCCCTCCGAAATCCGGCTGCAAGGTCGGGCTGTTCAGCATTGGCCTGGCCGCCTACTGGCCGCAGTTTGCAGGGCTGCGGGAGCGGTTGGCCGGGTACGGCGATTTCGTCGGCGAGCGGCTCACGCAGATGGGCGCGGAGGTCGTCAACGTCGGCATGGTGGACGACCAGCCTGCGGCGGCAGCGGCGGGCGAACGGTTCATCCGGGAGAATGTAGACCTGGTCATCTGCTACGTGACGACCTACTCCACCAGCAGCCAGGTGCTGCCCGCCGTGCAGCGCGTCAAGCGGCCCGTGCTGATCCTGAACATGCAGCCGACCGCGCAACTGAACTACCTCAAAACGGGAACCGGCGAATGGCTGGCGAACTGCCAGGCGTGCTGCGTGCCGGAGATCGCCTGCGCCTTCGAGCGGTGCGGCATCGCGTTTCATACCGTGACCGGACTGCTTGGACTGGAGACACAGACACCCGGAGCTATCGCCAACGAGGTGACTGCCGACCATCCGGCGGCGAAAGCCGCCTGGGAGGAGATCGGGCAGTGGCTCGACGCGACCCGCGTGCAGAAGACGCTCGCCGCCAGCCGCATCGGCTTCCTCGGCCACACCTATCACGGGATGCTCGATATGTACAGCGACTTCACGCAGCATACCGGGCAGTTGGGCGTCCACATCGAAATCCTGGAGATGGATGACCTGGAGGCGCGCGTCAATGCGGTCACGGAGGCGCAGCTAAAAGCCAAACAGGAGGAGGCGTTCGCCCTCTTCGACGTGAGCGAGGACAGTCCCAGCGACCCCATCGCCAAGAAGCCGAAGCCGGAAGAGCTGGATTGGGCCTGCCGTGTCGCCGTCGGGCTGGACAGACTCGCGGAGGATTTCGACCTGCAAGGGCTGGCCTACTACCATCGCGGCGTGGACGGCAACATCCACGAGCGGCTGGCGGCGGGCCTGATCCTGGGCTGCTCCCTGCTGACGGCGCGCGGCATCCCGTGCAGCGGCGAGGGCGACCTGAAGAACTGCATGGCGATGAAGGTCATGGACACGCTCGGCGCGGGCGGCAGCTACACGGAACTCTACGCGATGGACTTCGCCGAGAACTTCATCCTGATGGGCCACGACGGGCCGTTCCACGCGCGCATCGCGCAGGGCCGTCCGGTCTTGCGCGGCCTGGGCCTCTATCACGGCAAGCGGGGCTACGGCGTCTCTGTCGAAGCGCAGGTGCGCAACGGCCCGGTCACCATCCTCGGCCTGACGCAGACGCGCGACGGCCAACTCAAGTGGCTCTGCGCGGAGGGCTGGTCGCTGCCCGGCGAGATCCTGCATATCGGCAACACGAACTCGCGCCTGCGCTTCACCGCTCAGCCGGACGATGCTTTTGACGTAGCGGGCTGGATGAACCGCTGGGCCGCGCAGGGGCCGACGCATCATGTCGCGCTCGGCATCGGCCACCAGTCCGGCAAAATCATCAAAATGGCCCGCCTGCTCGGGCTGGATTGTGTGGAGATGTAAGGTTCACCCTCACCCCCGGCCCCTCTCCCTTTGCCACGCGGACGATAAAGCCTGTCCGCGCTAGGGAGAGGGGAGACTAGAGCGCAAGCGGGTACGCGCTTATGTCATCCTGAGTAGAACGAAGGGCCGTTTGAGATTCTTCGCTCCGCTCAGAATGACAGAGAGACGCACTCGTAACTGTTTGGCTCCCTTCTCCCTAGCGAGCCTGCGAGCGGTAAAGGGAGAAGGGCCGGGGATGAGGGTGAATATCCAACTCAGGAGACCTACCCATGCCTTATCGCACTCTGCCCGACGCTTCCACGATTCGCGTCGAGGGCAATCTGGATCACCGGTTTCGGCGGGCGCTGGAACGCCTGACGGAAGGGCCGGAGTATACACGGGAGTTCCTTCTGTCGGACGTGACCGGCGACTTCTGGCGGACCTTCACGGAGTACTGCGGCGACATCTCCGGGCGGTATGTCGGGGCGGTCGGCCTGGGCCGCAGCTACACGCACGCGCCGTGTACGCGCGCCGATGAGGTCCTTGCGGGCATCATGGCGGCCCAGCGCGAGGACGGCCATTTCAACACCGAACAGCCGCTCGACGCCATCAACTTCCCGCTGGCCTACGGGCATGGGCAGTTGCTTAAGGGCCTGATAGACTACTACACGCTCACGCCCAGCCCGGCTCTCCTGGATACCATCCGCCGCCTGACCGACTACTTCTGCGCCAGTCACGCCGCCTGGCGCGCGGAGGAGGTCGTGAACAACTGGGAGTTCATCTACTATACCAACGCCATCGAGGGCATCGTGAATGCCTACCGGCTCACCGGCGACCCGCGCCATCTGCAACTCGCGCGCGACATGACCGATCTGCTCTGGGACGAGCCGAAACACCACTCCCACTCCTATCTCTCCTCCCTGCTCGGCCTCCTGGCCCTCTATGAGACGACGGGCGAGGCGCGGTATCTGAATTTCGTGGAAGCAAAGCGCGATCAGATCGCGGGCATGGTGACGGTAGATGGCGGCGTGACCGAGATGCTGCCGGATAAGTTCGTGACCGAGTTCTGCTCTGTCGCCGACTGGTTCATGCTTCACCTGCGGCTCTGGCGCGTGACGCATCACGCTCGCTATCTGGAGGAGGCGGAGCGCATCCTGCTGAATGCTGTCTTCTTCAACCAGTTCTCAACCGGCGGCTTCGGAACCTGGAAGGTGGACAAGCAGAACGGCTATCCGGGCCGTGTGGAGGTCGGCAACTGGGAAGCCTACTGGTGCTGCTGTTTTCATGGCGTGCGCTCGCTCTACGAGGCGCTGATCCACCTGTATACCTGGGACGCGGAGGGCGTGCGCGTCAACCTCTTTTTCGACAGCACGGTGCGTCTGCCGCAGTGGGGCGGCGTGACGATTCGGCAGGAGACGGACTATCCGCGCGCGGGCCGCGTCCGGCTGTGCGTCTCCTCGCCGGAGCCGCAGACCTTCGCGCTGTACGTCCGCGTTCCCGGCTTCGCCCGCAGTCCGCGCCTGACGGTGAACGGGGAGGCAATGCCGATAGCGCAGGAAGCGGGCTATGCCGTGCTGAAACGCGCCTGGGGCCATGCGGATACGGTCGAACTGACCTTCGGGATGGGTCTGCGCCTGGAAGACCTGTCCGGGCCGGTGAGCGCGGAGCGGATGGCGGTCGGAGCGGAACTGGACGGCGTCACGTTCCGATGGGGGCCGCTGCTGATGGGCCTGGATGAGATGTACAACTGCACCGGAAAGAACGTGGATACGAACTCCTGGACGGCTCCCGACCATCTGCTGCTGCCGCCGTTTGAGGACGGACTCTGCGTTCTGCCCCGCCGCGAGAAGCTGCCGATGCCCCCGGAGTGGCCCGGCCTGCACTTCGAGACGCCCGCCGTGCCGAACTATCCGGCGGAGGGCGGCGCGCTGGGGGGCGTGCGGCAGGTCGTCCTGACCCCGCTGGCCCGCGTGCCGGAGCAGCAGCCGCACTGCGCGCCCAGTTTCCGCACGCGCTGCCACGTCAAAATCCTCGACCGGGCAGACTGGGAGGCAGCGCGCAGACTATGAGCGACCTTGCGCCGCAGACCGCGTTTTTGCAGGAGGCGGGCGAACGCGCCTTCCGCAACATCCTGGCCCGCCTCGACCGGGAACGCGGCTATCAGCCCTACTTCAAAGTCATCCTCGACCCGCCCGCGCGGGCCGTCCACGACTCCTGGGACTACTGCGATATGGCCGGGCGCTATGTGGACGCGCTCGCCCTCCTGCGCCGGACGCTCGGCCTGACGGCGGAGGAGGAAGAGACCGGCCTGCGACGATTCCTTTTGCAGCGCGCCCATCCGACCGACGGGCTGTTCTACAACGCCGCCAGCGACCATTCCGAGTACGTGGCCGATATGTTCTGCCAGAGCCGGGTTCTCATTGGCCTCTGCACCTGGTTCATGGATACCGGCGACGAAGAAGTATTGGGCCATCTGCGCCGTCTGGTTCACGGCCTGATGCGGATCGCCGCGCGGCGCGGCGACTGCGTTCTCTATCCCTGCAATCTCTATCGGGAAGGCGAATGGCTGGAGGGCGGGCTGTTCTACGCGCCGAAAGACCTCTGGACGGTCAAGCCCGGCTACGGCGGCACGCAGTTGGAAGGCATGATGAACTACTTCCAACTGACCGGGGACGAGACCGTGCTGCCGTTCGTGCGCGACTATCTGCGCTACTTCCTGGACGCAGCGAAGGTGGTGGATGCGGAAGGCTGGTTCGCGGGGCATCTGCACAGCCAGGGCATCGTGCCGACGATGATCGGGGCCGCGCTCTACGCCGAAGCGACCGGCGACACCGAACTGCTGGCGCGCTGCGAACGCTTCCTGCGCTTCACGCTCTCCCATTGCAGCGCGTTTGGATGGGTTCCCGACGGCATCGGCTGGCCGACGTGCGAGACCTGCGCGGTCGGAGATGTCGTCTATCTCGCGACCCTGCTCAGCCGCCGGAACCGGGGCGACTTCTGGTACGAGATCGAGCGCATCGCCCGCAACCAACTGCTCGCCAACCAGTTCTGCGACCCGCAGCGCGTCCTCGCAGGCCGCAATCCCGAACCGGGGTTGGAGAGCATTATCGGCGGCGCGTTCGCAAGCTGGGCGAAGCCGAACGATCTGCTCGGCGGGCCGGATATCGAGGGCTGCTGCACGGGCGGGGCCGTTCGCGCTCTGTTCCATGTCCTCAGCAATAGCGTTGGTAGGGAAAAAGACGGCGCGCTCGCCGTGCGGATGCTCTTCTCGGTGGAGACGCAGCACGCGCAGGTGCGCAGTTCGCTGCCTTACGAGGGCCGGGTTCAGGTGCGGCTCACAGAGGCCGCGCATCTCAAGCTGCGCCGACCGGAGTGGGTTCAGCCCGCCGACATCGCCCTGCAAGTGAACGGGCAGGCCGCGCCGGTCAAGGCGGAGGGGAACTATCTGCATCTGGACGAAATGCCGGAAGGAGCCGAGATTACGATGACCTTCCCGACTCCCATCACGACGCGACAGGAGACGGTCGCGGGCGCGGCTTACGGCGTCGAGTGGAAAGGCAACACCGTGATTGCGCTGACGCCTCTGGGAGAAGGCTACCCGACCTATCAGCGTTCCGACTGGCGGCAGCCGACCGCGCCGCAGGCTCCCTGGCCCTACCCGGTTCAGGACGAAACGCTGCGGTGGTAGTCCCCTTCCTGTTTCACTGCGACGAACGCCAAATGTGCTATAATTTCCTGACCGCCGGAAGAGGGCGGGCGAACGCGGGAAGGGTGAGAGTGGGAGAGCATGAGCGTCTTCGACGGCAAACGCCTGCCGATCAGCACGTTCAAACTGGACGTCGCGCGGATGCGCCGGGGCTGGTACTCGGATAAGTATTTCTACAATATCGCCGCCGTGCTGACCGAACTCGCCCGGCAGGGCTACCGCTTCGGCGGCGCTTCCCCCGACCTGGCCGACATTGGCGTAGACCTTGCCAATATAGACATCGGCAACATCGAGGTCGAGATGCAGTGGTTCACGCGCCGCCGTCCCTTCTCCGTCGTCGTGGGCGTGGACAAGGCGCTGGCGATGCTCCAGACCTGCACCGGCTATTTCGACGCGCGCGGCGACTGGGTAGACACGTTCGACAAGCTGGAAGTGCGCGCCGTTCACGACGGAGCCGTTGCGCCCTACGGCGGCGACCCGCGCCAGGTCACGCCGGTAATCAAGGCGCAGGGACGCTACCGAGACTTCGCCATTCTGGAGACGCCCACGCTCGGCGCGCTGACGCGCGGAACCCGCGTCGCCACCAATGTCTACCATGTCCTGGAAGCCGCCAACGGCAAGGACGTGCTGTTCTTTCCCGCCCGCTTCGACGCCCACGAGATACAGGCGGCAGACGGTTACGCCTACCATATCGCCGTCCAGCTCTACAACGCCCGGCACGGACGCAGCGCCGGGTCGCATGTCTCCACGGACGAGCAGGGCGACTGGTGGGGCGGCGGGGGCGGCGGCACGGTGGCGCACGCGGCCATTGCCTGCTTCCTCGGCGATACCGCCGAAACCATGCTGGCCTTCGCATCCATTCTGCCCGTCTCCACGCCCCGCATCGCCCTCGTGGACTTTCACAACGACTGCGTCGGCACGTCGCTGGCCGTGATGGAGCGGATGTTCACCCGCTATATGCAGCTTGTGGACGCGGGCCAGGAAGAAGAGGCGCGCAAGTTCGTCCTCTACGGCGTGCGCCCGGACACAGGCGGCACGATGCGCGATGTGAGCGTGCCGCCGCTCGGCGATCCGAAGCTGGATAACGGCGTCAATCCGCGCCTCTGCTTCCGGCTGCGCGCCGCCATAGACAGCGCGTTCGAGGCGTGGGACCTGCCTGCGCGCTGGGTGGATCGCGCCCGCGCTTGGTGTCAGAACGTCAAGATCACTGTGACCGGCGGCTTCAACCCGGAGCGCATCCGCGCGTTCGAGGCGATGGGCGTTCCGGTAGACGTGTACGGCGTCGGCTCTTCGCTCTTCTCCAACTGCTCAGAGAACGGCACGAACAACGATTTCACCGCCGACATCGTGCGCGTCAAGATCGAGGGACAGTGGTATCCGCTGGCAAAAGTCGGGCGGCAGGCGTGCGAAAACCCGGAACTCGAACCCGTCGCGCCGCTTCCAAATTAGATGTCGAGGTCATTTGCTGATGCCTATCTTCTATCGTCCGGTCCAGACCGTCACCGTGCAGGGAACCACTCTCGAACTGTGGGTGTCCCGGCGCAAGATGCCCTACTTCATGCACGCCGACGCCATCCTCGTCCCGGTCGCGCCCGACCTTAAGATGGTCTTCGGCGTGGCGAAGTTGATTCGCGACTTCGGGGCCAACGCCGTGCAGTATGAGGCCAACAAAGCCGCGCCCCTGCCGCCCGGCCAGGCGTTCATCGGCACAGGCGGGCGCTACCGGTTCCGATATACCGTGCTGGCCGTCATCTTCGACGAGGTCAAGCGCACGACGCCGGACTACATCCTCCAGGCCGTGCGCAGCGCCATGCAGCAGGCGCATCGCAAGGGCGCGCGGTCCCTTATCTTCCCCGATATGACCGAGAACCTGCTGACGCAGCCGACCTGGATCACGCCGGAACAGCGCCGCCAGACGGCCGAGATTACCGCACGGATCATGCTCGACGCCATCCTGGCGAGCCGGGGTATCATCCCGACGGTCAAAATCTGGTGCTGGGAACCGGCGAATGCGGACGTTTTCATAAAGGAGTTGAAGCGCTTGGCAATCGAAGGATGGGATGAGAACGCGGCGTTGACGAAGGCCACAGAGGTTCCTGCGCCCGCCGCCTCGGAGAGGCCGAACTGGCTGGAGTACGGTCAGACCGGCAGGATCAAGAACACGTCGCTGCCCGTCGTGTTCGGCGACATTCAGCGCCTCGAAGCGGACGCTTTCCTGCGTCCGACCAGCGTGACCCTGGAACGGGACGAGAAGGAGACCGCGCCGAGCGACATCGAAACGCCGGGAACCCGGCTGGTGAAGCGCGCCGGCCCCGCGCTGGAGAAAGAGATGCAAGCGGTAGGTTCGCTCCCGCTCGGCGGCGCGACGCTGACCGGCGCGGGCGCGCTGGAGAATGTACGGCACATCATTCATCTGGGCTGCCGCGCGCACGGCGCTCCGGCCACCGCCGAGGCGCTCTGGGACAGCGTGCAGGCCGCGCTCGTCCTGGCCGACGCGAACCATCTCAAAACGCTCATCCTGCCCAACCTCGGCGCGGGCAAGAACGACTATCCTATCGAAACCGCCGCGCCCTTAGCCCTGGAAGCCATCCTGAACTATGCCCGCCATCTGGCCCGACGAAGCAAAAAGAGCGGCATCGAGACGATCTATCTCTTCGCCGACAACCCGCGCGAGGAAGACGCCTGGAACGAGGCCGTGAAAAAATACGTCCCCAGTCCCTATGCCGCTCTCCTCGAAAGCCACCACGAAGACGAGCATTAGAGGAATCCACAGATTACACAGATTTTCACAGATTAAATGCAAAACCCAGATGGAACGGATGACACGGATATAACGGATCAGCTTTATCCGTGTCATCCGTCTGATCCATGTTCCTTTTGTTCTTCATCTGTGCAAATCTGTGTAATCTGTGGATTCTTGCTTTTAGAGGTTTTGCATGCAGATCAGCGTCGCATTGTTGCCGGAGTTGGCGGGCGAGGTGGAGCAGGCGGTGTGCGTGGTCGTGGACGTGCTGCGCGCCACGACGGTCATCGCGACCCTATTTGCGCGACACTGCCCGCGCGTCTATGTCGCAGCTTCGCATGAGACGGCGCGGGCGTTTGCCAGAGAACGCGGCTATCTGTTGTGCGGGGAGACGGACGGCTACAAAGTTCCCGATTTCGACTACGGCAACTCGCCGGTAGAGTTCGCAGCGCGGGACTTCGCCGGGCGTCCGGTCGTGCTTTCGACCACCAACGGCACGAAGGCGACGGCGGCGGTGGCCGGGGCGCGGCGCGTGTTTCTCGGCGCGGCGATCAATCGCATGGCGGTCGCGCGTGCGGCCTGGGCGGAAGCGAGAGAGAGCCGGTCGGACATCGTCATCGTCTGTTCGGGAACCGGCGGCCAGTTCACGCTCGAAGATGCGACGGTCGCCGGGATGTACGTGGAGGCCATCATCGCGCAGGCGGGGGCGTGGGAGATGCCGGAGCAGGCCGATTCCGCCATCGCGGCGCGGCGGCTCTGGCAGGCCGAGCCGAACCTGCTGCGCGGCTGGATGGAGGGCCATCACGCGCAGGCCCTCGCCGACCGGGGTTTTGGCGACGACCTGGGCTATAGCGCCGCCATAGATCAACTCTCCCCGGTTCCCACGCTGGTCACGGAGGCCGATGCCGCGCGCGTCGCCGCGCCGGTGCTGCTGGCCTGACCCTCCCGCCGCCGCTGCCGATAGGCGCGCGGACTCAGGCCGGTCTGCCGCTTGAAACGCGCCGTGAAGTAGAACGGGCTGTCGAAGCCGAGTTCCGTTGCGATAGCCTGCACGCTGCGCGAGGTCAGTTCGAGCAGTTGGCGGGCGCGGTCGAGGCGCTGCAATTCAAGAAACTGCAACGGCGTCATGCCGACCTGCTGCCGGAACAGGTGCGCTAATCGAGAGACAGACAGCCCGCTCCGCTCCGCCAGCGTGTCCAGCGTGATCTTCTCGGCCAGGTTCCGACAGAGATAGTCCATCGCCAGCCGCACGCGCCCATCCAGCCGCGACTGCTGCGAGCGCGGATTCTGCGTGTCGCACCAGAGCAAGACCGTTTCCAGCGCGTTCATCGCGAAGGTTTCGCGCCGCCGAAGCGCCCCCGTTGCCAGATGGTGCGCTTCAAAGAACGCCGCCACGATCCTCTCGCGGATGTCTCGATCCTCCAGGCACAGCCGCATCAGCCCCGGCGCTTCCTCCGGCCAGTCCAGCCACTCGTGCCACTCCGGGCGCGGGTGAAAATGCGTCCAGAGCAGTTCCCAGTAGTGTCGCGTCGGTTCCACGCCGTAGTCGTGCAATGTGCCGGGCCGGATCAGCACCATGTCGCCGGGCTGCGCGATGATCTCTCCGTCCGTATAGCCGAAGCGTCCTCTGCCGTCCAGCGTATAGACCAGCAGCCAGTCGTTCGTTCCGTGCGTCCGCCAGGAGGCGTAGCCTTTCCGCTCGTGAAAATGGCCGGTCACGAGTTGGATGATGGCAGGGTGGGGCGTTTCCGCGCGCATCTTTCGTCTTCTCGCATAGCAGAATCTTGTAGCTTTTTAGCAGGTTTTCGCCTTGTCGCGCCGTCTTTCCTCTGATATATTATAGCCAGGCTAAATTTCCCTCCCGTGAGGAGGCTACGGAGAAGGAGTGAGTGCATGGTCCGTGCGACACTGCCGGCATTAAGCCCGGCCCAGCGCGAACAGTTCGCGCGCGAAGGCTATCTCGTCCTGCGTCAGTTCTTCACCCCGAAGGAGGTGGCGGAGATTCGGGAGGCGTTCATGGCGCTCTCCGCAGACGGCCCGGTTCCGGGCCTGTCCGAGACCTCCCGGAGCTACACGCCGGAAGACCCGCTCTCCCGCTATCCGCGCATGATGCACCCGCACCGCCACCCGGAACTGCCGGTCGGCCCGCTGGCGATGCGTTATCTGCTCGATGCCCGGATCGAGGCGGCGCTGTGGGAACTGTTCGGCGAGGAGCCGATAGCGGCGCAGAGCATGTTCTATTTCAAGCCGCCCGGAGCGCGCGGGCAGGACTTGCATCAGGACAACTACTATCTGCGCGTCAAGCCGGGAACCTGCATCGCGGCGTGGCTGGCGGTGGATGCGGCGGACGAGGAGAACGGCGCGCTGGTCGTCGTGCCTGGTTCCAACCGTCTCGATATCGCCTGCCCGGAACGCGCCGATCCCACGCTCTTCTTCACCGGCGACCATGTCGCGGTTCCAGCGGGCCTACATGAAATCACGGTGAACATGGACGCGGGCGATATGCTCTTTTTCAACGGCAGCCTGATTCACGGCTCCTATCCGAACACCAGCGCAGAGCGTTTCCGGCGCGCGTTCATCTGCCACTATATTCCGGGCGGAAGCGTGGAAGCGTCGCGCTGGTATCGGCCCCTCCTGCGCTTCAATGGGGAAGAGGTCTTTATTGCCGATGCCACCGGCGGCGGCCCCTGCGGGCGTGTCGAGGAAGCTACCGGCCCGCACTGAGACAGAGGAGTGTTCCCAATGGCCTTGACGGAATCCGAGTTGGCGTTCTATCGCGAGAAGGGCTATGTCGTCAAGCGCGGGCTGGTCTCCAGGGAGACCATGCAGCGGCTGGCGCAGGAGATCGAGGGGCTGCACGAGAAGATGGCGGCCTGCGCGCCGCCGACCGTGCATCTCTCCTGGGAGGAAGGGCTGGCGGAGGGACGACCTCCCAAAATCCGGCAACTGATGCACAGCGAGAAGGTCTCGCCGATCCTGGACGCCATCTCGCGCTCGGAGGAGGTGCTGAGCGTGCTGCGCCAGTTGATCGGCCCGGATGTCTATCTGTTCCACTCCAAGCTGATGATGAAGGCGGCGCGCGACGGCACGTTCACGCCCTGGCATCAGGACTGGGGCTACTGGCGGCGCGGCAGCAAGGAGCCGAGCCACGTCAACTGTATGCTCGCCATTGACCCGGCGACGAAAGAGAACGGCGCGATCCGCTTCGTCGAGGGGTCGCACTTGCAAGGTCCGGTGGACCACAAGAATTTCAAGAGCGCCTCCTTCAGCCTGGGACTGGAAGGCGGCATTGACGCCTTCGACTCGACGCTGGTCGAGATGGAGCCGGGCGACGCGGTCTTCTTCGGCCCGCTTGTCATTCACGGCTCCGCGCCGAACACATCGTCCCACGACCGCCGCGCCAACACCTTCGCCTATGACAAAGCGGGCAATCAGGTCAACGGCGAGATGCCGGACGCTAACCTGCGCCTGCGGGCGGGTAAAATCGTAGAGGCCGCAGGCTGAATTCTGCGTCCTCCGGTCAGCAGAGAAGGAGAGCATCGGAGAGGTAGCTGCGCTGTACTTCGAGCCAGGGTACAATAGAAGAAGCAAGATGGAAGGAGAAGATACCTATGGCTGCTCCATCATTGGAAGAAAGGGTTGCCGAACTGGAAAAGAAGGTCGCGCGCCTGCTTGACGAAAAAACTGAAAAAGAAAAGGCCACTCCCTGGTGGGAACAGTGGTTTGGCGCGTTCAAAAATAACCCCGACTTTGATGCCGCTATGGAACGTGGGGCGGAATATCGCCGGACACAGCCTACAGCAGCGGACGAATGCGCTAACGATGTATCTGCTTGACACCGACCATATCTCCCTGATAGCTAGAGGCGGGCCAGAAGGCCAGCGTATCATTCAGCACGCTTCCGCTTTTGCGCCCGAGGAGATTGCTGTCACCATTGTCAGTTATGAGGAACAGATGCGTGGATGGCTTGCAGAGATTGCATCTGTACGCACTGTAGAGCGGCAGAAGCCGAAATATCACGAACTGACCCCGGATGCTGCGATATTACTGCAACACGCCTCTTCTGCCCTTCGATGATGCGGCCATCGCCGTGTTCCAGAACCTCTGGCTTCAAAACGTCTGCGCGTCGGCACGATGGACTTGAAAATCGCTGCTATCGCTATTGCCAACGATGCTACCCTGCTCTCTCGAAATCTTCGCGACTTCGGCAAAGTCCCCGATTTGCGCGTCGAAGACTGGACGCTCTGACAAGAACCGATGCCTCCATGCATGGAAAGGGAGGAGCCGATGATCGTCTCAGGCTGGTTGCCCGGTCTCTGCATCGGATGGATGGCGCTTGCTGCGGGTGAGGGCGCGTTCGCGGCGTCGGAGGTTCGGCTGGATTGGAAAGACAACCGGCTGACCGTTCTTTCGCCGCGCCTGCCCGGAGGCAAGGTCGAAATCTGGTATCTGGAGGCGTTCTGCCGGAAGGGTTCGACACGGCGGAAGTGGGAGGAGACGGTCGTCCCGCAGCAGACCGTGCGGCTGGACGGCAGCGGCCCGACGCGCCATCTGCGCCTGAAGACGACGCTGGAAGGCGGGGGGGTAGAGGTAGAACACGACCTGCGCGCGGTTCCTGAAGGCGTGCGCTTCGACCTGCGGCTGACCTCTACCGGCAATCAGGCGGTAGACGTCGAATGGGCGCAGCCGTGCCTGCAACTCGCCGCGTTTAGCGGACGCACGCAGGAGACCTACCTGGAGAAGTGCTTCCTCTTCACCGACCGCGCGGACAATCACGGCCTGACGCGGCTCTCCGAACTGCCCCGTAATGAGGAGGCGCTCTATCGGGGCGGGCAGGTCTATGTGCCTGCCGGAATTGATCGTGAGGATGTCAATCCGCGCCCGCTTTCCGATGTCGTGCCGATCAACGGGCTGACCGGCTGCTTCTCCGCCGACGAAAAGACGGTGATCGCGATGGCCTGGGATCGGACGCAGGAACTTTTCCAGGGCGTCATCACCTGTATGCACGCCGACTTTCATATCGGCGGCTTGCGACCCGGCGAAACGAAGCGGCGCTACGGCAAACTCTACCTGCTGGACAACGACATTCCGCGCCTGCTTCGCCTCTACCACCAGGATTTCCCGCACTGGAAAGAGGACGCCGCAGAGCGTTAGCGCCTCGTTGCCTCCGGTCTGGCTCGCCTCCTGACTTCACGCGGGGCTTGACAAACAGGCCCGGCTGTGCGATACTGGGGCGCAGTTCAACCTAGCCATCAGGAGAAGCCTCTTGCAGAGTCCATGCCGCTTCCCGATGGCGAAGGGGGCCTTCCTCCCATTGTTGCGACACGCCCGCGTCGGCCTGTTTCTCCTCCCCGCCCTCTTCGCCGTCCCGACTTACGCTCAGTCTCCCACTCCCACAGAACAACCAGCGCCCATTGCCACCGCGCCGCCGGCCGATTCCGCCGAGGAGGCAGGCGAGATGCGCGGCCTCTGGGTCGTGCGGGACAGCCTGGCCTCGCCTGCCTCCGTGCATCGCGTCGTTCAGACAGCGGTGAAGTACCATTTCAACGCCCTGTTCGTGCAGGTACGCGGACGCGCGGACGCCTGGTACAACTCGCCCTACGAGCCGCGCGCCGAACAGCTTGCCGGTCAGCCGCGTGACTTCGATCCGCTGCAACAGATCGTCGCCGAGGCGCACGCCAACGGCCTGGAAGTCCACGCCTGGCTGAACACCTTCCTGACCTGGAACGGCGCGCGGCGGCCTGCCAGCCCGCAGCACCTCTGGAACGCGCACCCCGACTGGATCGCCCGTGACCGCAAGGGACACTGCTCCCCGATTCCCACGAACCAGTGCGAAGGCGTCTTCCTCCAGCCGAGCAACCCGGAGGTGCAGGAACATCTGTTCAAGGTCTTTACCGATGTCGCCAGCCGCTACGACCTGGACGGCATCCATTTCGACTACGTCCGCTACGCCAGCCGCGATTACGATTTCAGCGCCTCTACACTGGCCCGGTTCCGCGCGTTCATAGCGGCGCAGTTGTCGGCGGAGGAGCGGGCGAAGTTCGACAGTCGCCTGCCAAAAGATCGCCTGGCCTACGTTCACGCTTTCGGAAAACAGTGGGCGGACTGGCGGCGCGCGCAGATCACCGATCTCGTCGCGCGCATCGCGGCTGCCGTGAAAGCGGCCAAGCCCTGGATGCAGGTCTCTGCCGCCGTCTTCGCGGATGCCGACGAAGCCTATGTCGTGCGTGGGCAGGACTGGCGCGGCTGGCTTCAGGCCGGGTATCTCGACGCGGTCGCGCTGATGGCCTACGCCAAGAGTACCGAGCGCATCCTGGAGCAGACGCGCCGGGCGGTCGCGGCGGCGGGGGAGAGGCA